>WNFL01349198.1_pt1 | contig 10264 bp, 12 predicted proteins | sample 5400361 | NCBI WGS metagenome assembly WNFL01 (sample SAMN13153351, study PRJNA577476) | soil metagenome | isolation source: 40 cm soil on Douglas fir-dominated hillslope | place: USA:California | collected 2013-09-17
GACAAGGTCGTTTTCGCGGATGATCGCGGTCCACATCTTACGTTCCGGCGCCAACAGATGCCGAGGCGGCGGTGGCATCGCGCGACGGCGTCGATTCGAAGATGGCATAGGCGGCATTTTCATTCGATTTCTCCTGTCCAAAATTATTTTGAAGGCAAAATTATTTGCCAAAATCTTTGAATGGCTGCCCCTGCGGTAGACGCCCCCGATACCATCCAGCTTTTATACCGGCTACCCCGGCCCAACTTGTCCCGGAACGCCATGGTTTGGGGCGCGGCGCCGCGGCTCGCTGTCGTTGCTCGGCTATCTGTTGAGCGGCCAGCGCTTCAGCCTCAGCGCGTGACAGTCCCTCGTCGTATTCAAGGATTGCGGCGCGTTCCTCGAAGGCGAACTGCCAGTCTTCAGCGTCCCAGCCGTCCTGTGACGCGTGACACGTTGTGACGCGTTTGGCTGTTAATCCCTCGGGCGCGCGCGCGTGTAGAAGTGGATAATGGGAGGATGCGTCACGATGCGTCACGCGTCACCCCCTTCGTGGCTAGCTGCCCTCTTCAGGCGAATGAACCGCAGCGCCCTGGTGCCCACGCCGGGCACGCGATACGACTCGAAATGGCGCTTCTGCATCGCTTGATTGAACGCCTTCGAGCTACCGGGATGCTCGCCCGCCTTGTGGGCGTAGTCCGTCCAGCTATCGAACAGGTCCGCGGACCTATCCCATACTCGCGGCTCGCCCATCCGGGTTTCGCATCGGTCCTCGATCCATTGCCCCATCAGGTCTTGGTCGCTGAAGTAGGCCTCGGTCGCCGCCTTCACGCTGGCCGGCCTGTAAAGGCCGTGGGCTTGCCAATCCAGGCAGCCCTCTATCATCCATCGGCAGGATGGCCGGTGCCTCTGCGGTTAATCTCTGCTCTAGCTGGCGGTCGGGCTCTGCTGGTTGCAGGACAAAGGGCACGATGTTGAATCGGCGCCTAGCGGCTTCGTCAACGTTGTGCAGGACGGGCTTGTGATTGCCGATGATGGTCAGCTTGAACTGCGGGACGAATTCGAAAAAGTCTTGGCGCATGAAGCGCGCGCTGATGCGATCGCCGCCGGTCATTTGCTTGATCCGGCTTTCGGCCCAGGCGCGCCCTTCTTCCGTTTCCGAAGCCGTGACCAACCGGGCACCGCGAAGCATAGCAAGGTCGGTAGGATGCTTGTCCGCATGGCTGGCGGTGAAGGTGTCCATTGCGGCCGTAGCTGCGTAGTGCCGCAGGATTTTGCCATTGCCGCCGGGGCCGTAGACGAACACCAGCGCATGCTCGCGCGTCAGCCCGGTCAACGAGTAGCCGCACCACTGCTGAAGGAAGCGAATTAGCTCTTTGTCGTTACCCGTCGTCTCTTCGAGAAACCGCAGCCAGCGGGGGCAATCCGCGGTGCCGGCCGGCGCGACGGAAGTGGACTTGGTAATTCCGTCATCGCGGTTAGGATCGTTCAGTTCCCCCGTCCGCAGGTTTACCGTACCGCCGGGCGTGCCAAGCAGCCACGGGTCCGCATCCCAGTAATCTATGGTGACGGCCACTTGCGGATCGACCTTGGCGAAGCGCTCAACGCCGGATGCAAAGCTAGTCTTGTTGGTGATGTAGCGTTTCCGCTCATCCTGATCCTCAGCAAGTTGCCGAGCTAGTTCGCGCGCCCACTGAAATGCGATTCCAGTCTGATCTTTCGACCAGAACGCGGCGTTCCATCGGTACCAGGCGCCAGACGAATGGCAGAAACGAAGGTCTTTGCTATGTAGTTCGACAAACTGCGTCGCCGCCGAATCTTCGGTCACGATATCGTTTGATCTAGGGCGAACCGCCGCGGGCTTGTGGACAGGATCGTCCGATGCGGTGATAGATTTTGCCGCGCGACATAGATCAATAAGCTTGCCGGCGTCACCGCCATGGCGCATCCAGTAGGTCACATCTTCCTTTGCCGGCAAGTCCGGGAGGTTGACGATGCGGATCTCGCGAGCAATTCCTATTAAGTGTGCGGCAACCTGCCGCGCATGAGCGGCGCCCGGTTCGTCATTGTCGGGCAGGATATAAACATTCTTCCCCGCCAGATATTGATTAAGGTCGGGGGTCCATTTTCCAGCACCACATGAATTCGTCGTCGCGACAAAGCCAAGGTCCGCGAGCGTATCGGCGTCTTTTTCACCCTCCACGATGAAAACATCATCGTGCTCCGCGCTCAGAATTTCAGGCAACCGATAGGGAATCTTTGGTCCCTTTGGCGCACCGCTTACCCATGCCGTGCCGTTCCAGTGAGATTGATAAAAGCCGGGACGCACAACCCGCAGATACGGCGTGCCGTCTGCTTTTTTATAGATGTACTCAGCCGCGCCGCTTTTTGAATCAGGGGCCCGCGTATTTGCAATCTGACTGGCTTTCGGCCTGGGGTGCCAAGCGGGCATACCTAATTTCGAGCGGACATAATCTTTGCAAATCCGCGGATCATCCTCGGCAAAACTGTTCACGATGAAGCCATCCGGCGCACCAGAGTCGATCTTCACCGATAAGGATCGATCCTTGTCCGAGTGATTAGGCCCTGGCGCTAGAACCTGATTGCCTGAGACGATCCCGCCTAGCGCGGCGGCGACGGACTGCAACGAGTGCCCTATCAAGACCGCACCGCCCTGCGCGTGAGCGCTATACGGTAGGCATGTGCTAGAGCGGTTTCGTCGCTTGCAAAGTCGGATTGATCGGCGTAATTCTCATTTTGCTTATCTCTGAGCCGATCAAAGCTCATATTCCTGCCAGCCCGACCCTCCAGCCCGGGGGTCGGGTTTGGCTTGTCAGGCGCATGCATTCCGCTGCACCTCGCGAATCTTGATTCGGCGAAACCTTGCCGCTCGAGCTGGTGCGGGCGGATGCCCGCTGGCAATCCTTAATGCGAACGCGCGACTTTCGAATGCCGGCGCATCGTCGCCGAAGCCAATCGACCATAGGCCGTCGTCGCGCTGACGGATTTCGTGAAATGCCACCATGGATCAGGCAGCCTCGAAGCCGAGCTGCTTGCGAAGGGCGGCAGTCGGCACCTTCAGCAACCGGCCAACTTTAATTGTCGGAATCTCGCCGCGGCTGGCGGCGGCATAGCTGCCGTTACGGCTGAGATTGAAGCAAATCCTGCCGACCTCAGGCACGTCCGCCGTAGCTGCCGAAAGCAGCTTCTTAAGTTCCTCATTCATGAATCCATCCGTCCTCAGTGTTGCGGGCGCCCGACGACTGATGACAAACAGGGGCGTTCGATATATTTTAAGCACTGGGAAACCCGTGCCATAATTCAAAATAGTGCCTTGTCCCCCCTTGTCAAGGTTTAATGCACGTGATATCCAGTGCAATAAATGACTGGAAGGGACGTCGAATGACGAAAAAGGGAAAAAGTCGTCCGAGGGGGCGCCCTCCGGTATCGGCCGACGAAAAGAAGGATCGGAATTTCACTTTTCGTGGTCGGGGCGACATGCACGAGCGCCTCTCGCATGCGGCGGCGCTCAACCGGCATTCGATCAGTGAAGAAATCGAAAGCAGGCTCTCAAAATCGTTTGAGAACGACCAGGATGTCTATGGATTGGTGCGAGTGATCGCGGCGGCGATCCAAGAGGCCGGGTACAGTGCCGGCTATCTCACAACATCCAGCCGTGAAGGTGCAAGGAATTGGCTTCGCAATCCGTGGGCATACGACCAAGCAATGCGCGCCGCCGCCCGGGTTTTTGAAGCCTTTCGACCGAAAGGTGATCCCTCTCCGCCCGAGGGACAGGCGCACATGCAGAATTTGGGCCGAGACTTTGCGAGCGGCATTTTAGATGAGATTGCGCGCGGAGAGGCGCGCGTCTCTATCAACGCAGCCCGCACTAATGAACTGCGGCGCGAACTTGGAGACCTTGCCGAGAGACTGGTGGAGTCGGAAACCATCAAAGAAGATTTGAAATTCAGCCTCCCTATTGACGATCAGCATCGAGGAATCGTCACGATGTCGAAGAAGAAACCCTCGGGGGCGGAATCTATCACCGAAAAACAGGGAAAACGGAAATGAAGGGCAAATGAAGGGCAGCATCCGCGAACTCGCGTTCAACCGGGCCCAGACAATCCCTCAAGATAAAGGCAGCCTTCATGGCCACCGTCCGCAAGCGTAAGCTCCCCTCAGGCCTCATTGTGTGGCGCGCCTCCTATACTGACGGCGCGGGAGTCCGGCGCACTAAACAGTTTCCGAAAAAGAGCGCTGGTGAGGCTTGGCTCGTCGAAACCTGTCACGACGTAGCGCGCGGCATCCACACACCCGGCAGCATATCGCCAACGGTCAAAGAGGCCGGCGCGCTGTGGATCAAGCGTTGTCACGAAAAGCGCCTCGAACCCATGACGATCAAGGGTTATGAGGAACATTGCGAGTTGCACCTCTACCCCTTCATCGGCGCAAAGAAGCTGTCCGACCTGACGGTGCCGACGGTCAACGCCTTCGCCGACCAACTCCGCGATGCCGGCCGATCGGCGGAAATGATTAAGCGCGTGGTTCGCTCGCTTGGAGCAATCTTCAAAGAGGCGCGGCGCCGCGGGCTTTCGAATGTCGCCCCAACGGTCGGCTTGGAGTTGGACCTTCCCGAACGCGATGATCCCCGGCCCGTGATTCCCACCAAGCCTGAATTGCAGGCGATCATTGCGCGCGCGACCACTCACCAAAACCGCATGTGGCGACCGCTCGCGCTGGTAGCCGTGTTCTGCGGCCTGCGCGCCAGCGAACTCCGCGGTCTGCGCTGGTTAGACGTGGATTTTGACGCTCGCCAGATCAACGTCGCCCAACGGGCGGACGCCTCTCACAAGATCGGCAAGCTTAAATCGAAGGCGGCCTACCGGTCGCTGCGGCTCTCCCCGCTGGTGCTGAACGCACTCCGGGAATGGAAGCTGGTCTGCCCGAAGGCCGATCTCGGGCTCGTTTTCCCGAACGGCCTGGGCAAGGTGGAGTCCTATGCCAACCTAATCGAGCACGGCTTCGCTCCGATCCAGATTGCTGCAGGCGTGATCGCTCAGAAACAGGCCCTGGATGACGCCGGCAAGCCGGTGACGGTTTCCGTCGCCAAGTACGGATTGCACGCCTTACGCCATGCCTGCGCCTCGCTGTGGATTGAGCAAGGCCACAACCCGAAACAGATACAAACGTTGATAGGGCACTCGTCGATCAAGGTGACCTTCGATACCTACGGTCACCTGTTCGCCGACAGTGAGGCGGACCAACGCGCGGCCGAAGGCGTCGAATTTCGGCTTCTCGGAGCGTGATGCGACACCAATCGTACACGGCGCCCGCAAGGTATTGATATTGTTTAACCCAAAACGGATTTCTACTCCGTGGGTTGCAGGTTCGAATCCTGCTGGGATCGCCAAACTTCAATTAAATCAATGGGGTTGCCACTACTTCAGGACGGCGGGTTGCCACTTCCGTTTGACTTTCGTTCCCATTTCAGGACGCCTGACGACGCCATGATCTTGCGGTTGGCTTGCTCGACGTAGACCCTCGCCTCGCCTTCCGTCTTGTGGCCGAGGATCGACATGATCTCGTCGACCGTGCAGCCGGCCTCCGCTAGCGCGGCGCCGGCCAGGTGCCGCAGGCCATGCGGTGAGAAGCCTGGAAAGCCGAGCCGCTTGCATTCGATGATCATGAGGTTCGTGAGGCTCGTCGCCTGGTAGCGATCGCCGGTTGAGCTGGTCAGAAGATATGGCTGATCGATGCCGGTGGCCGTCAGATGGTCCCGCAAATTTTGGTGGCACGGGATCCAGCAATAGCTTCCGGTCTTTTGCTGGATCACCTCGATCGCCGAGCCGTCGAACTGCTTTGGCTGCATCTTGACGACGTCGGAGCGGCGCTGGCCGGTGTAACGCAGAAGATAGTAGGCGCGGACCATCCGCGGGTTGTCGAGCTGTTCGAACTGGCGGCAAAGCTCCTCCGGCCACTTCGGATGCGGCGTGCTGCCCTTGTGAAGCGACGCCACCTCTTTCGAGGGGTTGGGCCCAAGGTCATCCATCCCGAGGTGTTCTTTGGCGAAGGCCCAGATCATGCCGATCTTGTCGACCATCGCGTCGGCGACCGTGGTGCGGTCCTTGAATTCGTTGCGGATGATCCGGACATGGCGTTCCGTCAATGTTGCGATGTCGCCGGTGCCGTAGTGCTCGACCAGCCAGTCGAATCGGCGGTTTTAATCGGATTTTTTGTATTGCAGAATCACCCAGCCAAGCGTGCCTTCGGCGGCTGATACAGCACGGCCTTGCCTCAGCACCAGGTGCGGAGCGTGTTCCGCTAGCAGCCTGTCATAGGCCTCGGCGAACACCGCGGTGCCTGGCGCGCCGGGTATCGGATAGCGCTTGCCGCCCTTGCGGAAATAATAGCGCTTGTGGCCGTGTCGATCGGTGAAGCTATTGACGTATTCCAGATTCACCTTCGCCACCGTTGTTCTCCACCAGGTCATCGAAGCTCTTTCGGCGCAGCGTGGACTTCTTTTTGCGCTGGTCAAGGGCGTCGACGGCGGCATCGAGCTCAAGCCTGTCCCAGCGGGGCATCCCGTCGACGTCTTTGGCCGGTGGCCAGGTCCCGTTGTCGACCCCGCCCAAGAACTTCGTTTTGGACAAATCGACGTAAGCGGCCGAGCGATCGGCATTCATCATCCGCGGGGGATAAGCGAGGGCGTCCTGGAATTTTTTCACCTTCTGCCTCGTCGCCGTTTGCGGCAATCCTTTGAAAAAATGACCATAAATAATCATCTAAACGACAAACGGACGGGATCGAAGCGAATTGCAGTCCGGTCAAATCGCGTTTCACCGGACCTAATGGCCCAGGGGGCGGCTTTGAACCGCAATGGTATTTGGGGCGGCGGCACGCACGCGAGGCAACGTCACGGGTAACTAAAGCCTGGGAGGGCTTACGATGGGGATAACCTGGGAAAATATACTTGGGATTTTCGCGACCGCTGGGCTCACTGGAGCTGTTGTCGCAACTGCAATTGTTTGGGTGTCGAAAAACTGGATCTCCGAAAAAATCAAAGGAGGGATCAAGGCCGAATACGACAATCAGCTCGAAATCTTAAAAGCGAAACTCAAATCTGAATCAGATGTCGAGGTCGAAAGGCTGAGATCCCAACTTAGCATCGCTGCAGATGAGCGACAATTTCGCTTTTCAAAACTTCACGAAAAACGCGCGGACGCCATCGCAGAAGTGTATGCTTTGCTGAAGCCGTTTGTTTCAGCGCTTGCAGACTACGTCAAGGTCGTTGAATCGGCAGACGGTCCATCGCGCGAGGATCGCAACAAAAAGGCGATTGAAACCGGGAACGCGTTCTTGCTGTACTATTCCTCAAAAAAGATTTTCATCCCCGTTTCGGTAGCAAAAAAAATTGATGAAATTCTAAAGACGTTACGCGAAGCTCACTTTCAATTTTCATATTTAGTGGACGTCCCGGAGCGTCCCGACCTCCAGAAGTGGGTGGATATATTTGAAAAGATCAATGGTCTTTCTGACAAGGCCTTGTTCGAGCTTGAAAATGATTTTCGTAGGTTGCTTGGTGACGAAGAAAACCTGCCGGGTTGACCGACGCCCTCACCGTTCCTCGCCCGGATGCACCCAGACGTAAGGCGTGATTCTCGCGCGTCTCGATCGCAGGTGGAGGATGGCAACCAAATGCCCCCGAGGCCCTTTAATGGCGCCGGCCGCCGCGCGATGTGGCCCCAAAAGAAAAGACCCCCTGCCGAAGCAAGGGGCCCATGTTGATTTTTCCGCCTGAAAAGTAGGGCGAGTTTTTTCACCGTCGCCGGGCTTTAACCCGGCGCGTTTGCGGCGCCGTTCGTCGCCGAGGAAAGTGACACCACTACGCCGCGGTCGCGCTCCAAGGCGGTTCTGGCCGCTGAGGCCCAGCCAAAAATCCCTCGACCAATTGACGTGCCAGCTCCAAGCACCATGAGGGCGTCTTCGGTTGTTTCTGGAAGCGCGGCCGCAATTTGTATTGCCTGCCGCCTGTGCCAAGCTTCTGTCTTCATGATTGCACCGCCGCCCGCGCCGCCAGCCACGCCGCAAGATCGGCGCCAAGCTCGTCGTCACGATCCAGAGCGATCAGAGCATTGTCGTCGAGTCTCGCATCGCTCAGCACGCGCACGGAATACAGAACGTAGCGCGGATCATCCTCATCGAGGCAGGCGATGTTGACCTGCCGCATGTTGTTGCAAAATAGGGTGAGCGTGTCAGTCATTGGTGGCCTCCGCAGTTTCAAATGCGGCGCACTTTCGCGGCGCCGCTTAGCTCGGGACGGAGCCCCTGGCCGGGATCTTCCCCTCGGCCTGCTTTCGTGGTAATACCAAAACATGTCGAAGTCAAGAACGGTACTACCAAAACCGAATAAGGGCGGGCGACCGGCGACCGGGCGGGACCCGGTAACGGCCATCAGGCTGTCAGAAGAATTTCGGGCCGCGGTCGACAAATGGGCCGCGTCGCAAGACGACGAGCCCGGCCGCTCCGAGGCGATCCGGCGGCTTGTTGAGATTGGGCTGAAGGCGAAGAGAAGATGACCGACGACGATCCCAACGAAGCCTATGAGGTGGTGCCGATCGATGGGCCGCCTAAAGGTTGGTGGACCGTCAAGCGAAACGGCCTCCCGGTGAGACACTTCCCCGGCAAGGAAAGGGCTCAGCGGTACGCGACCGATCCGGAATACAGAGCGAGCCTGATCGCACGAAAGGCGCGGGAGAAGGCGAAGGGAAAATAGCGATGGCTACAGGCACTTTGAAAATGTGGAAGGCCGACCGCGGCACATCACCGCGCTGCAATCCGCAGGCATTGATCCAGACAGCCTAAGGTACGGCGAGCGACTAACTTTTGACGTTGAAAGCAACCGTGACGGAAGGACCAAGGCGAGCAACGTTCGCCGGTCGGGCTGATTCGGTATCCCCGTTTGGCATTTTCTACACCGCGGCCATTCCGCTATCGGCGCGACCAAAATGAGATTGGCCGTTATAGGCCGGCGCGCCAGTGGCGTGCTCAGTCAGATATTCCATTTGCTCAATTACGGTTTGCGCCAGCACCCGGCCATCCACGTTGAATGAGAACGCCGTCTGCGTCGCCTTCGTCCTGTCGGTGCCCGGATCGAAGCGCATCGGCGTGTAGCTCGTCGGGGCAGCTCCCAAACCGAAGAATTCCCGCCATGATTTGGGAACCATGTGCCCCAAGCTTTTGACGACGGCGTCGACGATCGCGTTCAAGCCCGTGATTAGGCGATCGACACCGCTGCCCAGCGCCCCGATAATCGGTTTCAGACCGTTCCAATTCAGCGCGGCTAATCCGGCCAAAGCACCGGCCAGCGCGGTCAGCCCGACTATGACGGCGCCACCTGGCAACAGCATGACGATGGCGCCGACGCCGAGCGCGATCACCGCCGCCGACAAACCGAGCATTCCGGCCGCCACGTTCTTGATCGCCTCGGGATGGGCCGCCGCGAATTGCGCGATGGAATTCATCATAGACGTCAGCCCCGCCATCGCAGACAGCACCGGTCCGCCGGGCTGCATGAGGGGCGAGCCGATGGTCTGCAATAGATTCGTCCACTGCTCGTTAAACGCCTTGAGCACAGTGGGGTAGTCGCTTTTTATCAGCTCGTCATAGCCAGGTTGCCCCATCGCGCCCTTTTGCAGGGCGATGTCCTTTTCGAACGGGCTCGTCGCTCCCTCGTGGAATCGGCCCTGCAACGCCATCTCCGAGATGATCTGCGATGCCGTGCGCACCGGAAACATCTTCGATATTTGCTCGATGATCGCGTTTTGGTCGGTAATGCCGTGGGCAGCGAGCGCCGGCATCAGCGTCTTTTGAACCCATTCATAGGGATTCTTCATGAAGAGATCTTTGCTGCTGATGTCGCCGACGATCGACTGCGCGCTTCCCTCGATCGGCGACACGCCGCCAGGCGCGAGATTCATCCTCTCCCACTCTTCAGCGGCCTTTTTCGGCATCTGCCCCTGAACTACCTTGGCGAACGCGCTCATCAGCGCGTTGCCGGGACCACCTTGACCCGACCCGCCACCACCACCACCGGTCGCCATCGACTGCATCAGCCGCGGCAGCGCGCCGCCAATGAATGCCTCGTCCCATCCGAGCATTGCGGTGCGGCCGTATTTGAAGGTCGACATGAACATCTCGGGTGTGACCTTGCCGCCTGTCGCCTCGATCACTTTGGTCATGGTGTCTACATACGAAGAGAATTCCTCCGGTTTGTAGGTGAGACCTT
>WNFL01443621.1_pt1 | contig 10264 bp, 8 predicted proteins | sample 5400361 | NCBI WGS metagenome assembly WNFL01 (sample SAMN13153351, study PRJNA577476) | soil metagenome | isolation source: 40 cm soil on Douglas fir-dominated hillslope | place: USA:California | collected 2013-09-17
TAGCTCAATACCAAACAGGCGACCAGGTGTATGGATATACAGGTCTTAGCATGGGAACCTATGCGGAATATATGTGCCTGACTGAAAAACCTTCAGGACTGCTTGGTGTGATGGCAAAAAGACCGACCAACATAACCTATGAGGAAGCAGCCGCCGTTCCGTTTGGCGGACTCGAAGCCCTGCATTCGCTTGACAGAGCAAATATCCAGCGCGGACAAAAGGTTTTGATCGTTGGCGCAGGTGGAAGTATCGGCACATATTCCGTCCAGCTGGCCAAACACTACGGCGCGGAAGTGACGGGCGTGGACAGTACAGGAAAAATGAACATGCTACGCTTCATCGGCGCAGACCATGTGGTTGATTACACCCGGGAGGATTACACAAATAACGGTCAGAAGTACGATGTCATCATGGATACGATCGGTGGGAGCCCGTTTGCAGGGAGTATAAGATCGCTAAATGAAAATGGAACCTATCTAAATGTGAACCCCAAAATGATTCACAGGCTTCAAATGGGATGGGCTAAAGGAAAAAGTAATAAGAAGTTACTCTCCTGGGAGGGAGGGTATACGACCGAAAACTTGCTCAGGCTCAAAGAGCTGATCGAGGCAGGGGCGATAAAACCCGTCATTGATCGGCGCTATCCTTTGGAGCAGATCGCTGAGGCACATAGGTTTGTTGAAACAGATCAGAAAAAGGGAAATGTAGTAATCACTGTGAAGCATAATCACAAATCCTGATAAACTCCCCCACCCATATAATAAGAACATTCAAGAGTTAATAATGAAGGTATTACATGTCGACGCTTAAAACAAAATCTGGCCTTGTGGATATCAACGGCGCACGCATCTATTACGAGACTACGGGCAGCGGAATCCCTTTTGTCATGATCCATGCTGGGGTGGCAGACAGTCGCCAATGGAATAACGAGTTCCTGTTTTTTACCAGTGACTATAAAGTCTTACGCTATGACATGCGCGGCTACGGAAAAAGTGAACCCGTGAATGGCGAGTTTAGCCATCTAAGTGACCTGCATTCATTACTACATACTTTGGAATTCGAAGAGCCGCTTGTGATGATGGGATGCTCAATGGGTGGAGGCCTGGCAATGGATTTTGCACTTACCTATCCTTCAAAAGTAAGGGCATTAATTATGGTCGATTCAGGGCCGGGTGGATTGGAATTGGATGTGCCAACACCTGCCAAATTTGCCGAAGTGGAGAAAGCCTTCGAAGCCGGCGATTTCGATCTGGTCGCGGAGTTGGAAACTCAGATCTGGTTCGACGGCTCGGGTCGCGCGCCAGAACAAGTGAATCAAGAAATGCGTAAGCTTGTCTTTGAAATGGATCGCAGTGCACTTACCTATGAAACAAGGCGATTGGGAAAACGCCTGCCCAATACTGAAGTTCCAGCATTTGGTCGCCTAAAGGACATCAACGTTCCCGTTCTGGTGATCGTCGGCGTACATGATACGCCTTATATGCTTGCCGCCGCGGATTATATGATGGAGAAAATACCGTCGGTTCGAAAGGTAACGATAGAGGACGCAGCCCACTTACCCAACATGGATCACCCGAGCGAGTTTCAAAGCATTGTCAAGACTTTTTTAGAAGGTAGATGAAGATCGACAAGGACATACAGGAAAATAATGAATAACGATAATAATATATTGACAAACGATAAACCATGTGTTACCCTATACCTATCCTATTACTAAGTGAGGCATTACTTATGAAAAAAGGGTCAACACTATTCTTGAAGTTTGTCATTTGTCTGATCGCAATCGGAGTCCTTATATGGCTGATCTGGTTTCCTCAACTTGAAGGAAGAGCTGTCAACCTAGATCTAATCAGTATTTATATGGATCCGCTGATTATATACACTTACATAGGTTCAATCCCATTTTTTGTTGCGTTATATCAGGCATTTAAGCTTTTAGGCTATGTTGACGGCAATAAAATTTTCACTCAAGCATCAGTGAACGCCGTGAGGAACATAAAATACTGCGCAATCACATTCAGTGGTTTTATTGTGCTGGGTATATTGTACATAAAGTTATCTGTTATAAATGACGACCCGGAGGGCGGGAATGCCTTGGGTATTTTTATCACTTTTGCTTCCATCGTAATTGCAACTGCTGCGGCTGTTTTTCAAAGACTTCTACAAAATGCCGTAGACATAAAATCAGAAAATGATTTAACGGTATAAGGTGCAATTATGGCAATAATAATCAATATCGATGTAATGTTGGCAAAGAGAAAAATGAGTGTTACTGAACTTACAGAGAAAGTTGGTATAACCATGGCCAATCTTTCCATCTTGAAAAATGGAAAGGCAAAGGCTGTCCGTTTTTCAACGCTCGAGGCAATTTGCAAAGCATTAGATTGTCAGCCGGGGGATATTCTAGAATACAAAAATGACGAAGGAAAAAATAAATAACAAAGGCCCAGGAGTCTGCCCGCGTCTACGGTGAAATTGGCAACGAACGCTCGCTGCTTAACCACCGCCATTTCATTAAATTACTATTTACCACTCACTAATTCCCACAACCGATTCGAATTCAACGGAATTTCCAGAATCTCAAAATTCACATCGTGAAGCGCATCTTCCAATGCCTGCGCAAACAGCGGACCGACAGGGATCGCACCCGCTTCGCCTGCGCCCTTCACGCCCATTGGGTTGAGCGGTGAAAGCGTCACGCCATGTCCCGTTTCGATGCGCGGCACATCCAGGCTCGTGGGCAGATGATAATCCATGAAGGTGCCGTTGAGCAGCTGCCCGTTTTCGTCGTAGGCAAGCCGCTCGTAAAACGCATTGCCAATGCCCTGAGCCACGCCGCCATGAATTTGCCCATCAAGAATCAGCGGATTGATGACCGCCCCGCAATCGTGCACGACGAGATATTTTTGGATGTGGATCTGCATCGTTTCGGGATTGACCTCGACGATCATAGCGTGGATGCCACTTGCGGTGGCGCCTCTTTCGGGACCGAAATAGTTGGTCGCTTCCAAACCGGGCTCTGTGCCAGGCTTGACGGCTCCGCGCATCGGATTCGCCATGCCCGCGAGCTCACCCAATGAAATCGACATGCGCGGAAGGTCCTGCACTTTGACCATGCCATCGGCGAGTTCGAGCTCATCTTCGGGCGCGTTGAAATGTTCGGAGGCGAGTTTGAGGATTTTCTTGCGCACCACTTTCGCGGCTTCATTGATCGCATTGCCCGCAACGACCGCGCCGCGACTAGCGAACGTTCCTGCACCCCAATAGAACTGGTCGGTGTCGCCCGTGACCACATCGATCATATTGACTTCCACACCGAGCTGCTCCGCGACGATCTGCGCGAAACTCGTGAAGTGACCCTGTCCCTGCGTGCCAACACCCGTGACGACCGAGACTCGTCCGCTGCTCATCACTTGTACCTTCGCGCCTTCGTACGGCCCAATGCCCGTGCCTTCCACATACGCGACGATGCCAATGCCAACGTGTTTGCCTTCTGCTCTTAAATTTGGCTGGATCTCATTGATAAATTTTTGATAACCAATCTTCTCCATCGCCTGATCGAGCAATGGCTCATAGTTGCCACTGTCATATACCAACGGAGCAAAATCCTGGTAGATGATCTCATTGTTGTAAGGAAATTGATCTGGCTGAATGAAATTACGTCGGCGAATTTCCGCGCGGTCGATCTTTAATTCTTTTGCGGCGATGTCCAATGCACGTTCGATGACGAACACCCCATGTTGACGTCCCGCACCGCGATACGGCGTGACAATGGTCTTGTTAGTGAAGACCGCTGTGAACTCGCTGTAATAGTTTTTGATATCGTACGGTCCGAGCAACGTGCATGAACTGTTGAGCGGCACGGTTAATCCGTACGGCGCATATGCGCCGGTATCATGTAAGAAGATATCATGCACACCCAGGATGTGACCATCTTTATCAAATGCAATTTCTGCATCATGGATCTGTCCGCGTTCGTGGGTGGTGGCGACAAAATTTTCGGCGCGGTCTTCGATCCATTTGACAGGCCGATTCAACTTCATCGCCGCCCATGGGACCAGTACTTCCTCTTGATAGAACATCATGATCTTCGGGCCGAATCCGCCGCCAATGAATGGCGCCACGACGCGAACTTGTCTTTCAGATAGTCCAAGCATGCCTGCGAGTCCATTTCGAATTACAACAGGAGCCTGAGTGGTATCCCAGACAGTTAATCTTCCCGCACGCGGATCCCATTCTGCGACCACGCCGCGGTTCTCGATAGCAGCAGCGCATCCGTGCTCGTAAAGAAAACGACGCTTGATAATTAAGGCAGCATTATCTTTTATGGCTTCATAATCGCCTTTTCTTTGTACAACATTTGCGGCGATGTTTGAACCAATTTCTTCATGGATCAAAGTGCTGTCAGGTATTAATGCTCTCTCAAGATCGACCACGGCTTCCAGAGGTTCATAATCGATTTGGATATCAGCAAGTGCATCTTCGGCAATGTAGCGACTCTCCGCCAACACCATCACAATCGGCTCACCCGCAAACTTGACCTTGTCCTTTGCTAACGGAACTTGTGTCTTCTCGTTGAAAATAATATTATCTACAGGCGGCGGAGAGACGAGCAACGGTCCAGGTTTCCAGTAATCACCCAAATCGTTTGCAGTATAAACGGCAACCACACCTTCGCGCTGAAGCGCTTGCGAAACGTCAATGTTATTTATCTTCGCATGCGCATATGGACTCCGCACGAAGGCTACGTGGAGCATGTTAGGCAAGTCCACATCGTCTACATATAGTCCCTGCCCTGTGAGCAGACGCGGGTCTTCGTTACGCTTTATCCGTTCGCCGAAGTATCTGGTGGTCATACAACCTCATCTTTCGTCATTGCGAGAGCGATAGCCCGAAGCAATCCCAAACTGTATGAGGAGATTGCTTCGTCGTCGCTGCGCGGCTCCTCGCAATGACGGATTCAAATTACGCCCAGGCCACAGCTCTACAAAACGCTGCCTCTCCGCCTTTGAACTTCCACGGGAAGACTCCGAGCGTGATGCGCTTGTTATGCAATTCCTCCAGACCAATATCGCCGCCGAGATTTTCAACGTGCATACAATCATGGGGGAACAAGGCATTATGTGTTAACTGATATGCTGAATCAGGGAATAACACATCCATTTGATCTTCGCCAAATTTTTCCACGGTCTTCGCGCGGACCTTTTGCCAATGTTCCAATCCGCCCTTGCCGAGGAAACGACCGATGGGCAGGTTCATGGGATGATCCGTCGAGATCATGTCCACGCCCCAAATGTGGATTTTCTTTTTCAACAACCAGTCACAAATGCTGAAATGCGGACCTGGATGTCTTTGAATGTATCTCTCTTCATCCGCATCGGGGCTGAAGAATGAATACTTATGCCAGCCTGTATGGATGAAGAGAATGTCGCCATCTTTCACCTCAGCGCGTTTTTCGATATCTTCCGGCCTAAAAAGGCCGACATCATCGAGCATGTCGCTCAGGTCAACGATCACGCCTGGGCCGTAGCACCACTCGATCGGGATCTGATCAATTGTCTTGCCCTTGGTCACAAAATGACGCGGCGCATCCAGATGTGTACCCATGTGGTTCGAAGTCTGGATGTATTGCGCATTGACTCCATGCTCCGATTTGCGTTTGATATATTTCACTTCAAACGGTGGATAGAACGGCCAGAACGAGGCGTCTTGATTTAGGTCCTGGGATAGATCGTAAATCTTGGTCATGGTTTCTCCTCTTTAAATATTGTATTTTTCTGCGAAAGCGACAAGTGCATCTTCAAATATTTTTAATGGCGGCCGGACCAACCCGGCTCCGACCTGGCCCACACCTGCATTCTTATGGGCAATGCCTGTGTTGATACGCGGGGTAATTCCCAGCTCCACGACTTTACGAAGGTCAATGCCGGTAGGCGTGCCCCGAAAATCCAACACGGGCATGGTGAACAACTTGCTTTCTCCGAACGTGATCTCATACATCTCAAGAGTTGCATTCACTGCATCCTTCGGAGTGCCTCCCACGAATGTGACAATCGCGGGGGCGGTGGCCATGGCAAAGCCACCAATGCCTGCGGTTTCCGTGATCGCACTGTCCCCGATATCAGGGTTTGCGTCCTCCTGTGAAAAGCCTGAGAAAAATAGGCCAACTGGAATTTCTGCCGGCGCAGTGAACCATTGTTTCTCACCAAGTCCGCTTACGCGGATGCCGAAGTCTGTCCCATTGCGTGCCATCGTCGTGACAATCGTGCTGCCCTCGACTCCATACGCGGCGTCAGTCATTGCCTTGCAGGCAGCCATCACGGGATTAAGCACACTCAACGCATTATCCCCGAGAAATTGCAAGACCTCTGATAGCACGTTGTTATCTTTAACGACTTTTGCCAAAAGGGGGGAGATCAACTTCAAATAGATCAATGAACCCGCTTTATTGCGATTATGTCCTTCGTCACCCATATGCAAGGCTTCCGAGATCAAGGCACGCAGGTCAAGGCCATTGGATTGTGCCAAAGCATCTGCAAGTGCAGTTCCAAGTACATCATTCATCCAATGTAATTTCTTCAAGACATCATCGCTGTATGCTCCGTAACGAAGTACCTTGCCATATCCCTCATTTAAATTGATCGAAGCAGACGTGACGCCAGCCATCGGCCCAACTGTTCCATGATGATGACAAGGCTCAAACTCCACTTTGCCTTTCTCCGCCAGAGCTATCGCATCCTTCTCGTTCTTTGCCAGCCCTTCGAATAACATGGCGCCGATCATCGCGCCGCGTAGCGGACCGGACATGCGCGTCCATTCAATGGGTGGGCCGGCGTGTAATAACAAATTATCTTTCATACCTGGGATCACATCACGCGCAGTCGCAACGCCGGTTAACATCGGGCGGGCGGACATAATGCGATCTACAGCAGTCGTATTGGCTTGATCGATATTGATACTCATTTTTTCATCCTCGCCAGAAGTGATGCAAGTTTTTCGTTTCCGCTTGCAGGTGGACGCCATTCCACGTGCACGGCCTGTGCGCCTTGTGACGTCAGGCTTTCGTAAAAAGATTCAAGCCCCACATTGATCGCGGCCATGGGTTGAGTCAATCGATCAAGTGCTACAAGTGGATAGGCGCCCGGCGCATAGCGACTCATCCGTCCACTGATGTATTCGACCGCGTCGCGAACATTATGAAAGATAATCGTACCCACGGCTTTGAGGTGTTCGATCTGCGACTCGAGATTTTGCGGATCGGTATCAGTTCCAATGACGATCGCGGCGACTTCCAACTCTTTTCGTTTAGATTTTATTTCCTTGATCACAGGGGCCAGTTCGCTCGCGGGGTCAATGTGGGAGCCTTCGCCCAGAACGACATCGATCAAAAGCAAGCCAACTTCTGTGTCTTCAGCTTCTTGTTTGATTCGTCGGATGCGCAGGTCGTTATCGATCATCGGATGCAGGCGCCCGACCATGAAGAACTCATCGCCAAGGTCAATAATGGAATTTGCTTCGCTATGAAGCGGGTCTTTCAAAATTTGGTTTTCGGTGATCGGCCCATTGGAATAGATCGGCGACAAGACTCCCTGTAAGCTCAACAGAGTTTCGTATGCGAGCGTCCCGCCCGAGAACAAACCGCGTAGATATGGCTTTGTAAGCGGCGAATATTTATGCGCCTCCGATTTTTGTTTTGTCAACTGCACCGCGATCTCGGCCGTTTCGATCAGACTCGTCGCGAAATGCAGATTCCCTAATTTACGTGCAGGTGGTGGATATCCGATGAAGTCCACGACGACCGGTTTGGCGGTTGCTTGCGCGGCTGCCAACAGTTGGGTAACAACATCTGCTGACGGAGGCTTGGACACTAATGCGATCACTTTTGTTTCCGGATCATTCGCCAGAATATTCAGCGCCTGAAGGGCCGTAATGCCACCTACTTCGAATTTAAGATCGCGGCCCCCAGTTCCAATGGCATGCGTGATCCCGCCGCCCAGCTCATGGATGTGAGTCGTCACGGCTTGCGTCCCCGTCCCCGAAGCGCCGACCAGACCGATCGGTCCGCGGCGGACGCGGTTGGCGAATCCCAGCCCGACGCCGTTGATGATGGCAGTCCCGCAGTCCGGGCCCATGACCAATAATCCTCTTTCACGCGCGGTCTTCTTCAATGCAATTTCATCTTCAAGAGAGACGTTATCGCTGTAAAGAAAAACGTGCTGATTGAGATCAAGCGCTTCGCGCGCGACGTTTGCTGCATATCGGCCAGGCACAGAGATCAACACCCAACTGGACTCCGGCAATTGTTTGACCGCGCCGCTCAAGCTGCGCGGAAGAAAATCTTCGCTTACGTTAGATGATTTCCTGCGTGTGAGCAACTCATCCACTTTTCCAATCGCATCCACTGCTGATTTTTCTTCGTCCGCTTTGACAACGATCAGCATATCATCTGGATTTGCTGAAACAGAATCGGGCAGCAGGTTATTTGCTGCCAACAATTCGCGATTGGCCGGGGTCGCCATCACGACACCGGCATCCAATACACCGGGCAAGCCAAGCAGTCCGCGCTGCAATTGCATCAACACGACGGAGTCGTAATACGCACCGCGGCGAATTTCATGTTTTACAGCACTCATAAATTAACCAAAACCTTTTCCAGATCTTCCGCCCAGGCCAGCAGGGATTCATCTTTGTACGAATTGGCGGTCACTTGTACCCCAAGGGGCAAACCATCCTCATTTTTTCCCGAAGGCAGGCTGATCGACGGCAACCCTGCTTGCGTCCATGGAAGATTCATCACGGGGTCGCCTGTGCTTTCCAATCCTTTGGGTGCGGGGCCAGGCGCGGAAGGCGCGATCCACAAGGTGATATTGTTATCGATCATGGCCTGCCTGAGTTCGGCGCGTAAATCCTCTCGCGCTTTAAGAGACGCTTTCAATTGTGATTCTGAAATCGATTGGCCGCGCTTGATCAACTCAACAAATTTCGGCGAATAAAGTTCGCTATATTTTTCAAACCAGGTTGCGTGCCCATGGGCAGCCTCTGCAGCGAGGATCACATTGTGATGGTCACGTATCGCCTGAAAATCTTTCATGATCTGTACATGCTTGATCTCATAACCAGCCTTCACCAACGCTTGGCAGATATTTTCAAAATGAGCGAGCATCTCTGCGGATGCGCTTTCCAGATATGGCCCATCTGGAATTCCGAGAATGGGTTTGCTCAGATCGATTTGCTCATTCCAATCTTTATATAAAAAACGCACAGCATTTTTTATACCAGCAACACTGGCCGAGAAAGGCCCTATATGATCAAGCGTAGGAGAAAGTGGAATCACGCCTTCTCTTGAAATGCGATCATAGCTGGGTTTGAGTCCAACTACTCCACAAAAGGATGCCGGGCGGACAATCGAACCAATGGTTTGAGTCCCCAATGTCAGCTCGCACAGCCCGGCCGCGATGGCCGCAGCCGACCCACTGCTTGAACCACCTGGTGTGTGTTCTAGATTATGAGGGTTGTGCGTTGGGCCTGCGGTGAAGTATGCAAATTCTGTTGTGATAGTCTTCCCGACGATCAACGCACCTGCGCCCTTGAGCCTACGAACACTTTCCGCTTCTTTTCCTTTAAGTGCATCGACGGGTAAACGACTTCCGGCATGAGTTTCAAATCCATCCACATGGAAAATATCTTTTACGCCGATCAGGATCCCAAACAAAGGCGGCCGATCATCGAGGTTCGGAAATTGTTTTGAAAGCGATTCAGCTTCACGCTTCAGACGCTCGAAGCGATTTTCCTCCGGCAGAAAAGCTTGAACTTCTGATTCACGCGTCTTGAATTGGACTTCAAGCTGGTCCAGCTTCTCGTAAATATCCAACGCAACAGCAGGTGATTTCATGGTTATTCTGAAGCGAGTTTCTCCGCGGCGAGTTTCACCGCGTCCACGATGTGTTGGTAGCCCGTACATCGACATAGATTCCCGGAGAGTGCATGACGAATTTCATCCTCTGTGGGATTTAGATTTTGCTTCAGGAACGGGATCATCGACATTAGAATGCCCGGTGTGCAATAGCCACACTGCAGCCCATGCGCTTCCCAAAACGATTGCTGTAACGGGTGTAAATTATCCTTGTCTTTTGCTAATCCCTCAACGGTGGTAACGGCGTGGCCCTCCGCCTGAACTGCAAACATCAAACATGAACGCGCTGATTCGCCGTCAAACAAAATTGTACAAGCCCCGCATACGCCATGCTCGCAGCCAACATGAGTC
>WNFL01000937.1_pt1 | contig 10261 bp, 9 predicted proteins | sample 5400361 | NCBI WGS metagenome assembly WNFL01 (sample SAMN13153351, study PRJNA577476) | soil metagenome | isolation source: 40 cm soil on Douglas fir-dominated hillslope | place: USA:California | collected 2013-09-17
GCCGCCGAACACGGTGACGACGCCGAGGCTCACCCACAGCATCGGATCGACCTTGCGATGCCGGAACGCCACGAAGGCGATCTGCACGAGCGTGGCGACGATCGCGACGGCGGTAGCCGTGAAAATGCCCCAGATCTTGAACGCGACAAAGAACAGGATGATCGGGAACAGGTCGAACAGGAATTTCATTATCGGGTCGGGAATCCGGAGAGTGGTGAGCGCAATGGAGGGCGCGACGCGCCCGCTTGTCCGCACCCGTTGCGCTGGCTGGCCGGGCTCTCCGACCAGAGTCGGTCGGGAAGCCCGCCAGCGGCCGGCACGGGATGGCCGGTCAGCAATCCGGGCGCGGGCGCCGGCAGGGCTTGCGCCCGTCCGGAACCCGGCCGCGCCCGGCCTGCGTTACTTGGGCTCGAATTGTAGCGCAGCCGAATTGATGCAGTACCGAAGGCCGGTCGGCGCCGGTCCGTCCTCGAACACATGGCCCAGATGCGCGCCGCAGTTCTTGCACTCCACCTCGATGCGCAGCATGCCGTGCGAGCGGTCGGTTTTTTCCGCGATCACCTCGCCGTCGATCGGCTTGAAGTAGCTCGGCCAGCCGCAGCCGGCGTCGAATTTCGTGTCCGATTCGAAGAGCGGTGTGCCGCAACAGACGCAGTCATAGATGCCGCGGTCCCAGTGGTCCCAGTATTCGCCGGTGAACGGACGCTCGGTGCCCGCGTGACGCGTCACCTGATACTGCGTCTCGGAGAGCTGCTTGCGCCATTCGGCGTCGTCTTTCTGAACGGGAGGCGTGTCGGTCTTGAGATCGTCTGGATTCATGGTCGATTCCTGTCGGGAGGAGGGGCCGGATCGTCCGTCGGACGTTGCCGGCCCGGATCGTCAAAAGATGCGGTGAAACATGCGCCGGCGTCACGACGAGCAGCTGACTTCGAGTGAGCTCGCCCAGTCGGGCGGCAGCGCCGCGTAGGTTTCGTTTTCGGGCTGTTCGTCGAACGGACGGCGCAGCACCGCCGCCAGCCGTTCGACTTCCGAGAAATCCTTTTCCTTCGCCAGGCGGATCGCGGTTTCCGCCAGGTGACTGCGCAGGATGAATTTGGGGTTGACACGGTTCATTGCAATGGCGCGCGCCGCATCGTCGCGTGTTTCTTCGGACAGCCGCGCGCGGTAGTCGTTCACCCACGCATCAAACGCGGCGCGGTCGAGAAACAGGTCGCGCACCGGCGCGTCGCCGCTCGCGTCGAGCTTCGAGACGCGCGCCAGATGGCGGAACGTCAGCGTGAAATCGGTGCGGTTCGCGTGCATGATTTCAAACAGACGATTCGCCAGCTGATCGTCGCCAGGACGTTCGGTTTCGAGGCCGAGCTTGTCGCGCATCCGCGCTTCGAGCGCGGGCGCGAAGCGGCCCTTGAAGCCTTCGAGCACGCGTTGCGCGTCTTCGACCGCGTGTTCGCCGCGCACCGCGTCTTCGTGCTGCTGGCCGAGGAGCGGCAGCAGCCCTTGCGCGAGGCAGAAGAGGTTCCAGTAGGCAATCTGCGGCTGCATCCGGTACGCGTAGCGGCCCTGCGTATCCGAATGGTTGCAGATGTAGTTCGCATCGAACGCATCCATGAAGCCGAACGGGCCGTAATCGATCGTGAGACCGAGGATCGACATGTTGTCGGTGTTCATCACGCCGTGGCAGAAGCCGACGGCCTGCCATTGCGCGAGCAGGTCGGCCGTCGACAGCACCGCTTCGTTCAGCAGCGCCAGATACGGATCGTCGGCTTCCCTGATCTGCGGATAGAAGCGGTCGATCACGTGAGCGGCCAGCGAGCGCAGCGCATCGACGCGATCGTTCGAATAGAAGTGCTCGAAATGCCCGAAGCGCACGAAGCTCGGCGCGACGCGCGTCACGACCGCCGCCGTTTCGATTTCCTCGCGTCGCACTGGATGATCGGAGCCGATCACGCAGAGTGCGCGCGTCGTCGGAATGCCGAGGTGGTGCATCGCTTCCGAGCAGAGAAATTCGCGGATCGACGAGCGCAGCACCGCGCGACCGTCGCCCATCCGCGAATACGGCGTGCGGCCGCTGCCCTTCAGTTGCAGTTCATAGCGCGCGCCGTCATGTTCGACTTCGCCGAGGCCGAGTGCACGGCCGTCGCCCAACTGCCCCGCCCATACCCCGAACTGATGCCCCGAATAAACCGACGCGTACGGCAGCGCCTGCGCGGGCCAGTCGCGGGTGGTGTTGCCGGAGAAGAATTCGGCGAAGGTCGGGTCCTGGGCAAGCGTGGCATCGAAGCCAAGCAGCGCGGCAGTCTCCGCGGAAAAACCCACGACGTACGGTGCGGGCAACGGCGCTGCCGGCAGACGGGTCATGAAGGTGGTGCCCAGCTGGGCGAACGCACCTTCGCGCTGGCCGCCGATCGAGCCGGCCACCGCCGACATCGGCCCGGAAAGGCCGGAACTGCTTGGGGAAAACGACATATTGAGCGCCTCACATTTAACCGATATTGTAAGTCCGCGCCCGCGGGGCTGCTGGCCGGCTCCTTGCTTCAGTCTGATTCGACCAGCGGACCCTGCGTGGAAACGCATCCCACCCGCAAGCTTTGACAGAACATGGCGAGGAGACAATAAACATGACGACGCCACTGCTGGGACAGATGATGGACGTGCCGCTCACTGTCTCCTCGCTGCTCGCGCATGCCGCGCGGCACTTCGGCCATACGGAGATCGTGTCGCGGCGCATCGAAGGCGATATCCATCGCTATACGTACCGCGACTGCCAGCAGCGCGCGAAGCAGCTCGCGCAGGCGCTGATCGCGCTCGGTGTGGAGCCGGGCGAACGGATCGGCACGCTCGCGTGGAACGGTTACCGGCATCTGGAAGCGTATTACGCCACGACGGGCTTCGGCGCCGTCTGCCATACGATCAATCCGCGGCTCTTTCCCGACCAGATCGCGTGGATCATCAACGACGCGCAGGACGTCTACGTCCTGTTCGATACGACGTTCGCGCCGCTCGTCGATTGCCTGGCGCCGCGGTGTCCGCATGTACGCGGCTGGATCGCGCTCGCCGACGAAGCTCACCTGCCGAAGATGCAGGCCGCGCTGCCGGTGCCGATCCTGAGCTACGAGACGCTGATCGAACCGCACGACGGCGCATTCGACTGGCCGCGTATCGAAGAAAGCCAGGCGTCGTATCTTTGCTACACGTCCGGCACGACCGGCAATCCGAAGGGCGCGCTGTATTCGCATCGCTCGACGGTGCTGCATGCGTTCGGCGCGTCGCTGCCCGATGCGATGGCGATGTCGGCGCGCGACTCGGTGCTGCCCGTCGTGCCGATGTTCCATGTGAACGCGTGGGGCATTCCGCACGCCGCGCCGCTCACCGGCGCGAAGCTCGTGTTCCCCGGCAAGGATCTCGACGGCAAGTCGCTGTTCGAACTGATGGAAGCCGAGCGGGTCACGTATTCGGCCGGCGTGCCGACCGTCTGGCTCGGCCTGCTCAACTATGTGAAGGAAGCGGGCTTACGGTTTTCGACGCTGCAACGCACGGTGATCGGCGGTTCCGCGTGTCCGCCCGCGATGCTGCGCACGTTCGAGGACGACTACGGCGTCGAGGTGATTCATGCGTGGGGCATGACCGAGATGTCGCCGCTCGGCACGCTCGCGAAGCTCTCGTGGGAACAGTCGCAGCGTCCGCCGGAGGCGCAGCGAAAACTGCGCGAGAAGCAGGGCCATGTGATGTTCGGCGTCGACATGAAGATCGTCGGCGACGATGGCCGCGATCTGCCGTGGGACGGCGTCGCATTCGGCGATCTGTACGTACGCGGCCCGTGGGTGATCCAGCGGTATTTCCAGAAGAGCGACTCGCCGCTCGTCGACGGCTGGTTTCCGACCGGCGACGTCGCGACGATCTCAAGTCCGGCGGTGAATGGATCAGCTCGATCGATGTCGAGAACGTCGCGATCGCGCATCCGGCGGTGGCGGAAGCGGCGTGCATCGCGTGCGCGCATCCGAAGTGGACCGAGCGGCCGCTGCTCGTGATCGTCCGTCGGCCGGGCATGGACGTGAGCCGCGAGGAACTGCTCGCGTTCTACGAAGGCAAGGTCGCGAAGTGGTGGATTCCGGACGACGTCGCGTTCGTCGACGAACTGCCGCACACGGCGACCGGCAAGCTGCAAAAGCTCAAGCTGCGCGAGCAGTTTCGCGACCATGTGTTGCCGTCGGCGCTCGATGTCGTGGATTGCCCGCTCAAACAAACCTGAGGGCAAACCCCGTCCCGCAATAAATTGAACGTCCGTGCTTTTTTGTGTATTCTGCCTGCTACCCTGGAATATCGGAAAATGAGTCGGACAGTGCTCAGGATAACGAGCCGACAGACATATCACGCGCAGCCAGGCGCATGGAGGCAGGCACATGGCAGTGGACTACACGACACGTGACGGCGTCGCCGTCATCACGCTCAACAATCCGCCCGTGAACGGACTCGGTCTGTCGACGCGGGCCGGCATCGTCGAAGGGCTGGAGCGCGCACAGAACGATTCGTCGATCAGGGCCATCGTGCTGACGGGCGCGGGCAAGGCCTTTTCCGGCGGTGCCGACATCACCGAATTCAACACGCCGAAAGCAACACAGGAGCCGACGCTCGCGACGGTCATCAAGGCCATCGAAGGCAGCGCGAAGCCGGTCGTCGCCGCGATTCACAGCGTCGCGATGGGTGGCGGGCTCGAACTCGCGCTCGGCACGCATTACCGGCTTGCATCGTCGGGCGCGCAGATCGCGCTGCCCGAAGTGAAGCTCGGCATCCTGCCGGGCGCGGGCGGCACGCAGCGTCTGCCGCGCGCGATCGGACTCGAAGCCGCGCTCAACATGATCGTGTCGGGTACACCCGTGATGTCGGAAAAGCTCGCGGGCACGGGGCTCTTCGATGAAGTCGTCGAAGGCGATCTGCTCGAAGCGGCGCTTGCGTTTGCACGCAAGGTCGGCGAGAAGGAGGGGCCGCACCCACGCATTCGCGACCGCAAGATCGAGCATCCGAATGCCGAAGGTTTTATCCAGTTCGCGCGCAACAGCGTTGCGGCCGTCGCGGAGCATTTCCCGGCGCCGCACAAGTGCATCGACGCGGTCGAAGCCGGCGTGAAGAACGGCTTCGACAAGGGCCTCGCGTTCGAACGCGAATGTTTTGTCTCGCTGGTGCAGACGCCGGAAAGCCGCGCGCTGCGTCACGCGTTCTTCGGCGAACGCGCGGCGAACAAGATTCCGGATGTGCCTTCGGACACTGAAACGCGCGACATCAAACAGGTCGCGGTGATCGGCGCGGGCACGATGGGCGGTGGCATCGCGATGAACTTCATCAACGCCGGTCTGCCGGTCACGCTGCTCGAAACGAAGCAGGACGCACTCGATCGCGGCCTCGCGACGATCCGCAAGAATTACGAAGTGACGGTCAAGAAGGGCAAGCTCACCGCCGAAGCGCTCGAACAGCGCATGGCGCTGATCAAGCCGACGCTGTCGTACGACGATCTCAAGTCCGCTGACCTGATCATCGAGGCCGTGTTCGAAGAACTCGGCGTGAAAGAGCAGGTGTTCAGGCGTCTCGACGAAGTCGCGAAACCCGGTGCGATCCTCGCGTCGAATACGTCGACGCTCGACCTGAACAAAATAGCCGCGTTCACGAAGCGTCCGCAGGACGTGGTCGGCATGCACTTCTTCAGCCCGGCGAACGTGATGAAGCTGCTCGAAGTCGTGCGCGGTAAAGAGACCGCGAATGATGTGCTCGCCACGGTCATGAAGGTCGCGAAGAAGATCAAGAAGACCGCGGTGGTGTCCGGCGTATGCGACGGTTTCATCGGCAACCGGATGATCGAGCAGTACATCCGCCAGTCGCTGTTCATGCTCGGGGAAGGCGCGCTGCCTGCGCAGATCGACAAGGCCGCCGAGAAGTTCGGCTTCGCAATGGGCCCGTTCCGGATGAGCGATCTCGCCGGCAACGACATCGGCTGGGCGATCCGCAAGCGCCACTATCAGGAACATCCGGACATGCATTACCCGAAGATCGCCGACCTTCTGTGCGAGACGGGACGCTTCGGCCAGAAGACCGGCGGCGGCTGGTACGACTACAAGGCGGGCGACCGCACCGCGCATCCGTCGAAACTCGTCGACGAGATGATCGTCGCGTATTCGAAGGAAGCCGGCGTGGAGCGCCGCAAGCTCAGCGACGACGAAATCGTCGAGCGTCTTGTGTTCGCGCTCGTCAACGAAGGTGCGAAGATTCTCGAGGAAGGCATTGCGTCGAAGGCGTCCGATATCGATATGGTCTATCTGACCGGCTACGGCTTTCCGCTGTGGCGCGGCGGCCCGATGCTGTATGCGGATACCGTCGGCCTGTACAACGTCGAGCGGGCGATTCGCCGTTATGCGTCGCGGCCGAACGGCGACGCCTGGCAGATCGCGCCCGGCATCGTCGAACGGGCGGCGCAGGGGCGCGGCTTCAATAGTTAGGCGCAAAGGGGAATGGGATGAAAGGCGCGGATGAAGTGCTGCTCGTGGTCGACGTGCAGAACGATTTCATGCCCGGCGGCGCACTGGCCGTCGCGCGCGGCGATGAGGTCGTGCCGGTTGTGAACCGGCTCGCGCGTGCGTTCAGTCACGTCGTGCTGACGCAGGACTGGCATCCGGCGTCGCACCTCTCGTTCGCCGAACATCACGCGGGCCGCGCGCCGTTCGAGACGATCACGCTGCCGTACGGCGAGCAGGTGCTGTGGCCGACGCACTGCGTGCAGAACACGCCGGGCGCCGAACTGCATCGCGATCTCGACGTGCCGCATGCGCGGCTCGTGATCCGCAAGGGCCATCAAGCGGACGTCGACAGCTATTCGGCGTTTCTCGAAGCCGATCGCAAGACGCCCACGGGCCTTGCCGGCTATCTGCGCGACACGGGCGTGAAGCGCGTCTGGTGCTGCGGGCTCGCGACTGACTATTGTGTCGGCTGGTCCGCGCTCGACGCGCGCGCGGCCGGCTTCGACGTCGCGCTGATCGAAGACGCGTCCCGCGCGATCGATCTCAACGGTTCGCTCGACGCCGCGTGGCGCGAACTGCTCGCCGCGGGTGTCGCGCGCGTGCAGGCCGCCGACGCGCTGGTCTGACAATCAAGGCGGCGAATCGCCCCCCGAACACTGAAAGCAGGAGACACGCATGACTGACGCCGTAATCGTATCGACCGCCCGCACGGGTCTTGCCAAATCGTGGCGCGGCGCCTTCAACATGACGCACGGCGCGACGCTCGGCGGCCACGTCACGCAGGCCGCTGTCGAGCGCGCGAAGCTCGATCCGGCGCGCGTCGAGGACGTGATCATGGGCTGCGCGAATCCCGAAGGCGCGACCGGCGCGAACATCGCGCGGCAGATCGCGTTGCGCGCGGGCCTGCCGGTGAGCGTGCCGGGCATGACGGTCAACCGTTTCTGCTCGTCGGGCCTGCAGACGATCGCGCTCGCCGCGCAGCGCGTGATGACGGGCGAAGGCGACGTGTTCGTCGCGGGCGGCGTCGAGTCGATCTCGTGCGTGCAGAACGAGATGAACCGCCACATGCTGGCCGAAGGCTGGCTCAGCCAGAACAAGCCGGAAATCTACTGGTCGATGCTGCAGACGGCGGAGACCGTGGCGAAGCGCTACGCGATTTCGAAGGAGCGTCAGGACGAATACGGCGTGCAGTCGCAGCAGCGCGCGGCGGCCGCGCAGGAAGCCGGTAAATTCAACGACGAGATCGTGCCGATGACGGTGCTCGCCGGCGTCGCGGACAAGGCAAGCGGGCGTCTCTTCACGAAGGAAGTCACGATCGCCGCCGACGAAGGCATCCGCGCCGATACGACGCTCGAAGGCGTGTCGAAGATCCGCACCGCGCTGCCGGGCGGCGTGATCACGGCAGGAAACGCGAGCCAGTTTTCCGACGGCGCATCGGCGTGTGTCGTGATGAACGCGAAAGTGGCTGAGCGTGAAGGGCTGCAACCGCTGGGGATTTTCCGCGGCTTCGCGGTGGCTGGCTGCGAGCCGGACGAAATGGGCATTGGCCCGGTATTCGCGGTGCCCAAGCTGCTGACGCAGACCGGTTTGAAAGTTGAAGACATCGACCTGTGGGAACTGAACGAAGCGTTCGCCGTGCAGGTGCTGTATTGCCGCGACAAGCTGGGCATTCCGAACGAGCGACTGAACGTGAACGGCGGCGCGATCGCCGTCGGCCATCCTTACGGCGTGTCGGGCGCGCGGCTCACCGGTCACGCGCTGATCGAAGGCAAACGGCGTGGCGCGAAATATGTCGTCGTGACAATGTGCATCGGCGGCGGGCAGGGCGCGGCCGGTCTGTTCGAAGTCGCGTAGGCGCGGACGGTGCGCCGTCGCTCATTGCGCGAGCGTGCCGAAGCCGGGCAGCGGCAACGTCCCGCTGTCGGTGAAGCGGATGCCGCCGAACACGCCGCCGGCGAGCCTGCCGTGCAGTACGTAGGGCAGATCGCCGGACGTCGTCCGGTTGGCGAGCGTGATGACCTGGCGGGCCGCCGAGAACGCGGGAATCGTCACCGGTACGCTGATAAGCGCTTCGCCGAAACGCGGCACGCTGCCGCGCTGGTCGCTGACGCCGCTGGCGAACGGCTGGCCGTTTACTTCGAGATCGAGCGAGACGCCGTCGTAGTCGACGGACGTATCGTTCGGGTTTTGCAGCCGGAGCTTGACGTTCAGACGCAACTCGAGCCCCTGACTGTCGAGCGGCTCGATGCCGACCACGTTCACGCGCAGCGCCTCATGGTTGAACATGCCCGCGCAGCCGGCCAGCATCAGCAGGGAAAGCGCCGCGATCAGCAACAGGCGGGCGGACTTCAGCACGCGAAGTGATTCCACGGTGGCACCTCCAGAGCAATGGCCGGGTTCGGTGCGGCCATTGTACGTGGCGTTTCCGGTGCGTCGGGCGCCGGCCTCAATGCGAATGCCGGTGATGAATATCGGGAAAGTGCCGATGTGTGTGAACCAGCGGCGCGTGCCGATGCGGATGCGTATGCGGCTCCTGTCCATCCCACGGGAAATCGTGTTCGTGCTGATGATGGTCGTCGTGACGATGCCGATGGTTGTGCTCCATCGACGCGTGCGTATGCGGATGCGCGTGGCGCTCGCGGATATGCAGCCAGACGCCCAGCGCCATCAGTAAGGCGGCCAGCCAGAACAGCAGCGGCGGCATTTCCGGCCACAGGATCAGCGAAAGCGTGACGCCAAAGAGCGGCGCCACCGAGAAATACGCGCCGGTGCGCGCGGTGCCGAGATTGCGCAGCGCGACGACGAACAGCACGAGGCTTACGCCGTAGCCGGCGAATCCGGTGAGCATCGCGGCCGCCGTCGTCGGCAGGCTGGGCAGCGTGGCGCCGAGCCTGAATGCGATCAGCAGGTTGACCGAGCCGGCCACCAGCCCTTTGAGACACGCGATCGTCATCGCGTCGAGCGCGGAGATGCGGCGCGTCAGATTGTTGTCGATGGCCCAGCATGCGCAGGCCGCCGCGACCAGCAGCGCGCCGGGCGGCAGAGACGCCGCGCCCGGATGCCACGACAGCGCGACGCCGCCCGCGACGATCGCCACCATCCCGAGAAAAACCTGCACGTCGACGTTTTCGCGAAATACAACCCACGCGATCAATGCCGTGAAGACGCCTTCCAGATTGAGCAGCAACGAACCCGTCGCGGCCGGCGTCGTGCCGAGCCCGAGCATCAGCAGGGCCGGACCCGCGACGCCGCCGGTGGCAATCGCGCCGAACAGCCACGGAACGTCCGCCCACCGGATGCGGCTGACGTTTTTTCGCGCGGCCGCGTTCTGCCGGGTGCGCCGCACGGCGATCGTGACCGCAAGACCGATACCGCTGCCGAAATAGAACAGGCCGGCCACCATAAACGGCGACATAGTGCCGAGCAGGAGCTTGGCGAGCGGCGTGGTCGCGCCGAAAAGGGCGGCGGCGAGGAGCGCGGTGAAGGCGGCGTTGGAGCGGATTGGCATAAAAAAATTCGGGCCGGGCAAAGGCAATTATTTTCAGAGCATAAACCGTTTTCTGCCGGAGCCCGCGCGGCGGCGCATTCCGTGGAGCCTGAATTATTTTTTTTAATTTACGCGCGATTAACTTTGTGGTCGGACTGCTAATCTGAAGCCCGTCAGGATGCGATACCAGCGAGCCGCCGCCTCGCAGCGGCGGTCGCTCGGCGCTCACGGCAATCTCATGCGCCCATGCACGGTTTCCCATCCGACCCTT
>WNFL01022365.1_pt1 | contig 10261 bp, 20 predicted proteins | sample 5400361 | NCBI WGS metagenome assembly WNFL01 (sample SAMN13153351, study PRJNA577476) | soil metagenome | isolation source: 40 cm soil on Douglas fir-dominated hillslope | place: USA:California | collected 2013-09-17
GCAGCTCGAGAAGCGCATCATGTTCCGCCGCGCGATGAAGCGCGCCATGCAGAACGCGATGCGCCTGGGCGCGCAGGGCATCAAGATCATGAGCGCCGGGCGCCTGAACGGCATCGAGATCGCGCGCACCGAGTGGTACCGCGAAGGCCGCGTGCCGCTGCATACGCTGCGCGCCGATATCGATTACGGCCTGGGCGAAGCGAAGACCACCTACGGTGTGATCGGTATCAAGGTTTGGGTCTACAAGGGCGAGGTCATGCCCAAGGGCGAGGCGCAAATCGCGTTGCCCGGCGCCGCCCCGGCGCTGCCGCAACCCGAAGCCCCGAGCGAGCCGAAGCGCGCCAAGAAACCCGCGCCGCGCCCCGGCGCGAGGCGCGGCCCCGCACGGCCGCGTCCGGATGGCGACAAGCGCCCGCCGGTGAAGAAAGACGCCGCGCCTGCGCCCAAGACCACGATCAAGCGGCCGAAGAAGGTCGTGAAGGAAGAGCCGGCGAAGCCGGAAGGCGAAACCAAGGAATAGAGCATGCTGCAACCCGCACGTACCAAGTACCGCAAGCAGCAGAAGGGCCGCAACACGGGTGTCGCCACGCGCGGCGCCAAGGTGTCCTTCGGCGAATACGGGCTCAAGGCCACCACCCGCGGCCGGCTGACCGCGCGCCAGCTGGAAGCCGGACGGCGTGCCATGTCGCGCCACATCAAGCGCGGCGGCCGCATCTGGATCCGCGTCTTCCCCGACAAGCCGGTGTCGCAGAAGCCGGCCGAGGTGCGCATGGGCAACGGCAAGGGCAACCCGGAGTACTTCGTCGCCGAAATCCAGCCCGGCAAAGTCATTTTCGAGATGGACGGCGTCACCGAGGTGCTCGCCAGAGAAGCGTTCGCGCTCGCGTCGGCCAAGCTGCCCTTCCGCACCATCGTCGTGCAGCGGATGCTGGGAGGCTAAGCATGAAACCGAGCGAACTGCGCGGCAAGCAACCCGAGGAGCTGCAGAAGGAGCTGGAGTCGCTGCTGCGGGCGCAATTCGGCCTGCGCATGCAGGTCGCCACCCAGCAGCTCGGCAACACGAGCCAGCTGAAGAAGGTGCGCCGCGACATCGCGCGCGTGCGCACCATCATCAAGGAGAAGTCCGCCAAATGACTGAACCAGCAGCCGCAGCCGCCACGCCGGAGAAGAACCAGAGGAAGCTGCTCGGCCGCGTGACCAGCACCAAGATGCAGAAGACGCTGGTGGTGCGCGTCGAGCGCCGCGTGCGCGACCCGATGATGGGCAAGACCATCACGCGCTCGAAGAAGTACCACGCGCATGTGGAAAGCGGCGAGTTCGGCGAGGGCGACCTGGTCGAGATCGCCGAGTGCCGGCCGATGTCGCGCACCAAGTCCTGGCGCGTGACGCGCCTGGTGGAGAAATCGAAGGCCGTTTGAGAGTAGAATCACGGCCTTCCTAGCCCCGGACGGGGTCCAAAACTGCATTGCGCGGCAATGCAAGTTGGATTGGAGAATGAAATGATTCAAATGGAGTCGATGCTCGATGTCGCCGATAACACCGGCGCGCGCGCCGTAATCTGCATCAAGGTGCTCGGCGGCTCGAAGCGCCGCTACGCCTCGATCGGGGACGTGATCAAGGTGAGCGTCAAGGACGCCGCGCCGCGTGGCCGGGTCAAGAAGGGCGAGATCTACGACGCCGTGGTGGTGCGCACCCGCAAGGGCGTGCGTCGCGCCGACGGCTCGCTGATCAAATTCGACCGCAACGCCGCGGTGCTGCTCACGCCGAAAATGGAGCCGATCGGCACGCGCATCTTCGGGCCGGTGACGCGCGAGCTGCGCACCGAGCAGTTCATGAAAATCGTCTCGCTCGCACCCGAGGTGCTGTGATGCAGCGCATTAAGAAGGGCGACGAAATCATCGTCATCTCCGGGCGCGACAAGGGCAAGCGCGGCAGCGTGCTGCGCCGCGTCGACGCCGAGCACGTGGTGGTCGAAGGCGTGAACCGCGTGAAGAAGCACCAGCGCCCCAACCCGATGAAGGGGCAGACCGGCGGCATCATCGACAAGGATCTGCCGATCCACGTTTCGAACATCGCGCTTTACAACCCGGCCACGCAGAAGGCCGATCGCGCCGGCGTGAAGAGCCTGGCAGACGGTCGCAAGGTGCGCGTCTTCAAAGGCAACGGCGAGCAGGTGGAAGCGTAATCATGGCCAAGGACAAAGAGCAGAAACACGACGCGAAGGCGAAGCAAGGCGACAAGGGCGCGCCGCCGCGCGAGCAAAAGCCCGCCCAGCAGGCGAAGCCGCAGGGCAAAAAGGAAGCGCCGAAGAAGGACGCCGCGCCGGCCAAGCCGGCCGCGCCCGAGGAGCCGGCGCCGCCGCCGCGCCTCGCGCAGTTCTACCGCGAGAAGGTGGTGCCCGAGCTCACGCAGAAGTTCGGCTACAAGAGCGTCATGCAGGTGCCGCGCATCAAGAAGATCACGGTCAACATGGGGGTGGGCGAAACCACCACCGACAAGAAGGTGCTCGACCACGCGGTGGCCGACATGACCAAGATCGCCGGGCAGAAGCCGGTGGTGACGAAGTCGCGCAAATCGATCGCCAACTTCAAGGTGCGCGCCAACTTCCCGGTGGGCTGCATGGTGACGCTGCGCGGCGCGCGCATGTACGAGTTCTTCGACCGCCTGGTGAACATCGCGATGCCGCGCATCCGTGACTTCCGCGGCATGTCGAACCGCGCGTTCGACGGCCGCGGCAACTACAACCTCGGCTTCAAGGAACAGATCATCTTCCCCGAGATCGATTACGACAAGATCGATGCCCTGCGCGGCATGAACATCGCCATCACCACCACGGCGAAGACCGACGACGAGGCGCGCGCACTGCTCGCCGCGTTCCGCTTCCCGTTCAAGCACTGAAGAGAGACCTATGGCCAAGCTCGCACTGATATTGCGCGACAAGAAACGCCGCAAGACCGTCGAGAAGTTCAAGGCGCGGCGCGCGGCGCTCATCGAGATCATCTACGACTCGCGCGCCTCCGACGAGGCGCGCGACGAGGCGCGCGCCAAGCTGCAGAGGCTGCCGCGCGACGCTTCGCCGGTGCGCTTGCGCAACCGCTGCGCGCTCACCGGCCGGCCGCGCGGCGTCTACAGCATGTTCGGTCTGGGCCGCAACAAGCTGCGCGACCTCGCGCTCAAGGGCGAAGTGCCCGGCATCATCAAAGCGAGCTGGTAAGGGAGACGCGATATGAGCATGCATGACCCGATCGCCGACATGCTGACCCGCATCCGCAATGCGCAGCTGGTCGGCCACGCGGAGGTCACGATGCCCGCTTCGGGACTGAAGAGCGCCATCGCCAGGGTGCTGAAGGACGAGGGCTACATCGAGGACTTCGCCATCCGTGACAAAGGCGGCGCTGATGGTAAAGACGGCGGCGCCAAGAAAGAGCTCGCCATCGGCCTCAAGTACTACGCCGGCCGGCCGGTGATCGAGCGCATCGAGCGCGTCTCGAAGCCGGGGCTGCGCGTCTACAAGGGCAGGGATGACATCCCGCGCGTGATGAATGGGCTGGGCGTGGCAATCCTCTCGACCTCGCGCGGCGTGATGACCGATCGCAAGGCCCGCGCCGACGGTGTCGGCGGCGAAGTGCTCTGCATCGTCGCTTAAGGACAAAGCCATGTCGCGCATCGCCAAATATCCGATTCCGTTGCCGAAAGGCGTCGACCTGACCCTCGCCAGCGGCAGCATCTCGGTGAAGGGCCCGCTCGGTACCATCGCGCGCCCGACCGATCCGAACGTGGAAGTGAAGCAGGAAGGCGAGCAGGTGGTGTTCAAGGCGCTCGGCAACTCGAACCACGCCAACGCGATGTCCGGCACCATGCGCGCGCTGGTGGCCAACATGGTCGCCGGCGTCACCAAAGGCTTCGAGAAGCGCCTTTCGCTGGTCGGCGTCGGCTACCGCGCGCAGGCGCAGGGCGACAAGCTCAACCTGTCGCTCGGCTTCTCGCACCCGGTGGTCCACCAGATGCCCAAGGGCATCAAGGTTGCGACCCCGACGCAGACCGAGATCGTGATCACCGGCATCGACAAGCAGCTGGTCGGGCAGGTGGCCGCCGAAGTGCGGGCGCAGCGCTCCCCCGAGCCCTACAAGGGCAAGGGCGTGCGCTATACCGGCGAAGTCATCGTGTTGAAAGAGACGAAGAAGAAATAACGAGAGACGCCACACCATGAGCGCTAAAAACCAGGCCAGGCTGCGCCGCGCGCGCCAGACGCGGCTCAAGATCCGCGAAGTCGGCGCCGTGCGCCTCACCGTGCATCGCACCAACACGCACATCTACGCCCAGATCACCTCGCCTTCCGGCGACAAGGTGCTCGCCACCGCTTCGAGCGCGGAGAAGGAAGTGCGCGGCCAGCTGAAGCACGGCGCCAATCTCAAGGCGGCCGAGCTGATCGGCAGCCGCATCGCGGCCAAGGCGAAGGAGAAGGGCATCGAGAAAGTGGCGTTCGACCGTGCTGGCTACCGCTACCACGGCCGGATCAAGGCACTCGCCGAGGCGGCGCGCGCTGGTGGACTTAAGTTCTAAGAGGCAGGCTTGAAGCTCTAAAGGAAACCAATGGCGAAGATTCAGCCCAGGATGCAGCACGAAGAGCGCGGCGACGGCCTGCGCGAAAAGATGATCGCGGTGAACCGCGTCACCAAGGTGGTGAAAGGCGGCCGCGTGCTCGGCTTCGCCGCGCTCACCGTGGTCGGCGACGGCGATGGCGGCATCGGCATGGGCAAGGGCAAGGCGCGCGAGGTGCCGGTCGCCGTGCAAAAGGCGATGGAAGAGGCGCGTCGCAAGCTCTTCAAGGTGAAGCTGAAGAACGGCACGCTGCACCACACGGTGATCGGCCGGCACGGCGCGGCCAAGGTGCTGATGCAGCCCGCCTCCGAGGGCACCGGCATCATCGCCGGCGGACCGATGCGCGCGGTATTCGAGGTGATGGGCATCACCAACGTGCTCGCCAAGTGCTTCGGCTCCACCAATCCCTATAACGTGGTGCGCGCGACGCTCCACGGCCTGAAGGCCATGAGCACGCCCGCCGAGATCGCGGCGCGCCGTGGCAAGACGGTCGAAGAAATCACGCAATGAAGAAGATCAAGGTACGGCTCCTGAAGGGCCTCGCCGGCTGCAAGCAAACGCACCGCGACACGGTGCGCGGGCTGGGCCTGAAGCGCATCGATCAGGTGGTCGAGCTGATCGACACGCCCGCGGTGCGCGGCATGATCAACAAGGTCAACTACCTGGTACGGATTGATTCATGAAACTCAACACGCTGAAACCCGCGCCCGGCTCGAAGAGCGATCGGCACCGCGTCGGTCGCGGCGTGGGCTCGGGCTGGGGCAAGACCGCCGGCCGCGGCCACAAGGGCCAGAAGGCGCGCTCGGGCGGCTTCCACAAGGTCGGCTTCGAGGGCGGGCAAATGCCGCTGCATCGCCGCCTGCCCAAGCGCGGCTTCAACTCCCCCACGCGCGAGGACACCCCTGAAGTGCGCACCAGCGAGCTGGCGCGCATGAAAGCCACGGAGATCGACCTCGCCGCGCTCAAGGCCGAGGGCATCGTGTCGCACCGGGCGCTGGGAGCGAAAGTGATCCTGTGCGGCAAGCTCGATCGCAAGGTCGCGCTGAAGGAGATCAAGGTCAGCAAGGGCGCGCGCAGCATGATCGAAGCCGCGGGCGGCTCGATCCAGCTCACCGAGAAGCCGAAAGTCGAGCGCAAGGTGAAAGAGAAGAAGCCGAAGAAATCCGAGCAGGCCGAGCCCGCCGAGCCGAAAGACGCCGCGAAGAGCTGATGGCGACTGCACTACCCAACGTCGGCAAAGCGTCGCGCTACGGCGACCTGAAGAAACGCCTGCTGTTCCTGCTGGGCGCGCTCGTCGTGTTCCGCATCGGTGCGCATATCCCGGTGCCGGGCATCGACCCGAACGTGCTCGCCGGTTGCGCTTCACCATCTTCGCCCTGGGGATCATGCCGTACATCTCCGCGTCCATCATCATGCAGCTGATGACTGCGGTGAGCCCGCAGCTCGACCAGCTGCGCAAGGAAGGCGAGTCGGGCCGGCGCAAGATCACGCAGTACACGCGCTACGGCACGGTGTTCCTCGCGCTGTTCCAGGCGACCGGCATCTCGATCATGCTGGAATCGCAGCCCAACCTGGTGCTCGACCCGGGCCTCATGTTCCGCATCACGACCGTGACCACGCTGGTCACCGGCACCATGTTCCTGATGTGGCTCGGCGAGCAGATCACCGAGCGCGGCCTGGGCAACGGCATCTCGATCATCATCTTCGCCGGCATCGCCGCCGGCCTGCCGAACGCGGTCGCCGGCACGCTCGAGCTGGTACGCACCGGCGCGATGCACCCGCTCACCGCGCTCCTCATCGCCGTCGCCGTGGTCGTGGTGACCGCTTTCGTCTGCTTCGTCGAGCGCGGCCAGCGCAAGATCCTGGTGAATTACGCCAAGCGCCAGGTGGGCAACCGCGTCTATGGCGGGCAGAGCTCGCACCTGCCCTTCAAGCTCAACATGTCGGGGCTGATCCTGTTTCCGGCGACCGTGCTCGGCTGGTTCGGCAGCCACGAGGGCTTGATCTGGCTGCGAGATATCGCCGGCACGCTGACTCCGGGCCAGCCGATCTACGTGGTGCTCTACGCTGCCCTGATCGTGTTTTTCTGCTTCTTCTACACGGCGCTGCAGTACAACCCGAAAGAAACCGCCGATAACCTCAAGAAGTCCGGGGCTTTTGTACCCGGCATCCGGCCCGGCGACCAGACCGCGCGGTACTTGGAAAAGATCCTGACACGCCTCACATTGGCAGGAGCGGTCTACGTGACGCTGGTCTGCCTGCTGCCCGAGTTCCTGATCCTGCGCTGGAATGTGCCGTTCTATTTCGGCGGCACCTCGCTCCTGATCATCGTGGTGGTGACCATGGATTTCATGTCGCAGGTGCAGGCCTACATCATGACGCACCAGTACGAGAGCCTGCTGCGCAAGGCGAACTTCAAGGGAGGTTTGCCCGGGGTTCGGTGAGGCGCGCGGATGGCCAAGGAAGACGTCATCGAGATGCAGGGCGAGGTGGTGGAGAACCTGCCGAACGCCACCTTCCGCGTGAAGCTGGAGAACGGCCACATCATCCACGCTTTCATCTCGGGAAAGATGCGCATGAACTACATCCGCATCCTGCCGGGCGACAAGGTCACGGTGCAGATGACGCCCTACGATTTAACGAAGGGTCGTATCACCTTCAGAGCAAAGTGAGGATCAGATGAAAGTCATGGCTTCAGTGAAGAGGATCTGCCGCAAGTGCAAGATCGTGCGGCGCAAGGGCGTGGTGCGGGTGATTTGCTCCGACCCTCGGCACAAACAGCGCCAGGGTTGATAACGCCTTGTTAAAACAGCTATAATTTCAGGTTCCGCCTAAGGCACGTCCATATGGCCCGTATTGCAGGGATAAACATTCCGAACCACCAGCACGCCGAGATCGCATTGACGGCGATTTTCGGCATTGGCCGCTCGCGCGCGCAGGCGATCTGCACCGCGGCCGGCGTGCAGGGCTCGCGCAAGATCAAGGATCTGACCGACGCCGAGCTCGACCGCATCCGCGAAAGCATCGCGCGCTTCACGGTCGAAGGCGATCTGCGCCGCGAGGTGCAGATGTCGATCAAGCGCCTGATCGATCTGAACTGCTATCGCGGCTCGCGCCACCGCAAGGGGCTACCGGTACGCGGTCAGCGCACGCGCACCAACGCGCGTACGCGCAAGGGCCCGCGCAAGGCAGCGATCAAACTCAACATACAAGCAGGGAAGGCCGCATAACGCATGGGTACCAGAAACGCACCGACGCGCCAGGAGCTGCAGCAGACCGCGTCCGCGCGCGCGCGGAAGAAGGTCAAGAAGAACGTGGCCGAAGGCATTGCGCACATCCACGCCTCGTTCAACAACACCATCGTCACGATCACCGACCGCCAGGGTAATACGCTCGCCTGGGCGACTTCCGGCAACGCCGGCTTCAAGGGCTCGCGCAAGTCGACGCCGTTCGCCGCGCAGGTCGCGGCCGAGCGCTGCGGCCGTGCCGCGCAGGAATGCGGCGTGAAGAACATCGAAGTGCGCATCAAGGGCCCCGGCCCCGGCCGCGAGTCCGCGGTGCGCGCGCTCAACGCGATCGGCCTCAAGATCGGCAGCATCGCCGACGTGACGCCGATCCCCCATAACGGTTGCCGCCCCCCGAAGCGGCGCAGGGTATAGACATGGCGAGAAACCTAGACCAGTGCAGGCACTGCCGCCGCGAAGGCGAGAAGCTCTATCTCAAGGGCGAGAAGTGCTTTACCGACAAGTGCCCGGTCGAGCGGCGCGCGTATGCGCCCGGACAGCACGGCCAGAAGAGCGGCGCGCGCATGTCGGACTACGGCAAGCAGCTGCGCGAGAAGCAGAAGGTGCGCCACACCTACGGCATCCTCGAGCGCCAGTTCCGCAACATCTATTTCGACGCGACGCGCTCCAAGGGCGTCACCGGCGAGCGGCTGCTGCAGATCCTGGAATCGCGCCTCGACAACATCGCCTATCGCATGGGCTTCGGCGCCTCGCGCGGCGAAGCGCGCCAGGTGGTGCGCCATAACGCCATCCTGGTGAACGGCAAGCGCGTCAACATCCCGTCGTACCGGCTGCGTCCGGGCGACGTGGTGGAAGTCGCGCCGAAAGCAAAGGACCAGCTGCGCATCAAGGCCTCGGCCGAGGCAGCTGAGGGCCGCGGTTTTCCGGAATGGCTGGAAGTCGATTCCAAGGGCCTCAAGGGGACGTTCAAGGCCATGCCGGCGCGCGCTGATCTCTCTTCGACGATCAATGAGCATCTCGTAATCGAGCTGTACTCGAAGTAACCGCAGTTCAGTACACAGGACCACAAAAATGCCGCAATCCGGATTCTTGAAGCCGCGCATCGTCGACGTTCAGAACCTCTCGCCCAATCACGCCCGGGTGACGATGGAGCCGTTCGAGCGCGGCTATGGCCACACCCTCGGCAACGCGCTGCGCCGCGTGCTGCTCTCCTCGATGCCGGGCTACGCCCCCACCGAGGTGCAGATCGCCGGCGTGGTGCACGAGTACTCGACGCTCGACGGCGTGCGCGAGGATGTCGTCGACATCCTGCTCAACCTGAAGGGCGTGGTGTTCCGCCTGCACAATCGCGCCGAAGCGATCCTGTCGCTGAAGAAGAAGGGCGACGGCGCCGTGACCGCGGCGGACATCGAGCCGGCGCATGACGTCGAGATCGTGAATCCCGACCATGTCATCGCGCACATCGCCTCGGGCGGCAAGCTCGAGATGCAGATCAAGGTCGAGTCCGGCCGCGGCTACGTGCCGGGCAACATGCGCTACCTGCCCGAAGAGACCAAGGGCATCGGCCGCATCATCCTCGACGCCTCGTTCAGCCCGGTGCGCCGCGTGTCGTACGCAGTCGAGTCCGCGCGCGTCGAGCAGCGCACCGACCTCGACAAGCTGATCATGGACATCGAGACCAACGGCGCCATCGAGCCCGAGGAAGCGATCCGTTACGCCGCGCGCGTGCTGGTCGACCAGCTCTCGGTGTTCGCGCAGCTCGAAGGCACCGCCCTGCCCGCCGAGCAGCCGAAGTCGCCCGCGGTCGATCCGATCCTGCTGCGCCCGGTCGACGACCTCGAGCTCACCGTGCGCTCGGCCAACTGTCTCAAGGCCGAGAACATCTACTACATCGGCGATCTGATCCAGCGCACCGAGACCGAGCTCCTGAAGACGCCCAACCTCGGCCGCAAGTCGCTCAACGAGATCAAGGAAGTGCTCGCCTCGCGCGGGCTCACGCTCGGCATGAAGCTGGAAAACTGGCCGCCGGCTGGGCTAGAGCACAGGACGTAGAAAATGAGACACGGAAGCGGCCTCAGGAAGCTCAACCGCACCTCGGCTCACCGGCTGTCGATGCTGCGCAACATGACGGTGTCGCTCCTGCGGCACGAGGAAATCCGCACCACGCTGCCGAAGGCGAAGGAGCTGCGCCGCGTCGCCGAGCCGATGATCACGCTCGGCAAGAAGCCTTCGCTCGCCAACCGTCGCCTGGCCTTTGACCGTCTGCGCGACCGCGGCATCGTGGCGAAACTTTTCGACGACCTCGGCCCGCGCTACGCCAAGCGGAACGGCGGCTACCTGCGCATCCTGAAGATGGGATTCCGCAAGGGCGACAACGCGCCGCTCGCGCTGGTGATGCTGATGGACCGCCCCGA
>WNFL01066739.1_pt1 | contig 10261 bp, 7 predicted proteins | sample 5400361 | NCBI WGS metagenome assembly WNFL01 (sample SAMN13153351, study PRJNA577476) | soil metagenome | isolation source: 40 cm soil on Douglas fir-dominated hillslope | place: USA:California | collected 2013-09-17
CTTCAACGCGTCAAGTGTCTCTTTGACAGCCGCAGCTGATTTTTCGAACATGGCTTTTTCTTCATCATCGAGCTGGTATTCCACGATCTTTTCCATGCCATTGCGTCCGAGCATCACGGGTACGCCAAAATACATATCATGCAAGCCATATTCCCCGTTCATGTACGCCGCACATGGAACGATCAAATTCCTATTTTTCAGAATCGCTTCTGCCATCTGTGCACAAGCCGCAGCCGGAGCGTAGTACGCCGAACCGGTCTTCAACAAGTTGACGATCTCGCCGCCACCTTTACGTGTGCGCGCCACGATCGCATCCAATTTATCGGCTGGTACATAATCGCGCAATGGCACACCCGCAATATTGGAGTGACGTGTCAATGGTACCATCTCATCGCCATGTCCGCCTAATACATAGCAATTGATATTTTCAACACTGACGCCAGTTTCCATGGCGACAAAAGCGCGCATGCGCGCAGAGTCTAAAATTCCAGCCTGGCCAATAACCCGTTCGCGCGGCAAGCCAGTCATCTTCATAGTCAGATACGCCATCGTATCTAGCGGGTTGGTCAACACAATGTAGATTGCATTGGGTGAATATTTCAAAGTCTCGGTTGCGGCTTTCCCCACAATATCCGCATTCGTTTTCAAAAGATCATCACGGCTCATGCCCGGCTTGCGCGCAATGCCCGCAGTGATAATGATGATATCTGAGCCCTGGGTGGTGGCATAATCATTCGAGCCAACGATCTCAACATCTTTGGCGACAATCGGCATCGCTTCCAGCAGATCGAGAGCCTTACCCTGTGGCATACCTTCCACAACATCAACAAGAACGATATCAGCCAATTCACGTTCAGCCAGCCAGTGTGCTGCGGTTGCGCCGGTCATACCAGCGCCGATGATGGAAATTTTATTCATGGATCCTCCAAAAATTCAATGTGAACAGATTTTATCCGAAAATTACAAGCTTATAAGTACAATTTGTCATTTCTTTTGAATGACTCATAGACAAGAAACAGGGCTTCCAGATTTTGGAAGCCCTGTCCAATTCATTCTAAGCGTTAGCCTGCTTCAGCTTCGAGAAAGCGCGTCGCCTGAATGGCTGCTGCCGCGCCCATCCCCGCCGAAGTGACCACCTGTCGGAAATGCGGGTCGGCTGCCTCACCTGCTGCAAACACGCCCGGCACATTTGTTTCCATTTTATCGTTGACCTTGATATAACCCAAATCGCTCATATCCAATTTATCCTTGAACATTTGCGTATTCGGAATATGACCGATGAAGATAAACAAACCGTCTGCCTCTAAAATCGTTTCATCGCCCGTCTTTACGTTCTTAAGCCTCAAGGCTTCCATTTTATCTGTGCCAACCACTTCCGTGACAACTGTGTTCAGGATAAAGTCTACTTTTGGATGCTCCATTGCGCGCTTCTGCAAAATCGCACCTGCACGAAATTCCTCGCGGCGATGGATAATGGTCACAGAACTCGCATAGCGCGTGATGAACAAAGCCTCTTCGAGCGCGCTGTCGCCACCGCCAACAACAACGACTTTCTTGTCTTTGAAGAACCAACCATCACAGGTGGCACAATAGGAAACACCACGGCCCGTTAATTCCACTTCACCGGGAATCTCGAGATGAGTTGGACTGGCACCTGTACCAACGATCAAAGTATCAGCCAGATATTCGCTGCTATCCGTCGTCACTTTGAACGGGCGTTGCGACAAATCCACATCATTTGCCAAATCAAACTCAGTCACTGCGCCAAAATGTTCGGCCTGTTTTTGGAACAACTCACCCAATTGTGCCCCACCCACGCCATCAGGGAAACCAGGATAATTTTCAATTGTGTATGTCAATGCAGCCTGACCACCCAATTGCATCCCCGTCAATACAACCGGCTGCAGTTCCGCTCGCGCAGCATACAATGCCGCCGAATATCCTGTAGGTCCTGATCCCAAAACCAATACCTTTACATGTTTTGCATTTCCATTTGAAGACATGCTTTTCTATTCCTCACCAAAAATTTCTTTCCAACGTTAAGACGATCCGTTATACCAATATTTTACCGTGAAGTATAACAATACAGGTTATGGATATACAAATGTAAGCATATCGCCTACTCGGACACTCGCTCGATTTTTGCGCCCAAGGCACGCAGTTTTCCATCGACATTATGATATCCGCGCTCGATCTGGCCAACATTCCGAATCGTGGATTTGCCCTTGGCAGCTAACGCAGCTATTAACATGGACATACCCGCACGAATATCCGGGCTTTCAAGATTTTCACCATAGAGTTGATTCGGCCCCTGAATCAAACAGCGATACGGATCACACAAAATTATCTTTGCACCCATCCCCACCAATTTGTCTGTAAAATACATACGTCCCGAGAACATCCAGTCATGGAACATAATGGAGCCTGTTGCCTGGGTTGCTACCGTGATTGCAATACTAATTAAGTCCGTTGGGAACGCGGGCCACACATTTGTTTTGACTTCAGGAATTGCGCCATCTAAATCTGGATTAACTTTCAGCTCCTGGTCAGCAGGGACGATTAAGTCATCCCCATCCACCTGCCATCGAACTCCCATCCGCTCAAAAATATGAGCAGTCATTTGCAGGTTCTTGACTCCGGCATTTTTAACTCGCACGGTTCCATGCGTCACAGCCGCGGCGCCTACAAAACTAAGCACTTCCAAATAATCGGGTCCAATCGTGAATTCGCCGCCATGCAAATTTTGCACGCCATGAATATGCAAAGTATTTGAACCAATTTCTTCGATCTGCGCCCCAAGCCCATTTAAGAAGTGACACAATTCCTGAACATGCGGCTCAGAGGCAGCATTTCGTAAGACGGTATCACCCTTGGCTTTTACGGCCGCCATGATGGCGTTCTCAGTGGCGGTGACACTCGCTTCATCTAACAGAATTTCTGCGCCATGCAAATGATTTGCGTTAAATGTAAAACCGCGATCATATTCCACGTCCACGCCCAAGGTTCGCAAAGCGAGAATATGCGTATCGAGCCTGCGACGCCCAATTACATCTCCACCTGGAGGAGAAAGTTTAAACTCGCTAATCCTCGCAGACATGGGTCCTGCCAACAAGATGGAAGCCCGAATGCGGCGACAAAGGTCTGGGTCGAGGTCCGCAGGCTCGAGGTCCCGAGCAGTGATGCGCCAAGAAGTTTCATCCAGATTTTCGACCTCGGCGCCCAAGCTTTCAACGAGTCGCCTCATTACGCTCACGTCCTTGATCGGCGGGAGATTTCGTAAGATGATCGGCTCGTCGGTCAATAAACAGGCGGCAATCAACGGGAGCGCGGCATTTTTATTTCCTGCAGGGGTAACTTCGCCATTCAATGGAACCCCACCTTCAATCACAAATTTATCCATATTCATCTCCAGAGAAATAACGCCGAGATTGTAAGGCAGATTGGGCGCTTCGGCAAGCACATTACAGTTCGCTTACATGGCGTAACAGGCAAACTATGGGCTGTGCTTTGGACTATAATAAATGGAATGAATATTATGCTCTTATTTCCCATCATTCTTGGTTGGCTAGCAGGATATTTTGTAAACTATGCGTCAGATATCCTGCCGCTCACTCGCCGATTTAGCTCGCCCGTATGCCTACACTGCCAAACACCCTTTTCCTGGGCAGATTATTTGACATTCCATGCGTGTCGTTCCTGCGGAAAAGGACGAAGCCTGCGAACATACCTTGTCCAAATATTGGCTGTCGCCTCATTCATCTACTTCTGGTTGCTCCCGTCCAAAGCAGTTGGATTCTGGCTAGGAGCGATTGTCCTTATTTACTTTGGGGTCATCACTGTCATTGATCTTGAACACCGGTTAATTTTGCATCCCACCAGTTTGTTTGGTGCAATCCTTGGTTTGATCGTCGGGACTTTTATTTATAGTCACAAATATGGTTTGCTGGGCGGCATCGGTCAGTCACTGCTGGGCGGGATCATCGGCTTCGGGATCATGTTCATCCTCTATCAATTTGGGGCCTTAGTCGCACGATACCGCTCACGAAAAATGCAAGCCGCCGGGCAGGCTGATGATGATGAGGAAGCGCTAGGTGGCGGAGATGTTTATCTGCTAGGTGTATTAGGGTTAATGCTTGGGAAATCCTTCATTCTGAATGCACTGATTCTTGGGGTATTGTACGGAGGTATTGTCAGTCTGCTGTTTATTATTGCCCTCTTAATACGGCGCAGATATTCAAGCGATGCATTAATGACCTTTATCCCCTACGGACCTTATTTCATTATTTCAGCCTTTTATTTGTTGTTTTTATGATTTGCAATAGTGTCGATAGGTAATTAGTACAAACGTCTCATTGGGCTGGACGAGTTGACCAGTAAACTAAAGAATAGATTTATTAGAGAATAGGACTTTTATTTATGCTATCAAAAAAATTAAACACTAAGAAGAGTAAGGCTCAGGCAATGGTGGAATTCGCCATTGCGTTGCCGGTTCTGTTATTATTGTTATATGGGATTTTGGAAATCGGACGATTTATCTTCCTTTATTCCACTATTGTCAACGCCAGCCGGCAAGCAGTTCGCTACGGCGCCACTACCGGAACGGGAAATGGTACCGGAGACGTAAACGAAAAACGCTACCAAGATTGTGATGGTATTCGCAAAGTTGCAAAAGACCTTGCCTATATAAGCAGTTTCAGTGACAGCAGTATCACTATTCAAAATGACATGGGGCCAAACGATAATTCACCAATAACTTACTGTACAGCAGGGATGTTAACTGATCCATCCTTTGCGCCAATAGATAATAATCACCGTATAACTGTTAAAATATCCAAGCTATTTGTACCGATCATCCCGAAGCTGGTGCCATTCGCCCAAAGAACGATCACGGCTTCCAGTTCTCGTACTATCATTGTAGGTGTATCTATTGCCACTCCTGTACCAGCCCAGGTAGCGTCGGTCACTACGATTACAACCGATACGCCCGACCCTTCGGATACAGGGCAATCTGTCACTGTGACTGTGACTGTAACTGGCGGCGGGGCAAGCCCCACCGGCACTGTCGCTATCACGGGCGCAGATACAAATTGTACAATTACTCTTCGGGCGGCAGTAAGTTACTGAGTGCTTCCTACGGTGGTGACACAGCTTATCTTCCAAGCAGTGATACTGAAACTCATAACGTTCGATATCCTACGACCACATTAATTACATCCATTTCTCCAGAACCTTCGACATCAGGCCAGGCAGTCCAGATAAATTTCACAGTCAGCGCGGCTAGTGGCATACCCGCTGGCACGGTAACTGTCACAGGTGCAAGTACGGCCTGTAACAACATCACCCTAAACGCGAGCGGCTCCGGCACTTGCAGTGTGACTTTCACATCTGCAACCACTGTTACAAAGACGCTAACAGCCACATACACTCCTGCTGTTGCAGACACCACTCATACGGCGAGTAGTGGAACCGCAGACCATGATGTGATCATCAATTTAGATACCATCACCCGAATCACGAGTATTTCACCTGAGCCATCGGTCATTGGTCAAGCAGTTACTGTCTCGGTTAAAGTAGTTGGTTTAACAACACCAACTGGCACGGTCAATATCACTGGCGCAGATACAAATTGTACAATCACGTTATCCAACGGGGTTGGCAGTTGTAGTACTGTGAACTTTAATTCGGCTGGGAACAAGACTCTTACTGCGACGTATGTCCCTGCTCCTGCTGGTAGTCACAATGCCAGCAGCACAACCAAGGCACATGCGGTCAACCTCCAACCTACCGTCACAACCATCACCGCTGATGATCCGGACCCGTCTCAAATAGGAGGTTCTGTAACCGTCACGGTCACCGTCACCGGCGGGACAACAACTCCCACTGGCACAGTAACCATCAGCGGCGCAGATACAAGTTGTGTCATCACCCTCGTGAATGGTACTGGCACTTGTAACGTAGTTTTCAGCTCATCGGGCTCAAAAACATTGGCAGCCTCTTATAGTGGCGATTCTTTACACGCTGTCAGCAGCAATACGGCTGCTCACACAGTTAGTGTCAACATTTCCACAATAGTACCAAGTTGTAACCTCATTACTCATGGCCCCATTACTAAGACCGGAACCACAATGACCATGACGATCACAAATCCATATGTCTTCCCCTTGACCACAGGGGCTGGCAGCGTGACCTGGAATAATGACAAGGGTCATCAAACCGGAGGTGACAAAACCCTAAGCCTGCAAAGCATCGTCATTGGCAGTACAAATGTTTGGACTGGAAGTTCCAGTAATGTGTCAACCATACCCTGGACTAACACAGCGGTTATTCCAGCAAGCACCACGGTAACGATCACCTTTACATTTCACCAAACTTACGATAACTTTGATGGTACTGAAAGTATTTTCATTAATTTGACCACGCCTGGCTGCGAAAGCAACCCAATTACATCAGGATGAAAAGAGTAACTATGAAAAAGATAAAACACGAACAAGGACAAAGTCTGGTTGAGATGGCGGTTAGCCTTGTCCTGCTGCTCTTGCTCCTTTCTGGCGCAGTGGAGTTTGGTATGGCGTTCTTCCAGTATATTCAACTGCGCGATGCGGTTCAGGAAGGCGCATTCTACGGATCGATTGCTCCGACTGACGAAGTTGGTATCAGAAGCCGCACACGAGGCGCATCCGACACGCCAATTAAACTTTCTGATACCACACTAATTCCTGATAGCAAGATTGGGATCACGTACACTGGATCGGCTTGTGAAGACACTGGCAATGCCATCACAGTGACAATTAGTTATGATCATACAATCTTCATGCCTTTCATGTCCGGAGCGCTGGGAGGAAGAACTACGATTCCTTTAAAAGCAAGTGTAACGGATACCATTCTGTCACCTGGATGCACACCGTAATACAAGTTGATCGAAGCTACAAATTATCCAACAGGCTGAGCTTAGCTAACAACGAGGCTCAGCCTGTTTCATATTAATCAGGTAATCTGTTTTCCCAGTAGCTGAACTAATACTTTACAAGGGGATGACAGCGACCCCGCAATTTGCGGGGTGACAAGGCTAAGGGTTCTCCGTCGCGGGCTGGAGTTATTTTTGACCTTATCCTGTCCTTCGGGTGTAACACCATCACCTATATTGTCTTTCCCTTCAAAAAAATTAATTTTGCAACAACGCCGGGTTAGTAAGCACGCGGATAAAACTGCAAAGAAATGGTAAATACGAGGTGGGGCATAGAGGCTTATACTAATCGCTATACTTTAATTATCCAATCCCTTAATCTCGGAGGAACCTCTATGTGTGGAATCGTCGGATATATCGGTCCGCGTGACGCGACACCGATCATCATCAATGGTTTGAAAAGACTCGAATATCGCGGCTATGATTCGGCTGGGATCGCTATCTGGAACAATAGTCAACTTGAAGTGCGAAAAGACGCGGGCAAGTTATCCCAATTAATTGATCTCGTCAGCAAATCCCCCATCGCAGGTGCGCCGGGCATCGGTCACACCCGTTGGGCGACCCATGGCGCGCCGAATGCGCGGAATGCACACCCACATCTTGGGCAGACTGGGCGGGTCGTGGTTGTGCAAAATGGCATCGTGGAAAACTTCCTTGAACTCAAGGATGAGTTAATGGCTGAGGGTATTGAGTTTCAATCGGATACCGATACTGAAACGATTGTGCATCTGGTGGAACATTATCTTGCCACGGGGATTGGCTTGGTGGAAGCTGCCCGAAAGACCTTTAAACAAATTCAGGGCGCGAACGTGGTGGTGCTCATGTCTGCCGATGAGCCAGATAAGATCGTAACCGCGCGCATTGGTAACGCCGGCGGCGTGGTGCTTGGTATGGGAGATGGCGAAAATTTTATTGCCAGCGACACGCCGGCCATCATGGACCACACCCGTAATGTGATCTTTCTAGAGTCACATCAAATGGCAGTTGTGACACGCGATACCCTGACTATCGAAACACTCGATGGCGCCAAGGTAAAACCTGTAGTCCACGCTGTTTCATGGGATCCGATCTCTGCCGAAAAGGGCGAATATCGTCACTTCATGCAAAAGGAAATTCACGAGCAGGTGCGTGCTTTGACAGATACACTGGCGGGTCGTGTGGATTTCGTAAACGGAAAAATCCGTTTACCTGATCTAAAATTGACCGAGGAACTCGCCAGAAAAATAGAGAAGATTTATATTACTGCCTGCGGTACCGCTGCCTATGCGGGTATGGTCGGTAAATATTTGATCGAGAAGATCGCGCGCATCCCTGTTGAAGTTGTGATCGCCTCTGAATTCCGATATAGCGACCCGATCTTGAATGATAGAACTGTGGTACTCGCCATCTCGCAATCTGGTGAAACGGCAGACACGCTGGCAGCCATGGAAGAGGGCCGCAGCAAAGGAGCAATCATCTGGAGTATCGTGAATGCGATCGGCTCCCAAGCCATGCGTGTGGCGGATGGATTCGTCTCGATGCAAACCGGACCGGAAATTGGTGTGGCTTCCACGAAAGCTTTCACAGCCCCGCTTGTAGACCAGTATATGCTCGCGATTCTGCTCGCAGATTTGCGCGGGACGATCGATGAAAAGACTCGCAAGGAATTGGTCGCTGATCTGCGACTCGTGCCTGATCTGGTGGGTCGCACGCTCGACCGGGATGCTGATGTTGAAAAGGTAGCCTATGCAATGAAAGATATTCGCGACTGCTTGTATCTAGGGCGCGGCATTAATATGCCGATTGCGTATGAAGGCGCATTGAAATTAAAGGAAATCTCTTACATCCATGCTGAAGGTTACCCGGCGGGGGAGATGAAACACGGACCAATCGCATTGATCGACGAACACATGCCGGTTTTGTGTCTTGCGCCCAAAGATCCCTGGCACGAAAAAATGATCTCGCAGATCCAGCAAGCCAAGGCGCGGAATGGCATCGTGATCACCGTGGCAACAGACGGAGATGAATTGGTAAAGGGCATGTCCAACCACATCCTTTGGGTTCCTGAAACACCCTGGATGCTCTCGCCGATCATCACCGTACTGCCTCTACAATTGCTCGCGTATCATATTGCCACCTTGCGCGGCTTGGATGTGGATCAACCAAGGAATCTGGCGAAAAGCGTGACCGTGGAGTAATCTAAGAGTTGGTTACAAGGTGGAGTACTTTTCGGTGATATCAATTATCAAATTCGTAGACTGATGTGTATGAGTTGTGAATGTATAATGTGCATAACTAAAAAATAGATTGAAGTAATAAGTTTAAGCATGATAGGAGTTCGATGATGAAAAATATTAAATCTCAAGAAAAGGGCCAGGCACTCATCCTGATTGCGTTGGGCATGGTCATCCTCATTGGGTTTGCCGCCCTGGCAATTGACGGGAGTATGGTGTTTTCTGACAAACGTCATGCCCAAAACGCCGCAGACACTTCAGCCATTGCAGCAGCCTTGGCAAGAGGCAAAGATAATACTGTGAATTATGTTACCGTAGCCACAGACCGCGCAACCTCCAATGGCTATACGGACAACCAATCCACAAAATTTGTAACTGTCACAGGTGTAGCTTCACCAAGCGGCGTCTGTCCCGAGACGGGCTTGGATATTACAGTCAAAATTGATTCTGCTGTCAAAACCACTTTTGCCAGGGTGCTGGGCTGGACGCAATTAGTCAACCACGTTTCCGCTACCGCGCGTTCCTGTGACCTTATTCCCCCCAAGCCACTTTATTCAGGCAGTTCGGTGTGGTCCACCCAGACAAATGATGCATGCAATGGGACAAGCTCCCAAAGCATCCACAACGGAGGTAGCGGTACCGTTAATTTATATGGTGGTGGTCTCGGATCATCTGACCCCTTGAATAAGTGCATCGACCTTGATGGAGGCCACACTCAATTGCTTAAAAATGATGATGGTATGTGCGCAACCATAACCACAGTCGGCTCATCCACAACCAACCTTGGCGGGGTTGGGGGACTTTGTGACATTAGCAGTAACATAGTAACCAATAAGCCTCCTATTTCTTCTCCTGCGGATCTAGGTATTACCTGCTCAGGCAATGCAACCACATCTGGTGATACCATGAGTCCAGGAAATTTTACAGGTAGTTTTCCACCCAATAACGTCACAACACTTAACCCTGGCACCTATTGTATCAGCGCTGGCAACGGTAGCTTCAAGTTGACCGGGGGGACGCTTACAGGCACCGGTGTGACGATTGTGATGAACTCCGGGTCTCTCGACTGGGGTGGAAATTCTGA
>WNFL01266257.1_pt1 | contig 10261 bp, 10 predicted proteins | sample 5400361 | NCBI WGS metagenome assembly WNFL01 (sample SAMN13153351, study PRJNA577476) | soil metagenome | isolation source: 40 cm soil on Douglas fir-dominated hillslope | place: USA:California | collected 2013-09-17
GATTGTCCGCGGCGCCGCGTCCCTTGATGCTCACCGGTTGCCTGTCCATGTCGTTTCGATCTAGTGAAGGCGCCCGGGAAACGGGTGCAGGTCGGTTGCGTTCCCGGCCTTTGCGACCTGCAACTGCGGCTCGATCTGCAGGCCGTCGCGGGCAACCACTTCATGTATGTAGGTATGCTGCATTCTCGCGCGCGCTAGATGGCCTTGCGCTCCCTCAAGCCGGCAATTTCCGGTTTGCTGTAGCCGTGGGCCGCGAGCACGGCCGCGGTGTGCTCTCCCAGTTCCGGCCCGGCCGAATCGATGTCACCCGGCGTGTCCGAAAGCTTGGGTACGACGCCCGGCACCTTGATCGGCGTGCCGTCCTTGAGCCTGACTTCGCGGATCATGTCCCGGGCCAGATACTGCGCGTCGCCGACGATGTCGGCCATGCTGTAGATCTTGCCGTTCGGGACTTGCGCATCGTTGAGAATTCGCACAAGGTCCTCCGCGTCGTGCCGTGCCGTCCACTCCCCGATCGCCCGATCGAGCTCCTCGGCGCGTTTTGCCCGCCCGGCGTTGTCCGAAAGCAACGGGTCCCCGGCAAGATCGGCGCGTTCCATCACGTTCATCAGTCGCTTGAAGATGCTGTCGGCGTTCGCGCCTATCACCACGTGCTGCCCGTCGCGAGTGAGATAGGTGTTCGACGGAACGATGCCCGTGAGGTTGCTTCCGGTGCGTTCGCGCAGCTCCTTGAACACATCGTATTCCGGCAGCGCTCCCTCCATCATGTTGAAGACGGCTTCGTACAGCGCGACATCCACGACCTGGCCCTTGCCTCCGTTGGTTCCCCGATGGCGCAGGGCCATGAGCACGCCGATGACGCCGTGCAGCGCAGCCAGCGCATCGCCGATCGAGAGGTTGGGCCGCACCGGAGGCCGGTCGGGGAAACCGGTGACGTAGCGCAATCCGCCCATCGATTCGCCGATCGCGCCGAACCCCGCCTGATCGCGGTAAGGCCCGGATTGCCCGAATCCCGAGAGCCTGAGCATGACGATACCCGCATTCTGCGCCGCGAGTCGCTCGTAACCGAGTCCCCATTTTTCCAGCGTTCCCGGCCGAAAGTTCTCGATGACCACGTCGGCATCCCTTGCCAGCCGGCGCACGATCTCCTGCCCTTCGGCGGTCCGCAGATTGACGGTGACCGATTTCTTGTTGCGATTCTGCACGTGCCACCACAGCGACGTGCCCTGGTGCAGCTTTCTCCATTTGCGAAGAGGATCCCCCTCGGGCGGCTCGATCTTGATCACCTCGGCGCCGAACTCCGAGAAGAATTTCCCGGCAAAGGGCCCGGCGATCAGCTGTCCCAGTTCGATCACCTTCAACCCTTCCAGGGGTTTTGTCACAGCAGCCTGCGCTCGACGAAGGCCTGCGCCAGAGTCCCGGTATCGACGTACTCCAGCTCGCCGCCGACCGGCACGCCCCGCGCGATCCGGGTCACGCGCAGGTCGCGCCCCTTCAGCATTTCGCTGATGTAGTGGGCCGTCGCCTCGCCTTCGTTCGTAAAATTCGTGGCGACGATGACTTCCTTGACTTCCCCGTCGGCGAGGCGCCGTTGCATGACGTCGAGCCCGATCTCGCGCGGCCCGATGCCGTCGAGCGGCGAAAGACGCCCCATGAGCACGAAATAAAGGCCGTGATACGCCAGGGTCTGTTCCATCGTGAGCAGATCCCCCGGCGTTTCGACCACGCAAAGCTGGGAGGGATCGCGCCGCGGAGACCCGCACAACGCGCACAGCTCGAGTTCCGTGAAGCTGTTGCACTTGGCGCAGCGGCGAATGCTCTGCAGCGCCCCGCTCAGCGACTGCGCGAGCTTCGCCGCCCCCGTCTTGTCGTACTGCAGCAGATGGTAGGCGATGCGCTGGGCGGATTTGGGGCCGACTCCCGGGAGGCAGCGCAGCGCCTCGATCAGGTCTTCCAGAGCGGTGGGCGACTTCATCTCGTTCGGTCAGAACGGCAGCCCCATCCCGGGAGGCAGACCGAGACCGCCTGTCAAAGCCGACATTTTTTCCCGGACCGCCGCCTCGACTTTGCGCGCCGCGTCGTTGACCGCCGCGGCGACCAGGTCCTCGAGCATGTCCTTGTCGTCGGCCAGCAAGGACGGATCGATGTGGACCCGCTTGACGTCGTGCCTGCATGTCATGGTCACCTTGACCATGCCCGCGCCCGATTGCCCTTCCACCTCGACCGAGGCGAGCTCGTCCTGGAGCTTGCGCATGTTTTCCTGCATTTCCTGCGCTTGCTTCATCAAGCCGGCGAGTTGTGCCTTCATCGAAATGCCTCCGTCACTGTACGGGCTTGATCGAGGACTCGATGATGGTCGCGTCGAAATTCTCGACCAGGTCGCGCACGAACGCATCCCGGGTGACTGCGGCAGCCGCGCGATCGCGGGCGGTGTTGCCGGTGGTTTCCCGTATCGTCACGGTCAGGCGCACCGGCCTGCCGAAGCGCTCCTGCAGCGCCCCGCGAAGCTTCTCCTGGAAGCTCTTTTCCGCCAGATGCTTCGCAGCCGGAGACACGCAGAGCTCGAGCGCTTCGCCGTCGAAACTCCCGAGCTCGCTTGCTTGGGCGAGCTGCTTGGCGATACCGCCGAGATTGAGCGAATTGGCGAGTTTTGGCCAATCCCCGTCGAACGACCCTCGGGCGGCCGCCTGAAGATTTCCCGCCGGCTTCGCCGTTTCAGGGGGCTCGCTTCCTTTCGAGCCGCTCGGCCGCGATTCGCCGGCGTCGCGCGTCTCCGGGGCAAAGGCGAGCATGCGCAGGAGCGCCATGGTGAAGCCGGCGAACTCGTCCGGAGCAAACGGGAGATCCTGCCGGCCGTGAATCGCGATTTGATAGTAGAGCTGGACCTCCTCCGGAGCCAGCGTCCGGCCTAGAGCTAGAAGTCGCTCGCGCAAGCCTCCCTCCGCGTCGACGGCCTCCGGCGCACCTTGAGCGAGAGCGATGCGATGCAGGAGCGTGCCGAGATCCTGGAGCGCTCCGTCGAACCCGACGCTGCGGGCCCTCATGTCCTCCGCAACCGCCAGCACGGCGGCCGAATCGCCGCGGGCGAGCCCTTCGAGGATCGAGTACAGGAAGCTGTCGTCGATCGTGCCGAGCATCGAGCGCACGGCCTGCTCCGTCACGTTTCCGGCGCCGTACGCGATCGCCTGATCGAGAAGCGACAGGGCGTCGCGCATGCTCCCGCGTGCGCATTCCGCCAACAGCCTGAGCGCCCCGGCTTCGGCGGGAAGCTTCTCCTCCACGAGTATTGCCTCGAGGTGAGCCGCGATCGCCTGCGCGGGCATCTGCTTGAGGTTGAATTGCAGGCAGCGTGAGAGCACCGTCACCGGGATTTTCTGGGGATCGGTTGTCGCGAGAATGAATTTGATGTGCTCGGGCGGCTCCTCGAGAGTCTTCAGCATCGCGTTGAACGCCGAGGTGGAGAGCATGTGGACTTCGTCGATGACGTATACCTTGAACCGTCCGCGCGTCGGCGTGTACACGGAGTTTTCCAGAAGCTGCCGCATCTCGTCCACCTTGGTGTTGGTCGCGGCATCGACTTCTATCAGGTCGATGAAGCGGCCGGCGTCGATTTCCATGCAGGCCGAACACTTTCCGCACGGACGGGAGCTGATGCCCGTCTCGCAGTTCAGGCACTTGGCGAGGATGCGGGCGAGGGTCGTCTTGCCCACCCCGCGGGTCCCGGAAAACAGGTACGCGTGATGCAGGCGCTTCTGATCCAGCGCGTTACGCAGCGCCTTGACGACGTGTTCCTGCCCGACCAGCGACTCGAATGTGCGCGGGCGCCACTTGCGGGCGAGAACCTGGTACGACATGACGACCTTCTCTCGATCCTAGATCCCAAACTGGTGGCGAGCCTTACCCCCGGCACTTGCAACGATTAGCTGTGGCTGCTTCCTTCCGGACCTGACCAGATTCACTAGGCTGCAATGCGGGGAGGCTCGCCGTATTCGTCCGCGCCAAGCTCACGTCACACCGCGGCAGGACATTATACGGATCAAGACGCTCAGGGAGTGCGTTTCGCGAGCACCGTTGCGTCCTCGAGAACTTTGAGCGGATTTCCCCCCCACAGAATCGACGCGTAGAAGGGCTCCTCCAGCTTGACCTGGGTAAGCGCGCGCCATTGGTACTGGTTCGCGCGGATCATGTGCCCGGTCATCCCCATTTCGCCGATAATGGAAAACACCGCTTCGAGCACTTCCCGCTGCGGTTGCCGGTCCCACTTCACCGGATCGGCCCTTGCTATGGACTTGGGCGCCTCGCCGGGAAATACGTCGTAAGAGCCGACACAGCCGTCGACCGTCTTTAGCGAACACGCCAGGCGCTGACCTCGCGGTTTCATTATCGCCGGTCCTTTTCGCAATGATACGACCCCGGGGCGACGCAGATTCCCCGGTGAGGCGGATGGCGTATCTTATCGCCTCCGCGCCATTTTCGCGCTGTCCGGATCGCGCTATGATGGCAAGGAAAAACTCGTATCCGCGGCGGCCCTTTTAACAGCGCGGAACCGGTCAATACTGGAGGAGAGATCATGGCCCGATCCGCACGGCGTAGCAGAGCCCGACTCCGCGCCCTGCCAGGAATCGCCGCAGGCATCCTGTGCGCCGCCTTCGCCGCCTTGCCGCTCCCGGTTGCCGCGCAATCGGCCGACTCCTTTCCGATCCGGCCGATCAAGGTCCTCGTGCCCTACGCCCCGGGCGGGGCCACCGATATCATTGCTCGAATCCTCGCTGCGAAACTCACCGAGTCCCTGGGTCAAAGCGTTCTCGTCGAGAACCGAACCGGTGCCTCGGGCAATCTCGCGCTGGAGGCCGTGGCGAGAGCGCCCGCCGACGGCTACACCCTGTTCGTCGGCAACGTCTCGACCAACACGATCAACGAGAATACGTTCGCGCACCAGCTGCAGATCAAACCTTCGCGCGATCTCGTCGGAATCGCGAAGCTCGTGGAGATTCCCCACATCGTCGCGGTAACGGAGAGCTTCCCCGTCAACTCGCTCGCCGAGCTGATCGCGCTCGCGAAAAAGGACCCGGGCAAGATCAACTACGCTTCGGCGGGCCTCGGAAGCTACCCCCATCTCGACATGGAAAAGCTGATGAAAACGGCGGGGTTTCAGATGACTCACATCCCCTACAAAGGCGGAGCGGGCCAGATGATTCCGGCGATCATCTCGGGGGAGGCGCCCGTCGCCTTTCTCAACCTGTCCTCGGCCTTGCCACATATACGCTCCGGGAGAATGAAAGCCATCGCCACCACCGCGCCGCGCCGCCTCGCCGACCTTCCGAACGTCGCGACGATGGCTGAACAGGGGTTCCCCGGGATCGGCACCAATGCGTGGCAGGGAATGTTCGCGCCCGCCGCTACCCCGAAACCGATCGTCGACAAGCTCTACCAGTCGGTCGCGGCCGTCCTGTCGAACTCACAGATGAAGGAGCAACTGTCCAAGCAGATGCTCGAGGTCACGCTCTCGCCATCGCCGGCGCAGTTCCAGCAGCTGGTGGAGAAGGAAACGCACGCCTGGGGCGATTTCCTGCGCGAGGCAAAAATCAAGATCGAATAGCGGCCCTCCACGCTTTGGCGAAGCAATCGAAAACAAGCGATCGCGTATCGCAGCCCCGCTTCGAACTCCTCGTCGAGAGGGACATCGAAATTCCGATGCGCGACGGGGCGCGGCTGAAGGCCGACGCGTTCCGCCCGAAATCGGCCGGCCGGTTTCCGGTCATCATCAATCTGGGTTCCTACCAGAAGGACAAACTGTGGATACCGCCTCCCGATCTCGAGGAGGCGCCGAACCCCTACATGAACTGGGAAGCGGTCAACCCGCTGTGGTGGGTGCCGCGCGGCTACGTCGCTCTTCGCGTCGACGGCCGCGGCTCCGGAAAATCCCCCGGCAGGACCGATCCCTGGTCGCCCTCCGAGTCGCGCGATTTCTTCGACGCGATCGAGTGGGCGGCAAGGCAGTCGTGGAGCAACGGACGGGTCGGCACGAACGGCATCTCCTACTATGCGATGACGCAGTGGCTGGTTGCGAGTCTCAAGCCGCCGTCGCTGAAAGCCATGGTCCCCTGGGAAGGCGCAGCGGACATGTACCGCGATTTCGGTTATCACGGCGGAATCTTCTCCTTCGGCTTCGCCACCAACTGGTGGAATAACCACATGGCCCACCATCTGCTCGGCAAGCCTCAAGGCTACGCGACCGACGCCTTCTCCACGCCTTGGCTCTGGGAGTACATGCGCAACAGCCTCGACGGGGAGTGGTGGCGCGGCCGGCAGGCGGTCTGGGAGAACATCGACGTTCCGCTCTACAGTGCGGGCAACTGGAGCGGCATGGGTTTGCACTTGCGCGGCAATACCGAAGGCTATCTACGCGCCGCGTCGAAACACAAGAAGCTGCGCATTCACGCCGGAACGCACTATCACCCGTTCTACTCCGAAGAAGGCCGGGCCGACCAGCTGCGCTTCTTCGATCACTGGCTCAAGGACAACGACACCGGGATCATGCGCGAGCCCCCGGTCAAACTCCTCATCCGCAAAGGCGGCCACGGCAACCATCAATGGCGAACCGAGAACGAGTGGCCGATCCGCCGCGCCCGCTGGACGAAGTTCTATCTCGACCCGGGAGCGCGCGGGCGGGCGGGCGAAGTCGAAGGCGCGCTTTCAAAAGAGTCGCCGCGCAAATCATCGTCGATCTCCTATTCGGCAAGCGCAATGAGCAAGGCGGGCGTCGCTTCGGCCTCGTGGACGTCGACCGCGCTCGTCGGCAACCTTCCCCGCATGGGGGTTTCATTCGAAAGCGCGGTCCTGACGGAGGACACGGAGGTGACCGGGCCCGTCGTGCTGGTGCTGTGGGTCTCCAGCACCACCGAAGACATGGACATTTTCGCGACTCTGCGCAACATCGCTCCGAACGGCGAAGACGTCTTCGAGCTGGGCCAGCAGAGCCAGCCGGTCCCGGTCGCCAAGGGCTGGCTGCGCGCGTCGCACCGCAAGCTCGACCCCTCGCTCAGCGTGCCCCACCGACCGTACCATACGCACGAAGCCCGCCAGTGGCTGAAGGTCGATGAAGTGGTTCGCATCGACGTCGAAATCTGGCCGACCTGCATGGTCTTCGAGAAAGGCCATCGCATCCGGCTCGACGTCCAGCCTCGCGACGGCGTGGGCAGCTTTCCCTATACGCACTACGGCGCGGACTACAACACCGGAACCAACGTGCTCTACACCGGAGGAAGCCGCGCCTCGCACCTGCTGCTTCCGATCATTCCGGCGAAAGCGGGTTGACGATTTCGGGACATCAGGGAGAAAACCCGTGCCGCGCTGCTTCCTCGCATTCATCCTCGCTTTTGCCGCGCCGCTTGCCCTCGCGCAAGGCGCGTCCCCGGCCAACCCCGCCGACAGCGGGAACGGGCAGGTACTCGCTGGAAAAGTTGTGCTGGCGGAAGGAGACGCGCGCGTGTCCGATGCCCGGGGCCAAACGCGCACCCCGAAGCTCGGAGACCCGATCTACAAGGGCGACAGGATCGTCACCGGCGCCGACGGCGAGGTGCATTTCGACATGGAGGACGGGGGCTACATCGGCGTGCGGCCCAATACGAGCATGAGCATCGAGGATTTCAAGGCCGAAGGCGGGCCGGACGACCGCTCGGTTCTCAATTTGCTGCAGGGCTCGTTCCGCTCGATAACGGGCTGGATTGCGAGGGGAAACCGCCAGAATTACGCGGTGCGCACGCCCACGGCGACGATCGGAGTGCGCGGCACCGAGCACGAGCCGCTCGTCATTCCCGAGGGCAGCAGAGAGGGCGAGCCGGGTACCTACGACCGCGTGCACAACGGCGAGACCGAGATCCGCACGCCGCAGGGAACGGTCGGCGTCAAGGCGAACCAGGCGGGGTTCGCCCCGCGCCGCGGCGCGGTGCGCCCGCGGGTGCTCGATCGCGTTCCGGGATTTTTCCGCACGACCCGAAATGAGGGACGCTTCCAGGGGCTGCACGATCGGCTGCACCAGCGGCTTCAGCAGCGCCTGCAGGCGCGCCGGCAGCTTGTCGACCAGCGCCGCAAAGAGCAACTGGAGCGACGGGGTGAAAAGAGGTCCGCGTCCCATCCGCGCCAGGAGCAACGCCGGCTGCAGCAGGAGGAGCGCAAGAACCTTCAGGAACCGCGCCGCCAGCAGCAGCAGAAATTGCAGGAGGAGCGTAGACAGCAGGCAGGAAAGGCGAAGCTCGAGCGGGAGAAGCGGCGCGAAGCGGCCAAGCGGGAGCACGCACGGGGCGCGGCGAAAGGCGAGCGCCGCGAGTAGCCCGTGCGTGGTTTCAGAGTCCGAGCTACATCGGAGGCACCTGGCCCTTCAGTCCGACATTGACGCGCGGCGCGGTCAGGCTCCCGTCGGGCTGGCGCTGCGAATTCACGAAGACCTGGGCGCCGGGCTTGAGCTCGCCGCGGTCGGTGGGCGTGAAAGACACGACGACCGCATTTTCGGGAACCAGGACTTTCTTTTCACCGCCCTTGTACTGGACGGTCAGGACGCGGTCCTTGCCCATGCTCACCACGTTGGCCACGTTGGCGTTGGTCATCTTGCTCGAGGGCCTCAAGTCCCAGTCGTAGTGCCCTTCCCCGGTGCCGCGCATGTTCTCCGGGAAAATATGAACCTCCAGAGCAACGAGCGCGCCGTCTCGCTCGCCGACCGTCGTGGTGCCGATGAACTTGCCGCTGCCGATATCGGCGACGCTCGCTTTCGCGACTCCCATGACCACGAAGTTGTCGGCCAGCTTGACGGTCATCGTCTCGCCGCTCCGGGCTTTTACCGTCAGAGTCTGGCCGTCGATCTTTTCCACCGTCCCGCGGATTCTCACCGGGGGGTTCGCCGGGGCTTGGGCGAGGGCAACTGCGGACAGGCCGGCAATAAGCAGTGCAGCAATGCTACGGATCATTGGGTTCTCCTAAGTAGTGAGTGCGACAGGTTAACACCTCAAATCGCGAGTTATGCCCTTCCACGAGGTGGAAGGCAGCTTATTTCTTGCCGCCGTCGAACTCGAAGGCATCGTGCGAGTCGGTATGCACGTGCACCCCGGTGCCGGCCGACTGCACATCGCCGCTCACCATGTGCAGGCGGTTTCCGACCACCGCTCCGGCCAACCCGTGGCGCGACACCGGCAATGACGGCAGTGTCTGCCAGGTGTTGGTCGCCGGATCGTAGGCTTCGAACGAACGGAGCGTGGCCATCATGCGATAGTCCTGGTATTCGCCTCCCGTTACATAGATACGTCCGCCGTAGACTCCTGCCGCTCCGGCGCTACGCGCTGTCGGCATCCGCGCCAATCCCTGGCTCCACGAATCCGTTGCCGGGTCGTAAGCCTCGACGACACCGACGTTGTTGCTGCCCCCGGGATTCATGAACGCTGCGCCGAGCCGTCCGCCGATGACGTAGACCTTTCCGCTCGCCGAAGCGGCAACAGCATGATTGCGCGGAGTCGGCATCGAGGCGCGCTCGCGCCAAGTGTTGGTTGCCGGATCGTACTCCTCGATTGTTCCGACGGATGTATGCGGCCGCAAAGGATGCACGGACGGCTGATTCGGACCTGGCACGGCGCCGCCGATCACGTATATCTTGTCGCCGACTGACGCCGCGACCGGCGAACCGCGCTTGGTGGGCATCGGCGCCAGCGCTTTCCAATTGTCTGTAACGGGATCGTATTCCCACGCGTTGTCGATCGGCACCCAGGCTGGCGGGCCCGACTGCGGAAGAACGAAACCGCCGAACGCGTAGATCTTGCCCTTGTGCTCGGTAAAGGAAACGTGATGCGCCGCGAGCGCCATCGGTTTCTTCTTCGCCCACTTGTCGGTGGTGGGGTCGTATTCGTAAACCATTCCGATCGGCTTGAAGCCTGGCGCGTACCCGCAGAAGACGTACATCTTTCCGTTTGCCGATGCGCCGAGCAGCTCTTCAGCTGGCTCTGGAAACGCCGCAAGCTTCGTCCACTTCCCTTGAGCGAAAGCCCCGCTCGCCCCGATCAGACAGGCGAGCGCAACGAGCACGGTGCGTATGAAAGTCATGGTTTCCTCCTAGCGTGGATACTGTACTACAAGCTCGCCCGATTTTTAGCCTTGACGGCCGGGTTGACCACGTTCAGCGGCCACTCGCCCGAAAGCACGCGGCGCACTTCGCCCGGCGCCCCCGCCTGAAGTCCCGCCATCGCCTGTTCGCTGTACCAGGCGACGTGCGGATTGA
>WNFL01074549.1_pt4 | contig 10260 bp, 6 predicted proteins | sample 5400361 | NCBI WGS metagenome assembly WNFL01 (sample SAMN13153351, study PRJNA577476) | soil metagenome | isolation source: 40 cm soil on Douglas fir-dominated hillslope | place: USA:California | collected 2013-09-17
TTGTCAGGATCCTCGATGGCGCCAAGCCGAACGACCTGCCGGTCGAGCAGCTGAGCCGATTCGAGGTGGTGCTGAACGCGAGGACCGCCAGGACGCTCGGCATCGCGATCCCGACGCCGTTCTATTCGCGCGCCGATCGGGTGATCGAATGAGGCGGCGCGACTTTCTCATTGCTGCGGCGTTTGCCGCGCCTGTGTTCGGTCAGGGCCGCGCGCCGCGCATCGGCGCCATCCTGTTCAGCCACGAAAACGCGCCGACGCTCGACGGCTTGCGCGCCGGCCTGAAGGAGCTCGGCGTCATCGAAGGCCGGGACTACGTCCTCGACGTCGTGGACGCCGCCGCGGACAGGAGGACGGTGGAAGAGGCGGCGCGGCGCTTCGAGCGCGAGAAGGTGGCGCTGCTCTTTGCCACGCCGACTTCCGGCGCGGTGCCGGCAGTGCGTGCGACGAAGGAAGTGCCCGTGTTCTTCACGGTCGGTACCGACCCGCTCGCCGCCGGTCTCGCGCAGAGCCACGCCAAGCCCGGCGGGCGGGCGACCGGCATCCTCTACCTGACAGGCGATCTGACCGGCAAGCGCCTCGAGCTCCTGAAGGATCTGCTGCCGAAAATGCATCGCGTGCTGACGGTGTACAACCCCGACAACCCCCCGGCGCAGGCTTCGGTGCGCGTCGGGCGTGAAGCCGCGAAGAAGCTGGGCGTCGAGCTGATCGAGCGCCATGCGCGCTCGGTCGCGGAAGTGCGCGCGCTCATCGCTGCGTTGAAGCCGGGCGAAGCGGACGCCTACGTCCAAGTGGCGGACGCGCTGTTCAGCAGCCAGTTCGAGCACATGATCCCGGTGGCGAAAAAGATCCGCATGCCGATGATGGTCTACGACCAGACCGTGGTCGAGCGCGGCGCGCTGATGAGCTACGGCGTCGACATCCGCGCCGTCGGGCGCCAGGCGGCGAAGAACGTGCAGCGCCTCCTCGCCGGCGCGAAGCCGGCCGAGCTGCCGGTCGAGACCGTGTCGCAGCTCTCGTTCGCCTTCAACCGCCGCACCGCGCGAGAGATGGGGCTCTCGGTGCCGCAGGCCATGCTCCTGCGCGCCGACCGGGTGATAGAGTGAAGCCGGGGAGGAAAGCCTGAAGCCGATGGACTGGATCGCGGCGCAGCACCTCGACGTCACGGGCCTGCGTCGCGGGCGGCTGTTCCGCAAGTACTTCCTGCTGATCCTCGCGTTGGTGTGCGGCGCGCTCCTCATCTCCGGGGCGATCGGACTCTACTTCTCCTACCAGGAGAACCAGCGTGCGCTCGCCGTGCTGCAGCGGGAGAAGGCGGTCGCTGCGGCGGCGCGCGTCGAGCAGTTCCTGACGCAGATCGAGCAGCAGCTGCGCTTCGCCGCCTTCACGCAGTACAACGTCGAGAGCGCCGAGCAGCGGCGCGTTGAGTTTCTCAAGCTGATCCGCGTCGCGCGGGCGATCACCGATGTCGCGCGCATCGACTCGCGCGGGCGGGAAGAGGTGTCGGTGTCGCGCCTGCGCATGGACGAGACCGAGAAATACGCCGACCGCTCGCAGGACCCGGCGTTCAAGAACGCGCGGCCAGGGCAGACCTGGTTCGGGCCGGTGTACTTCCGCAAGGAGACCGAGCCCTACATGTCGATAGCGCTGCGCTCCGGCGGCGAGTCCGGCCCGGTCACGGTAGCCGAGGTGAACCTGAAGTTCATCTGGGACGTGGTGACTCGCATCCGGGTCGGCCAGAAGGGCAAGGCCTACGTCGTGGACGCCGCCGGCTTCCTCATCGCCGATCCGGACATCGGCCTGGTGCTGCGCAAGACCAACCTCGCGAACCTCGATCAGGTGAAGGCGGCGCTCGCGCCCGACCAGGACGATGTGCTCGCCGTGGTCGCCCACGACCTCGGCGGCCAGAAGGTGCTCGCCGCGCACGCACCGATCGAGTTGCAGAACGAGGACGACGGCCACAAGCGCGACCGGCTCGGCTGGAAAGTCCTCGTCGAGCAGCCGGTCTCCGAGGTCTACGCCGGCCTGCAGGCGACGGTGATGCGCACGGGGGGCTTGATCGTCGCCGGCCTGCTCTTCTCGGTGCTCGCGGCGATGTGGCTCGCCGGCAACATGGTGCGGCCGATCCGCACGCTGCAGGAGGGCGCCGCGCGCATCGGCGCCGGCGACCTCGAGACGCAGATCGAGGTGCGCACGCGCGACGAGCTGCAGTCGCTCGCCGAGCAGTTCAACAGCATGACGGCGCAGCTGCGCGAATCCTACGCCGGCCTCGAGCGCAAGGTCGAGGAGCGCACCAAGGAACTGCAGGAGACGCTCGGGCAGCAGACCGCGACGGCCGAGATTCTCAAGGTCATCAGCAGCTCGACCACCGATGTGCAGCCCGTATTCGAGGCCATCGTGCACAGCGCGGCGCGTCTATTTGAACCGTGGAACGCGGCCATTGTGATGCGCGAAGGCGAGCGGTTGATGCGCAAGGCCATAGCCGGTCTGCGCTGGCGGGTCGGTGTGGAGGAGCTGAACAAGACCTTTCCCATGTCCACGAACCCGGACGAAAACTTCTCGGCCCGCGCCGTCCTGGAGCGCCGTACGATCGAAGTGTCGGACACGGAAGCATTGGGCCTAGAGCAGACAAGGCAATCAGCTCGCACGTCCGGGTACAGATCGGCCGTCGTCGTTCCTCTAATCCGCGAAGGAGAGGCCATCGGCACGTTTGTCCTCACGCACCATGACCCGGGACATAAGCTCAACGACAAGCAGCTCGCTCTACTACGCACATTCGCCGACCAGGCGGTGATCGCGATCGAAAACGTGCGCCTGTTCAACGAGACGCGGGAGTCCCTGGACCGGCAGACGGCCATCAGCGAGGTGCTGCGCACGATTTCGGACTCACAGACGGACGTGAGGCCGGTGCTCGATGCCGTCGCCGAGCGCGCGACGCGGCTCTGCGATGCCGTGGCGGCGACCATCTACGTGCTCGAAGGCGAGACCCTGAGACGCACGGCGTTCCACGGGCCGCAGGCGTTGCTCGGCGGCGAGACCGTGCCCTACACGCCGGATTCGCTCACCGGCCGCACCATCGCCGAAGGCAAATCGATCCACGTCGTGGACATCGAGCAGGAGCAGCGCAACTACCCGCGCAGCTGGGAATTCGCGCAGAAGTTCGGACGCCACACGTTGCTGTCGGTGCCGCTGCTGCGCGAGGGCCGGCCGTTCGGCACGATGTTCCTGCGCCGCTCGGAAGTGCGGCCGTTCAGCGACAAGCAGATCGCGCTCAGCCGCACCTTCGCCGACCAGGCGGCGATCGGCATCGAGAACGTGCGCCTGCTCGACGAGATCAAGGAAAAGAGCAAGCAGCTCGAGGTGGCGAACAAGCATAAGTCGGACTTCCTCGCCAACATGTCGCATGAGCTGAGGACGCCGCTCAACGCCATCATCGGCTTCTCCGAGGTGCTCTCGGAGCGGATGTTCGGCGAGTTGAACGAGAAGCAGGCCGACTACATGAAGGACATCCACGAGTCGGGCAAGCACCTGCTTTCGCTCATCAACGACATCCTCGATCTCTCCAAGATCGAGGCGGGCCGCATGGACCTCGAGATCTCGGCGTTCCACCTGCCGAGCGCGCTCTCCAACGCCATGACGCTGGTGCGCGAGCGCGCCCAGCGCCACGGCATCGCGCTCGGCCTCGATGTGGACAAGCGCCTGGGCGAGTTCAGCGCCGACGAGCGCAAGTTCAAGCAGATCGTGCTCAACCTCCTCTCCAACGCGGTCAAGTTCAGCCACGACGGCGGGCGGGTCGACGTCTCGGCGAAGCTGAACGGCAAGAGCGTCGAGATCGCCGTGAGGGACACCGGCATCGGCATCGCGCACGAGGACCAGCAGAAGGTGTTCGGCGAGTTCATCCAGGTCGGGCGCGACTACACGCGCAAAGCCGAGGGCACGGGCCTCGGCCTCGCGCTCACCAAGCGCTTCGTCGAGCTGCACGGCGGTGAGATCCACCTGCAAAGCGCTCCCGGCAAGGGATCAACCTTCACTTTCACGTTACCGGTGCGCCAATGAGCCTGATTCTTATCGTCGAGGACAACGACAAAAACATGAAGCTCGCGCGCGACATCCTTAACGCCAAGGGCTACCAGACCGTCGAGGCGGTCACGGGCGAAGACGGCGTGAAGCTCGCCAAGGACAAGAAGCCCGACCTGGTGCTGATGGATATCCAGCTCCCCGGCATCAACGGCATCGAGGCGTTCAAGCAGATCCGGAGCGACAAGGCGACCGCGCGCATCCCGGTGGTGGCGCTCACCGCCTCGGTGACGCCGACAGACCGCAGCGAGATCACCGCCGCCGGCTTCGACGCCTTCATCGGCAAGCCGATCAACCTGAAGGAATTCGTCGAGACGGTGAGGCGGCTGGTGGAAGGAGCGAAAAAGTAATGGCGCAGCGAATCCTGGTCGTCGACGACACGCCGGCGAACATCAAGCTGCTCGGCGACCTCCTGCGCCTCAAGGGCTACGAGGTCAGCACCGCGACGAACGGCGAAGAGGCGCTCGTCTCGATCGCGAAGCAGCCGCCCGATCTGGTGCTGCTCGACATCATGATGCCGGGCCTGAACGGCTACGAGGTCTGCCGCAAGATCCGCGAGAATCCCGCGACCGCGCTGCTGCCGGTCGTGCTCGCCACCTCGCTCGACCCGGCGCAGGAGCGCGTCAAGGGCATCGATGCGGGCGCCGACGACTTCCTCGCCAAGCCGGTCAACCAGCCCGAGCTTTTCGCGCGCGTTCGTTCGCTGCTGCGCATCAAGGGCCTGCAGGATGAGCGCCTCGCGCGCCTGAAGAGCTTCTTCTCGCCGCAGCTCGCCGAGGCGATCGCCGCCGGCAAGGGCGACGAGCTCCTCAAGACCCATCGGCGCGAGATCACGGTCGAGTTCTTCGACCTGCGCGGCTTCACCGCCTTCACCGACTCGGCCGAACCGGAGGAGGTGATGGACCTGCTGCGCGCCTTCCACGCCGCCCTCGGCAAGCTGGTGCTCGCCGAGCAGGGCACGCTCGAGCGCTTCGCCGGCGACTCGGTGATGGTGTTCTTCAACGATCCGCTGCCGGTGGAGAAGCCGGCCGAGCACGCGGTGCGCGTCGCCATGGCGATGCTGGAGGCGTTCAAGCCGATCGCCGAGCACTGGAAGAAGCGCGGCTACGATCTCGGTCTCGGCGTCGGCATCGCGCAGGGCTACGCCACGCTCGGCGCCATAGGCTTCGAAGGCCGGTGGGACTACGCCGCGATCGGCAACGTCACCAACCTCGCCGCGCGCCTTTGCGCCGAATCGAAGGGCGGCCAGATCCTCGCCGACCGCAAGACCATGGCCGCGCTCGAGAGCAGCCACCAGTTCGACACCGTCGGCCCGCTCTCGCTCAAGGGCTTCGAGAAGCCCGTCCCGGCCTTCTCGCTGAAATCGGGGTCAGGGTCGTAATTCCGAATGCGCCTGGGCAAGCAGAACGGCGCGGGCAAGAAAAAAAGCACGACACGCTCGCGCTCTCGCCGCACTGAGGCATCTCATCCCGCGGTGGCGAAGCTCGCGGTCGCTCTCCGGGAATACAAGGAAGCGCTCGAGCAGCAGGCTGCGACGGCCGAGATCCTGAAGGTCATCTCCGGCTCGCCTGACGACGTTCAACCGGTGTTCGATGCGATCGTGAAAAGCGCTGTCCGGCTGGTCGGCGGTTACTCCGTAGCCGTGTCCCGGCGTGCAGGCGATACGCTCGAGCTCGCGGCATTTACGAGCCTGGGCAAGGCTCGGGACGACGCGCTCAAAAGCTTCTTCCCGATACCGATCGCGAAACGGCCGCTGATCGCGAAGGCCATTCGAACGAAGTCGCTCTTGTTCGTGAGCGATACGGAAACCGATCCGCGCGTTGCCGGCGGGTCGCGCGAGATTGCGCGCGCACGCGGCTACCGGAGCGTTCTCTACGTTCCCCTCGTGCGCGAAGAAACGGTAATCGGCCTTATCCACGTTACCAGGGCCATTCCCGGCCCGTTTTCCGATCACCACATCCAGCTGGTCAAGTCCTTTGCCGACCAAGCGGTGATCGCGATCGAGAACGCGCGGCTGTTCAACGAGACGAAGGAGGCGCTCGAGCGGCAGGCCGCCATCAGCGAGGTATTGCGGGTCATCCTGGGGTCGCCGACGGACGTGAAGCCGGTGTTGGAGGCGGTTGCCGAGCGCGCGGCGCGGATCTGCGATGCGACCGATGCCCGCATCTTCCTCGTCGAAGGCAAGGCGTTTCGTCCCGTGGCGGGCTTCGGCGAGGTCCACGTCGAAAACGATCCGCGCCCTCTCGACCGCGGCTCGCCTTCGGGCCGGGCAATCATCGACCGCGCTACTCAGCACATCGAGGACATCCTGACTCTGCCGGCCGACGAGTTTCCCGTCGGCCGGCGCATGGCGGAGCGCTCGGGATGGCGCACCATCCTGAGCGTTCCCCTGATGCGCGAGGATCGCGCGTTCGGCACCATCGTGCTGCGCAGGTCCGAGGCGCGCAGGTTCAGCGACAAGCAGGTCTCGCTGCTTCAGACCTTTGCCGATCAAGCGGCGATCGCGATCGATAACGTGCGGCTCTTCAACGAGACCAAGGAGGCGCTCGAGCGGCAGACGGCGACTAGCGAGGTACTGCGGGTCATCAGCACCTCGCCTTCGGATCTGGAACCGGTTTTCGAGGCGATCCTGTCGCGCGCGCTGGGTCTGTGCGAAGGCAACATCGCCATTCTCTGGCGCCTCGATGGCGGGCTTCTCAGGTTCGCCGCACACAAGAACGCATCGGCCGCGGGTATTGCCTACTTTAAGGAACACCCGCTCGAGATCGGCGCTTACAACCCGACGCCGCGGGCCGCGCTGGAGCGGCGCGTCATCGAGGAAGTGGATGTATTCGCGAACCCGGAATACCGACCGCTCATCCCGAAGGGCGCGACGCCGCTAGGGCCGAAGAGCTCCACGCAGATCGCCGTGCCGCTTCTCGCCAAGGACCAGCTGCTCGGCGTGATCACGATCTGGCGCTTCGAGAAGAAGGCGTTCAGCAAGAGCCAGATCGAGCTGCTCGGCACGTTCGCCGACCAGGCGGTGATCGCCATCGAGAACGTGCGCCTGTTCAACGAGACCAACGAGGCGCTCGAGCGGCAGACCGCGACGGCCGACATCCTCAAGGTCATCGCCAGTTCGCCCTCCGACGTGCAGCCGGTGTTCGACGCGGTGGCTGAGAGCGCGGCGCGGCTGTGCGAGGCGAACGACGTTCTGATCCGCCGCGTCGCCGGCGAGACGATGCCGATCGCCGCGCACCACGGCGATATGGCGGTGGTGGTCAGGTCTCCGGCGATCTCGCGGGACATCGTTGCGGGTCGCGCCATCCTCGAACGTCGCACGATCCATGTTCACGACGTGGATTCGCCCGGAGCGCGGACGGAGTACCCGCAGGCGTCCGCAATGCGCCAGGGCCTTGGTTATCGCACGATGCTCGCGGTTCCGCTGGTGCGCAAGGACACGGCGCTGGGCGTGATCATCCTGCGGCGCATGGAAGTGCGTCCCTTCAGCGACAAGCAGATCAAGCTGCTTGAGACCTTTGCCGATCAGTCGGTGATCGCGATCGAGAACGTGCGCCTGTTCAACGAGACCAAGGAGGCGCTCGAGCGGCAGACCGCGACGAGCGAGGTCCTGAAGACCATCAGCCGCTCGACCTTTGATCTCGACGCGGTGTTGAAGGTGCTGATCGAGAACGCCACGCGGCTCGCGGGCGCGAAGCAGGGCTTCATCTTCCGCTCCGAGGACGGCAGGACCGCCCGGCTCGCCTATTCCTACAACGCGCCCGCGGCTTACCGCGAGCTGATCGAGCCGATGCTCTTTGCCCCGGAGCGCGGCACCCTGGTCGGCCGCGTCCTGCTCGAGCGGCGGCCGGTCCACATCGCCGACGTTCTGGCGGATCCGGACTTCACGCTGGTCGCGGCGCAGCGCGCCGGCGGCTTCCGCGCCGTTTTCGGCGTGCCGATGCTCCGCGACGGGCAGCTCATCGGCGTCATCGCCATGTGGTCGCCGGAGCAGAAGTCGTTCACCGAGCAGCACACCGAGCTGGTCGCGACGTTTGCCGACCAGGCGGTGATCGCGATCGAGAACGTGCGGCTCTTCAACGAGACCAAGGAGGCGCTTGAGCGTCAGACGGCGACGGGCGAGATTCTGCGCGTGATCTCCAGCTCGCCGACCGATGTCCAGCCGGTGTTCGACAGCATCGCCCAGAGCATCGTCCGGCTTTGCGACGGCATCTACAGCGGCGTCTTCAGGTTCGACGGTCAGATGATCCACCTGGTTGGCCATCACAACTTCACCCCCGAGGCACTAGAGACTTTCCGCCGCGCCTACCCGCGGCCTCCGAGCCGGGAGACGCAGGCGGCGAAAGCGATTCTTGATCGGACTGTGGTCGAGGTGCGCGACTTCGAAACCGACCCCGACGTGCCGGCGCCTTCGCTCGCGCTCGCCCGCTCGCTGGGATATCGCAGCAATCTGACTGTGCCCATGCTGCGCGAAGGCAATCCGATCGGCGCGATCTCGGTCGCTCGCGCGATCGCCGGAGCGTTCAGCGAGAAACAAGTCGAGCTGCTCAAGACCTTCGCCGACCAGGCGGTGATCGCCATCGAGAACGTGCGCCTGTTCAAGGAGCTCGAGGCGCGCAACAAGGACCTGGGCGAGTCGCTCGAACAGCAGAAGGCCTCGGCCGAGATTCTCGCCACCATCTCCGGCTCGATCGCCGACGCGCAGCCGGTATTCGACAAGATCGTCGAGAGTTGTGCGCGCCTCTTCCAGGGCCATTACGTAGGCATCGGTTTGATCAAAGCGGACGGCCTGCTGCATGCCGTCTCCTATCACGGGGCGAACCGGCGAGAGTTCGAGGCGGCATTCCCGATCCCGGTCGATGAGAATTCGGCGACGGGCCGCGCCATAGCGGCGCGCGAGGTCATGCACTATCCGGACGTGTTCGGCGGCGAGAACGTGCCGGCAAACCTGCGCCGCAGCGCCGAGCGTGTGGGCGGACGGTCGGTCACCGTGGCGCCGATGCTTTGGGAAGGTCGCGGCGTCGGCGGCATTTTCCTCGCGCGCGACTTTGCCGCGCCGTATTCAGAGAAGGAAATAAGGCAGCTCAAGACCTTCGCCGACCAGGCGGTGATCGCGATCCAGAACGCGCGCCTGTTCCGCGAGATCGCGGAGAAGAGCCGCCAGCTCGAGGAGGCGAGCCAGCACAAGTCGCACTTCCTGGCGAGCATGAGCCACGAGCTGCGCACGCCGCTCAATGCGATCCTCGGCTTCAACGAGATGATCCTCGGCCAGGTATACGGCGAGGTGCCGCAGGACATGCAGGAGCCGCTGAAGGACATCCAGACGAGCGGCAAGCACCTGCTGCGGCTGATCAACAACGTGCTCGACCTCGCCAAGATCGAGGCGGGGCGGATGGAGCTCGCGCTCGCCGACTACTCGGTGCAGGACATGGTGGAAAGCGTGCGCTCGACGCTGCGGCCGCTCGCCGCGGAGAAGGGGCTCGAGCTCCTCGCCACGGTGCCCGCGGACCTGCCGCCGGCGCACGGCGACGGCGGCCGGCTCACGCAGTGCCTGATGAACCTCGCCGGCAACTCGCTCAAGTTCACCAAGGCCGGCAGGGTCGAGATCGGCGTCGCCCAGGAGAACGGCGTCATCCGCTTCCGCGTCGCCGACACCGGCATCGGCATCCCGCCCGACAAGATTCCGGCGCTGTTCACCGAGTTCAAGCAGAGCGACGCGACCATCGCCTCGGAGTACGGCGGCACCGGGCTCGGCCTCTCGATCACGAAGAAGTTCGTCGAGATGCACGGCGGGCGCATCTGGGTCGAGAGCGCCGTCGGCCAGGGCTCGACCTTCCTCTTCGAAGTGCCCTTCAGGGTCGGTGCATGAAGACCATCCTCTACGTCGAGGACAACGAGATGAACCGCAAGATCGTGCGCGACCTCCTCAAGCGCACGAAGTACAAGCTGGTCGAGGCCTACGACGGCGAGGCCGGCGTCGCGAAGGCGCTCGAGATCAAGCCGGATCTCATCCTCATGGACATCCAGCTGCCGAAGATGTCGGGCCTGGACGCGACCAAGCGGCTGCGCGGCGAGGCGGCGACGAAGACCACGCCGATCATCACCATCACCTCGTTCGCCCTCTCGGGCGACGACCTGAAGGCGAAGGAGGTGGGCGCCACCGCCTACCTTGCGAAACCCTACA
>WNFL01408909.1_pt2 | contig 10260 bp, 8 predicted proteins | sample 5400361 | NCBI WGS metagenome assembly WNFL01 (sample SAMN13153351, study PRJNA577476) | soil metagenome | isolation source: 40 cm soil on Douglas fir-dominated hillslope | place: USA:California | collected 2013-09-17
GGTCATGGGTTCGCCATCACCGGCGCTAAAGATCCGACATGGACATGGTCATGCCCCTTAGCATAGATCGAAACCATGGGCGCGCCTTCAAAGCCGTTGACCGTCTTGGGGATCGAAACCAGCTGCGACGAAACCGCGGCAGCGGTGGTGCGCGGCTTTCCGCCTGGTCCCGGCGAGATCCTCTCCAATGTCGTCATGGGTCAGGCCGCCTCCCATCGTCCCTTTGGCGGGGTCGTGCCGGAAATTGCCGCGCGTGCCCATGTCGAGCTGCTTGATGCGATCATCGGCCAGGCTCTGGACGAAGCAGGGGTGACGCTGGATTCGCTTGATGGGGTCGCAGCCACCGCCGGGCCTGGGCTGATTGGCGGGGTCATGGTCGGGCTTGTTTCGGCCAAGGCGCTCGCGCTGGCAGCCGGAAAACCCTTGATCGCGGTCAATCATCTTGAAGCCCACGCCCTGTCGGCCCGACTTTCGGCCGGCACCGAATTTCCCTTCCTCCTGCTGCTCATCTCGGGCGGTCATTGCCAGCTAATGGCGGCCGAAGGGGTAGGCCGTTATCGCCTTTTTGGCGCTACCATCGATGACGCGGTCGGCGAAGCCTTCGACAAGACGGCCAAGCTATTGGGCCTGCCTTATCCGGGTGGGCCGCAAATCGAAGCCTTGGCAAAAGAGGGCAGGGCGCGGCGATTTGCTCTGCCGAGGCCGCTGCTCGGCCGTGACGGCGCCGACTTCTCGTTTTCCGGGCTGAAGACCGCCATCCGCCAAATCGTCCGCGCACAAAGCCCATTGACGCTTGAGGATAGAAACGACCTCGCTGCCGGTTTTCAGGCTGCCGTGGTGGATGTCATGAGCGACCGCGTCAGCGCGGCAATGCAAATGTTCCGTACTGCGTTCGGTGTTACGAACGGAACTTCAAGGTTGGTCGCGGCAGGCGGCGTTGCCGCCAATGAACCCATTCGTACTGCACTGCAACAGCTTTGCCGCGAGCAAGATTTTTTGCTTTTTCTTCCTCCAGTCGAACTCTGTACGGATAATGGAGCAATGGTCGGATGGGCAGGCCTCGAACGCCTTGCCAGCGGCTTGACGAATTCTCTTGATGCCCCGCCCCGTGCCCGATGGCCCCTGGAAGAACTTGCAACTTAGGCAAAATCTTTGAACCTAGCCGTGCTGCCAGAAATAGATCACAAAGGGCACAAAGGACAGAATTCCGGCCATCGCGATGACGACCCGGGTTATCAGCCAAGCTCCGAACGGAGTAATCTCTTTCGCTTCAACCGGATGGAAGCTACGCAACTCAGACCTTGTCATGTCATTCTCCATTGCAACGCAACAAACGCTTCGCACATGCAATATAGGTGTTGTTTGGTTAAAAGAAAATGACAAGAACTTCGGCGGCAGCATTGTCCCATACACTGTTCGGGAATAAAGCTAAGGACATCCATGCCCGCTATTAAGCTCGCCACCTGGAACATCAATTCGGTCCGGCTGCGCTCTTCAACGGTAGCGCGGTTTCTGAAGAAGCATGCTCCGGACGTGCTCTGCCTCCAGGAAACCAAGGTCCCCGACGCGCTCTTTCCGGCCGAGCGCTTCCGCCGGCTCGGCTATGTCCATCAGGCGATCAAGGGCCAGAAGGGCTATCACGGCGTTGCCATCCTTTCCCGCCTGCCCTTTCGAAAGACCGAGGCGTTGGTCTTCTGCGGCAAGGACGACACGCGCCATGTCAGCGCCCTGTTCGAGGCGGGACTGGAACTGCACAATTTTTACGTCCCGGCCGGCGGCGACACGCCCGATCCCAAGGCCAATCCCAAATTCGCCCACAAGCTCGATTTCCTGCGCGAAATGGAGGTCTGCTTCGCGAAGCAGCGTCATAAGGCCCATCTCCCTATCGCGCTGGTCGGCGACCTCAATGTCGCGCCGTTCGAGAACGACGTCTGGAGTCACAAGCAGCTCCTCGACGTGGTGAGCCACACGCCCGTCGAGACCGAGCTTCTCGCTGCGGCCAAAGCGGCGTTCGATTGGCTCGACGTGACGCGGCGTTTCGTGCCGCAGGAAGAGAAGATCTATTCCTGGTGGAGCTATCGCGCCCGTGACTGGAAGGCGTCCGATCGCGGACGCCGGCTCGACCACATCTGGGTCAGCCGCGCCCTCGAGGGCGCCGTCTCCGATCACGCGATCTTACGCGAGACGCGCGGGTGGAAGCGGCCTTCCGATCACGTGCCGGTGCTGGCGACTCTGACGATCTAACTCGACCAAAACGGTTTGGTCTTGATGAAACGCTTCCAGCGTTTCTTCGCCTTTTCCCAAGTCGGCGAGACGCGGCTTTGATGCCAGCCATCGACGAAAGACGCCGCCTCGGAAAGTTCCGGGCCAGCGCGCTCACCGGCATGTTCGGTAATGCGCCGCAGAATATTCTCCGTCGTGGCCGCATCGTTGAGCGCGCCGAAAAGGTCCTGCAACTTGCTGAGCCGCGCAAGAAATGCCGCGACCGTTTTTGCCGGAAATAACGGGGCGAAGAATTCGGACGCATAGCGCAGCTTTTTTAGGGCGATCCGCAGGCGGTGACGCTCCTCGGTATTCAACGTGGAGAGATGCCTGGCCCGCTTGCAGGCTTTCTTGAGCGCTTTATCCAGCGCTTCGGCGCCGAGCGAATGCGCCGAGCGCAAGAGCTCCGTCAATTGTTCGGCGCTCGCGGATTCACGCCACACGCGAGCCTCGATCGCGGAAGCAAGGTCGAGCAGGAAGCCGGTGAAGTCGTCGGAGCGGACGAGATCGGTGGCGCGGGACCAGGATTCGCGGCGGAGTTCCTCCAGCGCAAGACGCAGCTGCGGCACCCCAGGTTGCTTGGTCGCTTCCTCGACCGGCGCCAGCAACTCCAAAGCGAACACGTCGAGTTCGCGCGTGTCGCCGAAAATATCGGCCAGTGTCTTGGCGCGTTCGCGCAATTCCTCCAGTGCGGGCACCCGGAAGGCATCGCCGAAAGCCGACAGCGCGGCCCTCAATCGGCGTAAGCCCACGCGCATTTGGTGTACGCCTTCGGGGTCGTGGGCCTCGACAACCGCGCCGGTGTTGCGCGCGATGTGGCGCAGGCAGTGGCTGAGTGTTGCGCGGAAAGCGTCCTCAGCCGAGCAATCGGGCGCCAGTTCGACGCGGCCTGCTTTGTGCGGCGACACGTCGCGGCCTTCGAGCGCGCGCAAGCCTCGCTCCGCCTTGCTTTCGGTCGACACCGTGAGCGGCGCTTCGCGGGACAACTTCCGAGCGACATCATAGAGCGTCGCGAGGGAGCCCTCCTTGAGTTCGAGCTCCACCTCGCTCACGGGTACGACGGCGTGGCCGTTGGCCAGCGTGCGAATTTCGCCTTTGTCGAGCGCGAGCTCGATTCTTTCGCCCGACTTTGTCTTGAGCGAGCGCGTCGTGCGCCGAATATCGGTTTCGATGACGGCTTCGACGGGATCGTCATTGGCGATGGCTCTCAGACGTTCCCGCATGGAGTCGTCGGGGATGGAATCCAGATTCGGCTTCGGCGAGGGCAATTTGGATTCGTACTCGCCGCGTTCGGACGCCAGCGCGCCGGTGGTTTCGTTCTTGACCGTCTGCACATAGGACCGGCCGGTCTTGCGCACGCGCAAGGAGAGGCCGGCTTTGGCAAAGCCCAGCTTTTGCGTGTCGTAATAGATCGTGGAAAGACGCCGCGTCGCGGAGCGCCCCGCGCCGACAGCCTTGAGCGCGTGCGCGTTCTTGAGCCGCGCCAAATCGTCAGGCGCGACGGCAAAACGAAGTTCGATTTCCCGGGACATGTCTCTGAAAGAGATAGAACCAGCCATTGATTCCCGGAATCTCGGCCGCCATCAATCGCTATATATGTTCCGGTTTTGTCCGTCCCGGCTCTGACTGGGGCTTTGCGGCATAAGGCCTTGTGAGAATGAGCTTTTAAGCCGCCGTCGTCGCCAGCTTTTGAATTTGGCTGTTGGCCAGCGCGAGCTTGGCGATGGAGGGGGCACCCCCCCGTTCGAGCTCGCCCAGGAATTCGTTTGTGCGCTCGATGTCGGCCTGGCGCAGCTTTGTCCAGGCGCGTATCGCGACATTACCGTCAATCTGGCCTTTATTTCCTGCTTGTCGCGCAGCTCGCAACGCCTCGGCCGACAGCAATCTCTGCGCGGCAAAAAGATCGTCGACGATGCGGCGAAGCGCGAGTCGATCCCAGTGATCGACGCTGACAATATCGCCGGCGAGCGCGCGCAGCCGGTCGAGGCCCATGAGCGCGCCCATGCTGAAATAGGCCCGCGCACTGGAGTCGACCGCGACTCTTTCCGCTTCGGCCAAGAGCACGATTTCGGGCGCGGCAGCGAGCAGCGGAAGGATCGCGACATCTTCCGCAACATCGACCGGCACACCGGCGTGCGTGAACGCTTCGATTCGCGTCTCGACGGTGCGCGACTCCAGCGGCGACACCAGGCCGGAAAAGCGCCCCTTCAACTCGGCATAGCCGGCGCGATAGGTCTCGATCGTCTCGCCGATGGCGACGGCTTGAGGCAATTGCACGATGAACCAGAGTCCAAGCCGGCGTAGCAACTCGGCGATGTCCCCCATCATGGCGATCTGGATCGCGGCTGGAACCTTGAGATCGAGCTCCCCAATCCGCGTGGCCAAATCCTGCAATCCAAAGGCGCCGTCGACCAGCGCGAAGCCGCGTGCCGCGCACCATTGCGGCGCGTTGGAGAGTTCGCGCATGCGATGGGCGTAAAGCGGTCCCGCGAGATTGACCATGCGGTTGACGAGCTGAGTGGCGATGATCTCACGCGCCAGGGGATGGCGATTGAGCTCGGCCTCGAAGTGCTCGATAGCGAGATTCGGAAAATACGCGACGAGCAGATTTCGCAAATAAGGATCGTTGGGAAGGTCGCTTTCCGCCACCGCGTGGAAGAGATCGAGTTTCGCATAGGCGAGCAGCACGGCAAGCTCGGGACGTGTCATGCCGCGGCCTTCGCGGGCAAGCGCTTTTAAAGCCTCGTCGTCCGGCAGCATTTCCACGCCGCGGTCAAGCGCGCCTTTGCGCTCCAATTCGCGCATGAAGCGTGTCGACGCGTCGAGATCGCGCGCGGCCGTCAATTCCGCGACCGATATCGCCTGCGTCTGGTCGTAATTGTCCCTGAGCACGAGGGCTGCGACGTCCTCGGTCATGAAGGCGAGAAGCGAATCGCGCTCGGGTCCCTTGAGCTCGCCGCGACGCAAGGGTCCGCTCATCAGGATCTTGATGTTGACCTCATGGTCCGAGGTGTCGACGCCGGCCGAGTTGTCGATGGCGTCAGTGTTGATGCGTCCGCCCTTGCGTTCGCGGCCGCCAAGCCTCGCATATTCAACGCGCCCCAATTGCGTGACGCCGAGATTGGCGCCCTCGCCGACCACGCTGGCGCGCACGTCGCGGCCGTTCACCCGGAGCGAATCATTGCTGCGGTCGCCTGCGTCGGGGTTCGCTTGAGCCGAAGACTTGATGTAGGTCCCGATGCCGCCGAAGAACAAAAGATCGACATTGGCGGCGAGAAGAGCCCGGATGAGCTCTTGGGGCGTCGCCCGCTCCTTGAGCAGGCCCGCCAAATTCCTGACATCCTCGCTGAGCGCGATTTCCTTGGCGCCGCGCGCGAACACTCCGCCGCCGGCCGAGATCAGCGCTGGATTGTAATCGGCCCACGAGGAGCGCTCGAGCTCGAACAGGCGCTTACGCTCTTCCCAGCTCGCATGCGGATCGGGGTGAGGATCGAGGAAGATGTGCCGGTGATCGAAGGCGGCGACGAGCTTGATCTCGCGCGATTGCAGCATGGCGTTGCCGAACACGTCGCCCGACATGTCGCCGACACCGACCGTGGTGAAGGGCTCCGTCTGGACGTCGCGTCCTATCTCGCGGAAATGCCGCTTGACCGCTTCCCAGGCGCCGCGTGCGGTAATTCCCATCTTCTTGTGATCGTAGCCGCGCGAGCCCCCGGACGCGAAAGCGTCGCCCAGCCAATAGCCGCGCTCTTCCGCGAGTGCGTTCGCGATGTCGGAAAAGGTCGCGGTGCCCTTGTCGGCCGCCACCACCAAATAGGTGTCGTCGCCGTCGTAACGGATCACATGCGCCGGCGGGATGATGTTCCCATCGGGGCCGATATTGTCCGTGAGATCGAGCAGCGCGCCGACGAAGGTCTTGTAGGCGGAGATGCCCACGGCCTGAACGGCATCGCGCGATCCCCCTTGCGGCAGGCGCTTGGGATAGAAGCCGCCCTTGGCGCCCACGGGCACGATGACGGCGTTCTTCACCTGCTGGGCTTTCACCAGGCTCAGGACTTCGGTGCGGAAATCCTCCGGCCGGTCGGACCAGCGAATGCCTCCGCGCGCGATCTTGCCGAAGCGCAAATGCACGCCTTCCACTTCCGGCGAATAGACGAAAATTTCATAAAGCGGTTTCGGCGCCGGCAGCATCTCGAGCTTGCGGCTGTCCAGCTTGAAGGCGAGATACGGCCTTGGCGTGCCGTCGTTGTTGGTCTGGAAGAAGCTCGCCCGCAACATCGCATCGATCACCGCGATCAGCGCGCGAATGATGCGGTCATCGTCGGCCGACGGGACCTCGGCGAGCGCGGCTTGCAGTCTCTCGCGGATTTCGTTCGCGCTCGACGTGCGCGCGTCGGCGTCGAGGAAAAGGTCGGGATCGTGCAGCGTGCGAAACAGCTCGACGAGATCGACGGCAATGTCCGGATTTTTGGTCAACGCGCCTTCGATATACGATTGGCTTAAGTTGATCCCCGCCTGGCGCAGGAACTTTGCAGCCGCGCGCAAGATCATGATGTCGCGCCATGCGAGCCCCGCCGCGACCGTCAAGCGGTTGAAGCCGTCGGATTCGGCTTCGCCTCGCCAGACCGCGTGAAACGCATCTTCCAGAATGGGCTTTATGCGTTCCAGATCGGCCGGCTTTCCGTCCGCGCGGGCCATCAGGAAATTCTGCAGCGCCACGTTCTGCGCCTCGCCATTCTCGGCAAGCGGAGTGAGCGCAAAGGCATCTTCGGCGATCACCTTGAGGCCGAGATTCTCGAACACGGGCAGGCATTCGGAAAGCGGTACGAAGCTTCCGCGCGCGAAGAGTTTCAGGTGGAGCACGGTGTCATCGTCGCCCGCGCGGCCATAGACATAGGCCAAAAGATCGCCGCCCGCGGCTTCGCCTTTGAGCACCGCTTCGATGCGGCCGATGTCTTCCTCCGCTTCACTCGGCGCGAAGGCGTCGCGATAGCCGGCCGAAAACGCAGCCGCGTAACGGCGCAGCAGCGAACCGGACTCGGATTTAAGCGCCTCGGCAAAACCATCATCCCAGGTGCGAATAGCGACGCGAATGTCCGCCTCAAGGTCCTTGGCGTCATGCGCGCCAAAGCCTCGTCATCGAGCATCGGCGTCGCCGCCGACTGCCTGCCGTCGAAGGCCTGCGCCAAAAGAGCGTGAATGCGGTTGCGGACCGTACCGCTGTAGCGCTCGCGCGGAATGAAGACGAGCGCCGACACGAAGCGGTCGAATTTGTCGAAGCGAAGAAACACCCGCACCTTTGGCCGGTCGCCGAGATTGAGGATGCCCAACGCGGTGGGAAGAAGTTCCTCTTCGGCTATCTGAAACAGTTCGTCGCGCGGGAAAGTGTCGAAAATGTGGGCCAACGCCTTGCCGTCGTGACCCGAAGGCGGCAGGCCCGAGCCTTCGAGCACATGGGCGACCTTGCGGCGCAGCAGCGGAATCTCGGTGGGCAATTGGCTGTAAGCGGTCGAGGTGAAAAGGCCGATGAAACGTCTCTCGCCGATCAAATTGCCGTCGGCATCAAATTTCTTCACGCCGACATAGTCCATGTGCGCGCGCCGGTGCACGACGGAACGGAAGCTGGATTTGGTGATGACGAGAGGCGAAGGCTGCGTCAGGAACTCGCGCAGCTCCGGAGTCAGACTCGAACGGTCGGAGCCGCGACGCACAACGCGCGCTTCGGGGTCGGTAAGAACGCCGAGGCCGGAAGGATAAACCGCATCGAGCCGGCCCTCGCCGTCGCCGCGAAAGACGTAATCCCTGCAGCCGAGAAACGTGAAATGATTGTCGGCAAGCCAGCCCAGGAACGCCAAATTTTCCGCCAGCTCCGAATCGGGAATCCGCGGCGGCTTTTTCTTGAGTTCGCCGATGGTCTCCGCAAGCCGCGCCAGCATCGGCTTCCAGTCCTTGACCACGACGCGCACGGTGTCGAAAACATTGGCCAGGCCTTGGCGCACAGCTTTGGCGCTGTCGTCATCGATGACGCTGTCCAATGAAAGAACGATGAAGCTTTCGAGGACTTCGGTACCGCTCTTAGCGCGCGCTCCGGAAGGCGCGCGCGTTTCCCTCACGACCGGATGAAAGGCCGCGGCGATGTTGATGCCTTGGGCGCGCAGCTCGGCGCTCGCGGAATCATAGAGGAAAGGCATGTCGTCGTTGACCGCGACGATGATGGTTTCGCGTTTTGCGAAAGCGGGATTTTCGCACCCAGGATCGAGGATCGCGATTAAAGGCGCGCCCACGCGCCGCGTAGCCGAGCGCTCGAACGCAAGTCTCACCAGTGCCGCCAGTTCGGGGCCGGTGTAGTGGATCAGATCCTCGGGCGAGGCATAGCGCGTGAAGGCCGCGAAAAATGCGACAAGCGCGGGATCGCTCCCGTCGATCAGAGCTGCGCTCGCATCCAAATGGGCAGCCGCTTCCGCCGCCTCGTGACGGACCTCGTTGTCGGGAGTGCCGTAATCCGACTTCGCGGCGCTGGCTTTGGCCATGAAGAAACGCCTCCCCGCGTCTTGAGCCAATTTAATCGTTAAGAACTTAGGAAACCGTATGCAATCTTGTAGGGCTTCGGGGGTGACATGAAAAAGCTGTTAGACTTGAGGCTATTGGAGCTTGAAAGCTGCCATTGGGGTGGTCTGCCGTGAAAGCGAAAAAACGCAACCAGGCGATCATATTTGACCTCGAATTCACCGCCTGGGCCGGCTCCATGGCATCGCGCTGGACGCGCGACGGCGAGTATACCGAAGTCGTGCAGATGGGCGCCGTCAAGCTCGACGCGGAGAGCCTCAAGATCGTCGACGAATTCGCAATGCTGGTGTGTCCGCGGATCAATCCGGTGCTCTCTCAATATTTTATCGATTTGACCGGGGTTACCAATGAGATGCTAGCCGCACGCGGGGTCGATTTCATCACCGCCTACCGGGCCTTTCTCGACTTCGCGGCCGGCAATCACATCTGGGCGTTCGGACGCGACGATCTGATCCTTGCGGGCAATCTGAAGCTCTACGCCTGGAGCACGCTTCCTGTACCGCCTTATTCCAACGCGCTGCCCTGGTTCGCGGAGCAGGGAGTCGACCTCAGGGGCAAGCACGCCTGCGACGTCGCGGAAGCAACCGGTTCCGACTTCGTCGGTCACAAGCACGACGCGCTGGCGGACGCGCACGGGGTGGCGGCAGGGTTCAAAACTATGATCGCGCGCGGAGCGCCCAATCCTTTTCTTAGCACTGCCATCGCGCCGTGAATGCCGACGACATCATCTCGATTCTTGATCTCAAGCCGCATCCCGAGGGCGGCTTCTATCGCGAAACCTTTCGCGATCTAGGAGGCTCGGGCGGGCGGGCGCGCCGAAAGACTGGTCGCCTGCTTAAAGCGCTGCTTCGAGGACGCGGGCAATGGCGAGCGAAGAAGGTCGGCCCTGCGGCCCCAATTGCGGGGCATAGGCAACGATGAGCGTGCCTTCCTGCAGTTTCAAACTCGGCTGCGGGGCCTCGACGACACGCACCAGATGAAACTTGTCGGCGATGCCGCGTTTTGGACCCTTGGCAACGAGCGCAACCGCGTAAGCGGCGTTGCGCATCGAATCCACGGCAAGAGCGCGCGCCTTCTCGGCATTCGCCAGGGCGAGACGGTCCCAATCCGCGACGAACCCGACAGCGAAGTCCAAGTCGGCAACGATGGTTTGCGCGAGCTTCGCGGCGAAGGCCTTCAAATCCTTGGCCGCCACCGGCTTGGGGTCGAAATCGTCGGCGTCGTCGGCACGCTCGGCCGGAATGCCTTCCTTCTCCTCCGCGGTATAAAGTGTGACCCCGCCCCAACCCGCGACCTGAAGCGCCACGTCTCCGGTATCGTATTTCAGTACCCGCCCGCCCAAGGGTGCGGGCTCGCTCGACAGATAGAACACCTCCTCATTGCCGATGAAGCGAAGCCTGATCTGGTCCTCGTCATGGTCGATCATGAATC
>WNFL01029421.1_pt1 | contig 10259 bp, 9 predicted proteins | sample 5400361 | NCBI WGS metagenome assembly WNFL01 (sample SAMN13153351, study PRJNA577476) | soil metagenome | isolation source: 40 cm soil on Douglas fir-dominated hillslope | place: USA:California | collected 2013-09-17
TGGATGAGCGCGATCTGGTGAAGCCCGAGGACGCGGCCGACGGCGACGCCGTCGATCTCTTCCGTCGCCAGCACGGGCTCGATCGTCTCGGTAATCTCCTCGATCGGGAACCCGAGGCCGAGCGCGATGATCGCCGCGGATTCCGACAGGCCGACGTGCCCGAGTTTCTTGGCCGCGACCCCCTTGACGAACTCTTCCCGCGTCAGGCCCGCGCCGACTTTCGCGCGCAGCGGCCCGCGGCGCTTGGCGGCGTCCACGACGCGCGTCACCTTGATGCTGTCCACGCGCACGCACGCGGCCGCCGCGGCGAGCGCCAGGCGGTCCATGACGAGCCCGGGGTTGACCCCCGTGCCGAGCACGCCGACCCCGTGTTCCTTCGCCTTCTTGTCGATGCGGTGGCCGAGCACCGAGTTCTTGAGCTGCGGGTAGGCGAGCTCCTCGCAGGTCGAGACGACGTGGAAGCCCGCCGCGACCGCCTCCTCGATCTGGGGCAGGACGTTTTGCAGGCGGGAATGCCGCGGTTCCCGGACGAACGGGCGTAGAGCGCGGCGGCCGAGGCGTCCACGACTGGCCCGTGCGGCGACGCACCCGCGACCTCGGAGAGGCTGCGGCCCGCGATCGCGGTGGCCGGGTCGGCCGCCCCGAGAACCTCGATGTTGGAGCGCCCGTTGAGCGCCCTGGCGACTTCGATCCCGATGGGCCCGAGACCCACCAGCGCGACACGCGCGCGAGCCAACTTGTTCAATCTCGTGTCCTCCCTGTCTTCGCCGTTAGGATATACGCATCGAAGGCAGGTGAGCATGCGCGCAAGTCAGGCAGGGTTCGCGGTCCTTCTGGCCCTTTCTCTTGCGGCCTCGGCCGGCGCCGCGGAACCGGCCGCCGCTCCCACGCTCGCGCTGGTCGGCGGGCGGATCATCGACGGCTACGAGGGCCGCCCGATCGAGGACGGCGTCGTGCTGATCGCGGGCAACCGGATCGTCGCCGTCGGAACGCGGGCGCAGGTCGTCGTGCCTCCCGGCATCCCGACGATCGATACGCGGGGAATGAGCGTGCTGCCGGGGCTGGCCGACATGCACGTCCACCTGATGATCCTCGGGCACGGCGACTACGAGCACTGGGACACGGCGTACCGGTCCCGGTTTCGCGCCGAGATCATGCCGGCCGCGGCGAAGCAGCTGCTGACGAGCGGGGTGACGTTCGCGCGCGAGCTCGGCGGGCCGCTCGAAGACCTGCTGGACGTCAAGCGCCGCATCGAGGCGGGGGAGATCCCGGGACCGCGGCTCTTCATTTCCGGCCCCTTCATCCAGCACAAGCCCTACAACGACTACGAAAAGGAATTCCGCTGGGGAGTCAACGGCGCCGCCGACGCGCGCGCGAAGGTGCAGAAGATCGTGGACGCGGGCGTCGACCTCGTCAAGCTGATCGACCAGGACCAGATGACGGAAGACGAGGTCCGCGCGGTCGTCGAGACGGCGCACAAGGCGGGGCGTCCCGTCGTCGCCCACGCCCACCGCGAGGATGAGATCCGGATCGGCTTGAAGTACGGTGTCGACAGCTTCGAGCACACGGGCCTCGCGACCGAGCCCGGCTACCCGGAGGACATCCTCCAGGGACTGCGCAAGAGGAACCAGACGCTCGGCTGGTGCCCGACGATCGAGGGCCTCTTCCTCTCCGAGTACACGGCCGACGGCTTTCCCGAGCGGCTGAACGATCCGCGCTGGCAGGAGGGGCTCGCTCCGGACCTCGTGCGGGACATCCGCGAGTCCCTGCGCAATATCGGCGGCCTCCCGTACTTCCAGCTCGTGCGCCGCCGCATCCCGACGCTGGCGAACAAGTTCCGCCAGCTCCGAGAATCCGGCGTGACGCTCTTAGTCGGCACCGATTCCGGGATTCCCGGAAACTTTCACACCGACTCGACCTGGCGCGAGCTCGCGACCTGGGTCGACCTCGGCATGACCCCGATGCAGGCGATCGCCGGCGCGACGCGCTGGCCGGCCGCGTGGTTGAAGCGCGAGAAGGACTTCGGGACGCTCGCGCCCGGCCGCTACGCGGACATCATCGCGGTCAAGGGCGACGTCCTGAAGCACATCGACCTGCTCCAGCGCGTGGATCTCGTCATCAAGAACGGCGTTCGCATCCGTTAACCCGGACAGGAGGCCAGAAAATGGAAGATCAGAGGAAACCGGAGAATCCGGCGGGCCCGGCGGTCGGCGACGAAGTGCGGGAGCTGGCCGTGGCCTTCTCCGGGTTGGGACGCTCGTTGTTCAAGGGCGGCCGCGCGCTCTCCGTCGAAGTGTTGCGGTCGCTCCGCGGCATCGTGGACCAGGCCCGGGAAGAGATCGACCGGATCTCGGGGGAAAAGAAGCCTTGAGCCGCCGATCTCTCCTCGCTGTCCTCGCCGTGCTCGTGCCCGCGCTCCTCGTCCTGGGAGCGTGCGCGAGCGCGTCGCCCAAGGGGTCCCGGACCGGCAAGGGATTCAAGGTCCTCGAGGCCGTGGTCACGCAACGGATTTATGCGCCTCCCGGCAGCCCGGGGACGACGATGTCCGGAAACGGGAGCTGGTTCCTGGAACTGGAGGCTCAGGATGGAACCGCGACCGCGCACTATCGCTTCCAGGTTTCGCGAGAGCAGTACAACCGCTTCCAGGAGGGCCAGCGCGTGAGGCTAAGCCTGGCCAACGAAGAGCTCCGCGACATCCGCCCGATGTTCTAGCCGGGTGCTGACCGCTTTTCTCCCCAAGACGTTCACCGTCCTCAAGGGATACGACCGCCGGCAGCTCGCGGCGGACTTGCAGGCCGGCGTCGTGGTCGGCATCGTCGCGATCCCTCTCGCGCTGGCGTTCGCGATCGCTTCCGGCGTGGCTCCCGAGAAGGGGATGGTCACGGCGGTCGTCGCCGGTTTCCTGATCTCGCTCCTCAGCGGGAGCCGGGTGCAGATCGGCGGCCCGACCGGGGCCTTCGTCGTAATCGTCTACGGCATCGTCGAGAAGCACGGCGTCGAGGGCCTGACGATCTGCACCGTGCTGGCAGGGATCCTGCTCGTCGGCCTCGGGCTCGCGCGTTTCGGGGGCGCGATCAAGTTCATTCCGTATCCCGTCGTCACGGGCTTCACCTCCGGGATCGCGGTCATCATTTTCTCCGCTCAGGTGCGCGACCTGCTCGGCCTGAAATTGGACACGGTGCCGGCTTCGTTCTTCGGCAAGTGGGCGGCCTTCGGGGCGCATCTCCGGAGCGTCAACCCGGCGGCGATCGGCGTGGCCGCGGTTTCGCTTCTCCTTCTGCTCCTCTGGCCGAGGGTCTCCCGGAAGATCCCGGCGCCCATCGTCGCGATTCTCGTCACGACGGCCGCCGTGGCGCTCCTGCGTCTTCCCGTAGAGACAATCGGGTCGCGTTTTGGAGACTTCCAGGTCGCGTTTCCTGCCCCGCGGCTGCCGGTAATCTCGCTCGCACGGCTCCGGGAGCTTGCTTCGCCGTCGGTCACGATCGCGCTCCTCGCGGCGATCGAGTCGCTCCTCTCGGCCGTCGTCGCGGACGGGATGATCGGGAGCCGCCACAAGTCCAATGTCGAGCTCGTCGGCCAGGGGGTCGCCAACATCGCTTCGGGCCTTTTCGGCGGGATGCCGGCCACGGGCGCGATCGCCCGGACCGCGACGAACGTGAAGAACGGCGGCCGCACGCCGGTGGCCGGGATGATTCACGCCCTGACGATCCTTCTCGTGTCGGTCTTCTTTGGCCGGTACATCCGCTACGTGCCTCTGGCGACGCTGGCGGCCGTGCTCGTGGTCGTCGCGTACCACATGAGCGAATGGCGCACGTTCGCGACCCTCTTCCGCGCTCCGAGAAGTGACGTACTCGTCCTGCTGACGACCTTCCTCCTGACGGTGGTCGTGGACCTGACGGTCGCGGTCCAGGTCGGCGTCGTGCTCGCGAGCTTCCTGTTCATGAAGCGGATGGCGGACGTGACCAACGTCGGGGCGATCACCCGCGAGCTCGCCGACGTGCCCGACGGCACGATGACCGACGACGCCGAAGGGGTCTTCCGTCGCGAGATTCCGCCCGGAGTGGAGGTCTACGAGGTCAACGGCCCGTTCTTCTTCGGCGCCGCAGACAAGATCAAGGACGTCCTCGCCTTCGTCGCGAAGAAGCCGCGGGTCTTCATCCTGCGGATGCGCAACGTCCCGGCCATGGACGCGTCCGGCATCCGCGTTCTGGACGACCTGTTCCAGTCCTTCTCGCACCACGGCGTGGCGTTCCTGATCGCCGGCATCCACGCGCAGCCGCTCGTCGCCCTCGACCGCGCCGGCCGGCTCGACCGCTACGGCCGCGAGAACTTCCTCGCGACCCTGGACGCCGCCCTCACCCGAGCCGCCGAAATCCTGTCGTCTTCCCCCTCTCCCCCCGGGAGAGGGCCGGGGTGAGGGGCGTCCTTACGCCAACAGCTACTCTTCCAGCTTCGTCGTCGTCGTCACCTCGGGCGTAGGCTCGGACACCGCTTCAACCACGGGCGCCGTCGCCTCCGTCCACCCGATCCGCGCATGACTCTTGTCGCACAGGGGCTTCGTATTCGAATGCCCGCAACGGCAGAGCGAAAAAGCGACCTCCGACTTGGGAATGTGATTCCCCAAGTTGTCCACGAGGTCAATCACGCCTTCGACCCTGTAGGGGCCGTTGGGTTTCACCGTGATCTTGACGTCCGCCATGAAATCCTCCAAGAGAATCGGAGAGCATATCCCGCGACTTCGATCAGTCGGACGGCGTTGGCAACGCCCTCACCCCAACCTGCCGGCCGCCCGCTTCGCGGGAAACGTGGCCTGCGGCCACGGCCGGCGCTGATGTGAAGCGAGGGGAGACCCCTCGCGCTCCCTCGCGGGGGGAGAGGGGGGAGCTAGTTCAGGAGGCGCTTGACGTCGTCGGGTTGGCGCCCGGTCAGCTCCCAGCGCAGGAGCGACGCGGGGATCTGGCCGGCGGCGTTGAACTCGTCCATGAAGCGCTGGAACGTGAACGTCTCGCCGAGTTGCTGTTTGCGCTCGGAGAGGAGTTTTTCGATCTCGATCTTGCCGATCAGGTAGCTCGTTCCGTAGCCGGGCTGCTGGAGGTAGAGGTGCTGCTCGGAGCGGACGAGGTTGCCCTCCATGCGGAGCCAGTTCCGAGGCGTGTGGGCGCACGCGAAGGCCGAGGCCTGCTCGAGGGTCATCGAATTGGCGTGCATGTTGAGCTCGCCCAGGGCCCGGGCGGCCCGCTCGGCGATGAGGATGTACACGAGCTCGCGCGAGCGCGGCCGCGCGTCGAACATGCCGGCCTGCATCATCAGCTCTTCCCACCCCGTCGCGTGCCCCTCGGTGCGCGTGTTGAAGATGTTGTAGAGGAGCGCTCCGCGCCGGATCGGGCTGGACGGCGGTTCGTGGACGAGAAAGCCTTTGTCGAACCAGTGATAGCCGTGCGTGCGCATGACCTCGGGGTCCCGGTAGTCCACCTCGCCGAAAAGCTCCCGGGGACCGGCGCTGTAGCTCCCGATCCGCTCGCGCAGCGCGCCGTCCATCCAGTCGCGAGTCGTCAGGATCTGGTGGTCCTTCAAATACGCCATGTACTCGGTGACCGCGGCGTTGAATCGCCGTGAATACTCTTCGGCGCCCGCGATCGGAACCGGCTGCGGGAGCTTTCGGTTTCGCTCCTCCTCCATGGCGAGGAGCGCGTGCGCGCGGGCGAGCTCCCGTTCCATGATCGCGACTTCCTCCCGCCAGGTGTGCGGGACGAGCTGGACGTTCTTCAGATACCAGTCGTAATTCTCGATGCCGATGCCCGACGGCCCGGTCTTCGACGCGGCCCGCGAATCGAGCCACGCCGCGAAGTCGTCGGTCGCCTGCCGGGCCTTCACGACATCCGCCTTGAGGCCGGCCGGGGCGCCGTCGAGCTTCTTCGCGAGCGCGGCGAGGTCGGCGCTCTGCTGGCGGACGCTCTTCGCGCCGTAAATCCACAGATCCCGCGCGTTGCCGGTCAGGTTGGTCTTCGCTTGCGCGAGAAGCGCCGGGATCGTCCGAATGCCTGTATCCATCGCGGCGGCGCGTTCCGGAGTCAGCGGAAACGCATAAGTCCAGAGCTCGACGGCGCCCCAGGCGAACGGGCCTTCTCGCGCGGGCTGATCGCTCTCCTCGGTGAACACCGTGACGTAGAAAGCCGGGTTGTTCGCCCACGGCTTCAGGACGCGCTGATCGAAGTCGAGCCCGGCCAGTTCCGCGCGGACAATCTGATAATCAACCTGCTGCGCGACCGGCCAGCCGCCGGCGTCCATCGCGGCGAGCCGCCGTCCTAACCAGGAACGCCCTCGACCAGCTTCGGCCTCTGGAACGCCCGCCACTCGCGAAAGAAGGAGACGAGGTCCTCGTATGCGCCCCGAGGCGGCCCGGCCACGAGCGCCGCCGCCAGGAGCAGAACCGTGGGGTCAGTCATGACTTGTGGTATTATTGCGTTGCACGAGGCTCACTTTCGCGTGTAAGTGAACTCTCCCGACGCGTCCCGGCGCTTGAGCGCCTTCGCCTGGCCGTTTTCCACGACGAACTCGAAGACGACGTCGGAGAACTCCGGGATCCGGAACTTCAGGCCCTTGTAGGGGACGAGCTTCTGCTCGGGCTGGCCGGCGAAGAGGAGGAAGAGGCCGCCGTCCTCCTTGAAGACGACCTGGAACTTCGAGCCGGTCGGGGTCTCGTAGGTCCCCGCGAGCTGCTTCAAGACGGCCGTGTCGAGCGTCTGCGGGCGGCGCACGAAGGTGACTTCGGCTTCGTCGAGCGACATCAGGGCCCTGTCGACGTCGCCCTGCGGGTTCGTGCTGAAGTTGACGGACCACTTTCCGAAACGCTCGTCGTCGGGGGTGTCGAAGCGGTCGTAGTGGTAGTGGGTCATCGGGAAAGCCATCTTGTGGAAGTCGAACTGGAGCTGGCTGTCCTTCTGCGCGATCCTGAGCAGCCCGTAGGCCGGGTGCTCGTACTCTCCGACATAGTCTCCGAGCGCGTGGGAGGGCTTCGTGTCGCGGACCTGATCCGCGCCGGCCTTCGTCCGCGATTCCGTCGCCGCCTTCTTCCCTTTCAGCCGCACCTCCAGCCACCGTTTCGTCCAGGGCGTCTGGTCCATCCCGAGCAGGCGCTCGTACACGTTGTAGCTGACGAGGTTGTAGAGGATCGCGGCGTGGTCGCCGATGACGGCGACGAGGACCCCGATGCGTTCCTTGGGCATGAAGGACACCTGCGAATGGAAGCCGTCGAGATCCCCGCCGTGGTACGTGAGGAGGTGCCCGCGGTACGAATTCGTCGAGCGCCCCATGCCGTAGGCCGGGTTCAGGATCTCCCACCATCCCCGGACTTCGGCGAGGGTATTGGGCTGCGCGATCGCCGGCTGGATCGTCGCCTTGAGCACGCCGGCCGGCAGGACCTGGCGGCCCTTGTACTTGCCCTCGTTCATCAGGGCGATCAGCCAGTGGGACATGNNNNGCCCGCCGTGTCCTCGTAGTAGGGGATCTTCTCGATCTCGAAGCTGTCGCGCTTCTCCGTGTAGGCCACGCCGAAGTCGGGCCGCTTGACCATGTCGGCGATGGAGAAGAGGGAGTTATTCATCTCGAGCGGCTGGAAGATGCGCTCGCGCACGAAATCCTCCCAGGTCTTGCCCGACTGGAGCTCGACCAGGTACCCGGCCGCGGCGTACATCATGTTGTTGTAGAGGAAGACGGACCGCGGCGGCTCCTTCGGCTCCATGAACTTCAGCTTCCCGAAGAGCTGCCGGCGCGAGTCGGGCGCCTGGTACCAGATCGTGTCGTGGCGGGTGATGCCCGTGCGGTGGGAGAGCATGTCGCGCAGGGTGACGGTCGAGTTCAGCGAGTCGTTGTAGAACTGGATCGACGGTACCGACTCGCGGACCGGCTTGTCCCACGTCAGCTTCCCCTCCTCGACCAGCAAGCCCGCCGCCATGGCCGTGAAGAGCTTCGAGTTCGAGGCGATCTGGTAGAGCGTGTTCGGGGTGAAGGGGAGCTTCTGGCCATAGTCGCGGTAGCCGTACCCCTTCGCGAAGACCAGCTTGTCGCCGACGACGATGGCGACGCCGATCGCGGGAACGTTCCAGTCCTTCAACGTCTGGCCCATCCAGGCGTCGAAGTCCTTCAACTTTGCCGCGGTGTCGCCCGGCGCTTGCGCCGCGAGGCTTCCGGCGACCGTGAGGACGAGGCCGGCGACGAGGAGAGCGCGCGCGGAGTTGCGGAAGTTCATCGGTCCTCTCCTTCTCGATCTCGGTTCGGAAGTTGCCTCATTCTGCACCACCCTGTCATCCTGGGGAGCGCCGCCCCTCTTTCGGATCAATTGACCTGGGGCTGGTCGGCGAGAGGAGGAATCGCGAGGTCCTGCGCGGGCACGAGGGCGGGGATCCTTTCCGGCGTGGCCTTGCTCCCGTTGTCGAGCCACCAGCGGCGGGCCCGCTCCTGGGTCCAGGGCTCGGGGAGCGGAACGCCGGCGAGACTCTCGGCGAGCTCCTGCATGGTCTGCGGCCGGTCGTTCGGGTCCTTGCTCAGGCAGCGCAGCAGGATGTAGTCGAGCGCGGGCGGAATGGGAGCCGTGGTGCGCTCCGACGGAGACGGCGGCTGCTTCTGGATGTGGTCCATCAGGACCTGCATCGGCGAGCTCCCGAGGTCGAAGACCGGTTTCGCGGTCAGCAGCCAGTAGCCGACACAGGCGAGCGCGTAGATGTCGGCTCGCCAGTCCACGTCCGGGCTGCCGAGGCCCATCTCGGGAGCCATGTAGCCCGGGGTCCCGGCGATGACGCCGGCGACGGTCAAAGGGCGGCCGCGCTCGGCCTGGAGCGGCGAGTTCTTTACGAGGCCGAAGTCGAGCAGCTTGACGAAGTCCCAGTCGAGGCCGTAGCGGCAGACGTAAATGTTGGCGGGCTTGACGTCGCGGTGGATCATTCCGCCCTGGTGCGCCTCGGCGAGCGAATGGCAGGCCTGGATCAGGATATCGACGGCCCGCTCCGGCGGCAGCGCCCCGAACTGCGTGACGAGCGTCTCGAGGTCGAAGCCTTCGAGCAGCTCCATGACGTAGTAGAACGTGCCGTCCTCCGTCGTTCCGAAGTCGTAGATGTTCACCGTGTGCGGGGAGCGCAGGGCGGCCGTCGCCTTCGCCTCGCGCTCGAAGCGTTTGACGAGCTCGCGCCCGTCGCTTCCGAAGGAGTCCGGGCGGATCAGCTTGATCGCGGCGGAACGCGCCAGCAGGCGATGACTCGCCCGCCAGACTTCTCCCATCCCGCCGCGCCCGAGGAGCTCTTCCAGGTGATAGCTCCCCATGTCGTGTCCCTTGCCCGCCTCGACGGTCATCTTCGAAACGAGCCGCGAGACGATGAGCGCGGCGCACGCGGCGATGAGTGTCGGCAGGAAGATCTGAAAGGCGAATCCGGCCGAAGGCCTGGGGTTGCCCGCGGCGATCGTTATCAGGAAGCCGAGCGGGTCCATTGCGGCCGCCGCGAGGGTCGCGAGGATCGTCTTGCCGCGGGTGGCGGGAACGATGAGCGGATAGGCGAGGATCCAGACGGCCACGCCGGTCCAACCGCGCGGCGGCATGTCGGTATGGATGGGGACGGCATGAAACGCGAGCGAGATGCAAAAGGCCTGCGCCACCTCGAAGATGAGGCCGAGGTCCAGGAGCGCCGAGGGCGCCAGCATTCGCCGCCACGCGATCCAGGCCACCGTCAGGGGCAGGCCGAGTCCGGCGACCGTCGCGCCGAGCCAGACCGCCGCGGTGGGCATCGCCGCGCCCGGCCGTCCGAAAATGCGCCAGTCCAGGATCCCGAGGACGACGTTGACGCACGCGGTCAGGAGCGCGAGGACGGCGAGACGCCCCGCGCCGGCTTCGACCACGTCGGGAGGGAGCGAGGCCCGGCCGGCCGCCGCGGTTGCGGACGGAGCCGGCTGCGGGGACTCGCCCTTCCAGACCCGAAAGCTCATTGGGTTCTCAATAACTCCTTTGGAGTGATCTTAATGCGTGCGCGTTAAGAGAATCCGGGACGCGGGTTGCCGGGGCATAGAATGCGGGGAGGGGAGCCTACTTCGTCTCTGCCCGCGGGGGTTTCGACGAACGGCTGAGAGTCCGCCGCCGAGGCGGAGACCCTGATGCGACCTGATGCGGGTAATGCCGCCGTAGGGAGGCTCGATGAGTACACGCCAGGAATCCCTTCCCTCCAGTGAAGTCTCCAACCGCGAGCCCTTGCCGGGCTCCCGAAAGATCTACGTCA
>WNFL01266367.1_pt1 | contig 10259 bp, 8 predicted proteins | sample 5400361 | NCBI WGS metagenome assembly WNFL01 (sample SAMN13153351, study PRJNA577476) | soil metagenome | isolation source: 40 cm soil on Douglas fir-dominated hillslope | place: USA:California | collected 2013-09-17
ATTGCGCGAGGCAGGACCTATCAGGTCAACTATACGATGCGCCTAAACTTCGGTTTTGACGGCAGTGAGTGGGATTTTTTTCTAAACCTGGCACAGACCCAGAATAAATATGCTGCTTATGTAAACACAGGTCAATATGTGATCTGTTCTGCGTCGCCGGAATTATTCTTTCATCTGGATGGTGAAACCATCACTAGTCAACCCATGAAAGGGACGGTTAAGCGCGGCCGTACTCTGGCTGAAGACGAGGAGCAATCAGCCTGGCTCCAGAATTCTCCGAAAAATCGAGCTGAGAACGTTATGATCGTGGATATGATCCGCAACGATATTGGCCGCGTCGCAGAGATCGGAACAGTAAATGTTTCTAAACTGTTTACGATCGAAAAATATCCCACTTTATTCCAAATGACGTCAACGGTAGAAGCAAAAACAAATGCGTCATTGGCAGATATTTTTACTGCATTATTCCCATGTGGATCTGTGACTGGCGCGCCAAAGGTCAGCACCATGAATATTATCTCCGAATTGGAGACGACGCCGCGCCGGATTTATACCGGAGCCATTGGGTACATTTCACCGGACCGTAAGGCGCAATTCAACGTCGCGATTCGGACCGCATTAATTGACAAAGAGACCAAGTCCATAGAATATGGCGTCGGAGGCGGAGTTGTCTGGGATTCCATAGATACAGACGAATATAACGAGGCCATGCTTAAAGCTCAAGTGTTGACAAAACGTCCCCGAGAATTTTCACTCCTTGAAACTATATTGTGGACTCGAGAAGAAGGTTACTTTCTCTTTGAGAAGCATATAGCACGTATGGCAAAGTCTGCAGAATATTTCGATTTTGCATTTTCCAGGGAAAAAGTGGAGGCGCATCTAAAAAAACTGGCTGGTGAATTCAAATCCGCTCAGCGGGTAAGAGTAACATCAAATCGCTTTGGCGAACTAGCTGTGGAGGCGAGGCCGTTGCTATCGCAGGAAGCATCGTTCAAAGTAACCCTCGCAGAACAGCCCATCGACTCAAATGATATCTTTCTTTTTCACAAAACCACCCAGCGCCAGTCTTACGACAAAGCGCTGATTGTCCCGCAAATTTACAATGACGTTTTGCTATATAACGAAAGAGATGAATTGACCGAATTTACAATTGGCAATCTCGTCGCCGAACTGAATGGCGAGTTGGTCACGCCGCCCGTTTCTTGCGGACTCCTTGCCGGCGTCTTTCGGGCTCATCTGCTGGAAACAAATCAAATAAAAGAGCGAGTGATCAAGAAAGATGAATTGAGAAATTGCAAAAAGGTATTCCTAGTCAATTCAGTGAGGAAATGGGTGGATGTAAGCATATAAATACCGGCGTCTGATCGATCAGACGCCGGTATTTCAGTTTATATCAAACTAAACATCCTGCAGAGAGATGGCAATGTTCGTCAGGCCATTGCCAAGGTCAACGCCCTGGATGACCATCGCCTTTCCACTTGCATCGCCATCAAAGACCATGCTGAACGTGCTACTCGAGGTCACGGTAAGTTCAGTACGCTCGGTATAACCGGTTTTGCCGAGTTGATCGCGATAAAAATTCATGGCATCGTCCAAACTCAATTTGGTCTGGAAGTTTGTAGTCCCGGCGATGCTCGTTACATTAGAGGCATCATCTGGCATGGGATAAGTTGAACTGCCCGTTGGATTATTTCCTCCGCCTGAGTCTTGCGTAGGATTACTCCCACCGCTATTATTACTCGGGCTGTTGGAGCCCCCGCCTCCCATAATCGTCTGGCAGGCGAGTGAAGCCAGGAGGAGCACAACAATAGCAAGAAGAATACTAACTTTTTTCATTCAGATCTCTCCTTTAAGAATAAGTTTCCTACAATTATAACCACGCAAAACAAAAAGTTAATCCCCCATCCGTTATAGTTTTCTCGCTATCAAATAAGAAAACCTCGCTTATTTTATAGAAGAAGCGACGCTTTTATTATTTTAGAAGATTCAGCAATATCCACTACCAATCAATGAGAATGCTTATTTCTTCAGCGAAAACCCTAGTGCTTCAAGGGTCCTCTGAGTGGACTCATAACCGCGATGAATGACGCCTCGAATCCCCAGTCCTTGAGCGACCTTGACAAACATGGCGCGGTCATCAATATAAACTACTTGCTGTGGGCCCACTTGAGCAATATCCAAGCAATCTTATACATGTCTGCATCAGGCTTGCGGTAGTGGACAAAACACGACGAAACAAAAAATCAATAACGGATGTCAGTTCAAATTGTTGAACGCGGTACGTCGTGAGTTCGCGCCCCTCATTACTGACAGCTATAGCTTTTAGGCCGTATTGATCCTTGAGCCTGCGCACCAGCTCTATCATCTCCGGAAAAGCCTTAGACTGGGCAAACATAAACGTCTTGAAGTCATCGCGCGAGAACGATCCTGATAAAAAACAATCCGATCTAAATATTGGTCCCGGCTGAGTTTGCCTTGTTCATACGTATCAAAGGTCAGGTGATGGCGCTTATCCATTTCTTGATAATCCAAACCGAATTTCTCAGAAGCGAGAGCCCGGATGCCACGATCCCAGCCATTCGTGAGCAAGACTCCGCCGATATCCAGAAATAAAGTCGTGACAGGGGAGGAAGAAATCATGGCATTAGTTACTCAGAAAATGTTCGCGGACTTTTGCCGAAATTTGTTTATCGGTCATCTTATCCACTGTTTCAACGGCAAGGACATGCCCTTTAAACCCGTCGCGTGCAAGACGTTTTTCAAGCTCTCCTTTAGCCTCGCCGGGTCCAAATATCTGGATAATGTCAGCATCACGAACGACAGCCATGACTTCATCGTAGTATTTGTTGAGATGATTCCCAAATTGACGATCACGCACGTCCTCTGAAGAGCCTTCTTCTGATCCATTACCACCTGTAAAACGAACATGCTTCTCCATACCAGAGACAATTTTCTTTAGCTCTTCTCCAGCATTGGTGATTAGCACAACAACAGCCTTTCGATGGTCAATCCACAAACCAATTTTCTTTTTCAAAAGATTCTCCTTATCCATGATTGGACGAGCTGATTTTTTTGAAATCGATAAATCCTCGCTGAACGTCTGTATCGATCAACTGTACTCGCACTTTTTCACCGACATCCAACCCATTGAATCCATCCACCAGCTTGCCTTCAACAGGCATAGTCAGAAGCCGAATCCATGTCCCTTTATCGGAAACGCCTGTGACAATAGAATCGAACTGTTCTCCAATTCTTTTTTCCAGTAAAAGCGCAGCAGCTGACTTTTCGACCTGACGTTCAACTTTTTTGGCCGCATCTTCTGCCGCCGTGCAGTGAGTTGCCAGGCCATCCAACTCCTCTTTACTATAAGGTACAGACTTACCATTCAAGGCTGCTTTCAATAAGCGTTGAGTAAGCAGATCAGGATAGCGACGATTTGGGGCAGTCGAGTGAGCATAATCCTTGACTGCCAGTCCGAAGTGGCCCGGGACGTTGCCTTCTGGAAGCTCTGCAACATATTCACCGGCACCCAATAACTTGATCACAGCCAGGGACAGATCTGGAAATCGAACGGGATCCGCAGCTTTTTCGCTGATCAGAAACTCCTCCAGAGCTTTTGAATCCGGTATCTCTGGAAGTTTGAACTTGTGTTCCGCGGCGATTTCAACAATTCGATCCCATCGCTTTGGAATACGAACTACGCGGCGCATCGAAGGAAATTTACTGGTCGAGAGATAACGCGCAGTCACACCGTTCGCTGCGATCATGAAATCTTCAATGATTTCCTTGGCGCGGTTCTTTTCTTCTATTTCAAGATTGCGGATTTGATCACCGTCAAATACAGGTTTGGCTTCCACAGTTTCCAGACTCAGCGCCCCATTGATATGCCTGAAATTTTTCATATTTTGTGCCACCTGATCTTGCAATTGCAAATTCTCAGCCAGCCCTTTCACCATAGAGATCGGTTCGGGCATAACACCCGTCTTCTCCAGCCAAGCTGCCACGCTGTTATATGCAAGTTTCGCCTGATTATGCACCCATGCTCGATAGATAGAGGACTCGCCAACAGTTCCATCGGAAGCAACGATCATTTCGACGACAACGGCGAGACGATCCTCGTTGAAATTGAGGGAGGTGAGGTCGGTTGAAATTTTTACGGGAAGCATTGGAAATATCTCAGCCGCAGTGTAAACCGATGTGGCATTACGACGAGCATGCTCGTCGATCTTTGATCCGTTTTTTACAAACGAGTCCACATCGGCTATGGCAACGAGGATCTTTACCTTGGACGATGAGATTGCTTCGGCAACAGTGAGTTGATCGAGGTCGCGTGAGTCATCATTATCAATAGAGGCCCAGAGAAGCTTGCGCATATCGCGAATCCGACTTGGGCTATCCGCTGACCCCGCCGACGTGACAGCGGGCATTTGAAGCTTTGCAAGCTCGGCGAGCGCTTCGCTGGAAAAATCAGGCAGCAGGCCTCGCTCAAGCATCACCCGATGGGCAATGCTCTTTAAAATGGCACGGTGGCTGTGATCATTTGCATTCATAAAAACTCCTGCTCATTTTGAAATTAATTTGACCAGTCCAAAAGCTGCGGCTGCGGCGAGTCCGCCGATCAATGCCGTTTGCAATGCACTGCGTACTGGACGTATAGCTGTGAAACGACCTTTAACATACCCAAAGATAAGTAATGCCACAAGAGTAAAAATGACTGAAAACAAGAGAGCGGATGTCGCGTTGGAAATCAGCACATAGGGAGTCAGCAGAATAAGCCTGCCAACAATTTAGGATACACCAATAGTTGGAGCACTCTTAAGCGCGCGTTTGGGATCAGGCTCATCGAGTCCCAATTCAAAGCGCATCATGAAATCAATCCATGCATCCGGGCGTTGAAAATATCTCGATACTCCAATTCTTTTTCTTTAGGCGATGCTCGATTCAGGCCTGGGTTCACTCTTGTTACCTTTGATTGAGTTCAAGGAGGGATAATAACGTTCCTTCGATTGCTCTTCGATATGGCTTGATTGATTGCCATATTCATTCTACTGCAATAAACAAATGTTATTACACCAAGATTTCCGGGATCATCCGGGTGTCCTGAGTTTTATAACAGAGATAACAAAGTTAAAAAGCGGAGTCTAAACCATATTAGACAGGCAAAGTTTGCCGTTTTATCGGAAATGGGGTATATTCATTGAAGACGTGCTCAAAACGTCTCCTGAGACAAATCCATTTACCAATAGAAAATATCTCAACCCCATCTTTCTAGGTATAACTGAGGCGGTGTCCTGGCGACCGCCTCTTTGCGTCAATTAACCAGAGTGTTACAACACAGGGGCGTTTGGAAAGAGAAGTTTTATGGATAAGATCAAACATTCGATTATCAAGCGTATTGCCTTTATCGGCAACTATCTGCCGCGTCAGTGCGGCATCGCCACGTTTACTACTGATTTATGCGAGGCCATCGCCGACGAATACAAAGGCACGGCTTGCATTGCATTGCCTGTCAATGATATCGAGGACGGCTATGAGTATCCGTCGCGCGTGCGCTTTGAACTGACCGAGAAGGATATCGAATCCTATCGCCGAGCCGCCGATTTCTTGAATATCAATAACGTGGACATGGTTTGTTTGCAGCACGAATATGGCATCTTTGGGGGAAAGGCGGGGAGCTATATCCTTGAGATTCTGCGCCAATTGCGTATGCCTGTCGTTACCACATTGCATACAATTCTACGAAACCCTAATCCTGACCAGCGCCGGGTCCTTGAAGAGGTCGTTTCTCTCTCAGACCGTGTGGTTGTCATGAGCGAACGAGGTGCAGAATTTCTGCAAAATGTTTATCACGTTCCTGAAGAAAAGATCGATCTGATCCCGCACGGCATTCCTGATGTCCCATTTGTAGACCCGAGTTTCAACAAGGATATGTTCGGGGTCGAAGGGAAAAGCGTTTTGCTCAGTTTTGGTTTGCTCTCGGCAAACAAAGGCATTGAAAATGTCATTTCAGCCCTGCCTGCCATTTTAGAGAAACATCCCAATGTAGTCTATATTGTCGTTGGCGCGACACATCCACAAGTCATACGGAACGAAGGTGAAACCTATCGACTATCGCTGCAACGCCTGGCTCATGAAAAGGGCGTGGCAGGAAATGTGATCTTTTACAACCGCTTCGTCAGTTCTGAGGAGCTTATTCAATTCATCAGCGCGGCGGATATCTATATCACTCCATATCTAGACGAGGCGCAAATTACCTCCGGAACATTGGCCTATACTTTGGGTGCGGGAAAGGCCGTCATCTCTACACCATACTGGTATGCAGAAGAAATGTTGGCTGATGAACGCGGCGCGTTGGTGCCATTCAGCGACCCGCAAGGGTTGGCTGATCAGGTCATTGATTTGCTTGGCAATGAGTCAAAACGTCATGCCATGCGCAAGCGCGCTTATCTTTTCGGCCGGGATATGATCTGGGCGCAGGTTGCCCGCCGTTATATGAAGACATTTGAACGCGCCCGTGCTGAACGCCGTCATTTTGCCCAGGCCGATTTCGCGGTCAAATCATTGGATAAGCGTGCCTGGGAATTGCCTCCACTTAAACTGGACCACCTGCGTCATCTCACGGACGATACCGGCATCTTGCAACATGCCATTTTCACGATCCCTAACTATCGTGAAGGTTATACAACAGACGATAATGCCCGGGCCTTGATGGTCAGTGTGCTCCTGGAGGAATTAGGGAACAAAGAGGCCACTGAATTGGCGACACGCTATCTCGCTTTCACCTGGTATGCCTTCAATTCTGAAACGAGACGCTTTCGCAACTTCATGGATTATCAACGAAATTGGCTTGAAGAGAGCGGCTCGGACGACAGTCATGGTCGCGCATTGTGGGCGCTGGGTGCCATACTGGGCAGGTCGACTACACCAACGCTTCATAATATGGCCGCCCGTGTATTTCAACAATACTTACTCTCCATGCTCGAAACCAGCAGTCCGCGCGCCTGGTCCTTCGCACTTATTGGCATCCATGAATATTTACAACGATTTGCCGGTGACCGGCGCGCCGGCCAGGTACAGGAGGAATTAGCTGGTCGGCTGCTGGCCCTATACCAAAAAAACCACGCGGAAGGATGGTACTGGTTTGAAAACAGATTGAGCTATTGCAACGCGGCGTTGTCGCATGCCATGCTATTGTGTGGCGAGTCTCTGACCAATGCTGCAATGACAGAGGTGGGGTTGGAATCTCTCACTTGGCTGGCTGACTTGCAGCGCTCGGATACAGAAGGAGGGCATTTTGTCCCGATCGGTTCCAATGGCTTTTATCAACAAGATGGTGAACGGGCCCGCTTCGATCAACAACCTGTGGAGGCGCAGGCAATGATCTCTGCGTGTCTCGAAGCTCACCGCATTACTCGTGATAAAAAATGGCACCAAGAAGTACGACGTGCCTTCGAGTGGTTTCTTGGCCGTAATGACTTGCACCTCCCGGTCTACGATCCGACGACGGGCGGCTGTCGAGATGGTTTACATCCCGATCGGCCGAACGAAAATCAAGGCGCTGAGTCCACACTCGCCTTTCTACAATCCCTTTTGGAATTAAGATTAGCGGAAAATATGGGTCAACCTAATGAACATGCTTACAATGAACAACCAACGTTTGGAAATTTTTCGCCGTCACGAGCACAACCCGATCCTGACAGCCGTGGACTGGCCGTATCAAGTCAACAGCGTATTTAATCCTGGCGCTACTTTGCTGGCTGATGGTACAACTCTACTATTATGTCGAGTGGAGGATCGGCGCGGTCATTCCCATTTATGTGCCGCGCGCTCCGCAAACGGTATCGATAATTGGGAGATTGACCAAAGGCCTACTTTTATGGCTGACCCGGAACACTACCCCGATGAATTATGGGGCGTAGAAGACCCGCGCATTACCTATGTTCCTGAATTAGGGCAGTATGCAGTCGTATATACCGCGTACTCAAGCGGGGGGCCGGGCGTGGCGCTTGCGCTTACCAGAGACTTCATTTCCTTCGAACGTTACGGAGTGATCATGCAGCCAGAAGACAAGGACGCTGCGCTGCTGCCACATAGGATCGATGGTCGTTGGGCTTTGATCCATCGCCCAGTCGCAACCGCCAGTGCACATATATGGATATCCTACTCATCAGACCTGCGGAATTGGGGTAATCACAAGAAAATCCTTGAAGCGCGGCTCGGCGGTTGGTGGGACGCGAACAAGATCGGCCTTTCTCCTCCTCCAATTGAAACTTCAAAGGGCTGGCTGGTCATCTATCATGGCGTGAAACAGAATGCAGCCGGTTCCATTTACAGATTAGGTCTCGCATTATTTGACTTAGATGAACCCGAGCGTTGCTTGAGGCGCGGCGACGAGTGGGTATTTGGCCCTGAAGAGGCATATGAGCAGCACGGCGATGTGGATAAAGTTGTTTTCCCTTGTGGATATACTCTTGCACCCGACGGTGATACTTTGCGCATTTATTATGGCGCTGCTGATACAAGTATTTGCATGGCCACAGCTAGTGTTCACAACATGCTTGAGTGGCTGGAGGCGCAGAATAAAGAATCGGCTGGCGTTAGATTATTGAGAAGAAGTACTGATTAATTGACAAATTAGATATGATTGTTTTTCGCGCGAAAAACGCTGATTTGCTCTTTTGACAGAGCAAATCAGCGTTCATCTGCATTCGCATTAAATTAACGGTAGCGATGTTTTTGCATGAAATATCCAGTTAGGCAGCCGCCCTATTTTCAGGTGAATGACTCAACAAACGACGTAACTCGACCTCTACCTGAGCCAGCGGCACGGACAATGAAAATCCCCATTCCCTTAGCAACGAATTCCAAGCTTGCTTCAGAATGGATTTTTCATCGTAGTTTAACGGTTTGCTCTGCTCGTAGGAGAAGAGGTCCCTTATCACCCGGCAGATCGTCTCGATCTTTCCATCACCCAACTTGTTGTACAACTGTGTTTTTCGTTCGAGTCGGTCGTCTGAAAGAGACTCAGCCGGCCCGGCCAGGATAACGAATAGCTTTTTAAAATCACGCTCCGGAGTCGGAAAACGTAACCGACTCATTGCCTTATCGTCTGCCGGAACGCACACAGTAAGGTCGAGGATTTTTACTATATAGTAGAGCGTCTTCTGCCCAGTTAAAGCGCGCTCTTCCAAACCTATAATCTCTCCCAGGCCATAGATTCGGTGAACAACTGACTCGCCCACATGGAAGTCCATAATCACCTCCTATCTCTTATACCGGAAAAACAAACAAAAGGGCCAACCCTATAAAAGGATTGGCCAACTCGAATTACTATCCTAGGATATATACATTCATTATATCATCAACTGGTCGGGTAGATCGATCATTGTTTCAAAGCAGGCAAAGATAAGGTATAAATGCTCGAAGATAATTTGCAGGAACCTATGACCAACCTTCTTTCTCAATCCACGTCTCCGTACCTACTCCAACATGCTCACAACCCGGTGGATTGGCATCCCTGGGGCGAGGAAGCCCTTGCCAGGGCGAAAGCTGAAGATAAACCCATTTTCCTAAGCATTGGTTATGCAGCATGTCACTGGTGTCATGTAATGGCGCACGAATCGTTTGAAGACTCTGAAACTGCCGCGTACATGAATGAGCACTTCATTAACATCAAGGTGGATCGCGAAGAACGCCCCGACATCGATGGCATTTATATGCAGGCTGTGATCGCCATGACCGGCTCAGGCGGATGGCCTATGTCTGTTTTTCTTACACCGGACCTCAAACCGTTTTATTCTGGCACATATTTTCCTCCTGTTCGCCGCTACAACATGCCAGCATTCAAAGACGTATTGAGTGGCCTGGCCAATGCATGGAAAAATGATCGGAGCGAGACAGAAAAAGTTGGCGAGCAGATCAACAGCCATCTACAGCATCAAATAAGGAATCAGAAAGCCAATTTATTCTCGCGTGAAGATCTGGATGCCATCCCGAAAGCCATCCAGGAATCCTATGACTGGGGATATGGCGGCTGGGGTGACGCGCCCAAATTTCCACAAGCGATGGTGGTCGAATTTCTGCTTCATCATTCTGTTACCAGCAAACAGGATGAGTATATGAAGCTTATTGAACACTGCCTTAAAGCAATGGCGCGCGGCGGTATGTACGATGTCGTTGGCGGCGGGTTTGCGCGATACAGTACTGATAAATTCTGGCGCGTGCCTCACTTCGAAAAAATGCTATATGACAACGCGCTT
>WNFL01046806.1_pt1 | contig 10258 bp, 9 predicted proteins | sample 5400361 | NCBI WGS metagenome assembly WNFL01 (sample SAMN13153351, study PRJNA577476) | soil metagenome | isolation source: 40 cm soil on Douglas fir-dominated hillslope | place: USA:California | collected 2013-09-17
TGCATACAGAGTATGATAAGAATGTAGTCTTGGTCCTGCACTGTCAAGGCAAATGCTGCCGTGTTGTCGCAGTTGTGACCGTCGCCGTGACACATATTCGACGAGCGCCCCAGCATTGTCCAGTCTCAGGAAACTAGCGTCTTTGCGCTTGTCGGCCCTCGCGCCGAGCGCGTGGCTTGATCTCGCGAATCCTGCAGGGGCTGACTCGACCCGGTGGCCACCGGCATCGTCAGCGATGCCGCCAGGACCCTGGGCACGGGGATGGCTCTGCTGGCAAACCTGCTTGATCCTGTACTCGGCTGCTGCCAGGAAACGCCCCTACAGCACGCTGAGCTTGGCGCCGACGCGGGGTTATTGGAGCGGGGCTGATCGGACTGCTCCGCTGAGGTGGGATCGCATCACGGGCTTAGCGAGACGCGGCGCCAGGCGAGGCATTCGCGAGCGGTTTCGATTTACACCGGCCCGCTCCCGGCGGGATCGAGTAGCATCCTCGCCGCGGTCATGATGCGCCTCTTCCCTGATACCCGGCCGGGTCTGCCCGGTTGCGTCCATGTCAGGCAGCAGCGGACCGACTGCCTCCCGGAGCACCGCTTTCTCCTCATCGGTCAGCGGCCGGGGGTCCGGCCCAGCACCCGTGAGCGTTCCATCCGTGCTCGTTGCCGACCTGTCCGTGCGCGCGCCAGGAGCCCCCCGAACCGCGCAACCCGTCCGGCGGTTTCGTCAGGTTAGTGTGACGACCCGGACGGAGGGGTAGCGGTAGTGCAGCTTGCGGTCGAGAGTGGCCAGAGTCGCGCCGGCCACCTGGGCGAACGCGGCGAGGTAGTCATCGGTCCAGAGCTTATGGCTGTTCTCGTCCCTGGCGGAGATAGCCCGCCATGCGGCCTCAAGCTGAGCGGGCTCCTCGGACCACAGGACGCGCTCGTCGGCGCGGAGTTGGTCGATCACCCGCCACGCGTCACCACGCGAAACCACGTCCTGGCCCATCACGCCCGGATTGGACAGCAGCCGCAGCAGGCTCATCTGCGTTACCCGGCACAGCGCGAGGTCATCTTCTTGCTGGTTAAGCCAATCGGCCGCGGCGCGATGGTGGACATGCCGACCCCATGCCGCCGCGAGCCAGACGCCGACGTCGAGGAGGATCACCGCCCGGCGTACCTGTCGATGTCCTCGGCCTCGAGCGCAGCCTCGATGTCAGCGTTCGTCACGTTCACGCTGGGGGTAGCATCGCGGCCGACCAGCGGGAAGGAGACTCGTCCTGAGCGGGCTGGCCGGGCGGGGATGCGGAGTTCCCGGGCGACGGCGCGGGTCACCAGGTCCTTGAGGGTTTCGCCGCCCTCCGCCGCCCTCACCTTAGCCGCCTGCATGAGCTCGGCTGGCATGTCCACCGTGGTGCGCATATTCGCATCTTAGCATACCAGCCCTCGCCTCGCGGTCCCGCGCGGGCGCCAGACATGTGGCTGCTGGCATCCTTCGAACGGCGGTCAGATGCGCTCGAAGTGGCGGATCCGCTCCCAGTCGATCACACTTTCGTGATCGAACGCCTCCAGCTCCTGCCGGGCGAAGTTAACCAGGTGCTCGTGCACCGGGCCGCCGAGCGCCGACGCGGCCAGCGGGCTGTCGGCGAACAGCGCCAGCCCGTCCCACAGCGGAGTGGGGATGGTCGGCAGGTCCTTGGCCTGGTAGGACTCCCGTTCGACACCGTGGTGTGCACCCTGTCGCTGTGCAGCGTGGCCGACGACCGCGCCGCGATCGTCGAGATGCGCCGGGTGCTGCGCCCCGGCGGCCAGCTCCTGCCGCTCGACCATGTGGCCGCCACCAAACCCGATACTCCTAACGCTGCGGCTCTGGGAGCAGTTCACCCTCCGCACGATCCGGGATTACCGGGTGCTCGCGCCGGCGGCCTGAGGGTCAGCGGCTTAGCCTCGCGACCCAGTGGGTTGCTAGCGAGCTCGCTGCGAAGCGCACGTCGGTCTCATGATCGGGTCAAGGAACTCACATGATGATGCGTAACTTCCGGCAGAGGACCGATGGTCGTGTTCGGGACCGTACCCGACGGGTAGAGAGCCCGCGTGATCCCGCCAGTGCGCCGCCGCTCGCGACCCACGGTCTTGATCAGCGCACTGCTTGCATCTGCCGTCATCGTCGTAGTGAGCGGCTGCACCGTTGGGGCGGCCAGCCCACCGGCTGATCCAAGGGCGCCCGCGGCGACCCGGTCGCACACGGCCTCGCCCTCGGCCGCGCCCGCGGCGGCTGCGAGGACGGGGAGTACTAACGTGTACGGCCACACGTTCCCTGGTGACATGAGTCGCGCGGTAGCCGGGGTGCCGGAGCGTGTCTACGTGCCGAACAGCGAGTCCGCGTCTGTCGACGTGATCGACCCCCGCACGTACAGGGTCATCGCGCACTACCCGGTCGGGCAGTACCCTCAGCACATCACGCCGTCCTGGAACCTGCGCTGGCTCTATGTCAACAACACCGATTCGAACACCCTGACCGTCCTCGATCCTCGTACCGGGCGGCCCACCGGGAAGGTCATTCCAGTCACCGATCCCTACAACCTGTACTTCACTCCGGACGGGCAGAAGGCCATCGTGGTGGCGGAGGCGTACCAGCGCTTGGACTTTTATAACGCCCGAACGTGGCGCTTCCTGAAGAGCGCCGTCATCCCCGCCGTAGGCCCCGATCATGTGGACTTCTCCGCCGATGGACGGTCCCTGGTCGTGTCCGCGGAGTTCAGCGGCTGGGTGATCCGGGTGAGCACCACCTCGATGCGGGTGACTGGCCGCTGCTACGTCGGTGGCCTGCCGATAGACGTGAAGCTGGCACCCGACGGCAAGGTCTTCTACGTAGCGAACCAGGGGCTCGGCGGCGTCACCATCCTGGACGCCAGAACGCTGCGGCGGATCGGGTTCCTCGCCACCGGAGAAGGCGCGCACGGCCTGGCGGTGAGCCGTGACACCAAGAACCTCTACGTGAGTAACCGCCTCGCCGGAACGATGTCCGTGATCAGCTTCGCGACCCGCAAGGTGATCGCCACCTGGCACGTGGGCGGCAGCCCGGACATGATCCAGGTGACCCCTGGCGGGAATCAAGTGTGGGTGTCCAACCGGTTCAACGCCTCGGTGTCAGTGATCAGCACCCGAACCGGAAATGTCCTGCACGTCATCAACGTCGGCTCAAGCCCGCATGGGCTGGCCGTGTTCCCCCAACCCGGACGGATTTCGCTCGGCCATAATGGGGTGTACCGATAACCATTTCCTGCGGTGGCAGGTGCTCAGGATGAGAGCTTGGCGAAGCAGTTCCGGATCACCTGCTGGGCCGGACGATCCAGGAACGTCAGCCGGTCGGACTTGAGCGGGCCGGGGGCGGCGGGATTTGCGTCGAAGCTGCACCGGCGGGTTCGCAGTATCCGTGGCGAACTCGTCGTGGTTCTCGTCATCGGTCAGCTCGCCGCTGTAGACGGACTGTCGGAAGACCACCGATCATGTCACACGTCAGGCATGTCCCGAGAACAAGCAGTAAGGTCTGTCCTGAGGCCCACACCGACATGCCGCAGGCTCATGCGCGAGGGCCGTTGCCCGCCTGGATCAACTGCCGCTCATCGATACCGGTCACCGCCCAAACGTTGACCGGTCGGCCTCTGTTATTCATCTCGACGAAGAGCCCGGCCTCGAACTTGTCTTGACACAAGAACACGCCGTCCGCCTCGGGTTCTGGGCTGCCGGCATTACCACGCGTCTCGGCTTCTTACGTCGCGACAACAGCTGTGCGACCTGGTTTTGGCAAACTCGGCGGCCGCTCGTTACGGCTTGGTCCAGATCGGTGAGTAGCGCCACAGCAGGTGGCGCTGGTACCGCATGCCAGTCGACCAGTCCGCGAGGCACCTGCGGACTCGGGGAGGGCTAAGTACCCGGCGGCGTCGTCCTCGAGCCAGCGTGTGAAGTCCCGGCTCTACGCCGTCCGGAGTGTCCCGAACATCGTCTCGTCGACGCCGTCGGGGTGGTCGTCGGTCTTGAGCACGAACGGAACGAGCGGTGCGAGGAGAAGTGCGGACGACGCGGCCGTCGTCGCGCCCACGCGAGTAACCAGAAGGTGAGACCTATAGCCCTCTGCGGTCCGACGAACGCGACGGGATGGGGATCAGAAGGTCCAGCGAGTGGCGCCGCCGGGCTCCTTGGTCATCACGGCGTAGGCGTCCTCGGGGGTGAACTCGTAGACATACCAGGGCGGCGGGCCGGCGCTCGGGGCACTGTAGTCGTGGGTGAACCCGCCGTTGGCGACCGTCGGCGCCCAGCCGCCCTCTGCGAACACCTGGGCGAGCCGGTGCAGCATGGCGTCGTCGGTGACCCGGGCGGCCCGGCCCTCGAGCGCGACGTCGTAGCCGTGGATGGCGACGCCGAACGCGCAGCGGGGGTCGCGCTCGAGGTTGCGGATCTTGCGCGACCGCGGTCCGCCGGTGAAGTAGTACCGGTCGCCGAACCAGAAGGCGCCGACGGCTGTCACGTGCGGGCGGCCGTCGGCATCGGTGGTCGACAGCCAGAAGGTGTGGTGGCCGGGCCCACCGGTACCGGGTTCCTGGGTGAGGTTGGTCTCGAGGGTGCGGCGCACGTCGCCCCAGTCGAGCGGGGCGAGCTCGTAGAGGTCGGCCAGGTTCTTGGCGGTCGGTTCGTTCGCAGCCATGTCAGTACTGATGATGCCAGACGCCGGTTCTCATCGGTGCTGCTACGCCTCGGCAGGGCGAACTCGGCCTGACGATGAACGCATCGCCCTGGTCGATGGTGAGCTCAGCTATGCGTCATCGTCGGTTCCGGCGGGGCAGGCGGTGTGTCGAGCGGTGCTGCTCGTTCACCGATGGGAGGACGACAACTCATTTTGGGCCCCGCTGATCGTTGGGCTCGCTGGGCAGCGGCGCTCGCTCGTCGCGTTCGATATGCCCGCTCATGGGTGTCGGACGGTGACTGCGGCTTGCACCCCCAAGAAGGGGACGCGATCGTCGCGGTGGCGGCGGCCCGCCCGGGCGAAGCCGTGCGGCCGGTCGCGGACCCGTCGACGGGACGGTTGGCTTGCCGCAGGCCGTTCCCGCAGACGCGGCGCCAGGGGACAGCCCGCGAGCTTGGACCGCGTGGGTGGGAGCAGCGATGACAACCACCGTGCCCGTGGTCTACAGCGGCAACGACCTTATGCTGATCGGATGCCGCTGGCGGCCTGGCCAGTCGGGCGATGGTCTGACGGACACCGATCCTTGGAGCGGCGAGGAACTGACGCGGATTCCGCTTGCTGCGGTAACCGATGTGATGCCTATGCGGGCCGCGCAGGCGGTGCAGGCCGCCCGGTGACATTGGGCATCGGTGCGGCTGGGCAACCCAGCCGGCCAAGTGCCAGCGGCTCCAGTTAGCGGCACATGACTTCGGCAGCGCATAAAAGGAGGTTCACCATGGCCAGGCTCATCTATATGGCGATCATGTCGCTGGATGGTTATGTGGCCGACGGCAAGGGCAACTATGACTGGGCTATGCCAGACGATGAGGTGTTCAGCTTCGTCAACGATTTCGAGCGGCCCGTCGGCACTTACCTTTACGGCCGTCGGCTTTACGAGGAGATGGCCGGCTGGGAGAGCGCGCACGACCGGGCCGGCCAGTCGCCGCTGATGCTCGACTTCGCCCAGATATGGCAGGCGGCCGACAAGGTCGTCTACTCCAGGTCGCTGGAGGCCGTATCCACTGCCAGGACGCGGATCGAGCGGAGCTTCGACGCAGAAGCCGTCCGGCAGATGAAAATGCGAGCCGGACGCGATCTCACCGTGGGCGGGCCCAACTTGGCCGCCGAGGCGATGAAGGCGGGCCTGGTCGACGAAGCTCACCTGATCATCTCGCCGGTAGTAGTGGGAAACGGGAAGAAGGCTCTGCCCGGCGATGTCCGCCTGCAGCTGGAACTGCTGGACGAACGCCGTTTCGGTAACGGCGTGGTCCACCTCCACTACCGCGCCGTGACCTGAGAAACGGCACGGCCTGACGGGCGCCGCACCATCCAGCCAGGCAAACGGCAACCCGGGCAGGTCTCGGTCCGACCGAATCTCCTGTTCGGACGCGCGTTCCTGACCAGCCAGCTGCCCGACCGCAGCCTTCGCCCCCAACGCCGCAGCGAGGCGGTCAGGACTTGCCCGCGAGGAAAGCGGGCGTCCAAGCCAGTTCAGAGCGCCCGGCAATGAACTGCTGGGTTCCTGCCCCGGATAGACGCCCTGGCGTTTCGAGGGGAGCCGGAAAGACGCGGTGCCCGGATATAGGTCGCCGCCGTGCTGATGCCAGCCCCGCCGGCTGCGCTCCCGCGCGAGGCACCGGGTCAGTCCGGCGTCTGGAGGAAGGAGGCGTCGGAGGTCGCCACCGCGATCAGGGTGGCTCCGCTGTTGACAGCCGCGTCTCCGCAGTTGAGCAGCCTCGGGAACTTCTTTCCCGGTTTGTTGGCCGCAGGGCTGTAGCTGAAGGCTCTGGCAGCCGCGGCATAGCAGGCGGCACCTCGCTTGAAGTGGCTGCAGGCCTGGCTGGCCTGCCGGTATACCTGCCGCAGCTGGACGGGGGGTGGTCCGAGGGCGGCCAGCTCGGCTGGGCAGCGGCTGAATTTCCTGGCCGCGGAGCGCAGCGAGGCGGCCGTCACCGTGGTCGACGCCCCTGATCCCATCGCGTTGTACATGTCCGTCCGCAGCGACCGGAGCCCCGTCACCCACTGCTCAGTCCTGGTAGGCGGGGCCGGTGCGGTGCTGGGCGACGCCGGAACGCTCGCGCCCGGGGTGACGGCGCCCGCAGCAGGCGGTGCGGTGCTCGGACCGGGGCCGGCGGTGGTGGCCAGCGCGAACAGCGCGAAGAACAGGGCGAAGGGTGCGATAACGCCCAGGCCGAGGGTGAGGCCCACGAGTCTCTTAGCCGGGCGGGACAGGACCAGCGGCCCCGGCGCTGCCCTGGGAGTGCTGGTAGCGGCGGCCGGTGCCGCGACATAATCGGCTGGCAGCAGATCCATCGCGGACGGCACCTCGCCGGCGGGGGCGGGCTCGGGCTGGTCTCCGAAGAGACCGGCGGGGTACACATCGGTGAGCATGTACCAGTAGCCCTTGAGGCGCGCCCAGTAGCGCACGATGGCGGCGAGCGCCTCATGCAATGGCCGCGGCATCCTGCCCATGACGAGGACGATCAGCCAGGCAGCGGACATCATGATCATCGCGAGGCCGTAGGCGAGGACGTCCCACACAAGCCAGGCAGGCAGGACGATGATGACGCGGAACAAGACGCCAAGGCGGTTCAGCCGTCCCGGCCTGACGGCGACCGCCACCGGGTACTCGGTGTCCCGCCACCCGAACGGCGGGTAAGTGTCCGTCAGCAGCAGCAGGTAGGCAGACAGCCTGATCTCCCACTGCTGATACCCAGCCAGGAATTCGGCTATGGAATCCGGCAGCCGCCCGGTGCACAACGCGCAGAACCACCCGATCGCGAGCATGATCAAAACCGCGTAACGGGCGAAGGCCAGGCAGATCAGCTGGGGAATGGCCAGGATGATACGGACTGCCACCGTGGCCCTGCGCTGCCGGGCGGGCCCGGCGAACCCGACCTCAACCGGGGCCGGCGTCCCGGGGTCACCGCCGAGCGTGCCGGCCTCCGGGGCGGGCGCGCGGGCACGGCGGCGCCGGGAGGCGGTGATCCCGAACAGCACTCCGGCGGCGATCAGGACTACGAGCCCGGCCAGGGTCAGCAGCGGCGGCTTGACGATGCCGGCCAGGATGCCCCGTCCTACGGCAAGGTCAGTGACCGTCGCCGGGGTAACGTTCCTGATGGCGAGCACATAGCTGCCTGGACGGGGGATCGTGAAGTACAGGGCCGTCTGGCCCTGGTAACCGGCGGCGCTGTAGCTCACCGTCGGACCGTGCCAGTCGCGGACCGAGACCGGCGCGCTGCCGTTCACGGGCAGCAAGGAGCCCGTTATGGACCCGCGGTCGAACGGCCCGTTTCCGATGGAGAAGGAGAATCCGCAGCACTGCGCTCGCTTCTCGACGTAGAGGACGTATCGGCCCGGCTGGGTGAAGGTTACCTCGGCCCGGCCTGGCGCCGGGACCCGCTGAAAGTCCGTGATCTGCCGGTTCAGGGAGATGAAGCTGGCAACTCCGAGGGTGATGGATGTCATCGCCACCGCTAGAAGGATGGCTGCCACCCAGTACCCCAGCCGCGGCGGACGGCTGGGCGGGCTTCCGACGCTGATTTCTGGCGCGCCTGTATCAATCATCGTGCACTTCCCGTCGGGCGGTCGCCGGAAATTGTCGTGGAAACCGCCCAGAAAACTGATTGCACTCTTAGGACGCCCGGAAGAGCCGTTCAGTTGACGCCTTATCTGATATCTTTCCGGAAGTGATCTGGGGCGCTGCTGGCGGGAATTCGAATACTCCGACAGGAATTGAAACCTGTGTGGCTGCAGCGGTAAATGATGCGTCAGCTCTGGTGAAATGGGCGGGCCCCGTACGGGTCAGCCGCCTGGGGTAGTACGACGTAGGTCAGCGCAGTACCGTTGAGCACGAGGACACCGCTCCCTGTTCCGTCGCTGACATTGACGGTCAGAACACTGGCATGCCGATCACAGGCTCCTAGTACGGCAGCCGCCATTTGGCCTGTGAGCTGGGGTGGGGCAGGTGCGGGGTGGTACGGCGTGTCTGGCGTAAATAGCGCAGCCGCCTCTTGATCATGCTCGTGTGACCAAACAACAATCAAAGGCGGCTGCTGCCGTCAGGGTATCGGTACGGATGGGACGGCGGAAGCGGGCCGAACTGCTGGATCAGCTGAGGCCGGCGTTCGCGCGGACGGGGCCGTGGCTGCAGGCGGGGAAGTACGTGGCCGCGGTGATGAGCGATCTGCCGAGGCGGAACGGGTGGACGATCGCCCGGCACGCGGGTGACCGTTCGCCGGACCGGACGCAGCGGCTGCTGAACCGGGCCGCCTGGGACACGATGGCGGCGATGAGCGCGGTGCGCCAGTTCGCGGTGGCCGGCCTGGACCAGGCCGCCGCGCGGCGGCGGGGCCGGCGGCCGCTGGCGATCGGGGCGCTGGATGAGACCGGGCAGGAGAAGGCCGGGACGGCCACTGCCGGGGTCAAGCGGCAGCATATGGGCTGCGCCGGCGGGGTGGAGAACGGGATCAACACCGTTCACCTGTCCTACGTGCGGCAAGGCACCGGGCATGCGCTGATCGGCGCCCGGCAGTGGATACCGCGAGAGCAGATCGATGACCCGGTGCGGTCCCTGGCGGCGGGACTGCCCCTGGACCTTGAGTTCAAGACCAAGGGCCAGCTGGCCGTCGACATCATCGCCGACGCGCTCGCCGACGGCGTGGTGCTGGACTTCGCCTGCGGTGATGAGGTCTACGGCAACTGCACCCGGCTACGCGAGTTCCTCGAAGACGCCGGCCTCGCATACATCCTGCGGGTTCCGTCGAACTTCCGCGTCACGCTCGTCCGGCAGGTGACGCGGACCTGCGCGGAGACGGTCCGCGCGCTGGGCAGCGGCCTGCGCTGGGAGGTCCGCTCGGCCGGGAACGGATCCAAGGGCCAGCGGTGGTACGCCTGGGCCTGGGCCGGCACCGCCTCCCCGCGCCACCACCTGCTGATCCGCCGCCACCTGCGGACCGGCGAACTCGCCTATCACTACTGCTTCGTGCCCGAGGGCCAGCCAGCGCCGATGACCCGGCTGATCCGCGCCGCCGGGCTCAGGTGGCCCGTCGAAGAGGACTTCGAATTCGGCAAGGACGACTTCGGCCTGGACCAGTCACAGGTCCGCCTCTACACGGCGATCACCCGGCACACCGTCCTGGTCATGGCCGCCCTGGCCATCTGCGCCGTCACCGCCGCCCAGCTCAAGGACCGCACCAACACCCAGGCACCCCCGCCAGTCCGGCCCGGCCAGGCACCACCGCCCGACCCCGGCATGATCCCGCTGACCGTCCCCGAGGTCCGGCGGCTCATCGCCGCCGCGACCACCCGGCCGTGGCCGCCCGGCCACATCGAGCACTGGTCCGGCTGGACCCGCACCCACCAGGCACGGTCACGATGGTTCCACCAGCGCACCCGGCTCGAACGAGACCACGAAATCACCCTGAACCCGCTGGTCATATAGTAAATGGCGGCTGCCGTACTAGTGGCCGTCCATGATCCCGGACACTTTTATGCAACATTCGTCGAGAAGTGTCCGCGATCTTGGAAGGCGCTCCGGGCTGACCGGCACAGGTAGATA
>WNFL01062221.1_pt2 | contig 10258 bp, 7 predicted proteins | sample 5400361 | NCBI WGS metagenome assembly WNFL01 (sample SAMN13153351, study PRJNA577476) | soil metagenome | isolation source: 40 cm soil on Douglas fir-dominated hillslope | place: USA:California | collected 2013-09-17
CTTCTCGTGCGCAGCGTTCCTGGCGATTACCATGAAGAGGGCAGATCGTTCTCGCCGGAACGCGCGATCGGGCGACTCCTTCCACTGCCTTGTCGTCTCTCTCTTTTTGCTTCCATAGCACCCTTCATCGGCCGAGCTCCGCCGCATCAATAGAGCCTTAGCGCACGATTAACAAATTCAGACAATAGTGCGTCCGTCGGGACCGTAACGGTCGGGCGATAACGAATGCCACAACGGAATGGCACTGTGTTGTGGGTGCGGCGCACTCACTTTACACAGGGCTGTTCGGTTCAGTACTAAAGCACTGGGAGGTTTCATGAAGCGGTTATCGAGGCGCCTGTGGTTTGGGCTCTTCCTGGTTGCGGTTTCCGCGCAAAGCGGGTGGGCGCAGAAAGCGCTGACCTGGCAGGAAATTCGCGACAAGTTTGAGGCGGCTAATCCTACGCTGCGTGCGGGACAGATTGGGATCGATGGTTCGCGAGCGCAAGAGATCACAGCGTTCCTTCGTCCGAATCCGAATTTTACTCTGGCGACGGATGGGACTCAAATTGCGCCCTTCGAAGGAGTCTGGAAGCCGTTCACCGGTACCCAGTTTGTAACCAACTTTAGCTATCTGCACGAACGTCAGCACAAGCGGGAGCTACGCCTGGAGAGCGCCCAGGGTGCGACCAAAATCGCCGTTTCTGGACAGGCTGACCTGGAGAGAACCCTCATTTTTACTTTGCGGATGGCCTTCGTTCAAACCCTTCAGGAAAAGGCCATTCTCGATCTGGCAAAGGAAAATCTCGCGTATTACGACCATCTTCTTGATGTAAACCGCGAGCGCTATAAAGCCGGCGCGATTGCGCAGGTGGATTTGGACCGTCTGGAGCTTCAGCGGGTTACCTACGAATCCGATTTGCAAACGGCGGAAGTGAATCTGCGCACGGCGAAGATTCAGCTTCTTGCGCTGCTGAACGATCGCACGCCGGTGGAGCAATTCGACGTGACGGGGCCGTTCGATTTTTCAAATCAAGTGGCGCCTCTCGACGAGGTTCGCCAGACCGCTGTGGACACTCGGCCGGATTTGAGGGCCGCGCTGCAATCCATAGACAAGGCCAAAACGGATCACCGGCTAGCGGTCGCGAACGGGTCGACTGATCCGACCTTGAGCGCTTGGTATTCGTACAACCCCTCATTCAACAACCCGTTTGACCACCACGTGTTCGGCGCCAGTGTCAGCATTCCGCTCCGCATCTTCGACCGCAATCAGGGCGAAAAGCTGCGCACGCAGTTGGACATCGACCGCAATGAGAAACTAATGGAAGCGACACGGGCGCAGGTCTTCAGCGACGTGGATTCCGCCTACGCCACGGTCAACAGCACGGTAATTCTTCTCAAACCGTACAAAGACCGGTATCTGCAACAAGCGTCGAGAGTCCGCGACACGATTGCGTTTTCTTACGAACACGGTGCGGCGTCGCTTCTGGATTTTCTAAACGCGCAAGCGGATTACCGGAGCGTACAAGTCAACTATTTGAACCTGGTTGCTTCCTATCTGAGTGCAGCAAGCCAATTGAATCTTGCAGTAGGACGTGAGGTCATCCAATGAAGCGCATGGGCTTTGAAACGGCGGCCCTATTTCTCGCGCTAGGTTTATTTCTATCGGGCTGCGGCGGGAGCAAAGCGGATCCAAAAGCGGAGGCTCCGCCAGCGCCAACGGTTGAGCATGAGCAGGACCTGAACGTGGTACAGGTGGACCATCCAGAGCAGTTTCCACTGGCCACGGCCATCGAGCACGTTGCCGCGTCGCAATTGACGGCGACGGGAACGGTCAATCCCGACATATCCCGAAGCGTGCCTGTCATTTCGATTGCCACCGGCCGCGTAGTCGAAATCAAAGCGCGGCTCGGAGACAACGTGAAAAAAGGTCAACTCCTGCTGCGCGTGCAGAGCGCGGAGGTGTCAGGAGCCTTTTCCGACTATCGAAAGGCGGTCGCTGACGAAAAGCTCGCACGAATACAATTCGACCGCGCCAAGCTGCTCTACGACAAAGGCGCTATCTCTCTAAACGATTTCCAAACCGCAGAAGACGTCGAGAACAAGGCCCAGGTCGACGTGGAGAACACGACCGAGCGGCTTCGCGTCCTCGGTGGCAGCATCGATCATCCTGCCGCAATTGTTGACATTGTCGCTCCGGTTTCCGGGGTGATTACCGATCAGCAGGTTACCAACGCCTCGGGCGTGGCCGGTCTGGGCTCGCCCAACCCGTTCACGATTTCGGATTTATCCAATGTGTGGATTCTTTGCGACGTCTATGAGAACGATCTGGCTAACGCACACATAGGCGAAACCGCGGAAATCCGCCTGAACGCATATCCCGACAAGGTGTTCACCGGGCGCATCAGCAACGTTGGGCCGGTGCTCGATCCGACGCTTCGCACGGCCAAAGTGCGCATTGAAGTACGCAATCCGGGAATCATGCGCGTCGGCATGTTTGTCACCGCCACATTCCGCGGGCAGAAAAAGGAAGCGCGCGCCGCGGTTCCCGCCTCCGCGATTCTGCACTTGCACGACCGCGATTGGATTTATGTGCCTACAGTGGACAAGAAATTTCGACGTGTGGAGGTGGTCGCCGGGCAGGCACTGTCGGGAAATATGCAAGAAGTGGTCTCTGGTGTAAAACCAGGTGTCCAAGTCGTTCAGAACGCCCTTGTGTTCCAGAATACGGTGGAGCAGTAAATGATTCGCAGACTTGTAGATTTTTCCTTGGACAACCGCTTTCTTGTCCTCGCAGCGGCAGTCCTGCTCCTTGTTTGGGGCGCGATTTCCTTCCACCAACTTCCGGTCGAAGCCTATCCTGACGTCGCCAACAACTACGTTGACATAATTACGCAGTGGCCGGGAATCTCCGCGGAACAAATCGAGCAGCAGGTCACGATTCCGCTGGAAATCGCGATGAACGGCATCCCCCACGTGGTTCATTTGCGTTCGTTCTCGCTGTTCGGTCTGTCGGATCTGAAACTGATTTTCGATGATGAAGAGGAGAATGCCTGGAACCGGGAGAGGGTTCTCGAACGGCTCTCCCAAGTGACATTGCCGCCGGGTGTTGTTCCACAGATGGGCACCGACTGGAGCCCTGTCGGCCAAATCTACTTCTTCACGCTGAAAAGCACGAATCCCAATTACGACGTGATGGAGTTGAAATCGATCGAAGACTGGGTAGTCGAGAAGAACTTCAAAGCCGTACCCGATATCGTCGATGTTGCGAGTTTCGGTGGCCCTACGCGGGAATACCAGGTCCGCGTTGATCCCAATAAGCTGATCGCGTACGGACTAAGCCTCGCCCAGGTGGAGCAACAACTCACAAACAACAATGCCAATGCGGGTGGTAGCTTCATCGAAGCGGGTCTGCAGCAGATCAATATTCGGGAAGTGGGCCTGGTCAGAAATGTCCGGGATATCGAAAACACGGTCATTATGACCAAGACCGGTACTCCGCTGCGCGTGAGGGACATTGCAGTTGTCGCGCAGGGCCCTAAGATCAGGCTTGGCCAGTTCGCCCGAGCCATTCATCGCGAAGACGGCAAGATTATCGATAACGACGATGTGGTTTCAGGCATCGCGTTGTTACGTAAAGGTGCAAATGCGGATGAGGCGCTCGCCGGAATCCACGCGAAGGTCAAGGAGCTAAACGATCACATCTTACCTCCCGGCGTAAAGGTCGTTCCGTTCATTGACCGCAGTGACTTGGTCCACTACACAACGCATACAGTGCTGCACAATCTCACAGAAGGAATCATTCTCGTCGTGGTCATCCTCTTTCTGTTTCTTGGGAATGTCCGCGGAGCGATGATCGTGGCTTTGACGATTCCCTTTGCGTTGTTGTTTGCGGCGACGTGTCTCAAGTTGAAGGGCATACCTGCGAACTTGCTGTCTCTCGGGGCATTGGATTTCGGCATGGTGGTGGATGGGGCGGTCGTCATGGTGGAAAACATCGTCCGTCATATGAGCCATGGCGGTAGTAATTACAAAACGCCGATTGAACGCATCCGCGACGCGGCGCACGAAGTCCAGCGTCCCGTCTTCTACGCTATTGCGATCATCATCACCGCGTACTTGCCGATCTTCACGCTACAACGTGTCGAGGGACGCTTGTTCCACCCGATGGCCTGGACCGTGGCCTTTGCGCTCCTGGGAGCCCTCGTTTTCTCGATGGTGATCGCCCCCGTCCTCTCTAGCGAACTTTTCAGGCAAGGAGTGCGCGAGTGGCATAACCCCGTGATGGAGTTTCTGAGAACGAGATACCGTTTCGCGGTTCGCTGGGCGATCGAGCATCGCCTGGTAACCGTCGGATTGGCCGGCGTTGCCATGTGCGTGACGCTGTATCTAGTGTTCGGTGGGGTCATCGGGTCTGAGTTTCTGCCCCACCTGGACGAGGGCGCGCTCTGGGTGCGTGGCACTCTCGCTCCTAGCACAGGACAGACGGAAGGTATCCGCCTGGCAAACCAGACTCGCATCGTGCTGTGCTCCTTCCCGGAGGTCATTCAGTGCACTAGCCAGGTCGGTCGTCCTGATGGCGGAACTGATACAACCGGCTTCTTCAATACGGAATACTTCGTGGATTTGAAGCCGAAAGAACAATGGCGACCCGTCTTCCACGAAGATAAGGAGAGGCTGATTGCGGCCATGAGCCGTGAGTTGGAAAAAATTCCCGGCGTTCTGTGGAATTTCTCGCAACCTATTTCCGACAACATGGAGGAAGCGGTTAGCGGAGTCAAAGGCGAGCTAGCAGTTAAGATTTATGGGGACGATCTCAAGCTTCTCGAGGGGAAGGCTGATCAAATCGCGGGCATCATGCGCAACATCCGGGGAATCGAAGACCTAGGAGTCCTCCGAGTGCTGGGTCAACCGAATCTTGAGGTCCAGGTGGACCGCGTGCAGGCTGCACGCCATCAAATCAATGTCGCGGATGTGCAGGACGCCATCCAGACTGCTGTCGGAGGGAATGCTCTTACTCAGGTGCTCCAGGGTGAAGCCAGATATGACCTGGTGATGCGGTACCTCCCGCAATACCGTGACACAAAGGAGGCAATCGAGAACATTCGTTTGTCGTCTCCTAGCGGCGAGCGAGTCTCGCTGGCTCAGCTCTGTAAAATCGAAGAACGAGACGGCGGTTCCGAAGTGTATCGGGAAGGCAACCAGCGGTATGTCGCCATTAAGTACAGCGTGCGCGGCCGCGACCTTGGCGGCGCTGTCGAGGAGGCGATTCAAAAGGTAAACGCGCAACTCCAACTGCCGCGAGGGTACCACATCCAGTGGGCGGGCGAATATGAAAGCGAGAAGCGTGCCGAAGCGCGACTGCTCGTCATCGTGCCGTTAACCATCCTTCTCATCGTAGGGATCTTGTACACCATGTTTGGTTCGGCGAAATGGGCGCTGCTGATCCTCGCGAATGTGGCCATGGCGCCGATCGGAGGACTGCTTGCCCTTTTGCTGACAGACACGCACTTCAGTGTTTCTTCAGGTGTTGGCTTCTTGGCACTTTTCGGTGTTTCGGTGCAAACCGGTGTCATCATGCTGGAATACATCAATCAGCTTCGCGTGAGGGGGCACACGATTGAAAACGCTGCTGTGGACGGAGCCATTCTGCGGCTTCGTCCCATCATAATGACCATGCTTGTCGCGACGCTCGGCCTTCTGCCTGCGGCGCTCTCGCGCGGCATCGGTTCGGACTCGCAGCGCCCTTTCGCTATCGTCATCGTCGGGGGGCTTGTTGGAGCTTTGCTGTTGAGCATTTTCTTGCTGCCCACGCTCTATGTTTGGGTCGCGAGAGACGGCGACAAGCTCCCAAAGCCGGAGGCTGAGTTTGACGAAGGCGGTTAGTTGAGATTGCGCGCATTTTATGGGAATTTGACAGAGCAATCGGGCAGCGGAGTTGTCAGCCGTTTGAAAGATAGCGATGCGCAAAGGTGACTACCATAGCGCCCTCGCCAACCGCGGAAGCGCAACGTTTCACGGACCCGTGGCGCACGTCGCCTGCTGCGAATAATCTGGGAACATTCGTCTCCAGATAATATGGACTTCGATCGAGCGGCCAGCCGCCATTCGATGATTTGCCTTCAAAATGTAAATCTGGCCCCGTGACTAAGTACCCGGCTTCGTCACGCACGACTCCGGCTTCCAAAGCCCAATCGGTATGCGGTGAGCCTCCGATGCAGACGAAGAGCCACTCGGTCTCGAAGGTCCGCTCCTCGCCGGTTTTCCGGTTCGCCAGAGTAATGGCCCGCAGCACTTCGTCGCCCTCCAGCTTAGTCGCTTCCGTATTCGTGAGCACCTCGATATTGGAAGTCGAGCGAATCCGGTCAATCAAGTAAGTGGAGAGTGTGCTTTTCAGTGTGTCGCCGCGGACGATCATGGTCACGAGCCTGGCGAAACGCGAAAAATGCAGCGCTGCTTGTCCCGCCGAGTTGCCGCCTCCAACAATGAAAACGTGTTCGTTCCCGCACATAGATGCTTCGCTGGCGCCCGCCCCGTAGTACACGCCGGCCCCAATGAACCGGTCTTCGTTCGGCAAACCTAGCCGGCGGTAGTCGATGCCCGTAGCACAGATGGCCGTGCGGGCAACAATTTTGGTGCCATCGGCCAAGTAGCCGGTGCGCATGCCTGCTGTGAACTCACCGCGGACGCCCTCGCGCGCGAGCAGGATCTCCGCTCCAAAGCGGCAGGCCTGTTCGCGGGCGCGCTCGCCCAAATCAGCGCCGCTGATTCCGGATGGAAAACCAAGATAGTTTTCTATCTTCGGACTGCTTCCGGCCTGGCCCCCGATCGCCCATCTTTCCACGAGGACCGTCTTCAGCCCTTCGGAGGCACCGTACACCGCCGCGCTCAGCCCTGCCGGCCCGGCTCCATAAATCGCAAGGTCATATTGGGTGCATTTGGCGGACGGTGGGATGTTCCAGGCGAGCGCCATCCGGGAAAACGCACACTGGCAATCTGGGGTCACGCGCGCGTTCGACCCCAATCTGGCGCGCTTGCTCGTTGGCGTGGATTTCCACCCACTCCAAAGGCACATCGCTGCGATGCAGGAAATCCCGATGGCATAGGCGGCGGGAGAGCCCGCGGAGCCGAACAACTTCAGCTTCGGCTACTGGTCCTGTTCAAGCGGCATCTGCCGGAGCTCTCCCGTCGATCTCTCCTTTGGATACGGCGGCGCTGCTCACGAAAGCATAATCCGATCGACATAGCACCAGCGCCAGTCTTCACCAAGCTCGAACGACTGGATGATTGGATGATGGGTCTTGTGGAAGTGTTTCGTGGCATGCTTGTTGATGGACGTGTCACAGCATCCGACGTGCCCGCAAGTCAAACACAGCCGCAGGTGCACCCAATCATCGCCGGTTTGCAGGCAGTCCAGGCAGCCGTCGCTGCTGGGTTCTACGTCGCGAATCCCCTCCACGTGTTCACAAATCATCGTGGGCATTGTAAATCTCCTCAAATGAGCATCAAGCTTGGAGCGCGGCGTTTAGGGTATTTCCGAGACCAAGCGGCGCGCGGCAAGCGACAGCATCAGCCGGGAGAGACCACTGAACAGCATGCTGAATCCCACGATAATCCCTAGCACCCATCCGGCGTTCGCTGGCCAGGTTCTATAAATGATGATCGCAAGAATCAGGGTGATGATCGAATCCACGAACAGCCAGCCCGAACCAGCCATGGGTCGCAGCCGCACGGCCAAAATGAATTCGAGAATGCTCTCTGCGAACAGATAAATGGCGAGCGCAAGCGTCAGCGTAACCATACCCGTGATCGGGTTCCATAGCAGGTAGGCCCCAGCCGCGGCGTATACGATGCCAAGCAACAATTCGAATATAAGACCGCCCGTGGTGCGTGTTTGCCACCCAAACACCCAGTGGGCAACGCCGCTGAAAATCAGCAGCCATCCGAACAGCACCGTGATTGCGATTCCAGCCGCGGGGGGTATGACGATGGCTAGAATACCGGCAAGGATCATCAGCACGCTCAATGCAATGGACCAACCCAAGGACTTCCGAACGATTACAGGAATGGGAGTTGATGTGACACTCATGAGTTTCCTCCGAAGGCCCCTCTGGAGCCTTCTGAATTGTTTTTGCGGCTGGGAGACGGTTTAGCTGGGAAGCTGGGCTCCGGTATTCACTTCCTATTCACCTTCGCCTTGATCTGGAATCACCACAAACGCTGCTTGCCCTTGGCGCATGATGCGAAGCAGTATTTGGCCTTTGGCGTCGGCTGCTAGTTTGTTGAAATCCGCCACAGAATTGACGTCGTGGCGATTGATACTCATGATGATGTCCCCTTGAGTGAGGTATTGCGCCGCAGGGCTGCCGGGATCGGCTTCCGTGACCACCACACCGTGAGTTTCCGAAGGTACGCCAAGCTGCTTGCGCAGATCCGATGTCAGGTTTTGCACCGTAACGCCTCGCAGCGCCCCCTGATTCGGTGATCTGCTCGGTCCTCCCGCGTAAGAGAGGTTGCTCGGACGCTGCTCGAGCGTAACGTTCACCGTTTGCGGCTGGCCATTGCGAAGAATTTCCAGCCTAACGGGGGTTCCCGGGTTCGTGCTGGCAACCATCGCTAACAGCTCCGCCGAATCACCCACGGTTTGCCCGTTAAACTTTCGAATCACGTCGCCCGGTTTCAATCCGGCTTTGGCCGCCGGACCTCCGGGACTTACGTCTTGGACCAACGCTCCAGAAGTGTCGGGCGCTTTGAATTCCTGGGCCAATTCCGGAGTAACCGGCCCAATCGTGGCGCCCAAAAAGCCGCGCGTCACTTTGCCCGTCTTGATCAAGGATTCCATCGCACGTTTTGCCATGTTGATGGGTATGGCGAAACCGATGCCGATTGAGCCCCCGGCCTCGTGCCCGCCGGGACTCAAAATCGCCGTGTTGATTCCGATCATTTCGCCCTTGACATTCACCAGTGCGCCGCCTGAATTCCCGGGGTTGATCGCCGCGTCCGTTTGAATGAAGTCTTGTACTTGCTCGATATTTCCTTGCGAGCGTCCCACCGCGCTGACCGTACCGCGCGTCACGGTAAAGTTGAGGCCGAAAGGATTGCCAAAGGCCATCACTGTGTCGCCCACGTGCAGGTTGTTGGAGTCGCCCAGCGGCATTGTGGGCAGACCGCGGACATCAATCTTCACTACGGCAACATCAATGTCCGGGTCCACGCCAATGACCTTGGCCTTGAACACGCGTTTATCGTTGAGCATTATCTGGATGCTCGTCGCTTTGTCGATCACATGGTTGTTCGTCACAATGTATCCGGTCGGATCAAATAGCACACCCGTTCCGAGTGCGTGCTGGCGTTGCTCGCGTGGTATCTGCGGGAGCTGGTTGCCGAAAAATTGTCTAAGCCACGGATCCATGAACAAGGGAGATTGTTCCGCCTTGATCACCTGTTCCGTGCGGATATATACGATGGCCGGGGACGTTGCCTGAACGATGCGCTCATACCCCTTATCCTGCCTTTCCAGCAGCTCGATATCCGGCCCGTCGAGCCCCGGCCGCGCCGCCAAAACAAATTGACCGTAGTGGTGACGCGAAACGTACATGCTGCCCAGAATCGCAATTGCCACCAAGGCCAAAAGTCCCAGGCGCAACGCTGATCCTGGCGCTGTTCTCGAAAATGGTTCTCGAATGCGCAGCATGGAACTTCTCCTTAATTGTTTGTCTGCTGTTTAGACTTCTCCAGGGCGCAGTTGGACGCGACGATCGATGAGGTGAGGACCGGAAGACAACAAAACGGCAGAAACCACCGCCTCAATCAACTCTGCACCTTTGAGTCCAGTGCAGCACGCATCTTAGGATTCCTAAGGGGCATACGCATGCTTCTCTATCGCAATGCTTTACCGCCCGCACGATTACTGAGTGCGAAGGAACGTCGCGCCAATCTACGCGCCACCGCGTCATTAAGCCGACACAACCCCGACACCACGAGCGCGGAAATGTTAGCCGGCCACGGACGCTCACCCCGCGCACGTTAACGGGGGATTAACGCTACAGTCTTTTCGGTAAGTCCATCAGGCAAATACAGTATCGACCGCAGAAACTAACAGTACCAACATCGCGTCGAAACTACTGCCGATCATCTTTGGCGCGGGACTAAGTTGCGCTGGTCGCTTAATCGAAAAAGAGCGGCTCATTGTATAGGGAGGCGGTTGTGGAAAAATCCCCCTAGGACCACGTGCCCGTGTCGAGCGTCGAGCCAGGCCGCCCAAGTTCACCCTCTGAAA
>WNFL01388654.1_pt1 | contig 10258 bp, 10 predicted proteins | sample 5400361 | NCBI WGS metagenome assembly WNFL01 (sample SAMN13153351, study PRJNA577476) | soil metagenome | isolation source: 40 cm soil on Douglas fir-dominated hillslope | place: USA:California | collected 2013-09-17
CTATTCCTCGGCGAAAGAGGTGTGGATTGAAGGGCTCTCCGGCATAAGCCGGGAGGCAATCCGGCCTAAGGGCCAGTACGAAAAGGACAATCGGCCAGAACACGCAGCTGTTCGGAATCTGTCCCTTACGCCAGTAGTTTTAAAACGCCCAGTACTCGTACGCTCTTCTCCGTAGTGAGCGGAGGCAAGGCGATGGGCATGGGGGCGATGAAAAAGGCGAGGGTCGGACTGAGCGGACGACCCGGCGTGAGGCCAAGGAATTTGGAGCCGCTGCTCCTGACATTGGCGCTTTGCTGCACGACTTTGATTTCCGGATGCGCCGGAATCGTGACGGCTTCGGGTCCTGCGAACCCGACGAACGGAGCGTTTCAGGTAAGCCCTTCAACGGTAAGTTTTGGAACTGTGGTAGTAGGCAAGAAGGGCACGCAGTCGGTCACGGTGATGAATCCTGGCACGAGCTCGGTCACGATCTCGCAAGCGACAGTTTCTAACCCGCAATTCAGCCTAACTGGAATGACGCTGCCAATGACGATGAGCGCGGGACAGTCCGCTGCAATTACTGTAGGCGTGACACCGACGGCGGCAGGGCCAGTGAGCGGCACACTGACGGTGACGGGAGGCAGTACGAGCAGTTCGCAGGCAGTCAATTTGACGGCAACGGCCGTGACAGCGGCTCCCCAGATTGGAGTTAGCGCGCCGTCCCTAAATCTCGGAAGCGTGACGGTGGGATCGACAGGATCCTCGAATCTGATTATTTCCAACACAGGAAATGCGGACCTGACAGTGTCTGGCGTAACCGTAAGTGGGGCAGGATTTGCGGCGAGTGGACTGGTGGCGCCAAAAGTAATTACGGCAGGGCAGACAGCGAGCGTGTCCGTGACTTTTAGTCCGACGGCCTCTGGTGCGGCGACGGGCACGCTATCGATTAGCAGCTCAGATACAGCGAACCCGAAGGTCAATGTGGGCCTGAGCGGAAGCGGAACGGCGGCACCGACGGGACAACTGCAGGCCAATCAAACTGCGTTGAGCTTTGGAAACGTCGCGACAAAGAGCAGCTCTGCGAAGCAAGTCGTTGTGACGAATACGGGAACTGCGGCTGGATCGATCTCGGCGGTTTCTATCACGGGAACAGGGTTTTCTGTCAGCGGTGTGACCACGCCAGCCACCGTCAATCCATCAGGACAAGTGACGTTGACCGTCACCTTTGCACCGAGTGCGGCGGGCGCTGTTTCCGGGACTCTGACCGTGACGAGTAACGCGTCCGGATCACCGCTAACGATTCCGGTAAGTGGAACGGGTGTGCAGCCTGCGTTATCGCTTTCGGCGACGAGCTTCAATTTTGGCAGCGTTGTGGACGGCCAAACCAAGTCGCAAAGCTTTACGATTACCAACTCCGGATCAGCGGCGCTGACGATCTCTCAACTGAGCATCAGCGCGGCGGGATATTCGGTTAACGGCCTGACAATCCCGGTGACGGTGGCGCCGGCAGCGACAGCCACGTTTAAAGCGACGTTCGCGCAGGCGCGTCGTCCGGCACGATCAGCATTGTAAGCAACGCGCCGAACTCACCAGCGACGGTGACGTTGAGTGGAACGGGAGTGGCTCCGACCTTGACGCTGTCCTTCAGTTCGACTGCAATGAATTTCGGGAACGTGACTACTGGTACGACGTCGACCATAACGGAGACCGTCACCAACACCGGAAATGCGAATGTGCAGATTTCGCTGATCAGCCAGACTGGCAGCAGCAGCTATTTGCTCGCTGGCAATGCGGTGCCGGTAACCGTGAGCCCAGGGCAGCACACGACATTCAACGTAGTCTTCAACCCGACGGTGACGGGAACAGCGAGCGGAAGCGTCGTGGTGACGAGCAACGCGGCGGGATCGCCGACAACGATTTCGCTGACTGGCGCCGGCGTCCAGACCGTTTCGCATACAGTGAGTCTTAGTTGGGCTGCGAGCACGTCGACGGTAACCAGCTACAACGTGTACCGCAGCAACACCACAGGTGTCGGCTACGTGAAGATCAACATTGCGGCGGTAACGTCGGTGAATTACACAGACAGCACCGTGCAGAACGGCACAACGTATTTCTACGTGACGACCGCTGTCGATTCGGGCGGAAACGAAAGTGTGTTCTCCAACGAGGCTTCCGCAGTCATTCCCTGATGACGGGCAGCTGGCTTCCGGCTGAACCCGCTGCGACGGATGGTCGGCTCGCCGGCCGCGGACGAAATCTTGAGTAGGCCCAGACAAACACCTGGGCGAGGACCGCACCGGTCGAGTCAACGAGAACGTCCCGGAGGCGCGCTTCTCGAAGCGGCACGAACGACTGGTGCCATTCGTCCAAACCTGCGTAAGCGGTCGCAATCAAGAGCGTGGCGAGGCCCCAACGCAACTTCCAACCTGGTCTACGCCCGCGAATGCCGTGAAAGACGGAAATGCTGAAGGCCCCAAACTCCGTGACGTGTGCCGCTTTGCGAATGGCGATATGCATCAAACGAAGAGTCCGCGGATTGGCCCAAGGGAAAATCCAATGCAGAACAGGAACGATGACACGGGCCGTCTCTTCACCGCTGAAATAATGCGTGGAGAAAGTGGAAATCAGGATTGCGACGCACAGGGCTGGTACCCAATCGATTAAACGTTTTGGCATGAGATTACCGGGAGCACCTCGGCTCTAGGGCCGCGCGGCAGCCTCCGCGAGGCGCTTCATGGCTCATCCAGTCTGCACTACGGGACATCAACCGTTGTTCAATTCCGCGAGAACCTGTCGCGCGTGATCGGCGATCGGAGAAGCTGGATTAAGCGAGATGATCTTTTCGAGCTCTGTCTTCGCTTTTTCGGAGCTATTGAGTTTTCGATAAGTTAAAGCCAAGTGATACCGATAGGATTGATTGTTCGGGAAGGCTTTGACGGCGCCCTCGAAGAGGGATTCAGCAACTGAATAACCCCCATTATTGTAGTAGGCCCAGCCGAGCGTATCGGCGGTATTGGGGATATTAGGCAAGCCCTTGCGCGCAGTCTGCGCCAGGGTCAGAGCGACAGTCGGGCTGCCTCCATGCTCCAGAAGCAAATACGCCAAATTGTTTGAGACAACTGGGTTTTCGGGAGCAATGACCAGAACATTTTCGTAAGTCGCTTGCGCTTGCTTCCAATTTCCAGTCTGTTCATAAAGTTCGCCAAGGGAAATCAGGAGCCGCATGTCGCGCGGAGCGACATTGATGCCGCGCTTGTAGAGAGCGACCGCCTGATCCGTTTGACCACTTTGCGCGGTGAGTTGCGCGAGCAGAAAGATGGCAGGAACATAGTTTCCATCCAATTCCAATACCCGATTAAGGGAGGCCATGGCCGCTTGCGGCTGCTTCGAGCGAACTTGAAGTTCTGCCTGCATTTGCAGAAGGGCCGTCGAATTTGGATGCTCTTGGATTTGCCGTTGGACCAAACTCAATGCGCCAGCGGGGTTGTCCTTTTGAACCTGGACTTGGACCAAGCCACGGATTGCATCCAACGAATTAGGGTCTCGACTGGAGGCCTGTTTGAAGAAGCCTTCCGCGTCGGCAAGGCGGCGCTGAGCGAGCCGCAATTCGCCCATTTTGATGTAGTACAGGGGGCTCGCCGGGGCAAGTCTCTGTAGATTTGCCAGGTCGGCCTCGGCGCCCAATTGGTCGCCTTGGTTAATTCGTGCCGTGGCGTGGTTGAGATAACCCTCGGGACTATTGGGCATGTACTTCTTCAATTGATCGGCGAGAACCTGGAGATTTTTCCAATCGCTCTTGAGGGCCGCCGATTTGGCGAGTGCAATCAATGCTTCGGTGAGATTCGGGCGCAAACGCACCGCCTCCCGCCATTCGCTGTCGGCCTGCTGCAGGTTGCCTTTGTCAGCGAACGCCAGACCCAGGAAGTAATGGCCGCGAGGATTCTCAGGATAATTCTTGACGACGTTCTGCAGTGTGCTGAAAGCCTCGTCGGACTTCCGTTGTCTGAGCAGGACCTCCGCTTTCAGGATGAGAGCTTCGGGGTCCTGTGGCATTTTCTTGAGGATCGATTCGTTTATGGCGGCTGCGTCATCGAGACGATTCTTGAGAATCAGCAATTTGCCATAAGTCCTCAGTACGGAGAAATCGTTTGGGTATTTAGAGGCGAGAGAACCGAATTCATCAAGCGCCTGGTCAACTTGGCCGCGTGAGAGGTAGGAATCCCCGAGCATCCGATAGGCGGCAGGATTTGAGCTTAATTGAGCTTTTGCGTCGCTCAGAACCTTCTCGGAGTCGGCAGTTTTTCCCTGAGCCGTGTATAGATTGGCGAGAGCGGCGCGCGGGGAAGGGTCGTCGGGCGCCGCTGCGATTGCCGCCTGAAATTGCTGTTCGGCTTCGTCAAAGCGTTTCTGCTGCATATACAGTACGCCAAGCAACATGCGCGGAAGAATTGACGCTGAATCGAGGGTCTGGGCCTTGATCAGATTTATTTCCGCGTCTTTCGCGTTTCCGGCCCGGGCCAACAACTGGGCAAGATTCACGTATGAAGTTGCACGGTCCGGCGCCATATTTATTGCGGCGTTCGCTTCCTCAATGGCGACCTGTGCGTTGCCCATCGCAGAGTCGTCGTCCGCCAGGAGCATCTGGGCGTCAATGTTGTTCGGGTTGGACTTGAGGATAAGGTCAGCCCGATCTCTCGAATCTTTGAATTTCTTTGCAGCAAATTCCAGGCGGCCGAGATCCAATTGAGCAGCCCAGTTCTCGGGCTGAAGCTCGACTGTGCGTTGCAGTTCAGCAAAAGCCGCCGACCAACTCTTCATTTTGATATGGGTCTGTGCGAGTTTGTAGTGAGCTTCTGGAAGGCGCGGATTAAGCTGGATCGCTCGGCCGAAGTAGATCAAGGCATCAGGGAATTTGCCCTGTTCAAAGCTTTGGGTGCCCTTATCGAGGAATTTCTGTGGGTCGCGATGGCAGCCGTTTACGGACAGCGCCGCACCAACCAATAGCGCGGTCAATGCGAGCTGGGGGACAGCCATACGTACAAGGCGAAGGCCGGCAGAAATTTCCGAACGATTCATGGATAAATTAAAAAGCAATTTTGCGGCCTCCTGGCAAGAACGGGAATCCGTGCGCTAAAGCTAGCTAAGCAAAATGGAATCTATAAGTTAACGCGAAAACAGGCGCCTTAAGGAACGCATAGTGAATGGTAGCACTTCAGTCTGAGGCGAACGGGGGTATAGTGGAGGAGAGAAAAGGGATAAATGGGATATATTTTTTCCACTGTCGCAATTTGTCGTGGGTCGAGCGGGAAGGCGCAAACAGCGGACCTCCATGGAATTATGGTAAACTATGTATATTCAATAACATACGGAGTATTGATTGCCTCTGGTCTGAGCATGGCAAAGGCTCGAGCCGTGGTAGCAGGCTTGCAACTTGCTTGAGTTGGATGAGTGGGCGGGTGTGCGCTTGGCCCAGTAAGTGAACCCCCACTTGGGCAGCGAGGAAACAAGATGGTACGCAACGGCGAAATTTCAATTGCGGACGTAAAGCGAATTCTACGCCGCTACTGGTGGATTCCCACCTTAACGACACTAGTGGCCGGTGCCCTGGGGCTTGGAGCCGCGTTGTTCTTGCCCAAGAAATATACTTCTTCGACGCTCGTTTTGGTGGAGCAACCGGCGGTTCCGACGGACGTGATCAAGCCCATCATCACCGACGATCTGAATCAGCACATGGCGTCGATGAAAGCGCAGATTCTGAGCCGATCCCGGCTAGAGATAATTATCAACAAGTTTAACTTGTATGCGGCGGACCGCGCAAAGTCGCCGATCGACGATCTGGTCGAAAAGTTAAGATCTTCCATCAACGTTGAGCTGATTCAGCCGATTACCGGTTCCGCGAACCACGAACCGCCAGGATTCAACGTCAGCGTTACATTTAACGATCCATTGATGGCGCAGCACATTTGCCAAGAAATTACGTCGATGTTCATGGAGCAGAATGCCAGTATTCGGTTTGCAAAGTCGAACCGGGCCACGGAATTCTTGACGCAACAGTTGAATGAACAGAAAGCGAAGTTGGACGAGCAGGATAGGAAATTGGCCGAATTTAAGAGCGCACATCCGGCGGCTCTGCCGGAACGAGAGCAGACGAACCTGACGTTGCTGGCCGGAATGCAGGCGCAGTTGGACACGACGGCGCAGGCCGTGATGCGTGCGCAGCAGGACAAGGCGCTGAACGAAACGCTGCTGAGCCAGCAAGAGGCGACCTGGAAAGCTTCGCAGGCGGGCCAGCAGAACCCTGAATCGCAGGACCAGGAGTTATCGTTGTTGCAGGACCAGCTTTCGGCACTACTAGCGCGGTATACGCCGGAACATCCCGATGTGATCAAAACGAAGGCCCAAATTGAAGACCTCAAGCGAAGAATGGCACAACCAGTTCCGGTTAAGCCAGCTCGAAACGGTGCGGAAGCGGCGCTCAGAGAACCGCCCGCCGTCCAGCAACTTAAAATAAAAATCAGACAAGATGAACTGAACATTGCGGACTTGACCAAGCGGCAATCGCAGATTCAAGACCAGATCCGCGCCCAGCAAGGCCTGTTGCAAGCGAGCCCGGCGATCGAGCAGCAGGTAAAGGAATTGACGCGCAACTACCAAACCGCGTCGGATATCTACAACGAGCTGCTGAAGAGCCGAGAGAATTCGGCTAGGGTGGTAGACATGGAACACGAACAGGAAGGCGAGAATTTCAAGGTGCTCGATGCGCCGAGTTTGCCCGCCAGTCCATCATTTCCAAAGAAAAGCATATTTGCCGGCGGTGGGTTGGGCGGAGGATTTGCGCTATCGCTGGGAATTCTTTATTTGCTAGCGTTGGGCGACAAGGCGATGTATACGGAACGCGACGTCGAGGCTTGCCTACGATTGCCGGTGCTTGCGATGGTGCAGAGTTTTGATGCGAAACTTTTGGCGCAGGCGCGTAGTGCACAGCCGCAGTGACGTTCTGAGAAAGCGATCGTCGCGGTTCTGTGCGTGTTGCGAAGGGACAAAAGACGATAGATGAGTAGAATACGAGAAGCCCTAAAAAAAGCTGCATTGGAACGCGATGCGCAGCAAGGCGGCCGTACGACGCAAGAGTTGGTAGAACTGGCTGGTGAGAATCTTGTCCGTGAAGTGGCATCCGAGTTGGTGCAAACCAGTTCAGTGAGGACGGTGGAGGCGCCGCCGCCGCCCTTTCCTGCGGACTACGAAAGGCTGCTGAAAAAATGCCAGCGTACGATGGGGAAGATCGATCCTCGACACAGCGTGTTTGTGGACGAGGCAGTGGAGCCTGGCGGGGCTGAGAAATTTAGAACATTAAGGTCCCGGCTGAAACGGGTTCTTGTGACGAGCAGCCTGCCGGCGGAAGGTAAAACGTTTATTGCGGCAAATCTGGCGCAGTCGATTATTCGGCAGGAAAATCGCCGCGTGCTACTGATTGATGGAGACTTGCGGGCGCCACGATTGCATCATCCGTTCGGGGCGGCTGCGGGTCCGGGGCTCAGCGACTATCTTCTGGGTAACTCAGACGAATTCGGGATCATTCAAGTTGGAGACGCGCCTAACCTGTGCTTGATCGCCGCGGGGCAGCACGTTTCAAATCCTAGCGAAATTCTGCATAGCAAAGCGATGGAGAATTTGCTGGAGCGCCTGGGTCCACTTTTCGATTGGGTGATTCTTGATTCGCCACCTGCGATCGCGGTGCACGACTCGAGTTTGCTGGCGGACATCTGCGATGGCGTTCTATTTGTTGTGAAGGCTGGACAGACGGATTTCGAGATTGCGCAAGATGCCCTTGAAAAGTTCGACGAGAAGAAATTGCTCGGAGTGGTCTTGAATCGAGTGCAGAAGCTAGACGGATATGCCAGCTACTATGCTGCGTATCCTCGTCCGCAAGACTAAAGGGCGGACGCCTCAGGTCTGTTCAGATAACGACGTAGCCGCGGTTGTCTTTTCTTCACCGCGTCGGAGCAGCCAATGTACGGGCCACAGCAAGACAAGGCCAACCAGGAAAAAAACAACGCCGCCATCGCGATGAAGCCTGCCGAATAGAAAATCTGGATTTACACTGTTCGCAAGAATCGTCAAGGTGGCGATCCTGACGCCATTTTTTACCACCATCATCACCAGACCGGCGACGACGAAAAGCACTTTTTTCCAAGTTTTGGAGAACGTGAAGTGCGCCACCAACAGCGCGAGGATCAGCAACGCAACGCTGGAGCGAATTCCACTACACTCTTGTGCGACCTCGATATTTACCGTCGGCAAGTGGAATACAAAATCCTGCCGGAGGGCCGGAGTTCCCGTGATGTCGAAAATCGACTCAGCGATATCCGCGGAGCCGACCTGAAGGAAATAGATAATTCGGTTTAAGACCGGATCCGGAATAGGGATAAAGAAAAGCAAGAAGGCTAGCGCGAACGAATGATCAACTGCAGAGCGACGGCCGTACAGAGCCACGAAACCGCAAATCAACAGGAGCACCAAAGCGGATATCGAAAGGGAAATGGGGATATTCCCAGCGGCCAGCTGCTGGGGTGGCCAGACCGCTGCCACGGACAGCAAAATGGCCGGAACCGCGATCAAAGCAGCGCCGCGGAGGTCAAGTTTGCCGGCCTTGCCAGTGTGTTTTTCGCTGTAAAGCACGAACGCGACGATGAAGGGCACTAGCAGAATATGAGAGGCGCTGTCATTGCTGAGCGCATATCTCCCTAAAGCAATTAGTGGTGTTATGAAGGCGAGAGAGCAGACCGCAGTCCAAGCCAGGAATGGAGACAGCTTCGCGAATTGGCTCGTTGCGGGCTCCACGATGGCAATAAGGCTATGCTCTCACGAAGTTTAGGGGAGAGTGGCGACTTTCTAGGACCGGTCGCTCAATCGGTATCCGCCAAATCGTTATTTCTTTGTAACTACTTGAAAATAGGTCTGTTACACGAGAAGGAAGCTAGGCGCGGACGCCTATCTCCAAATTGCAGCAACTCAGGAAACATCTTGGTCAAATGAGGCAAGACTTTTCTTCCGTTGGGGACATTTAGCCCGCGGTGACGGCTGCACACGCCAATGCATTCGATTTCCGTCAGAATAATTCATTTGTTTTCAATATATTACAGCCAATCGCCTAATGCCAGTGTTCAGCCGGACGCCGGGAAGTCTGGCAGGTAGATTGCGAATATCCACACCGGAGCGATGCAGCGTTAATGGCGGTAGCCTAGACTTAGCCGGTCTTTGCCCTAGCCGCAACGAGTCGAAGGGAATACGAGATCGCGATGAACCTTAGCCCGAATCGTTGGTACGCACTGCAGGTGAGGACCCGATGGGAGGGTTCAACCGCTGTACTGTTGGAGGGAAAGGGATACGAAACTCTGTTTCCTACTTACCCGGTAAAAAAGAAGTGGGCGGGAAAGCAAAAGGATTCGAGTTTGCCATTATTCCCGGGGTATGTGTTCTGTCAGTTCAACGTACATGATCGTTTGCCGGTTTTGGTCACGCCCGGTGTGATTTCTGTAGTCGGGTTCGGTAAGGTACCGGTTCCCATCGAAGATTCGGAGATTTCGTCGATTCAGCATGTGATGTCGGCGGGGGCCCGGCTGGAGCCTTGGCCCTATCTGGAAATCGGGCAGCGGGTGAGGATTGAAACGCCGGCGATGCAGGGAGTTGAAGGCATCCTGCTTAGCTTCAAAGGCAACAACCGCGTTGTGTTGTCGGTGAGTTTGCTGCGGCGGTCTGTTGCGTTGGAAATTGAGCGCGATGCAGTGAGCCCGATCGCTGCGGGTCAGGAGCCCACGATGCACGGTATTGGCGCGCGCCAGTTATTGCCGAACGCCGTTAGTTAGCTCGGAGCTGAAGCAGGCACGGAAGTCGAGATCTGAAGTTAGCAACGAACTCCGCCTCGTCCCCGGAGTCGAAGAAACGGTGAAATGAATGCCAAACAGTTCGGTCAATGTCGAAACGCCGGAACGGCGGGGAGCGCCGCGAACGAAGTTGTCTCCGCAATATTTTTCACTGCACCGTATCGCAAACCGGCGCCGAGACGTCCTCAGTGTCGAGACCTTTCGAACGCTGCTGACACTGGAGCGCCGACGTGCTCAACGGTCGGGCCAACGGTTTATCCTGATGCTGTTGGACGGAAGCCTGCTTGATCAGAAGCGTCGCAGTGCCGGGCTTGTCGAAGGCCTTGTATCGGCAGTGTCTGGGGCGGTTCGAGAGAGTGACATCGTCGGTTGGTACGAGCAGGACAAGATTCTCG
>WNFL01059780.1_pt1 | contig 10257 bp, 8 predicted proteins | sample 5400361 | NCBI WGS metagenome assembly WNFL01 (sample SAMN13153351, study PRJNA577476) | soil metagenome | isolation source: 40 cm soil on Douglas fir-dominated hillslope | place: USA:California | collected 2013-09-17
AGCGGCGACGCGCGCCGGCGGCTCGCCGACAAGTACCGCGTCGAATGCTTCGACGAGCCGCGCAAGGCGCTGCGCCCCGGCGACGTGGTCGTGTTCGCGGTGAAGCCCCAGCAGATGAAGGAAGCGGCGCGCTTCTCCGGGCTGAAGGACAACGCCAACCTGGTGATCAGTATCGCGGCGGGCATCCCGCTGGCGAGCCTGTCGCGCTGGCTGGGCGGCCCGACGGGAAACTACCTGCGCATGGTGCGCGCCATGCCCAATACGCCGGCGCTGATCGGCGCCGGCGTGTCGGGGCTGTACGCCATGCCCGGCGTGAGCGAAACCGAGCGCAGGCAGGCCGAAGCCATCCTCGGCGCCGTGGGCGCCACGGTCTGGATCGAAGACGAGGCGCTCATGGATGCGGTGACCGCGGTCTCGGGCAGCGGGCCCGCTTACGTTTTCTGGTTCATCGAGCAGCTGGCCGCTGCGGGAGAAAATTTGGGTTTGAACAAGGAAATTTCGCAAAAGCTGGCGATCGAAACGGTTCTGGGTTCCGCCAGGCTTGCCGCGCAGAGCGCCGATTCCCCGGCGGCGCTACGCGAGCGCGTGACCTCCAAGGGCGGCACCACGGAAGCGGCGCTCAAGGCCTTCGAGGAGCAGAAGCTGGCCGAGCGCTTCCTGCGCGCGGTCGAGGCGGCGCGCGACCGCGGCGCGCAGCTGGGCAAGCTGACGAACGACTGAATGTTCACGCAGATCGCCAGCATCGTCGTCGATTTCGTGGGGGGATTCTTCGTCCTGCTGTTCCTGCTGCGCTTCTATTTCCAGCTGCTGCGCGTGCCGTTCCGCAACCAGGTGGGCGAGTTCGTCATCGCCACGACCAACTGGATGGTGATGCCGGCGCGGCGCGTGATTCCGCCGCTGCTCGGCATGGACCTGGCGAGCCTGATTTGCGCCTGGCTGCTGCAGGCGGCCGTGCTCGCGCTGCTGCTCGTGATCGGCGGCCGCGATCTGAGCTCGTCGCCCGGCATCGCCGCGGGCGTGGTATTCGCGCTGGCGCTGGTGGACCTGCTGCAGCTGAGCGTCAAGATCCTGCTGTTCGTGGTGATCCTGCAGGCCGCGCTGTCGTGGGTCAATCCCGACAATCCGATGCAATACGTGCTGGACGCGATCACGCGGCCGATGCTGCGGCCGATCCGGCGCCTGGTGCCGCCGATCGCCAACGTCGACCTGTCGCCGCTCGTCCTGATCCTCGTGCTGCTGGTGCTGCTGGTGCCGATCGCCGAGCTGCGCCAGCTGGCCGCAGGCCTGTTCTAGCCGGCGCGCTCACCCCCGGTTCAGGCGGCTTTCTTCGCCTGCTTCGATTGCTTCGATTGCGCGAGCGCGTCCTCGCCAAAGAACTGCTCGTCCTCGGTCGAGCCGTGCAGCGCCGTGGTCGAGGCCTTGCCGGCGGTGACCACCTGCGTAATCTGGTCGAAGTAGCCGGTGCCGACCTCGCGCTGGTGCTTGACCGCGGTGAAGCCCTTCTCGGCGGCGGCGAATTCCTTCTCCTGCAGCGCGACGAAGGCGCTCATGTTGTCGCGCGCGTAGCCGTAGGCGAGCTCGAACATCGAGTAGTTGAGCGAGTGGAAGCCCGCGAGCGTGATGAACTGGAACTTGTAGCCCATCGCGCCCAGCTCGCGCTGGAACTTGCCGATGCTGGCGTCGTCGAGGTTGCGCTTCCAGTTGAACGAGGGTGAGCAGTTGTAGGCGAGCATCTTGCCCGGGTATTTCTTGCGAATGCCCTCGGCGAATTTCCTGGCGAAGGCCAGATCCGGGGTGCCGGTCTCGCACCACACCATGTCGGCGTATTCGGCGTAGGCGAGGCCGCGCGAGAGCGCCTGGTCGAAGCCCTTTTTCGTCTTGTAGAAGCCTTCCGAAGTGCGCTCGCCGGTGAGGAAGGGCTTGTCGTTGTCGTCCACGTCGGTGGTGACAATGTCGGCGGCTTCCGCGTCGGTGCGCGCGAGCAGCACGGTGGGCACGCCCATCACGTCGGCCGCGAGGCGCGCGGCGATCAGCTTTTGCACCGCTTCCTGCGTGGGGACGAGCACCTTGCCGCCCATGTGGCCGCATTTCTTGACGCTGGCCAGCTGGTCCTCGAAATGCACGCCGGCGGCGCCCGCGTCGATCATCGCCTTCATCAGTTCGAAGGCGTTCAGCACGCCGCCGAAGCCGGACTCGGCGTCCGCGATGACGGGCGCGAACCAGTCGATGTCGCCCTTGCCTTCCATCGTCTGGATCTGGTCCTGGCGCATGAGCGCGTTATTGATGCGCTTGACCACGCTCGGCACCGAGGTGGTCGCGTAAAGCGACTGGTCCGGGTACATCGACAGCGAATCATTGGCATCCGCCGCCACCTGCCAGCCCGACAGGTAGATCGCCGGCACGCCGGCCTTCACCTGCTGCATCGCCTGGTTGCCGGTGAGGGCGCCGAGCGAATTGACGAACGGCTTCTCGCTGCACAGCTTCCAGAGCTTTTCCGCGCCAAGCTTCGCCAGCGTGTGCTCGATCCGCACGCTGCCGCGCAGCCGCACCACGTCTTCGGCGCTGTAGCCGCGCTTCACGCCCTGCCAACGCGGGTTCTGTTGCCAGTCTTGTTTGAGTTGCGCGGCTTGCTGCTCTTGACGGCTCATCATCGCTCCTGTGAGAAGAAGGGCTGGATATTTAGCACAGTACCGGCGAATATGACGCGCAGCAACATCGCCATTCCGTATCATGAAATGGCAATAAAACAAGGATTTACAGGATCTTAAGTGGCTGTCGTTTCAGGATGCGGGAGCGTATTTCATTTCGATGCTGCTTCGCGCAATCGCTCAGGTCTGCACCAGCCGCCGGTGGTTGTGCACGCTCATGAGGATGCCGATGCCGATGAAGAGCGTCAGCAGCGAGGTGCCGCCGTAGGAAATGAAGGGCAGCGGCACGCCGACCACGGGCAGGATGCCCGAGACCATGCCCATGTTGACGAAGGCGTAGGTGAAGAACATGAGCGTGATCGAGGCGGCGAGCAGCCGGGCGAAAAAGGTCGCCGCATTGGCGGCGATCATCAGCCCGCGCGCGATCAGCAGCGTGTAAAGCGTGATCAGCAGGACGTTGCCGATCAGGCCGAATTCCTCCGAGAACACCGCGAAGATGAAATCGGTGTGCCGCTCGGGGATGAATTCCAGGTGCGTCTGCGTGCCGTGCAGCCAACCCTTGCCGGTGATGCCGCCGGAACCGACCGCGATGGTCGACTGGATGGTGTGGTAGCCCGCACCGAGAGGGGCCTGGCTCGGATCGAACAGCGTGAGGATGCGCCGGCGCTGGTAGTCGTGCAGCATGCCCCAGAGCGGAAACAGCGCCGCGAGGCCCAGCAGGCCGAGGCCGACCAGCACCTTCCAGCCGATGCCGGCGAAGAAGATCACATAGAAGCCGACCGCCGCGACCAGCACCGCGGTACCGAGGTCGGGCTGGCGCGCGATCAGCAGCACCGGTAGCGCGAGCAGCAGCGCGGCGACCGCGAAATCGCGCATGCGCAGCGTGGCCTCGTTCTTGTGGAAATACCAGGCGAGCATCATCGGCAGCGCGAGCTTCATCATTTCGGAGGGCTGGAAGCGCGTCACGCCGATGTGCAGCCAGCGGCGCGCGCCGTTTACCACGTCGCCGGCGAGCGCCACCGCCACCAGCAGCGCGACGCCGAGGAAATAGGCCGGCACGGCGACTCGCATCAGCGTTTGCGGCGGGATCTGGGCGATCAGCCACATCGCCAGCAGCGCGACGCAGAGGTTTGCCAGCTGCGCGGTGACGCGGTTCGGCGTCTCGTAGCTCGCCGAGAACAGCGTGGCGATGCCCAGCGCCGCGAGGCACAGGCTGAGCGCAAGCAGCGTGCCGTCGACGCCCTCGGTCACGCGCTGGAACATGCGGCGCGGCGAAAGCTGGGCCAGCTCCATCAGTCGCTTTCCTCCTCGTCCGCGGCCGCCGCGCCGGGCTTGGCGCAGCTTGCCGAGCAGGTAATAGTCGAGCACCGTGCGCGCGATCGGCGCGGCGGCGCGCGCACCGAAGCCGCCGTTCTCGACGATCGCCATGAGCGCAATGCGCGGGCTTTCCACCGGCGCGAAGACGATGAACAGGGAATGGTCGCGGTGGCGCTCGGCGACCTTCTTCTCGTCGTACTTCTCTCCCTGCTTCATGCCGACCACCTGCGCGGTGCCGGTCTTGCCGCCGCTGGTGTATTCGGCGTTGCCAAAGGCGCGCGCGCCGGTGCCCTGCTTGTTGACGCCGGCCATCGCGCGTTTCACGAATTCCACGTTCTCGGGCTTGAGCGGCAGGTGCTTCAGCAGTTCGGGCTCGAGGTGGCGCCGCTCGCCGGTGCGCAGGTTGTCGATGTGGGAAACCAGGCGCGGGCGGTACATGTCGCCGTTGGCCGCGAGCGTCGCCAGCGCCACCCCGAGCTGGATCGGCGTATAGGCGTTGTAGCCCTGACCGATGCCGATGGAAATGGTTTCGCCGGCGTACCACTTCTGCTGCTCGGGGCGCCGGAAACGCTTCTGTTTCCATTCCGGCGAGGGCAGCACGCCGATCGACTCGCCCTCCAGGTCGATGCCGCTCTTCTGGCCGAAGCCGAACTTGCCCATGAAGCTGGCGATCGCGTCGATGCCCAGATCGTTGGCGAGCTGGTAATAGAAGGTGTCGGAGGAGACCACGATCGACTTGAAAAGGTCGACGTGGCCGTGGCCGCCCGCCTTGGAATCGCGGAAGCGCCGGCCGCCGAACTCGAAGTAGCCCGGGTCGTTGATCGCGCTCTTGAAGTGGCGCTTGCCCGACTCGAGCGCGGCAAGCGCCATGTAGGGCTTGAAGGTCGAGCCGGGCGGGTAGACGCCGGCGATGGCGCGGTTGTTGAGCGGCCGGTCGGGCGAGTTGTTGAGCTCGGCCCAGCTCTGCGGATCGATGCCATCGACAAAGAGATTCGGGTCGAAGCCCGGCATCGAGACGAAGGCGAGCACCCCGCCGGTCGAGGGCTCGATCGCGACCAGCGCGCCGCGCCGCTCGCCGAACGCGGCCTCGGCGACTTCCTGCAGCTTGATGTCCAGCGTCAGCGTGACGATCTCGACCTGCTCGAAGCCGGTGGTGCCGTGCAGCTCCTGCTGGTAGCTCGCCTCGAGGCCGGCCTTGCCGATGAAGTCGGTGCCGCGGTAGTTCGCCTCGACGTCGAGCTCCGCCAGCCGCTCCTGGTCCTTGGTGCTGATGCGGCCGATGTAGCCGATCACGTGCGAGGCGAGCGCGCCGTAGGGATACTGGCGGAACAGGCGCGCCTTGATCTCGACGCCGGGAAAGCGGTAGCGGTTGGCGGCGAAGCGCGCGACTTCCTCGTCCGAGAGCCGCGTGCGGATCGGCAGGCTCTCGGCGTTGCGCGTTTCGGCGTGCAGTTTGCGGAAGCGGCTGCGGTCCTTCGGCTGCACGTCGATCACGTCGCCCAGCTCCTGGATGGTGCGCTCCAGGTCCTTCACCTTGGCCGGGAAGATCTCCAGCGTGTAGGCCGAGTAGTTGCGCGCCAGCACCACGCCGTTGCGATCGAGGATCAGGCCGCGGTTGGGCGCGATCGGCACGATCGAGATGCGGTTGTCCTCGGCCTTCGAGGCGTAGGCGTCGTGCTGCACCACCTGCAGCTGGAAAAAGCGCGCGAACAGCAGCGCGAAGGCCACCAGCACCGCGACGCCGGCAAAGCCGACGCGCAGCTGGAACAGGTACATCTCGCGCTCGTGGTTCTTGAACTCGGCGAGGCTCATATGGCTCGCGTGCTGTCGGGTTCGGCCGGGCTGCGCTGCGGCAGCAGCAGCAGCAGCGTCGCGAGCGGCCAGAGCGCGGCGCCGATCAGCGGGCCGACGGCGATGCTCCAGCCGGGCAGGTCGGCGCCGGCCGCGATGCGCACCAGCGCCGCCACGCCCTGCGCGAACAGCAGCAGCGCGGCCACGTGCAGCGCCTGTCCCCAGAGCGGGAACCAGAGGATGCGGCGCGACAGGCTGATGGCGGCGAAGGCGAGCAGCGAGTAGGCGAGCGCATGCTGGCCGAGCAGCACGCCGTTGCCCGCGTCGGTCAGCAGCCCGAGCAGCCAGCCCGCGCCGAGGCCGACCAAGCGCGGCTGCCGCACGCACCAGAAGGCGAGCACCAGCGCGACGAAGTCGGGCACCAGCGCGACGTTCTTCCACGGCAGGAAGTTGGCGAACAAGGCCAGCGCGAAGGAAACGATGATGGTGCCGGCGCGCACCGGCAGCAGGATTTGCTGCGAGCCGGGCGTGTCACTCAGTTGCATTGGCGTCCTTGCGGCGCGGCTTGCGGATCCGGACGGGGCGCTTCTCCAGGTCGGGCGCGGCTTCCTCCGGCGGCGCCGCCTGGCGCGCCTCGTTGGCGAGCACCAGCACGTAGCGCCCGCTTTCGACCCCGGCGGCCGGCTGGCAGACGATGCGCGCGAAGGCGTAGGCAGCGTCGCGCTCGACGCGCGCGACGGTCGCCACCGGAATGCCCGGCGGGTAGGTGCCGTCGATGCCCGAGGTGACCAGGCGGTCGCCATTCTGGATCTCGGCGTTGGCCGCCATGAAGCGCAGCTCGAGCATGCCCCTCGCACCGGCGCCGAAAGCGACCGCGCGCAGGCCGTTGCGTACGAGCTGTACCGGGATCGCCTGGTCCTTGTCGGTGAGCAGCGTGACTTCGGCGGCGAGCGCGTGCGCCCGCGTCACCTGCCCGAGCACGCCCGCTTCGTCCACCACCGGCGCGCCGGGGCGCACCCCGTGCTGGCTGCCCTTGTCGATGACGACCTTGCGCGAGTAGGGATCGCGGCCGTTGTAGAGGATCTCGGCCGGCAGCGATTTCAGCGGCAGGCGCTCGGCGGCGCCGATCAGCCGGCGCAGCTGCCCGGCCTCGGCCTGCGCCGCCTCGAAGCGCTGCGCGGATTGCGACGCGGCCAGCAGCTTGGAGCGCAATTCCGCGTTTTCGTCGCGCAGCTGCGTCTGGCTGGCGAAATAGCCCGACAGGCGCTCGCCGAATTGCGCCGGCATGGTGGCGAGGATCTGCAGCGGATAGACCGCCAGCGCCAGCACGCTGCGCAGGCTCTCGGTGTAGCGGAAGCGCGCGTCAAGGACCAGCAGCGCGAGGGAAAGGGAGGCGAAGAACGCCAGGCGGACGAGCGGCGCGGGACCGCGATTAAAGAACGGAGGCGGCGTGTGCTCCATCCTGGTGACGGGGTGTCAGCCCCATCGATCACTCATTCGTGAAGATCGGCCCGAAATGCTCCATCTTTTCGAGCGCCTTGCCCGAGCCGCGCACCACGCAGGTGAGCGGGTCGTCGGCGACGATCACGGGCAGCCCGGTCTCTTCCATGAGCAGGCGGTCGAGGTCGCGCAGCAGCGCGCCGCCGCCGGTGAGCACCATGCCTTTTTCGGCGATGTCGGCGCCCAGCTCGGGGGGCGTCTGCTCGAGCGCGCTCTTCACCGCGCTGACAATCTGGTTGAGCGGCTCGGTGAGCGCTTCGAGAATCTCGTTGGAGGAAATGGTGAAGCTGCGCGGGATGCCCTCGGCGAGGTTGCGTCCCTTGACTTCCATCTCGCGCACTTCCGACCCGGGGAACGCCGAGCCGATGGTTTTCTTCACGTTTTCCGCGGTGGTCTCGCCGATCAGCATGCCGTAATTGCGGCGGATGTAGTTGATGATCGCCTCGTCGAACTTGTCGCCGCCGACGCGCACCGAGCCCTTGTGCACCGCGCCGCCCAGCGAAATCACGCCGACTTCGGTGGTGCCGCCGCCGACGTCGACCACCATCGAGCCGGTCGCTTCGGCCACCGGCAGATCCGCGCCGATCGCCGCGGCCATCGGCTCTTCGATCAGGTAGACCTGGCCGGCGCCCGCGCCGATCGCCGATTCGCGGATCGCGCGCCGCTCGACCTGCGTCGAGCCGCAGGGCACGCAGATGATGATGCGCGGTGAGGGCGAGAACAGCTTGTTGTCGTGCACCTTCTTGATGAAAAACTTGAGCATCTGCTCGGTGACGGTGAAGTTGGCGATGACGCCGTCCTTCATCGGCCGGATCGCCACGATGTTGCCCGGCGTCTTGCCGAGCATCATCTTCGCGTCCTTGCCGACCGCCTGGATTGATTTCTTGCCGTTCGGCCCGGCGTCTTCACGGATCGCAACGACTGACGGCTCGTCCAGCACGATGCCTTTGCCGCGCACGTAGATCAGCGTGTTGGCGGTGCCAAGGTCGATCGCGAGATCGTTGGAAAAGTAGCTCCGCAGAAATCCGAACATGATCGAGGTCCATCCCTAATTTGCCTTAACTTCATACGCTAAGGCTGCGTTCCGGAACCGTTTATTCCAGAGGCGGCTATGATACTCTTACCGCGTCCTCCGGCAAGCGCAGGCTGGGGGCATTTTCGGGCCCCCTCGTGCATTTTTTCCGCCTTCCGGCATGTCTCTGACTCCCGACCAGCTTGAGCGCATCGCGCTGCTCGCCCGCATCGAAGTCGGGCCCGAGGAGCTGAGCGGCGTGACCGAGCGCCTGAACCGGGTGCTCGGCCTGATCGACCAGCTGCAGGCGCTGGATACGCGCGGCATCGAACCCATGTCCCATCCGCTCGATGCGCATCTGACGCCGCCACCGCGGCTGCGCGCCGACGAGGCCACCGAGACGGACCGGCGCGAGGCTTACCAGAAGGCGGCGCCCGCCGTCTCCCAGGGGCTCTATCTGGTTCCGAAGGTCATTGAATAAGTGCTGAATTCGAGCCTTTCGGAGCTGTCCGCCGCGCTCGCCGCCAAGCGCGTTTCGTCGGTTGAGCTGACGCGCCAGTTTCTCGCCCGGATCCGCAGCCTGAACGGCAAGCTGAACGCCTTCATCACGGTGGACGAAGAGCACAGTCTCGGCCAGGCGCTTGTCGCCGACCAGCGACGCGCCGGCAAGGGCCACGCGGAGGCCGGACCGCTCACCGGGATCCCGATCGCGCACAAGGACATCTTCTGCACCAAGGGCCTGCGCACCACCTGCGGCTCGCGCATGCTGGCCGGCTACACCAGTCCATACGACGCGCACGTGATCGAGCGCTTCGACGCCGCGGGCGCGGTGCAGCTCGGCAAGACCAACATGGACGAATTCGCCATGGGCTCGTCCAACGAAACCTCGCATTTCGGGCCGGTGCGCAATCCCTGGGACGCGACGCGCGTGCCCGGCGGCTCCTCGGGCGGTTCGGCGACCGCGGTCGCGGCGCGCATGGCGCCGGCCGCGACCGGCACCGATACCGGGGGCTCGATCCGCCAGCCGGCGGCGCTCACCGGCGTGTCGGGCCTGAAGCCGACCTACGGCGTGGTGTCGCGCTACGGCATGATCGCCTTCGCTTCCTCGCTCGACCAGGGCGGGCCGATCGGCAAGAGCGCCGCGGACCTCGCCTTGCTGATGAACGCGATGGCCGGCTTCGACGCGCGCGATTCGACCAGCCTCGAGCGCGAGCCCGAGGACTATGCGCGCCACCTGAATCTCGACCTGCAGGGCTTGCGCATCGGGCTGCCGAAGGAATTCTTTGCCGAAGGCGTGGATGCGGAAGTGCTTGCGCGCGTGCGCGACGCGGTCAAATGGTTCGAATCGCAGGGTGCGAAAACCGTAGAGATCGCGCTGCCCAACACCGGCCTGGCGGTGCCCGTGTACTACGTGCTCGCGCCGGCCGAAGCATCCTCCAATCTTTCGCGGTTCGACGGCGTGCGCTATGGCCATCGGGCCAAGGACTACGCCGACCTCAACGACCTGTACCGGCGCACGCGCGCCGAGGGCTTCGGCACCGAGGTGAAGCGGCGCATCCTGATCGGCACCTACGTGCTGTCGCACGGCTACTACGACGCCTACTACCTGAAGGCGCAGAAAGTGCGGCGCCTGATCGCCAAGGACTTTGCCGACGCCTTTGCGCGCTGCGACCTGATCATGGGGCCGACCTCGCCGTCGACGGCGTTCGCGCTCGGCGCCAAGGCCGACGACCCGGTGCAGATGTACCTGAACGACATCTTCACCATCCCCGCGCCGCTGGCCGGGCTGCCGGGGCTGTCGATTCCCTGCGGCTTCGACGGCAAGGGATTGCCGGTCGGGCTGCAACTCATGGGCAACTATTTCGCCGAAGCGAAAATGCTGGGCGCCGCGCACCGCTACCAGCAGGCGACCGACTGGCACCTGCGCGCACCGACCGAGACGCCGCTATGAGGTGGCTCGCCTGCCTGGGCCTGCTCGTTTCGCTGCCG
>WNFL01266588.1_pt2 | contig 10257 bp, 10 predicted proteins | sample 5400361 | NCBI WGS metagenome assembly WNFL01 (sample SAMN13153351, study PRJNA577476) | soil metagenome | isolation source: 40 cm soil on Douglas fir-dominated hillslope | place: USA:California | collected 2013-09-17
ATCTCTTCGCGCCCGATTTCGTGAAGTCCCGAAGCCGCAGGCTCCAAGTCGTGCTGCGCGTCGTGGTGTTCTTGGTCTTTGCGCTTGCGGCGACTCTCGGCATCCTGTGGCTCATCCACCACGTACACGTCCGCTGAGACGACGCTCTGAGAGCGTCTCCAACGGCGATCCCCGAGTACACGGTCCTGAGCCGTGGGCACGCTGATCGGTCCGCCATAATCCGGCCCGCTCCATGGTGGCCCTCGCTCCCGGCTCCCGCTTCGGCGTTTACGAGATCCTCGGCCCCCTCGGCGCCGGCGGAATGGGCGAGGTCTTCCGCGCGAAGGACCCGCGGCTCGGGCGTGAGGTCGCGATCAAGGTGCTGCCCCAGGAGCTCGCGCAGGACGCGGAGCGGCTCCGCCGATTCGAGCAGGAAGCGCGCGCGGCCTCGGCGCTGAACCACCCGTCGATCGTCACGGTCTACGAGGTCGGCAGCGTGAACGGCACGTCGTACCTCGCGATGGAGCTCGTCTCCGGCCGCTCGCTCCGCGCGGTCCTCGAGCAGGGGGCGCTCCCCACCCGACGGCTCCTCGACCTCGCCGTCCAGATCGCGGAGGGGCTCGCGAAGGCGCACGCGGCCGGCATCGTCCACCGCGACCTGAAGCCCGAGAACGTGATGGTCTCGTCGGACGGCTTCGCGAAGATCCTCGACTTTGGGATCGCGAAGCTGACTCTGAGAGGAGCGCTCGGCGGTGAGGAGACGGCCGCGCCGACGCTCGATCCCGCGACCGTGCCGGGCACGGTGATCGGGACCGTCGGCTACATGTCGCCCGAGCAGGCGAGCGGGCAGCCGGTCGACTTCCGAGCCGACCAGTTCTCGTTCGGCTCGATCCTCTACGAGATGTCCTCGGGGCGCCGCGCGTTCCAGCGAGCGACGTCCGCCGAGACGCTCACGGCCATCATCCGCGAGGAGCCGGAGCCGCTGGGGAAGCTCGCGCCCTCGATCCCCGCGCCGCTCCGCTGGATCGTGGAGAGGTGTCTCGCGAAGGACGCGGAGGAGCGCTACGCCTCGACCAAGGATCTCTCGCGCGACCTGAAGAGCGTGAAGGAGCACCTCTCCGAGGCGAGCGCCGGCGTCGCGACGTCCGTGACGCCGGCGCGGCGCGCGCGGAGGCTCGTGACGTTCGGGGCGCTCGTGCTCGGCCTGGCGCTCGGCGCGCTCGCGGCCGCGCTCCTGGCTCGCCGTCCGCCTTCGATGTTGCCCACGATGCGGCAGATCACGTTCCGCCGCGGCACGCTCGGGCACGCGCGCGTCGCCCCCGACGGGCGCATCGTCTACGGTGCGGCCTGGGACGGCGGCCCCTACGAGGTCTTCGAGAATCGACCCGGCGGCCCCGAGTCCCGGGCGCTCGGCATCGCGGGCGCCGACGTCCTCGCCGTGTCCGGGAGCGGCGAGCTCGCCGTCGCGCTCCGCACCCGCGTGCTCGGCCCGTTCTACCGCGCCGGCACGCTCGCGACGCTCTCGGCCACGGCGGCGGGCGCGCCGCGCGAGATCCTGGACGACGTGCAGGAGGCCGACTTCACGCCGGACGGCAAGAGTCTCGCCGTGGTCCGCGACGTGGGCGGACGGAGCCGTCTCGAGCTGCCGGCCGGCAAGATCCTCTACGAGACCGTGGGCTGGATCTCCTTCCCGCGCGTCCTTCCGGACGGCCAGAGCGTGGCGTTCCTGGACCATACGCTCGGAAACGACAACGGAGGCTCCGTCGCGCTCGTCGACAGCGCCGGCAAGAAGCGGATCCTCACTCGCTCTTACGATTCGCTGAACGGGCTCGCCATCTCGCCCGACCGGCGCGAGATCTTCTTCACGGCCGCCGAGGGCGGCGCGAACCAGTCGCTCTACGCGGTGACTCCCGGCGGGAAGACCCGGCTCGTATACAGGGCGCCCGGCCTTCTCATCCTCAACGACATCGGCAAGGACGGCAGCTTCCTCGTGAACCGCGATCTCTGGCGCATCGGCATGACCGGCGCGCGCGCGGACGGACAAGAGCGAGACCTCTCATGGCTCGACTGGTCGGTGCCCACCGACATCACGAAGGACGGCGAGACCCTCCTCTTCGGGGAGGCGGCCGAGGGCGGAGGCCCGGGCTACTCCGTCTATGTGCGCGGCACCGGCGGATCGCCGGCCGTGCGGCTCGGCGAAGGCTTCTGCCAGGTGTTCTCGCCGGACGAACGCTCGGCCCTCGCGATCATCCATTCCGCCTCGGACCCGCAGCTCGTGATCTACCCGTCCGGCGCGGGCGAGATGCGCACGCTCCCGAAGGTCGGGCTCGTCCCGCAGCTCGCCGACTTCCTGCCGGATGGAAAGACGCTCCTCGTCACGGCCAGCGAGACGGGACACGGCGTGCGCCTCTACCTCCGCGACCTCGCGAGCGGTGCGCCGCGCCCGATCTCCGCGGAGGGTTTCCGGCAGCAGCTCAGGACGATCTCTTCAGACGGCACTTGGGTGCTGGCGATCGGACCCGACCAGCGGGTGTACCGCCAGCCGCTCGACGGCACGCCTCCCGTGCTCGTCAGCGGCCTCGCGGCCGGAGATTGGGTGAGCGGCCTGACGCCCGACGGGCGCACCGCGTTCGTGTATCGACGTAACGAGCTCCCGATGCGCGTTTACCGCGTGGACCTCGAGACCGGCCGGCGCGACCTCTGGAAGGAGCTCAGGCCCGCGGACGCCGCGGGAGTCGTCAACGCCGGCCGCCTCGTGATCTCGCGCGACGGACGGACGCTCGTCTACTCGTATCAGCGCCAGCTCTCGGAGCTCTTCCAGATCGACGGGCTGCGCTGAGGCGAATCAAACCGGATGCGGCTTGCACGCGGGCCCGGGCCCGCCCGCGAACAGGTAATTGATCAGGTAGAAGACGTCGGCCACGTCCACCAAACCGTCTCCGTTCACGTCGCCGCTCCCCTGCGCGAACGTCGGACCTCCCGCGAAGAGGTGGTTGATGAGGTAGAAGACGTCCGCGACGTCGATGCCGGCGCTGTTGTCGAAGTCGCCGGCCAGAGCGGAGCAGAAGATCCGGCCGTGGACGCGCGTGCCCGAGTCCCACGTGACGACGACGTTCCCGAGGCCGTTCACGGCGATCGCCGGGCGGGAGGAAAACTCCCCCGCGGCGTCCACGCGGAAATCGGAGCCCATCGGCGCGCCGGTGCTGGCGTACCGCTGAGCGAAGAGCGCCCCCGAGACATTCGACACCAGCGTGCTCTCCCACACGATCACGAAGGCCCCTCCGCCGTCCGCGCCGACAACGGGGTTCTGCTGGTAACCGGTTGTGTAGGTGTTGACGCGGAACTCCGCGCCCAGCGGCTGGCCCGTGGAGTCGTAGCGACGAGCCTTGACGTTCGATCCTCCGCTGGTGGTGTTCTGCCAGACGGCGACGAAGCCGCTCCCGCTCACGGCGACGTGCGGCGCGCCGGCCGTGCCTGCCGTGACCGTGTTGATCTGAAACTCGCTGCTCAGAGGAGGGCCGGAGCTCGGGTAGCGCCGTCCGTAGATGTTGCCGCTCCTCTCCCAGACGACGACGTATTCGCCGGTCCCGGCCCGGCCGACGGCGGGAAACGTGACGAAATCGCTCGCCACCGTTTCGTTGACGACGACGTTGCCCCCAACGGCGTTCCCTGGCTGTTGTAACGCTGCTCCGTGACCCCGTCGAGGAACGGGCCTTGCCAGACCACGACGAAGTCCCCCAGGTCGTCCGAAGCCACAGCGGGATTCGGGTAATCCCCCGGGGTCGAAGAGTCGGCCTGAAAGGGGCCCCCGAGCTCGCCGGCGGCGTCGTAGCGCTGGCCGAAGGCGTGAACGTCGCCGTTCGACTCCATACGCTCCCACACGACGACGAAGCCGCCCGAGGCGTGCCCAGCCGCGCCGACGTGGTCGACCCTTCCCGTCGTATTCGAGTTGATACGAAATTGCAGCGGGTCGATGGGAGACCCGTTGGGCTCGAATCTTCTGCCGAAGCTGCCGGTGTTGTCCCCGTCCGGACCCATCCAGGTGACGAAGAACTTCCCGTACGCGTCGATTCCCACGGCGCTCCCATACTGATTCCCCGTCGTGGTGGTGTTCACCTGGAACTCGGCGCCGGAGGCCCCGAAGACCTGCGCGCCCGCGCGAGGCGACGGAAGCGCGAGGAGCACGAGGACAGTCGCGATCCACAGGCCCCGCATGGAAGCCTCCCTCGTCGTCAACATGGTGCGCATCCGGTCAAATGTAAAGAGACGCGCTCTTTTCTGCGGAGCGGAGAGACGTCGGCTCACCCAAACTTTGCGTCTTGCAAGCTGCTCGAGATGTCCTTGGCGGCGGCCTCCACCTGCCTTGCCGCCACCTGGAGCGCCGCGCCGCGTAGGTCACGTCGAAGCAGCCGCGCGGCATCCGCGAGCGCCAGGCCGGCTGCGAGTTCGCGGAGGAACGGATTCCAGGGAGGAACCGGCCCTCTTCCCGTCGGACCTCCTGCATCGACCATCACGCCATACGACACCCAAGTCGATTCCGAGTATTCCTTGCTGGGGAATTTGGGCTGCGTGAGCGCCGGAGTCTGGAAGAACGCGAACGAAATCGTGCTCGTTCCCTGTGCGGCCGTGAGCACTCGGCCGTTGACGGCTTCAGCGCCGGCCGCGACCAACCACGTCGTGAAGGGCACGGAGTGAATGGACACGTAGGATCGGATGTCCTCCGCGGAAGCGGTCGGCACGAAGCCGTCATTGTTGGCGGCGGCAGTCAGATTGGGGTGCGTCACGACGTCGACGAAGTCGTCGTCGACGAAGTCCCCGAGATTGACGTCGAACGCGTCGATGTAGGCGCCCGGGGTTCCGCCGGGCGTTCCCGGACCGCCCGCGGGCAGGTACCAGATCTTGACGACGACGTCGGAGCTGCCTACGGGGACCGAGATGAACGCGTTGGTGCTGACGGACGGGCCCGCCGGCGCCCCGGTGACCGACCAGAAAGCGAAATACGCCGTGTGCGGTCCGGTGACATCGGACCACGTGATTTCGGGGGCAGCCCAGTTCTGATACTGGGTCTGCACGTCGGATTGCGGGGGAGGATTCACGATGTCGGTGGCCGTGGCGCCGCCGTGCCGCCGGCGTCCGGCGCGGCCCCACGAGAGGAAGTGGGTGTAGACGGTGCTCATGAAGGATGACCTACCGCGCGCTCTTCTTCGCGAGCGTGACGCGGGATACCGGTGTCGAGATCCGATGGCTCCTGGCGAGATCGCGCACCGTCTCGACGTCCGACTGATCGCCTTTGAGTCGGACACCCTCGAGCTCCGCGACGAAGGAGCCCGCGCGGTTGGTGAGCGTCATTCCGGCGCCTGCGGGCGCCTTGAAATGGACCACCGAGCGGATCGTTCCGTCGAGGTCGAAGTGTACGTATGTTTTCATGTCTCCTCCTCTCCAGCTACTGCGAGATGAAGCCGTAGCCGATGCCGTAGCCAGGAACGAAGCTCGGGCCTGCATTCCTGACGGTGAAAAACATCCGTCGGCCTCCAGGGTCGCCTTCGATCCTCACGTTCTCCACGGCGAGGACTCGATCCTCGGGTGCGCCCACGACAGGATGCGCAGAAACCGAGATTGCCTCACCGTAGCCGAATCCCCACATGATCCAGTCGTGGGTCGCTCCCGGCGGAAGGTCGTCACCCGGTCCAGCGGAAAGCCAGGTGCCCAACCAGTACGAGACGTTTGCCATACGCCACCTCCTGGGATCGGCGCAGCTCGCGGCGGCTCGAGGAATCTCAAGCCCGCCGCTGGGTGCGGTCTCCGGTCTCCTGTCTATAGGAGTGGCCGAAAAGGGCGCTTTGACCCCCCGAGGGTCACGAGGCGGTCAGTTCGCCGAGTCTCGAGTCAAATCGGAGGCGGCTTGCACGCGGGCCCGGGCCCGCCCGCGAAAAGGTAGTTGATCAGGTAGAAGACGTCGGCCACGTCCACCAGGCCGTCCCCGCTCACGTCGCCGCTGCCCAGCGCGAGCGGCGGTCCTCCCGCGAACAGGTGGTTGATGAGGTAGAAGACGTCCGCGACGTCGATGCTGGTGCTGTTGTCGAAGTCGCCGGCCAGAGCAGCGCAGAAGAATCGTCCGGAGACGCCGACGGCGTTTCCGTCGAACCCGTCCCAGGTGACGACGAAGCTCCCGAAGCCGTTCACGGCGATCGCCGGGAAGTTTCCTTCCTGGTTCCCTTTCTGGACTCGGAACTCGGACCCGAGCGGCGAGCCAGCGCTCGTGTACCGCTGGGCCATGATCCCTCCGGACCCGTTGGAAACGAGCGCGCTCTCCCACACGACGACGAAGCCGCCGCCCCCGTCCATGCCGACCGCGGGGTGATGCTGGTAGCCGGTCGTGTAGGTGTTGACGCGGAACTCCGCTGTCTGCGGCGCCCCGGCGCTGTCGTAGAGACGCGCCTTGACGTTCGAGCCCCCGCTCACCACGTTCTGCCAGACCGCGACGAAGCCGCCCGTGCTCACCGCGACGCTCGCGGCGTTCGCCATGCCGTTGGTGACCGTGTTGATCTTGAACTCGCCGCCTTGAGGGCCGCCCGAGCCGGCGAAGCGCCGTCCGTAGATGTCGCCGCCCCTCTCCCACACGACGACGAACTGCCCGGTGCCCGCGCGCGCGACGGCGGCGACGGTGTACAGGTCGGACGTCGTGCTCGAGTTGACGAGGAACTCGCCGCCGAGCGGAGCGCCCGCGCTGCTGTATCGCTGCCCCGTCACCCCGTCGCCCGTCGCCCCGAGCCAGACGACTACGAAGTTCCCCGAGTCGTCCGACGCGACGGAAGGAAACGGCGAGCCGGCCGGCGTCGTGGAGTTGACCTGAAACACGCTCCCGAGCTCTCCCGCGGAGTTGTACCGCTGGCCGAAGACGTTCTTGTCCCCGCTCGATTCCGGCCGTTGCCACGTCGCCACGAAGCTTCCCGTGCCGTGTCCCGCGGCGCCCACGTGGTCGACGATGCCGGTCGTGTTGGAGTTGATGCGGAAATCCGTGGGATCCGTGGGACTGCCGCCAGCGAAGAACCTCCTGCCGAACACTCCTGTGCTGTCGCCGTCGGGGCCCCTCCACGTCACGAGGAACCTTCCAGTGGCGTCGATTCCGACGGCCGAGGTGTACTGATTCCCCGTCGTGGTGGTGTTCACGATGAATTCGGAGCCGGAGGCCCCGAAGACCTGCGCGCCGACGCGGGGCGAGGAGAGCGTGAGGATCCCGAGGATGGCCGATGCCCAGACGCGCCGCATGGGAACCTCCTTGGCCGTTCCGAAGCATGCCACGATTCGCTTGGAGGACGTCCATGAGCCGATTCGCAACCCTGCTGCTTCTCGCGACCGTCGCCGCTTCGAGCTCGCGCGCCCAGGCTCCCGAGAAGGCGTGCGCCGATCCGATCCCGAAGGACTGCAAGAACGTGAAGTTCCTCGGCGAGGACAAGGGGTGCGCCTGCTTCGCCTGCAATCCGGGCACGAAGGAGCGGAAGGTCGTCTGCACGAAGAACGAGGACGACAAGAAGACGCTCCGCAAGCTCCAGGAACAGCCGCCGCCGGTCACGCCCGCGCCCGAGCCGCGGGGCGCCCGGTGAGCGCCGGCGAGCCTCCGGCGTTCTCACCCGACGAATACCGAAGGCATCTCGAGGAGGTGAAGCGCGAGATCCTGGCCGCGATTCCGAGGCAGGACCCGCGCTCGTGGAGGCTGCTCTCGGTCGTGCTGCCCGTCGTCCTCACCAGCTTCTTCAGCCTCTTCGTCTACCGCTTCCAGGCGGGCATCGCCGACAAGGTGGACCGCGAGTCGAAGGCCCTCCAGGCGCGTCTCAGCCTGACGCAGGACTATTACCGCGAGCGGCTCCGGATCTACCAGGCGATCCACCAGTCGGTCATCGGCGTGAAGGACAAGGCGCAGGTCGCGGCGGGCCCCGCGGAAGAGGCGGGGCTCGACGGCAGCGTCAGCACGCTCTACCACTCGTACGCGAACAACTCCATCTTCCTGACGCGCGACCTCGAGGACCGGCTGACGGACCTGTGGCGGAGCAGCATGGCCGCGCTGAGGAACGACACGATCTCGAAGGCCGACGTGGAGAAGATCGTCAAGGCGATCGCGGACGTCGAGACGCAGATGCGGCGCGACCTCCTCATCGACGAGCTGACGACGCAGCAGGGTCTCCTGCAGCCCGTCGTCTCGCCGTCGCCGTCGGCGTCGCCCGAGGCGAAGTAGGACGACGACCTACGCCCGCCGGATGCGCTCGATGCGGCGGTCCCGATCCTCCTCGAGGCGGCGCCGGTCGGTCTGGTACTCCTCCTCGAGGCGGGAGCGTGCCGCCGGCTCGGCCGTCCGGGCGAGGGCGTCGGCGTGGAGGATGGCCCGCTCGGCGAGGTGGGCCTCGCTCGCCTGCCGCGCCTCGGCGATCTCCTTCTTCTGCCGTTCCGAGAGCGAGGTCTCGACGACTCCGGCCTCGCGATCCGCCGCCTCGAGGCGTTCCATCGCGAGCTCGAATGCGGACTTCGGCGCGTCTGCCATCGCGCGATCGTAACGCGCGGTGCGACCCGCGGCGTAAGCTTCTCCCGACGTCATGCGCCCGGTTGCGGAGATCCTGCGGGAGGCGGGCCTCGCGGCGGGCGAGGGTCTCGAGCTCACGTCGGTGCTGGAGGTCCTGAGGCGGCTCGACGCGCGGGCGATCGCGGCGCGCGAGGAGGCGGAGCGGCTCGGGGCCGCGACGCGGGCGCTCTCGGCGACCCTCGATCTGAGGGAGGTCTTCGACCGGATCCTGAGCGAGCTCCACGCGCTGATCCCGTACGACAGCGCCGCGGTGATGGAGCTGAAGGGCGGACGGCTCGAGATCATCGGCGGGCACGGCTTCGCGAACCTGCCGGCCCTCCTCGGGCTCGACTTCGACGTGGACGCCGACAACCCGAACCGCGAGGTGATGCGCGTGCGCGCGCCCGTCATCGTCGACGACGCTCCGGCGCGCTATCCGGCGTTCAAGGCGGGAGCGCACGCCGCCACGCCGATCCGCTCCTGGCTCGGCGTGCCGCTCCTCTTCGGCGACGAGCTGAGAGGCATGCTGACTCTCGACAAGCGCGAGCCGGGCTTCTTCGGGGCGCAGCACGCGCGCCTCGCGGCGTCCTTCGCGGCTCAGGCCGCGATCGCGCTCGAGAACGCCCGGCTCTACGCGTCGGCCCAGCGCCAGCTGGAGGCGGCGGTCCACGACGTGACGGAGCGCAAGCGCGCCGAGCAGGCGCTCGTCCGCTCCGAGGAGAGGCTCCGTCAGGCTCAGAAGATGGAGGCGGTCGGGCGGCTCGCGGGAGGCATCGCGCACGACTTCAACAACCTCCTGACGGCGATCCTCGGGTACAGCGACCTCGTCCTGAGGCGCTCAGGAGTCGAGCCTTCCGTGCGCGCGGACATGGAGGAGATCAAGAAGGCGGGCGAACGCGCCGCGTCGCTGACGCGGCAGCTCCTCGCCTTCAGCCGGCAGCAGGTCCTCCAGCCGAAGGTGCTCGACCTGGGCGCGGTCGTCGAGAACGTCGAGGGGCTGCTCCAGCGTCTCATCGGGGACGACGTCGATCTCGTCACCATCACCGCGCCCGACCTCGGCCGCGTGAAGGCCGATCGCGCGCAGATCGAGCAGGTCCTGGTGAACCTCGCCGTCAACGGGCGCGACGCCATGCCGGACGGAGGCACGCTCACCGTCGAGACCGCGAACGCGGAGGTCACGCGCGAGGACGACGCCAGTCCGCTCGCGATGCGCCCCGGCCGCTACGTCGTCCTCTCCGTCAAGGACACCGGAAGCGGAATGGACGCCGCGACGCTCGCCCGCGTCTTCGAGCCGTTCTTCACGACGAAGCCCGAAGGGAAGGGGACGGGCCTCGGGCTGTCCACCGTCTACGGCATCGTGAAGCAGAGCGACGGCTACGTTTTCGCTTCGAGCGAGCCGGGGCGCGGCGCGGAGTTCCGCATCTCTCTCCCGCGCCTCCCGGACGACGCCCAGCCGTCGCGGCCGAGCCTGGCGGCCGTCGAGAACGCCCGGGGCACCGAGACGGTCCTCCTCGTCGAGGATCAGGAGACGGTTCGAAACCTCGTGAAGCAGGTCCTCGAGATGAACGGATACACGGTGCTCGCGCCGTCGGACGGCGGCGAGGCGATCGCGGTCGCGGCGCAGCACGCCGGGCCGATCCATGCGCTCGTGACGGACGTGGTGATGCCCGAGATGAGCGGCCGTGACGTGGCCGACCGCATCGCCGCGGAGCGCCCCGGCCTCA
>WNFL01000801.1_pt2 | contig 10256 bp, 7 predicted proteins | sample 5400361 | NCBI WGS metagenome assembly WNFL01 (sample SAMN13153351, study PRJNA577476) | soil metagenome | isolation source: 40 cm soil on Douglas fir-dominated hillslope | place: USA:California | collected 2013-09-17
CGATTGCAGCACCAAATTGGCGCCATAGCATTTCGTTATTAATAATAGTCATATAATTTTTCCTAAATTAGTGATAGCTGTAAAATATCGGACTTAAAAATCACGGCAAACTGCTCACCAACTTCACTAAGGATTATCATAGACGTAGAATATGTAATCTTGAGATTTCGTCTCAACGCCTAAATCATGTAACACTCTGAGAAGTTGAGCGCGATGATCGGTGGCGTGATTAGCCACATGGAGCAGCACCTGCCACACGAAGAGGACTTGATCTTCGTCTGGTTCTTTGATCGGTTTGGTGAACAACATATCATCTCGCAAGTCAGCAAGGTACGCGCGAATATTTTGTTCAACGTTTTCCCAATAGGCGCGGATGACATCTCGATCATCAGAGTTAGTAGAAGGAAGCGGTTCTAGAGGTTGAGCATCGCGAAGTTCACTGAACCACATTTGCTCGGCATCGATGAGATGAAGGATTTGATCGCGAACAGACCCATGCGAGTAATTCACAGCTTGCGTGAACTGTTCATAGGAAAGTGAAGCAACGTGATCCCACACTTTGCGGTTTTCAGCAAAGTGATAATTATAGAAATGGCGAAAGGCATCTGCATTCATATCGTAAGTCACTCCTTTGGATTGAATAAGGAAATTATAGCACAGGCGTTCTAACTATGACAAAATACTCAACCACCCTCACAATCAACGCGAGCCAGGAAGCCATTTGGAAGGTGCTCTCCGATATCGCTCATTGGAGCGAATGGTCTCCCACCGTTACCAAGCTTGAAGTTCTTGACCAGCCAGAACTGAAACTCGATAACCGTTACAAGATATATCAACCGAAACTTCAACCCGCCGTCTGGACCGTGACGATCCTCCAGCCTCCTTCCAACTTTACCTGGGAGTCGCGGATGCCCGGCATGCTCATGATCGCAGAGCATATCCTAAAATCAACAGGTGTAAACCAAAATGAGCTTATGTTGACATTTGCTTTTCAAGGTCTGCTTGGTGAAATCGTCGGCAGGCTGTATCGCAAAATTGTTGAGAGTTATATAGCCACAGAAGCACAGTCTTTGAAAAAGCGCGTTGAAAACCAATGACCAAAGACCGAGGACGATAGACCATAAACCATGGTTCATCGTCAGTCGTCCACAGTTATCCGAAGGATATTTATGACCCAATACGAACCAGTAATCGGACTTGAAATTCACGGCGAACTGCTCACGAACTCGAAAATGTTCTGTGGCTGTTCCGCCGACTATGGCTCCGCGCCCGAGCCGAACACCAACATCTGCCCCACGTGCACGGGTCTGCCCGGCGCGATGCCTGTCGTCAACAAAAAAGCAACTGAGCTCGCTGCGCTTGTTGGTCTCGCGTTGAACTGCTCCATCAACAAGCACAACACGTTTGCGCGCAAAAATTATTATTATCCCGATTTGCCCAAGGGTTATCAAATTTCGCAGTACGAATTCCCGATTGCAGAAAAAGGCTGGATGGACGTGTTGGCTGATTCCGAGAATCAGCTTCGGGTGGGAGTGAGGCGGGTTCACATCGAAGAAGATACCGCCAAAATATCCCACGAAAAAAATTATGCGCTCGTCGACTTCAACCGCGCTGGCGTCCCGCTACTTGAGATCGTCTCCGAGCCAGACATGCGGGCAGTCGAAGCCGCGCTCGATTACGCCACGAAGATCCGCGCGATTTTGCGTTATCTCGGCGTCAACTCGGGCGACATGGAAAAAGGCGTGCTGCGTTTCGAAGCGAATATTTCTGTTCGCCCAGTCGGCAGTGATGAATTCAGAACGAGAACCGAAATAAAAAACCTCAACAGTTTCCGCGCGCTCGCGCGTGCCTCGGCGTATGAGATCGAACGCCAGATCAAAGTGTATGAAAGCGGCGGAACCGTTGTGCAGGAAACGCTCGGCTGGGACGACGTGCACGGCGTGACCGTTTCGCAGCGCGGCAAGGAAGAGGCGCACGACTACCGCTACTTTCCCGAACCTGACCTGCCCCCGCTGCAACTTTCGGATGCGTGGATCGATGCGATTCGGACTCAACTCCCCGAACTGCCCGAAGCCAAGACGGCACGCTTCATCACGGACTTCAACCTGACTCCGTCCGAAGCGCGTTTTCTCACGTCCGAACTTTCGCTTGCCAATTACTTCGAGCGTGTTGTCGCCAAAGCGAAAAGCCCTGCCAAGTCCGTCCATTCATGGATCGCGGGCGAATTTATGCGCTACTTGAATGACTCTGGTGTGAATATCGAAGATGTGACTCTCGCCCCCGAATCGTTCGCTCAATTGATCGACATGGTCACGAATAAAACCATCGGCGGCAATGCGGGGAAAACCGTTCTGGGTGAACTCCTCAAGAATGGCGGCGACCCAGCGCAGATCGTCAAAGAAAAGGGTCTCACTCAGGTCTCCAATGAAAGTTTCATTCAAGAAGCTGTGATGAAAGTTATCAACGACAGCCCCTCCGAAGTGGACAAATATCTTGGCGGCAAAGAGACGCTCCTGCAATCGCTCCTGCAATGGTTCGTGGGCCAAGTCGCCCGCGCCACCAAAGGCAAAGCCGACCTAAATGTAGCAAAAGAGTTATTAGTAAAAAGTTTGGAAGAGAGAAAGAAATGAATTTATCTCGTACATTTGAAAGAATTCATGTTTCAGTTTTAGAGGCATTGGATGGCGACTAAAGGTTATTTCATCATCACCGACATTTCAGGGTATACCGAATATCTCACCAAATCGGAACTCGAACACGCGCACGCGATAATGCACAGCCTGTTCGACGCACAACTAGCACACATAACATTCCCGCTGCATGTTTCAGGTTTTGCCGGAGATGCGATACTTATGTATGTACCCGAGGCGGAATTCATGAACCCGCAAAGTCTCGTGGAAGTGCTTGAAAATGTATATATCTCCTTTTCCGAGACGGTACAGCAAATGATTCTCAACACCACTTGCACATGCAATGCATGCAAAAATATCAAGCTGCTCGACTTAAAAGCCGTTGTCCATTATGGGGAGTACATGATCCAACAGCTGGGCAATAAAGATGAATTGCTCGGCGCGGATGTGATCGTCCCGCACCGCCTGTTGAAAAATCACGTGATCGAGCAGACCGGGGTCAAAGCCTACGCCATTTTTTCAGACGCCGCTGCCACCAAGTTGAACCTAAAAAACTTATGTGATCCGCTAATCCCCCACACTGAAACCTATGAGCATCTGGGCGAAGTGCAGATCCATGTTCATAACCTGAGAACAGCCTGGGAAAATTATCTGGAGGAGATGCGCTACGTCGTCAACCCGGGCACGGCATGGATCAAAGTTGAATTGGACATTCCTTTTCCACCTTCGCTGATCTGGGATTATGTCACGACCCCCGAACTCGAAGCACACACTCTGGGACTGATCTCAGTCGTCCGTGAAGATGAAGCTAGCGGACGCACCCGCCCCGGAGCACAATTTCATTGCGCCCACGTCAGCACGGAATTTACCTACTCTAAGTACTACACAGTTAAGCAATCGGGGCTGGCAGGTTTGGAATACTATCGCACTATCACGATGGACTACGATGGCAAAACGACCCGATTCGGTGTGTACTTCAGCGAGCCCGAATCAGGCGCGCCAGAAGAGGTGAGAGATATGCTTGCACATGTGGTCTGTGAAAGCTATGAACGTGTCTACCCCACCATGCAAGCGGATGCCGAGAGCGGGAAATTCAAAGTTGATGAATAGCTTATCATCGGCAAGCAAAGCCGACCCGAATGTGACGAAAGAGTTGATGCTCAAGGCGTTGGAAGAGAGAAGAAAATAATCTCTCATTTATTATGCTATTGATTACTAACTATATTTGTTTGAGCATCCTCATCATTTTTCTCTTCAAGTTCTTTTACATCTGTTTTTTCCATAGCTAATATCGGCGGCTTGGGAAATTTCACAGTTTCACCGCTTGTTTCTAAAATCACACGCCGGCATTCTTTGGAGAAATTTTCATTTGGTTCACCAATTAGATATTGAGCTATAACAAACAAATCTGGCGTTGCAATTAATGCAGTGCCACTCCGCTTGGCAGCACTTTTACACTTTTCTGTAAAAAAGTCGCCTCGATCACTTAATGGTATTAGACGGTAAGCATTACCAAAGAGCACACCTTTCGCTGGCTCCGATATTTCATCACGAGTTAAGTCTTCATGAATATTCATTTCTAATTGGCAAAGCTTGTCTATTCCAACGGCACTATTATCTCTACCTTCAGCCTCACCTAAGAATCGACCTTCTGGGCTTTCGAATACTGCATCAAATTCCGATTCACCATTTCTATATTTGTTAGCTGAAAACCCAATAACCTTCAAAGCGCTAAGAATAGCATCTTCTAGTGGATGACCTTTTTCAAACAGTAACTTCTTCAGCATCCCTTCATCAACAAGTCTGCTTTCAAGTTTTTGTTTTTGTTGTTGCAAATCATCAAGTTTCTTGCCTATCTTAAGTAATTCTCCCCTTGTCACAACTTCACCTGCTAAATCATATTCAGAAGAATTCACCCAATCAGGGGCGGGGGAAACCGAATTTGAGGCTCTTATTGTTTTATCAATCTCGATGATTGAGTTAATGAGACGAGCGCCAAACTGCTTTCCCTCCTTGGTCCATATTAACTCCCCTTTATTATTCTCTTTGGTGAATTCATCTGCATCAAGATTTAGATATGGAAGTAACAAAAGCGCCCCAGAAGATTCCTTGAGTCTGACGAGCGCTCCTAAAACTTTTTCTCCTGTTCTAGTAACAATTAAAGGTTTTGAGACTTTGACTTCCAATAGAACCTCGTAAGACGAGTATTCCTTGAACTCAGACCAATAACTTGATAGTATGTCACTACCACTTGTCAATTTCATTTCTGACCCTTTAGCATTAATTAGATTTAAGTCAACGGGTAAACATTTGTAATTGTCATAAGGAGTAAGTATTTGAGTTGTCTGTCGATTTCGACCTGTACCAGAGTACTCACGCCCTCCAGTGTCAATAAATACATCATAAAACTTTGTTAGGAATACAATAACTGTCTTACTTGAATGAAGTGCGTCTCTTATTTCGCGTTGCCAATGAGTCAAGCGATTTTTTAATTGAAACGAGTAATGATCGGATAGCCATGGCTTACCTTGATAACTATTTGGATTACCAAGTAAAGGGTAAATATTTGGACAAAAAAGCACGATATCATAGTCAAATAGAGACTTATCAGAATCAATGCTTATGAATGTTGAATTACTACCAGGAACTTGACAACCAACTGAAACTATCTTCTTTTCTGACATTTTATATCCTCATAACTGTTTGGATAAAAGCAATTTACTAGCGACCCTTCTATAATTATTAAGGAATTTTAGCACATCATAAATCTTAGTTATCTCAAAAGCAACAGATTTATCTCTAGTATAATCCGCTGGCTTTCACTGCAAAGTTCAAAGGATTAATCATGATTTTCCTCACCGAACGCCGCAAGGCGATCCTTATGCTCGTCATCACTGCCCTGCTCTGGAGCACCAGTGGAGTCTTAGTCAAAGCGCTGAGCTGGCAACCCGTGTCCATTCTGGCGGGGCGTGGATTATTTACCAGCATCCTATTTCTACTCTACATGCGCCGCCTCCCCACCAAGTGGACGCGCTGGATGTTGCTGACAGCGGGTATGTCCATCGTTACGCAGTTTCTATTCGTCACTTCTACGAAGTTAACCACTGCCGCCAACGCCATCTTTCTACAATATACCGGTCCCATATATCTGGTGTTGCTTGCTTATTGGCTCCTGCGCGAAAAACCATCCCGCACTGACTGGGTTTCGATGGTCATCATCTTTTTAGGTTTGTTCTTATTCTTCGGCGACCAACTCAGCCCAACCAGTTTCTACGGCAACATTCTCGCCGTGCTCAGCGGTGTGACCTCTGCGATTATGATGGTCTCGTTCCGCGCCCAAAAAGACGGCTCGCCAGAAGACAGTATTCTAGTTGCCAGTATTGTCATGGCGGTTATTGGTATTCCATCCATCATGAAAGAATCGTGGATAATTACCAACTGGTCGATCATTGCTTATCTTGGCATCTTCCAGATCGGGCTCGCGTTCATCTTGTTCACCAAGAGCATCAAACACATCCCTGCGCTGGAAGCGAATCTGATCGGCACACTGGAGCCAGTCTTCAATCCTGTATGGGTATACCTCTTTCTCGGCGAAGCGATGGGAAAATATGCTTTGTTTGGCGGGCTAGTCGTGCTGACGGGAGTCATCGTTAGCGCGGTGGGTTCAGCTCAAGTAGATAGGGAAGCAAAATAACCTTCTGCTATAATTGCGTAAACAAATCACGACAAGGATATTTCACATGGCTGAATACATCAGCGTTTCACAAATTTCAAAATATATCGGGCAGGAAGTAACCGTCAAAGGCTGGGTCTACAACCGCACGGATAAAGGCAAGCTGTGCTTTTTGCTCGTCCGCGACGGCTCGGGCTTTGTGCAATGTGTAGCCTTCAAAGGTGACCTCGAACCGGAAGTCTTTGACCGCGTCTCGCGTCTGCCACAAGAGTCATCGGTCATCATCACGGGAGCCGTCCGCGAAGATAAGCGCGCACCCGGCCTCCCTGGCGGATATGAACTCGGCGTGAAGCAGATCGAAGTCGTGCAAGAGGCTGGCTTGGATTATCCGATGTCGCTCAAGGATCACGGTCCCGATTTCGCGCTCGACAATCGTCACTTGTGGATTCGCATGCAGAGTCAGTGGGCGATCCTGCGTGTGCGTGTGCGGGTCATGAAAGCGGTGCGCGAATATCTCGATGGTCAGGGCTTCTTCAATCTTGATACACCCATCCTCACCCCCGCCGCTGCCGAAGGGACCACGACTCTTTTCGAGACTGAATATTTCGATGAAGGCAAAGCCTATCTCGCACAAACGGGACAACTCTACAACGAAGCCAACATCTTCGCCTTTGGAAAAGTCTACAGTTACGGACCGACCTTCCGCGCTGAGAAATCAAAGACGCGTCGCCACCTAACCGAGTTCTGGATGCTCGAACCTGAGATCGCTTTCTGCGACCTCGACGGCCTCATGGATGTCGAAGAGGGTCTCATCACCTACATCGCTCAATCGGTGTTGAAGGATTGCGCCGCGGAATTAAAATTCCTTGGGCGCGATATTTCAGTGCTTGAAAAAGTAGTCGGACCGTTCCCGCGCATGTCGTATGATGACGCAGCAAAATATTTAATTGAACTTGGCGAAAAAGAGACCGACTCTGAAAAGAAGGAACTGCTCAAATTCGAATGGGGCATGGACTTCGGTGCGCCGCACGAAACCGAAATCACCAAACTCTACGACAAACCTGTGTTCGTTTATGGTTATCCATCTGCAGTCAAAGCCTTTTACATGGAACCGTGGCCCAACCGTCCTGAAGCCTGCAAATCCGTGGACTTGCTCGCGCCCGAAGGTTACGGTGAAATCTGTGGCGGCTCTGAACGCATGAGCGACCCCGATAAACTTTTAGCGCGCATCCAAAAGGACGGTCTGCCCGAAGATGCCTTTAAGTGGTATCTTGAACTCCGCAAATACGGATCAGTTCCCCACTCCGGCTTCGGCATGGGAACTGAACGCGTCACTGCCTGGATGTGCGGCATCGAACATATCCGCGAGGCAATTCCCTTCCCGAGGACGATCAAAAGGGTGTATCCGTAAGCACAACAAAGAATAAAAGTGTTGGAATATAAAAAATTGGAGATGTTGAGCATCTCCAATTTTTGTTTTCACATTTTCCATAACTCTACACGACTGTCACCTCTTACAAAATTACTTATCCAACAAACCTATGGTAAACCGAAGCGCAGTTTCGTGTCCAGGCCTACGTTGTTATACCAAGGGAACCAGTAACTTGTATCTAATTGGCTATTGGGTAAGCCCATCATCTCTGAGAAGCTGGTATTTGTGCCATTGATCTTGTAGATCATCCGCTTGGAAATTACAACTGGAACGTCGCTGACAATATGCACTGGACCATCGTTGATTCCAGCAAAGCTCTGGCGCATGCTTTCTCCCACACCAAGGATAAAGGGGCTGCCCGGCATCTCTGTTCCACCAATGAAGACATGCACACTTGCACTTGAGCTACTCACATTGGCAAACCTCACTTGAGTGTCTAGATCGACATTGTTGTACCAAGGTAGCCAGTAAGCGGTGTCTAAATAGTTGTCAGGCAATCCCATCATCTCCGAGAAGCTGGTGTTGGTGCCATTAACCTTGTAGATCACGCGTTCCGATGCCACAATCGGCACATCACTGACAATCTGAACCGGGCCGTTGTTGATGCCCGCAAAATTGATACGAGTGGATTGTCCCACACCATTGGCAGTCAAGGTGAAGGGGCTGCCTAGCATCTCAGTTCCTCCAATTTTGACATGGACGATCGCCGTGGAACCGCTCACATTGGCAAATCTCAATTGAGTATCCAGATCGACATTGTTATACCAAGGCATCCAGTAGGTGGTGTCTAAATGGTTGTCAGGCAATCCCATCATCTCCGAGAAGCTAACAGGCACGCCGTTGACTTTGTAGATTAGCCTCTCAGCTGCCACAACGGGCACATTACTCAAGATTTGTACAGGGCCGCTGTTCACATTGGGAAAGCTCACTCGCATGCCCTGGTTAATACCACTCGGATCCAAGGTGAAGGGACTACCAGTCATTTCTTGGCCACCAATGTATACATGGACGGATGCACTCAAGCCGCTGACATTGGCAAACCGCAGTTGGCTATCCAGATCAACATTGTTGTACCAAGGCATCCAGTAGGTGGTGCTTAACTGGCTGTTGGGCAATCCCATCATCTCTGAGAAACTGGTGGTAACGTTATTGATGTTGTAAATTACACGTTCTGCCGCAATGATTGGAACCACATTGGTATTGAATACGTTCACAGCGCCAGTGTTCGTTCCAGTAAAGTTCGCGAGCTGGCTACTTTGAGGAAGAGCTGTATAAGGCCCGTTATTTGTTCCGCTCATTGCAATCTGGATGTTCCCAAGTTTATTGATAGTGTAAATTTCGCCACTGGTAAAGTTCCCATTGCCTACACCTGTGCCACCCAATGGATTATTGGCAGCATCCAAAATACTGTCGTCATCAGCAACATCCAGACGGATGGTGCCATTCCCGGAACCTGTATTCACTGTAACAGTGTAGACACTGCCCGAGCCAGTAAGTCCGTTCAAGGTGGCACCTGATATGCCAGTGGTCGTCAAAGCAAAATCACTGGCATCCACACCAGTCGTAGATTTAGAGAAGGTTACTGTAAAGTCCACGCTCGACGCATTCGTTGGATTTGAATTCACACGAGCGATTGACACCACAGCCGGTGGGGCAGCAACTGTCCATGTGTATGAAGCAGGGGTAGCATCTGTATTGACAGCGTTGTCGATGGCACGCACCTGGAAGGTATGACTGCCATCGGACAGGCCCGTGTAGTTTTTGGGGCTGGAACAGGCAGTAAAGCCGCTGCCATCCAGGTTGCATTCGAAGCCAGCCAGGCCACTGCCGCTACCATCATCGCCAGTGAAGCTAAAACTGGCACTGGTGCTGTTACTCGGGTTGGAGGGAGTGTTCGTAATATTTGTAGTCGGCGCGATCGTGTCAACCGTCCACGCCTCCGTCGCGTCCGTCGTCATCAGATTACCCGCCGCGTCGGAGATACCAGCGCCTGCGGCCGACAACTTCAGCGTATAGGTGCCCGCCGTGCCGGTCAGCGCGCCCAGGTTGCCCAGGGTCCATGTGATGTTGTCGCCACTGGTCAGCGTCTGCGCGCCCGTGAGGAGATTGGCGCCGCCGTCGCGCCTCAGGCTCAGGTCGTTGAGGCCGAAGCCGGTGACCGCTGTTCGCGGATCGGGGGAGACCGGCGTGATCGTGGCGACTGGCGCCACCGTATCGTACGTGCGGCTGAATTGAGTGGCGACAGTGTTGCCGTTGCCTGACACATCTTGTGCCACGCCCGCGGCAATATCTGCGGTCACTGCGCCATTCGCGGTAGGCGTCAGGTCGAAGGTGTAGGTATCGCCATCCACGGGCGCGAAGTTGCTCACGCTACCGTTGACTACAATGATATCGCTCGAAGTGAAGCCAGTAACGGTCTCACTGAACTGCACGGTGACCGGGATGGGTGAGATGCTGGTCGTGTTGGACGCGACAGAACTCATGCTGACAGTCGGCTGGGTGCCATCGTAAGTAACGGTAT
>WNFL01034219.1_pt4 | contig 10256 bp, 9 predicted proteins | sample 5400361 | NCBI WGS metagenome assembly WNFL01 (sample SAMN13153351, study PRJNA577476) | soil metagenome | isolation source: 40 cm soil on Douglas fir-dominated hillslope | place: USA:California | collected 2013-09-17
CCCGCCATAGTTTCCTGCCCCTTCCTTGTGCCCGGATAATTCTACGCGCGCGAGGATAGCTCAGCAGTGGGTGGCGACCAAAGGGCCTGAGGGCTTGCCACAACGCTGCCAAAAGTGCGACGTCCAAGGGCGTCGGCAAAGCAGCAACGCACCGCGGGGTTCAAAGGAATGGCTGATGATGTCGATCGCCGGCAGGTGGTCGTTGGTACGGGTAGCGCGGTCCTGACGGCGCTGGCTCTAGGCGGGTTGCCGATGCCGGCCAGCGCAACAACCGGGCTTGTGTTCGGGCCCGGGGCCGGCTTCTCCTTCGACTGGCTGAAAGAACAGGCCCGCTTGCTCGCCGCCCAGCCCTACATCGCGCCGCCGCGGCCGGCGCCGGACATCGTCCAGCAGATCGATTACCAGGCGCACGGTCTGCTCCGCTACCGGCCGGAGTACGCGCTTTTCGCCGAGGGGCCGGGGCAGTTCCCGGTCACGTTCTTCCATCTCGGCAGGTATTTCCAAAAGAGCGTGCGCATGCATGTCGTGGCGAACGGACAGGCGCGCGAGATCGTCTACCGGCCAGAGTACTTTGACATGCCGGCCGAAGCACTCGCTCGCAAGCTATCGGAAAGCGCAGGGTTCGCCGGCTTCCGGTTCCAGGAGAGCCGCAACGGACATCCAGGCCGGCTCGGGGGCACGCTCGACTGGCGCAAGAACGACTGGGTGGCGTTTCTTGGGGCGTCCTATTTCAGGGCCATCGGCGGCGATTATCAGTACGGCATCTCGGCCCGCGGCGTTGCCATCGATCCGGCGGTGGCGGGAGTTCCGGAGGACTTTCCGGACTTCACGCACTTCTACATCGAGACCCCCGCTGACGGCTACAACGAGGTTACGGTCTATGCGCTGCTCGATGGTCTGAGCGTCGCCGGCGCATTCCGCTTCCTGATGCGGCGCGACAAGGCCGTCGTGATGGACATCGATTCCGAGCTGCATCTGCGCCGCGACGTGGACCGGCTCTGCATCGCGCCGCTCACCTCCATGTATTGGTATTCCGAGATGTTCAAACCCCAGGGGACCGACTGGCGCCCCGAGGTGCACGACTCGGACGGCCTGTTCATGTGGAGCGGCGCCGGCGAGCGCATCTGGCGTCCGCTCAACAATCCGCCGCGTACGGTGACCTCCGCGTTCGCCGACGAGAACCCCCGTGGTTTCGGTCTCATGCAACGTGACCGAGCCTTCGACCATTATCTCGATGGCGTCGCCTATGAGCGGCGTCCCAGCCTCTGGATCGAGCCCGTGGGCAATTGGGGCAAGGGATCGGTGCAGCTCATCGAGATCCCAACCGACGATGAGATCCACGACAATATCGTCGCCGCTTGGGTGCCGGCTGAGCGCGCCACAGCGGGGCAAACGCGCACCTATCGCTATCGCACGTACTGGCAGGCTGAGGAGCCAAGCCCGGCGCCGCTGGCACGGACAGTTGCCCTAAGGATCGGTCGCGGCGGCGAGCCCGGCACACCGCGCCCGGGCGGGGTGCGCAAGTTCATCGTCGAGTTCCTCGGTGGCTCGCTCGCGCGCCTGCCCGCCGGCACGCTGCCCGAGGCGGTCGTGACAACCTCGCGCGGGCAGACCTCGCACGTTTTCACGGAGGCGGTGCCGGATGAGGTGCCGGCGCCGATGGCGCCGAGCCGATCGAGGTCCGGCTTTACCTTCGGCTTGGCGGAGAGCCACTGTCCGAGACCATGCTCTATCAGTACCACCCGTTCTGACACCGGTTTGGCAATGTCTCCCCAAACCCTTAACTTCACGGCACACCCAACCCGCAGATGAGGCGATCATGAGCTGGCAACAGGCCCAGGACCCGATTCCGGGCGATCCACGATCCTGCGACGCGATCGAGCATGTCATTGTGCCGCGCGCCCGCGACCTTGGCGGTTTCGAGGTACGGCGTGCGCTGCCGTCATCGAAGAAGCAGATGATCGGCCCGTTCATCTTCTTTGACCAGATGGGACCGGCCGAATTCCTGCTGACGGAAGGAATCGACGTCCGCCCCCATCCCCATATCGGGCTCGCCACCGTCACCTACCTGTTCGAGGGCGAGGTCTATCACCGCGACAGTCTCGGCTCGTCCATGGCCATTCGGCCGGGAGCGCTCAACTTGATGACCGCGGGCCGCGGCATTGTCCATTCCGAGCGCGAGACGGCCGGGGCCAAAACGAGGCCTCGGCGCCTGTTTGGGATTCAGGCGTGGGCCGCGCTGCCGAAGTCGCACGAGGAAGGGGCGCCCGCCTTCGTCCATCATGAAGCTGAAGAGCTGCCGCGCATCGAGGGTGACGGCAAGCGCGTGCGTCTGATCATGGGGCAGGCCTACGGCCAGCGCTCGCCGGTCGTCTTTCCGCACGAAAGCTTCTACGCGGAGGCGGTGCTGGCGCCGGGCGCGATGCTGCCGCTCGATCCCGACTACGACGAGCGCGCGGTCTACATCGCCAGCGGCGAGATCGACATCGCCGGACAGGCATTCGAGGCCGGACGGCTGCTCGTGTTCAAGCCGGGCGACCGCATATCAATCATGGCACTCTCGAATGCGCGGCTGATGCTGTTAGGCGGCGAGCCCATGGACGGCCCGCGCCACATCTGGTGGAACTTCGTTTCGTCGTCGAAGGACCGCATCGAAGCGGCCAAAGCCGATTGGAAGGCAAAGCGCTTCGGTCTCGTTCCCGGCGACGAGAAGGACTTCATTCCGCTGCCCGATCGCTGAGAGTGCAGCGCGTCTCGCGGCAACGCGAGCCAGCGCAAATCAGAACGGCTCGTCGGTCGGGAAGCTCGGCTTGCGCTTCTCCTTGAGTGCCGCAAGACCCTCCTGCAGCTCGGGTCCCGAGAAGCCCAGAAACTCGAGCGCCAGTGATGCATCGAATGTCGGCCCGGCGAGCCTCAGCCAGTTGTTGAGCGCGTGCTTCGTCCAGCGGATCGCCGCCTGCGGACCATCGGCTAGGCGCGCTGCCACATCGATCGCGCTGTCCACCACCTTGTCGTCGTCGACCACCTTGGAGACGAGGCCGATGCGCTCGGCCTCCTCGCCGGTCAGCGCGTCGCAGGTGAGCAGGTAATATTTGGCCTTGGCCATGCCGCACAGCAGCGGCCAGACGATCGCGGCGTGGTCGCCGGCGGCGACGCCAAGCCGCGTATGTCCGTCGATGATGCGAGCGCGGCGGCCGGCGATGGTGATGTCCGACACCATGGCAGCGGAAAGGCCGGCGCCGACACAGGGTCCCTCGATCGCCGCCACCACCACCTTCGAGCAGTTGATGATGTTGTAGACGAGGTCGCTCGCTTCTTTCCAAACACGGCTACAGACCGACCAGTCCGTCGCCATACGCTCGAGCATGTCGAAGTCGCCGCCAGCCGAGAAAACGCCGCCCTCGCCGCGCAGCACCACGACGGCGGTCTCCGGGTCCTTGTCGATGTCGCGCCAGACCTCAGCCAGCTCCCGGTGTCCGCCCTCGCCGAGCGCATTCAGCCTACCCGGGTTCGACAGGATGACCTCGAGCACGCGCGGCCGTGGGCGGGCGAATTTGAGTGCGGCGTAGCGAGCGTATCGGTCCATCGCGCATTGCCTCCTGTTTCAGCCCGCCAGCGCGCTTATTTCGCAGTCCGCAGGAGCTCGGCCGCGGCTGTCGTGAACACCTGCGCGCCGAGCACGATGTCCTCCTCCTTGGTGTCCTCGGTGAAATGGTGTGAGATGCCGCCAATCGACGGCACGAACAGCATCCCGGCCGGCATGTATTTGGCGAAGTACTGCGCATCATGACCGGCGCCGCTCGGCATGCGCGTGTGCTTTCCTGTAGCGTGGCGCTCGGCTGCCGCCTCGAACGCCGCCTGCACGTTGCCGTCCATGACGGCGGGCGTGCTCTTGCGCAATGCCTCCGCGTGAACGCGGCACGGCCCGGCGCTATTCGCCTCGGCGACCAGCTCGAACAGGGTAAGCTCCATGCGGAGCAGCGTCTCGGGGTTGTCGTCGCGGATCTGGAACAGCATCTCCGCCTGGCCCGGGATGATGCTCGGCGCGCCGGGATCCAACGTTATCCGACCGGTGGTCCAGACACTGCGCGGACCTGCCACTTCGGGGAACCGGCGCTCGATCTCGCAACACAGCCGCGTGAGGGTGACGCCCGCATCCTTGCGGATCGCCATGCGTGTCGTGCCGGCATGGTTCTGCACGCCTTCAAAAGTGACGCGGAACTGCCAGATGGCGACGATGCTGCTCACGATCCCGATCCGCAGGGCGTTAGCCTCCAGCCAGTCGCCCTGCTCGATGTGGGCTTCGAGGTAGGCGACGTAGGCTTTGGGATCGAGTCTAGCCCGCGGCTTGCCGGCGAGACCCGCAGCCGCCAGGGCATCTCTCATCCCGGTGCCGATCGTGCGGTCCTTTGCCTGATCGATCTCGTCCTCGCTCAACTCGCCGCAGAAGGACCGGCTGCCGAGAAAGTGCCCGAAGTGACCCTCCTCGTCGACCCATGCAGCGACATCGACGACCGCGCCCGGCAGCTCTCCGCTCTCGGCGATCGCGCGGGCGGCTTCCAGCCCATAGATCACGCCGAGCGCGCCATCGAGCCAGCCTGAGTAGTTCTGCGTCTCCGTATGCGACCCCGTCAGCAGGCGCGGGCCGCTGCCCCGGCCGCGGCCGATGACGTTCGCGATGCCGTCGATCTCGGGCTCGAGGCCGGCGTCAGCCAGGCGCCCCGCGAGCCAATGCCGCGAGGCGACATCGTCGGGCGTCAAGGTTGGACGGTGCACGCCGGATTTGTAGCGGCCGAATTCGGCAAGGCGCTTGAGATCGCCGATAAGCCGGCCGGGATTGATCTTTGGCATCCGCTATCCCCCGTAAATCGAGCTGTCGGACTTGGTGAATGTCGCCCAACAATATGCTGCAGCTGAGTTTTTGACGGCTTCCATACCTTGCGGGACCGGTGGCTGCGAAACGCTCATATCGGAGCTAGGCCCGCACCTTGCGTCTCTTGGGTCCGTAGTCGTTGACGATATATCGATGCAGAGCATCGACGCTTGTCCCTTCCTCGCTCCTCGTCCAGCCACGGGCAGAGATGCCGGCTTGATGCACCGTCTCCGGGTCGCCTGAGACCAGCGGATGCCACCAAGCCAGATCGCGGCCCTCGGCAACCAGCCGATAAGCGCATGTCTTGGGCAGCCATGTCAGGTTTCGGGCCTTGTCCGGCGTGATCGTGACGCAATCCGAGACATGCGACTGCCGGTCCTCATACTTGCTGCAGCGGCAGGTCCCGAGATCGAGCTGCCGGCAGGCCAGGCGGGTCAGGTGAACCTCGCTCGTGTCCTCGTCCTCGAGCTTCAGCAGACAACAGCGCGCGCACCCATCGCACAGCGACTCCCACTGCTCTGTGGTCATCTCCTCGAGCGGGATGCGCTTCCAGAAAGGGTCTTGCGAGTTGTTCACCATGTCCACTCGCATTTCACCATGGCAAGGTGGTAAATAGCCATCATAGATCCCTAGTTTGATTCCATTCGGCGTCTAGCAGACGAGGTTTGGCAGCGTGAACGACTGGTTCCTGAAACAAGCACGCCGATTCCGCGCCGTCGACTGGCTCGGCATCGACGCGTGGATTGATTCGAGCTTGTCCGAGACGTGGGAACGGCTCAAGGACCATTATAACGCGGCGTCGAGCTTTTTTGCCCGGTTCCGGATCAGCGGGTGGAGGCGGCTGCTCAACGAGGGGGTTTCCGAGGCGCTGTCGATGGGCGCGGGCGGCCTCGTTGTCCTCTATGGCCTGGCGCTGCCCGCGCTGCTCGAAGTGGAGGAAGGCCGGTGGCTGACGACAGGCAAGTACAGCGTCAAGTTCCTCGACCGGAATGGGACCGACATCGGCCAGCGCGGAATCAATCTCAACGACGCCGTGCCGCTCGATGAGATCCCCGACTATCTGATCAAGGCGACGCTCGCCACCGAGGACCGCCGCTTCTTCGAGCATTTCGGCGTCGATATCATCGGTACGTTTCGCGCGCTCGTCGAGAACATGCGCGCCAACGAGGTCGTGCAGGGCGGCTCGACGCTGACCCAGCAGCTCGCAAAGAACCTGTTCCTGTCGTCGGAGCGCTCGCTGCAGAGGAAGATCAAGGAGGTGTTCCTTGCTGTCTGGCTCGAGTCGCGGCTCTCCAAGAACGACATCTTGAAGCTCTACCTCGATCGCGCGTATATGGGCGGCGGCGCCTTCGGCGTCGAGGCCGCCTCGCAATTCTACTTCGGTAAATCGGTGCGCGAGATTACGCTCGCCGAGGGCGCCCTGCTCGCCGGTCTGTTCAAGGCACCAACCAAGTTCGCGCCCCACGTCGACCTCGCCGCCTCGCGTGCCCGTACCAACACGGTCCTGACCAACCTGGTCGAGGCCGGCTACTACACCGCCGGCCAGGTGCAGAGCGCGCGCGTCAATCCGGCCAAAATCGTCGAGCACACGCAGACGGCAAGCCCGGATTGGTTTCTCGACTACGCCTACGAGGAGATCCAGCGCGTCATGGAGGGGCGGGGAAGCTTCACCCTGACGGCGCGGACGACGATTGATCTCACGATGCAGCAGGCTGCCGAGCAGGCCCTCGTATCTATGGTGAGAAAGAACGGGCGCGGGCTGCGTATCAATTCCGGCGCGTTCGTCGCCACCGAGACGGATGGCGCTGTGCGCGCGATCGTCGGGGGCGTCGACTATGGCGAGAGCCAGTTCAATCGGGCGACGCATGCTAAGCGCCAGCCCGGTTCTTCGTTCAAGGTCTACGTCTACGCTGCCGCGCTCGAGAACGGTTACAAGCCGGACAGCGTCGTCCGCGACGCCTCCCGGGCCTGCGGCAACTGGCATCCGCAAAACTACGGTGGCGGCCATGGCTCCGGCTCCCGCATTCCACTCTGGATGGCGCTTGCCAAGTCCTTGAACACCGTCGCTTCGGAGCTTTCGTTTGCGGTCGGACGCGAAAAGGTCATCGAGATGACCCAGCGCCTCGGCATCAAGGGCATTCGCAAGTCCTGCTCGATGGCACTCGGCGACTATGGCATCACGCCGCTCGAGCACATCGGCGGCGTCGCGACCTTCGCCAATGGCGGCAAGTCGGCGCGGCCCTACGCCATCGTCGATGTGCTGAACTCCAAGGGCGAGCTCGTCTACAGCCGGGAGCGCGACGAGCCGGAAGCTCCGCAGCTCGTCTCAACCCGCGTCGCCGAGCAGATGAACTGGATGCTCAACAAGGTCGTGATGGAGGGCACGGGCACCAAGGCGCAGCTCGACTTCCCCAACGTTGCCGGCAAGACGGGGACAAGCACGGGTCCGACCGAGGCCTGGTTCGTCGGCTTCACTGGCAAATGCGTCGGCGCAGTGTGGCTTGGCAACGACGACTGGCACTCGTTCATGACGGTCGCGCATACGGACATGAACATTCCGACGATACCGGGCCTCGCCCCGCATCCGGTGCAGGTTGCCGAGCAGCAACGCGCGGTGGAGCTGCGGCGGACGGATGCGTCACTTGCTTCCTCGAGCCAGACAGGAGCTGTCCGGAAGACATCGTCCGTGATGCCCGATCAGACACGGGAAAGCCTCAAGAAGCTCGTGCAGATGCTGCGCAAGCTGAACGGAGGCCCTGCGGACCAGCCAGGCCAGGAGCCCGACAAGCCGTCACCAGCGGTGGAGCCCGCGCCCGCGGTGGTCAACCGGCGCGCCGAGGCTCAGGGCTCGATCGGCAATCTATGGAACGACAAGCTACTGGGACAACAGTGACGTGGCGAGCGTCGCACAGCCAGCGTCCGTTCCGGGCAAGTTGCGAACCGCGGCATCCCTGACGCTGGGCATGGCCGGCAATTTCGCCCTTTTCGTCGGCATTGCCCTGCTCGTCGGCGTGACAACGAGCTGGTACATGATCGAGCACGGCTCCTCGTTCACGACCGTGCGGACCGGCCCATGGGTCTCTTGGAAGCGTGCCGGCACGCCGGATGCCGACCCCTACACCCGCGCACGCGCCTCGCGCCACGTCAGCCTGCCGCTCAGCGGGAACGTCGCCCGCACCTTCGAGGCGCGCACCGATAGCGCGGGCCAGCGCCTGCACTCGAGCTGCGACTATGCCGTCGAGGGCACCGGCCTAGACGAGGGCTGGTGGACCATAGCAGTCTATGACGACCGGGGTTTCCTCATCCCCAACCCGGCTGAGCGCTATGGCTTCAGCTCAAGCACGATTGCGCGCACCGCCGATGACAGCTTCCTCCTCACGCTCTCGCGCGACGCCCGGCCCGGAAACTGGCTGCCGACCGGCGGTGCCGGACGGCTGGTGCTCGTGCTGACCCTGCTCGAGCCGGCAGCTGGCGCCGACCTCAACGATCAGGCCGCAGGCACGCCGCGCCTTCCTGTCATCCGCAGAGTGGCATGCCGATGAAGAGCGAATGGCTCGAGGGCAGCTTCGTTCGGACGATCGTCTACGGCCTCGTCGCAGCGGGCATCGTTCACATCTGCGCAACGCTGGCGACGCCCTACCTGCTCGGCACCGGCGCCTACGACCGGCTCATCGCGGAGCTGCCGGCGAATCGGATTGTCGTCCTCGGACCGCCGACCCCCCAGGCCCAGCTTCTGCCGTTCCAGGAGCCGCACACACACTTTGCCCTGTGCCGCTATGATGCGAGCCAGGCGCCCGTCGCCATCAAGGCATCGCTGCTGTCGAGCGGCTGGACGCTCGCCCTGTATTCGTCGGGTGGCGACAACTTCTACGTGGCGCCCGGACAGGATCAGAAGGTGACCGAGGTCTCGGCGCTGCTGGTTCCCCCTGGCGACCAGTTCACGGAGATGCTTGCCGAGCAGGAGGGCACTACCTCTCCAACGGCGCAGCCACGGGCGCTCCCGACGCTGGCACCTCGGATGGTCCGGACAGCACGAGGAGGTCAGCAGGGAAGCGCGACTGCAACCGTGCAGGTCGAAGTCCCCTCTGCAACAGGTTTGCTGGTGGTGCGCGCTCCGGTCAAAGGCGAAGGCTACCGGCCGGCGATCGAGGCGGCGTTGGCGCGCGCAAGCTGTACCCGCATGCCGGTGACGCCTGCGGCCGCCACGCCGCCGGCACCCCCGTTCGTTCCCCGCCCCGCACCGGGCGCAGGCTTGGGAACCCCACGTCCAAGGCCTTAGGTCAGGACGCCTTGCCGTAGACGGAAGCGGCCGCGTCCGGGCCGATCAGTTCGTCCTCGACGTCCCGCCGGACTGCCGCCTCGTCCCGCTCAGCTGCTGCCCCGAGGCCGCCGCCACCCGGCGTCATGATGACCAGCCTTTCGCCCGGCGGCACGAGCTGAAAGCCCTTGCCCTTGAGCTTCTGACCTGACTTGAAGGCGACGGCGCCCGGCGCTCCGTTGCCGCCGCCGTCGCGCCCACGAGCCGGGTTGTCGATCCGGTCAAAGGCGGCAAGCAGGTCGAACGGCTCGCCGATCCCGCTTTCGATTTCGATGATCTGGCCGAGGCCGCCTCGGGTCCGCCCGGCCCCTCCTGAATCGGAGCGCAACTCCTTTTTCCAGAAAATGAGCGGCGTGATCTGCTCGGCGATCTCGACCGGCGTGCCCTTGACACCCGATGGGTAGGCCGTGGCCGACAGCCCGTCGGACCGCGGCCGCGCACCCGTGCCGCCGTTCGATGTCACCGTCATCATGAATCCATAGTTGCCGCCCTCGCCGCCCTTTACACGACCGCGGACGTTGAGGTTCCAAAGGCACGATGTCCCCTCGGCGGGGACGCGATCGGGGATCGCCTGGCGCAGGCAGCCGAAGATGACATCCGGCAGCATCTGCCCGATCACATGGCGGATAAGCACGGGGGCGGGTTTCAGCGCGTTGACGATCGAGTCCTCCGGCGCCGAGACGGTCAGACGCTCCAGCGAGCCTGCGTTGTTGGGGACCTTCGACGCAACGACACAGCCGAGGCCGAACACCGTATAGGCGGTCGTATAAGCGAGCGGCACGTTGATCCCGCGCCTTGTCCTGGGGCTCGTGCCCGTGTAGTCGACATGGATGCCTTGATCGGAAATGGTCGTCGTGGCCGACAGCGTGATCGGCTCGTCGTAGCCGTCCGTCACCATCGTATTCGACCACGAGCCCTTCGGCAGGCGGGCGATCTCCGCCATCACCGCCGCGCGCGACTTCTCGAGGATGTGCGTGGCGAGCAGATCGAGATCGTCCAGCTCGAATTCCCCCATCATCTCGACCAGCCGGCGACAGCCGACGTCGTTGCAGGCGGTGAGCGAAT
>WNFL01188885.1_pt2 | contig 10256 bp, 12 predicted proteins | sample 5400361 | NCBI WGS metagenome assembly WNFL01 (sample SAMN13153351, study PRJNA577476) | soil metagenome | isolation source: 40 cm soil on Douglas fir-dominated hillslope | place: USA:California | collected 2013-09-17
CTGCTCCGCGACGTCGTTTCGGCGGAAACGCTCGAGCGGGCGCTCCCTCACCTGGCAAAGCACCTTTCGTCAAGGGTGAACGCCGGGACCCGGGAAGAAGCGGCCGATGATTTGGATGTCTCGCTCAAGTGACTCTGCGAGGCTTCGAGACCAGTATGGAAGGAAGACGAAGGCGTCAACTCTCGGTCGAACTACCGAGCGGACCCGCGGTCCGATGGATCGTCAGGATCGTACGCCTCGCCTGGATTCCGTTCTCGCTTGCGATCGGCGGCCGCTGGCTTGGCTCCGGCTTTGACGTGCTCTCCTCTTCTCTACTCGCCTTCGCGGTTGTACAGCTCGGAGGTAAGGGAGAGAACGGGCTGCCGATCCCGGACGCCCTGATGGACTGGATTCGAACGTCAAAGTCTCCACTGACCGCGGCGCTGTTGCTGGCCCTGGGGATCACTCTGCTGGGCCGGCTTTTCCAGACCCTTGTTCAGTGGTGCCTTACCTGGACGCACCTCCTCGTGAACCGGAAGCTGACTCCTGAGGTCATGGAAGCATCACTCGAGCCGTCCACTCGCCGGCTCCTCGACCCGTCCACAATGGTTCAGCGCTGGCTGCTGAAGTTCGACCTCAGTTCCTTCATCCACGAGAGCGTTGCCGAAACAATTGGGGATGTCGGAACGGTCCTCATCATCCTTGTGGTTACCTTCAAAGCGAACATGACCGCCGGCAAGGTTGCCCTCGGCGGTCTCGTCCTGTGGGCAGCGACCGCTGTACCGCTCATGGTGCATGCACTCCGCGCGAGCAGGAGATCCGCTCAGGCACACGAAAACGTCGGCCGGATCATTCGCGACGGCGCCGCTCTGCGCGCGGAGTTGGGCCGCCCCTCGTTGCGGGCCTATTGGCGGCGACGACACCTCGAGCCGATGTCTGAGCTCCAGACGGCCATCAAGTGGCAGGGGATCTGGAACGCTGAGCTGTTTGGGTTTCTGGGACTCATCTCCTTCGCCATGCCCATCGTAGCCGTCATGGCCTCGTCTGCGACCGGATCGGCAGGTTCCTCACTGGCCGTCCTGCTCTACCTCACCCGCATGTCCGGGCCCCTCGACAATCTGGCGAGCACACTTCCCTGGGTGCAGCAGAACCTGATCTCCGTGCAGCGTCTCTTCCAGGTTGTTGAAACGGACCGCGATCGCGTGGATGAAACAACGGAGCCCTATACGCCCCTGGAGATCCAGGTTCGCGATTGGTCGGTCTCCCTCCCCGATGGATCGCGTATTGACTATCCACCCCAGACGGCGCGCCGCGGCACAATCCTCACGATCGTAGGTCCCAGCGGCAGCGGAAAATCCTCGCTCCTGGCGTCGCTGGCTGGGCAACTGGCGGCGACCGGCTCGCTGCTCATCGATGGCTCCCAGATCCTGCCGTCGGATCCCAGATGGCGCGAGGCTTGCGCGTTCGTACCGCAAGAGCCGGAGCTCGTGCCCGGCGCACTCATGGACAATCTGCGCGATTTCCCGGGTTGGAAGGAAACGCCGGTTCTCAAGCTCGCCGTGGCGCTGGTTCTCGCCAGTCGCAGTCTGGGCTCCGAGGGAGAGGTATCCATTGACGAGAAAGGGGTCAGCGTCGGTCAGCGACGAGCGATCTCCGTGCTCCGCGCAATCGGCTCGAGCACGCCGGTTCTCCTTCTTGACGAGCCCGTTGCCGGCGTTGGTGACGCCCTGGTCACGCCGATTCGCGAGGCTCTTCTGGAAGCCAACGGGCAGGGCAAGCTGATCGTCATGACCTCCCATCAGCACGACCTGGAGCGACTGGCCCTCGGAGCGACCGGCTCAGTGCTCCAACTGAAAGGCAACTGATCTTGCAGGTTGGCGAGGAGTCAAGATCATGCTCCAACATCTGTTTCTGTCTCCGCACTTTGATGACGCCATTGGCTCCTGCGGCGGCACCATCGGGCGTCTCGTCAGCCTTGGTTACCACGTTCGTATCCTGACGGCTTTTGGCGGTGACGAGCGTCAACCGTTCTCAATGCCCGCTGCGGTCCTTCACGCCGAATGGAAACTCGAACAGCCCGTTCGCCAGCGACGATTGGAAGACGTGTCCGCGTGTCGCGTGCTCGGGTGCGAACGCTCGTTCCTGGACTTTCCGGATGCGATTTACCGGCAAAATGCCCACGGCAACCATCTCTACCCGACCTTCGAGTCGTTGCGAGGACCAATCTCTCCGGAGGACTCGTCGCTCGCCGAACGCCTTGTTGCGGCGGTGAAAGGCCAACTCGGCCAGGAGGACACCGTGGTTTATTGCCCTTTGGGAATCGGTGCTCATGTGGATCATGCGCTGGTACGAAACTGTGGTCGACGCATTAAAAGAAACGTTACTGTCGTCAATTACACTGATTTACTATGACGTCCGTGAGGCCGGCGCACCGGAACGCTTCGATGGCAATCATGTCAATGTGAAATTGACAGCCAGCGAGATCGACAAAAAGATCGCCGCCTTTTCCGAGTACAGGTCACAGATCTCCGATCTGTTTGGCAGCCATGACGGGATGACGTCGTACTTCACGACGTCAGGTAGCAACGAATCGCTATTCCTACCTCCGCAGCCAGATCAGGAATCTCTGGCAAAGCTGCAAGGCGTCCTCACCGGCAATGGCCTTCCTGCATAAAACGTCGCCTCACAGCATCGAAACACCAGAAACCCTTGCGCAGCAGCCTCAATCGTTTCTTCGCATCACCTCTTCCATCTTGCTGCCCAGCTTCGAACCAACCAGGAGCACGCCCTTCAAAAGCCGCACGGCGGCGATGAACACCACATTGGTCACATTGGTCAGAAATCCACATACAAAAGCAACAACATACCAGTTGATGACGTAGTTTTTGTCGAACAGTTCGTATGAGAGGAGAGCGGCCCGCAATATACCACCGGTGACAAACCAGAATTTCAAAGCGCACACCATAGAGTAGGCGCCTAAGCTCAGTAGTCCGCATATCAGCTTGTCCTGCCACCGCTCGGGATGAGAGACGATCACAAGCGCAGAGGCGGGAGGAATGGCGAGCCAGAAGTTGATTGGCACCGCTTTGACAGCCACAGAAATATCCTGCATACCAAGCCAGACCGATACGGCGGAGACTGCCAGCATGAAAAAGGTGAAGAGGACGGCTGACACTTTTCTTTCCCGAACCTCGTCGTCAGGAGGGTCCCCGACATATTGTTTGACTTTCAGCGCCACTGCTGCGCAGCCAGCCACGATGAGAACGAAAACCACGACCGCTGCCACAATCATGCCGCTGACAGATGACACTGTTCCTCGGGGCCAGCCCTCAAATATTCCAGCGTGATCTCGTGTCGCGACCACGCCGATCAGCGCATAGAGCAGACTGGAGACCATGACGACTGTCGTCAACCGTAACGCCGCACCTTTCGGCGTATCCTGTGGAGCTTCCCGGACCAATGTAGTAGTAGTCGTCACTCCGTTGCCTCCGCAGCTCTAAACTACGAGCAGATCGCCCTCGGTTCTGCGCCAATACGGCGCGAGCTCCGGAAAGACCTCGTCAAGAGTTGTCCCGCGTGTCGTATCCAACATCTTCGTGTATTCCACGAGGCTCGGCATCTTCCACGAATGATCCTCAGCGTTCATGAATCCGAGGATTCCTGTCAGTTTATCCGTCGCCTGGCCGGCCATCTGCCCGCGCATGTACTCGCTCAGTGCTTCGGTGACGGCCTGTTTGTATGCGCCCGGCAGAACGCGGACATTCAGATACTCGGGGCGGTGCACCAGGCTGGTGGAGACGTAGTCCTGGATGTTTCGAAAGTAACGCCGTGCCTGAAAGCCGGCCCGATCGGCCCAATCATAAACATCCGGAATGTGCCGGATATTGAGCGCATGTGTCGTGAAGAGAAACGTCGTCACCGTGTTCGCACCAAGACCGTCGAGACCCCTGATATTCTGTTCGATCTCCTTCCAATCCGACGGATAGCGGACATAGTTGGCCACGTCGCCGACACCGTCGAGACTGACGAGGAAATGTACCCTTTCGAACTGCGCCCAATAGGGCGCCATTTCCTCGGGAAAAACCGTCCCGTTGGTGTGATAGCGTAGTCGCATGTGGCCGGCCTCGCCCAACGCACAGCACGACTTCACAAACGCAAACTGCTCCTCGATCAGGAACGGCTCGCCACCCGCAAGGATGATCTCTTTCACGTGCGGCAGGAAGGTCTTCAGGTTCGACCAGAATTCGGTATTTCGATACCACTCGAAGCGACTGGTATCGAGGTTCGACTGAACCGTGAATTCCCGCTTCAGCTCCGCATCCTGGCAAATTTCGCTGAGCTTCCTGGCGGCCGGCAGCCAGCGGCTCGACTCCCGAGGCTGGCACATGACGCACTGCATGTTGCAGGTGTTGCCAAGGCGGAGATCGACATACTGCAACGGGGCGTCTAGGGAGCCGTCCTCCGCTGTACTGCTGATCAACTGCTGCATCGGCTCTTCGCCGCACCTCTGAAGCCAGACGTCGTTTTCGACGATGCGATGCGATCGATACCCCTGCGCCTCTTCCTGGTAGCAGTGCTGGCACGCCTTCACCTGCTGTCCGGCCAGCATGCGCAGGCGGGCATCCTTCACATACTCGGAGTTCCAGTAGTCCGAAAGCGTCTGCTCGTTGAGATTGATCCCGCTGCCACCGCCCGAGACACAGCACAGTTGTACATTGCCGTCCGGCAGAGTGGCCGCATGGACCCAGGGCAGGACGCAGAAGGTCCTGGACCTCATGACCCTTCCTCGGGGGGAAGAGAGTTGACCGTGACCCGGATGTCCGGCCGTTCCGGCGCCTGTCCGACGAGCATCTTCCGGGCATACTGCATCCCTTCGCTGTTGATGCTCTGCGGCAGTCCGTCGGTCAGCGCATTGCCGCCGAACTCGCCCCAACAGTTCCGGCAGCACCCGAGGATTTTGCCATCCCAGTTGATCTGCGGAGAGTCCCACATCTGGGCACAGATGTCGTCCAGGTAATCGACGCCGTGCTTCTCTCTGAACTCCTCACGTGTCGCCGCGTCAAGTCCCAGATGCCGCTTGACGGCCTCCTCATTCCGAATCGGTGAGATCCGGGAGTCCCACGAAAGCTTGCCATAGAAGGCCATTCCGAGCTCGCGGGCCATCTCCCGCGCTGCGGGCAGCTCATGCTCGTTGTGGCCAAATACCACGAACTGCCAGGTCAGTAGCGGAAATCGCGACCGGTACAGTTCCTTGTATTGATTGAGCCGCCGAATATTGGCGATGACACGGTTGAAATCACCGCCTACGCGATAGACACAGTACGTGTCCGCGCTGGCACCGTCGATGGAACAGGTGAGGCTGCGGAAGCCGAATTTGACCAACGCCTCGAGCGCCGCTTCGCTTACGTGATTGAAGTTGGCGCCGTTGTCACACGTCAACGCCACCCCGCGCTGATGGGCATACTCGATGATCTGCAAGAGTTGCCGGTTGAGAAAGATCTCCCCGTAATTGGAAAGCTCGATTTCTTCGACCCAGGGATTCTCGTCGATGAGTTTACGAAAGTCGTCGAACCTGAGCCATCCGCTACCGACTACCGGAGAGGCGACCCCTGTAGTCGTCGGACAGGACGGGCAACGCAACTGGCAGACCGACGAGGCTTCGATCCGGATCTGGCGCGGGCGGATCTCCGATACTGGCGGATCAACGTCAGTCATGGCTCGGAACAGAGAGAGAGTGCGCTCATGGTTTTCGGATCGTCCGAATCTGCCCCGAGAATACCTTTCGCAAACGCGACCATCGGACCATCCGACGATTTTTCGATGAATGCCTGAAACAGCGACAGGCTTTCATTTCTCATCACCCCCCCTACGATGGCCGGCATCTCGTATTCCGGGTAGGTGACATTTCCGAACGATACTCCCGAGAGTCGTCGCACCGCGCCGTCCGCGGGAGCACCAACGCCGTAGACGATCCTTCCGATACAAAACGACATTGCCGCACCAAGACACATCATGCATGGCTCGAGGTTCGTATAGAGTGTCAGACGGCGGCGGTCCTTGACACTCGGAGCCTTCATATCCGCCGCGATCAGCGCAAGCAGCTCGGGATGCTCGAGCATGCGTCGCCGTTTATCAGAACAATAAGCCTCGGCGATCACTGCGCTTTCCGAGGCAACAATCGCTCCAATGGGCAGCTCGCCGGCCACGAGGCTTTTCCTGGCGAGTTGCAGAGTGAGACTCATAAACGTCTCATGACGAGATTGTTCCTGGCTGGGAATCATGCGTCAAACACCTGCTGCGCCGTGCCTCTTTCGGCAATGTCGCTCACGCCGGCGTACGGAATCGCCATCTCAGTCATCCTTCCCGTCGTAGACGCAACCGGAGGTGCACGTCTCCCGCAGAATGAGGCGCGAGAGCTCGGGGAGCTCCTGCTTCAGCCGGGTCCAGATCCATCGAACGAGAACCTCGCTGGTCGGGTTTTCGAGTCCTTCGATCTCATTCAGATAATAGTGATCGAGCTGCTTCCGGATCGGGTCGACCTTCTCCTTGATATCGGCGAAGTCGATGACCCATCCCGACCGGTCGCCGACCGGCCCCGAGACGAAGACCTCGACACGAAACGAGTGGCCGTGCAGGCGACCGCACTTGTGCCCTTCCGGCACGGCCGGTAAGCGGTGCGCGGCCTCGAAAGTAAACTCTTTAAAGATTTCCACTACCACCGCGCACTTTACCGCATTCAGAGGAACTTGTGAGTCCGCGTGCTCGGACGCCAATGTGCCTGCGATTCTCCAGTCAGTAGAAAAACTTGACTCTTGCCCGATCCCGAGGGAGCCTCGGTACGTACGGAGGTAAAGACAATGTCCGATGACCACGATCCGCTCGCGGAGATCGAACGACTCGACCGATTCTTTGACGGTGAGGAGGAGGGAGAACGTCCGATCGACGTCCTGCGCGACAAGGGAGTCTCGATCCCGGACGAGCAGAACCTCGATGACGCCACACTCCATGCGAGACTCTGGGATCTCATCAAGGCCATGGCCGCGGCCTGCGTGTTCGTCGAATCGACGGATCACCTGAGCGACCGCGAGCTGTACCGCTTTCTCGTCAGCCACGGGCTTCGCGAGGAAACGCTTCTCCCAACGCCCGGCTCCGGCGGCGGATGGCACCTCAGCCCGATCGGCGAATGCAGTGACGAAGACAACGAGATCTACCTCCGCTACTACGCCGACGACGAAACGCGCGAGCGCTGGCACCGCGACTTCGGCAAAACCCTTCCGCCGAAAGAGAAGCCGCCGTTCGATCGTGATCGCCTACTGCCGGTGCAGGACTTTACGGTCGACGAAGAGATTCAGTGAACGTCATGAACAAGGTTGCACGTTTTCAGAAGCGCGAAATCCGCCGCACGATGCACGATGGCGAATGGTGGCTCGTCATCACCGACGTCATCGCCGCCCTGACGGACTCCGCCGACCCATCGGAATACTGGAAGAAGATGCGAAAACGGGATCCGGATTTGAGCACGGCCCTCCAAGGGGGGGGACAATTTGTCCCCCCCCTTGCCTTCGAGTTCGCCACGGCCGGGGGGCCGCAGAAACTCCAGTGCTGGAACATCGAGGGCGTCTTCCGCCTCATCCAATCAATCCCCAGCCCCCAGGCCGAACCGTTCAAGCGCTGGCTGGCCCGCGTCGGCAAGGAACGCATTGACGAGATCGAGAACCCGGAGCTGGCCATGGGCCGGATGCAGGAGCTCTACGAAAAGAAGGGCTACCCCAAGGAGTGGATCGACAAACGGCTCCGAGGCATCGCCGTTCGACAGGACCTCACCGACGAGTGGAGGAATCGTGGCGCTTCGAGCAGCGTGGAGTTCGCCATCTTGACCAACGAGATCATGCAGGGGACCTTTGACCTCAAGGTCGACGAATACAAGCAGGTGAAGGCGCTGGAACGGGAGAACCTGCGCGACCACATGACCGACATCGAGCTGATCCTGACCATGTTGGCCGAGGCCACGACCACGACATTGCACCGTGGCAGGGAGTCACAGGGTATGGAGCCACTCCGGAAAGATGCCAAGGACGGCGGTGCCGTGGCCGGAAGGACGCGCAAGGACATCGAACGACAGACGGGCAAACCGGTGGTCTCGGCCGCGAACTTCAAGCGGCTTGGCAGCAGACGGCCGAAGAGATTGAAAGCGGGAGAGGATTGACCGGATGGAAATGTCCGTCAGCGACGAATACCCTGAAGTGACGTTCCTGCTACGCCATTGGAGCAACGGCGGCAGCGCGTTACCGGCTGTGAAAAAGCTGGCCGAGTGCGGCTACTCGGACGACGCAGCGGCCGTCGCGCGCCTGGCGTTGCGAGCGCCGGATTGCGTCGATCGCGAAGGGTTGGAAGCAGCAATCGCGCAGGCCGCGAACGTATCCGACGGCTGGGTGAGCGCGATCGAGGAGCTCGCACAGCATCCCAGCGAAGAGCGATGGGATGAGCTGATGCGCTTCGTCCCCCTCGAAGAGCACTATCAGCGCCTCCGCTACACCCTCGCCCTTCTCCTCTCCCTTCATTGCGATGGCAACATCCTCTTTCGGTGCGCCACAAAGCTCGGAATGACCTCGGATGCGTTCGATCTCGCCCGAAGCGGCACGGTCGACCCGGAAGTGATCGAAGCGCGAGGTGAAGGATCGGCGGCGCGTCCCGCCTGGTTAGGCCTCGCCGCCCAGGCCGCCTTCGCGCGCAACGACCGGTGGTCGACCCTTCGCTATCTCCGCGAAGCAAGCCAATACGGAGAAAGCTCCATCCTTTCATGGGCCAGCATCTCCGAAATCCGGAGCGAGGCGGCCTATCCTTCATCCCGCATCGCCCCCGCATTTACGGCGCGCCAGAGAGAAGCGGGGGTACTGAGATAGTTCGACGACCACGCCGGGGATACTCTGTATGAACCTGCGGAATATCATGGGTGATGCATGCGAGTTACCGTTAGCGATGATTCGGAAGCAGGTCTATATCGAGCCGCGTCACGATCGCATGCTGAAACGCCGTGCCAGACAACGTGGCGTCTCGGAAGCCGAGATCATTCGTGAGGCTCTGGACGGCCTCCAGACCGTCGCGGTTGTCCGCAGGGAGGTCGCTGACGTTTCCGCCCGGCAGGCTCTCGAGTTCATGCACGCACTCGGTACATCCCTTCGGAAAGCTCCCAGGGGCCGCAGGTGGACGAGAGAGTCGCTGCACGCCGATCGGATCAGTCGATGGACGAAGTTCTGATCGACACGAACACTCTCGTCTATTCGAAGGTGTTTCACGAGCGTGCACGATGGTTCGCGATCATCGCTGTGGCAGGGGGGAGCCGGTCCACGCAGAGGGCCATACCGAAGTGTCCGAAAACATCGGAAACTTGAAATGCCGAAACGGGATCGTTCCGAAGCTGAAGTATCGGCGAGACTTGTAACCAGCGCGGGTAGCTGAGCCGACGAAATCCTCATGACTGACGATCACCTCGGTTGACAGTATTCGAGCGTCTGCGGGGATATCGGGCCGCAATCTGCGCACGATGAGGCGATTTCGGTTGCGCGCGGAGGCGCGCCCTATCGGTAGCGATGTGAAGTGCGGCCGCGGAGGCGGCCGCTACAGAACTGTGCACTCTTCTGTCGCGAATTGGGCGGCGTTGTCCCGGCCGCCTCCGCGGCCGGCAAATTGGCGGAACGTCGTACCCCGCGCTCGCGCTGCGCCGAGCACGGGGCTGGATTGTGTTGTCGCGCCTTCGCGCGCATACGGGCGGGCTAGTCACAAGTGGCAATGGGTTGCGGGCGAAGCTTGGCGCTGTGCGTCGTTGCTCATGAGGATTGAGTCAATGCTCCCGGCGACCGACGTGGCGTGCGTCTTTCTTGGTTCTGAAGAAAACGACCGGGCGCGCTTGCGCGCGCCCGGTCTCACTCACTCCCAACCCATTCACACCTTCGAACTGCCGGACGTTCCGGAACCCTGCGGCTCCGGTTTCGCGGGCGCCGAGGGCGCTGGCGTGCCGGGTGCCGGAGATGTCGGCGAGCCGGGAGCCTGGGCCGCCTTCTTGCGGCGCGCAAAGCTCTTCAACCGCTTGATCTCCTGCACGTGCGGCACGAGGACGGCGTTGGCCGGGTCGCGGGCCAACTGCGAACCGATGGTGAACGCCTGTGCCGAGATGAGGGCGATGCGCTGCCGACGGATGAGGTTCGCTCCAGAGACGCCGTTCAGCATCGCCCGTAGCTCATCCTCCACCGCCGTCCAGCGGTTGGCCTCGTCGTACA
>WNFL01109159.1_pt1 | contig 10254 bp, 9 predicted proteins | sample 5400361 | NCBI WGS metagenome assembly WNFL01 (sample SAMN13153351, study PRJNA577476) | soil metagenome | isolation source: 40 cm soil on Douglas fir-dominated hillslope | place: USA:California | collected 2013-09-17
GCCGAGCACGAGGCCGTGATGGCCGGCGCCGATGATGATGCCATCGTAGTTGCGTTCGAGGGCGTGCACGTTTCGCTCTCTCGTTTTGCCGTCTTGCGCTTCTGCGCTGCTTTTCCGGCTGTTGGCAGGATCGGAAAAGTACCGGATACTTTGCGCAAAGGCGAGCCGACGGAAAGCGCGAGACGGAGCGCTTCAACGACCTCGCGCGCTGTTGGCGAGCGCGCGGGCAAAATTTTCATTGCCCAAGTCGGTCACCCCTGATCGCCATGGCCACCCGATAGGCGAAGACGAGGGCTGGCCCGAGCGTGATCCCGGGGCCCGGATAGTGGCCGCGCATGATCGACGCCATGTCGTTGCCGCAGACGAACAAGCCCGCAATCGGTTCGCCCATTTCGGTCAATACCCGGCCGTCGGGGTCGGCCCGCAGACCCACGCTGGTTCCCAGCGTGCTCGGATAGACGGCCATCGCGTAATAGGGCGGCGTCGCGATGCGGCCGAGGCATGGATTCGGTGCGTGGTGCGGATCGCCATTGTGGCGATCGAACTCGGTCGAGCCTTTGCCGAACTCTTGGTCCTCGCCCGTCTCGGCAAAGCGATTGTGTTGTCGCACCGTCTCGCGCAGACCCGCTGCGTCCACGCCAATCTTGCCGGCAAGCGCCTCGAGCGAGGTCGCCTCGACAAGATAGCCGTTCGTGATGAACCGGCGCAGGGGGCGCCGCCCCGGCGGGACGCGGCCAAGCCCGTATTTCTCGATGAATTCACGGTCACAGACGAGCCACGCTGGGATGGTCGCCACCGTCTGGTGCGAGCGGTGCATGCCGATGACGAACTCGTGGTATGAGACCGCTTCATCGACGAAGCGACGCCCGGCCGCGTTGACCGCTACGAGACCCGGCTTGGCTCGATCGAGCGACAGATGCGGGAAGGCCCCGCACCCGCCATCGAGCCAGGCGGTCTCGGATACCGGCGTCCAGAACGCAGGCGAAGCATGGTCGTCCTCCAGGAACGCGCCGACCGTGCGCGCTAGCCGAATGCCGTCGCCGGCTGCGCCGGCAAACGCCACGGCGTGCGCCAGCGGCGGCCGGACATGGTCGTTGAGCCGTTCGACGCTGCCGCCAAATCCACCGGTCGCCAGCACGACCCCCCGACGCGCTGTCACAGGACGGGGATTGCCGTCGACCGAAAGCACGGCACCGCAAACTCGACCCGCCGCGACTGTCAGCTCCTGCAGGGACGCGTTCAGCCAAACCGGCACGCCGTTGCGGCGCAAGCTGTAAAAGAGCCTGGCGACGAGCGCATTGCCCATCAACAGCCTGGTGCCGCGCCGGTAGCGCAGACGATCGCTCGCGTGCCGCCACAACAGCGACGTCGCCGCACGCAACGCCGTGAGCGATGCGAACGGCCGCGCGAGCGGCTCGATATCATCGCGGCCAATCATCATGCCGCCGAGCGCCATGAATTCGCCGATCGGCGGCCGCACCAGCTCGAAGTCAGCGCCGAGCAGCCGGCCGTCGAACGGCAGCGGCAACAAAGGCCGGCCGGCAAGCTAGGGCGTGAATTTTACCTCGCTGCGCCGATCGAGATAATCGACGACCTGCGGGCCGGTCTCGAGATAGGCGTCACGGCGCTTGTCGGGCGCGGCGCCAATCACCGCCTCGAGATATCGCTTGGCGTCGGCGACATTATCGCTAAAGCCGGCTTCGCGACTCTGCCGGGTGCCGGGCACCCAGATCGTGCCGGCCGAGGTCGCGGTGGTGCCGCCGACGCGGTCTGATTTTTCGCAAAGCAACACGTCGAGGCCCTCGAGCGAGGCCACCAGGGCTGTCGTCATGCCGGCTGCCCCGGCGCCGACGACAAGCGCGTCGACCTCGACCGTGCCCTGCGACGTGTTTGGCGTGGAGACAGACATTTCCCCTCCGATTCGGTCGCGCGCCCCCGCGGTTGAAATTTTCTACACCCAGTCGAACGCAAGCGACATTTCAATCTCGCCCGAGCGCTCGAATTTCGGCAGCGCGGGGAATTGACGCAGCGTGCCAATCGCGTCCTAATGCGACGCAGCAAACGACACCCTATTCGATCACCTCCATCGACCGCATGATTGGCGCTCGACTGCCGGCATCTGTGCTCATCGCATGCGCGGCCCTGACATTGGGGAGCGTTGGGGCATGGGCGCAGGATTGGCCGAACCGCCCCGTCAAAGTCATCGTCCCATACGGTCCCGGAGGAATCACCGACGTCATCGCGCGACTGTTCGGGGATCGGCTGACGAAAGCGTACGGTCAGCCGTTCGTCATCGAAAACCGCGGCGGCGCCGGCGGAGCGATCGGCACTGAATACGCGGTACGATCGCCCAATGATGGATATACGATTTATTTTGCCGGCGGCGCGCCGATTACGATACTGCCGCAAATGCAAAAGCTATCGTTCGATCCGACGAAAGATCTGACTCCGGTCGGCATGGTCACCGTGAACGGCATGGCGTTCACCGTCCATCCCGACCTGCCCGTCCGCTCGCTGCGTGAATTCACCGAATACGTCCGGGCACGTCCGGGCCAAATCAATTACTCCGTGGGCGGCATCGGCACACTGAGCCATCTCGCACCGACTTTGCTGTCGGCGCGCGAGGGTCTCAGCATGGTCGCCGTGCCCTATCAGAGCATGCCGCCGACGATCGCTGCTTTATTGGCGGGGACAGTCCAAATGTTTTTTGGCAATATTTCCGACGTCATTGAACCGGTACGAATTGGCAAGGCTCGCCTCCTCGCGATGTCGACCGCAGAGCGTTCTCCGCAGTTTCCGGATATTCCGACCGTGGCTGAAACCGTCCCCGGCTTCACCATGACCGGTTGGCACGCCTATTTCGCACCGGCGGGAACGCCTCGGCCGATCATCGAACACCTGTCCAAGACGCTGGCCGTGGTCAGCCGCGATCCCGCGATCGTCAAGACTTTGGGCAGTCTCGGCATCGATGCGGTCAACGCTACGGGAGATGAGCTCGCGCAAACCATTCAAGCGGATATTCCGTTGTTCAGGGCAGCGCTCGATGCGGCCGGCCTGCTGCGCACACAAACCGCGAGATGACCTTAGTTGAGGCGAGGAGACTTACCATGACCATGGTTTCGACAGGTGATGCGGCGACGGCAGCGACGCCGGAGTTCGTGCCTCTGAGCAAACACATCGGTTGTGAGGTCAAAGGAATCGATCTGCGCGAGCCTTTGCGGCCGGACACGATATCGGCGATCTATCGCGCCTGGCTCGACCACGCCGTGCTGCTATTCCGCGATCAGGATTTGTCCCAGGAAGACTTGATCCGCGTGACCGGGCATTTCGGAGAGTTCGCGCCGCTCGGCCGGCCTGCGCATACTCTGCCAAAGGGATTCTCGCGACTTTTACCGAACATCATGATGATTTCGAATATTCGGGAAAACGGCGAGACGATCGGAGCGCTTCCCGACGGTGAGATGATGTTTCATCACGACACGATTCACCGCGAGGACCCGCACAAGGCGACGCTGCTCTACTCGGTCGAAATCCCGACGTATGGCGGCGACACGCTATTCGCCAGTGGCACCGCCGCTTACGACGCGCTTGACGAGAAGGTGAAAGCGAAGGTTGAAGGGCGTCGCGCGGTGAACCACTACGTCTATAATTCGGTCGTTCGGGGAGACAAGCAGGGCGTGGAGGCGACGAGCCAAGCCGCGCATCCGGTCATTCGCACCCACGACGAGACCAACCGCAAGGCGATATATGTGAACCGGCTGATGACGGTAAAAATTGAGGGAATGTCCGAACCGGAGAGTGACGCGCTGCTAAACTTTCTCTTCGATCACTGTGAAAAGCCGGAATTCGTCTATACCCATGTCTGGCGCAAGGGCGATCTGGTGGTCTGGGACAACCGTTGCTCCAGCCACGCGCGCACTGACTTCCCTTCGGATCAGCGTCGCTTGCTGTTGCGAACCACCGTCAAGGGGACCTCGAGACCCTATTAGGAGGCGATACATCGCGCCCGAAGGAGAGCTTGCGCATGAAAACGTTGATCATCGAGCACACGGCCCCGTTCCAGGGGCTGCCGGAGCTGGTCGCCGATGCGGAAGGTCTTTTCGCGCGAGAAGGCCTGCAGATCGCGTGGGTCAATACGAACGAAGGCGCCAACCACGACGCGGCCACGGACGTGCTCAGCCCGAAAGGCCTCGATCCCTTCCGCAGCCACGGCAGGCTGCTCGAGCAAGGCAAGGCCGACATGTACAATGCCTGCGAATGGGGCAACTATTGCCGCGTGCAGGACACGGCCGTCGGCAGCCGGCAACTCGGCCGGCGCGGCATCGTCACCTTCGCCGCCATCGTCGTGGCGCCGGACTCGCCGATTTATACCCCGCAACAGCTTGCCTACCACAAGGTCGGCGTGCCGTTTTATTTCGGCACCCACTATCTCGCGTTGCACATGCTCGAGGGCTTCTTGACGCGTGAACAGATCGTCGTTTGTAGCGTGCCGCACGGATCACGCTATCGCCTCGATCTGCTGATGCGCCGCGAAATCGAAGGCACGACCCTGACCGAGCCATACGTGACATTGGCGGAGAAAAAGGGCTGCCGAGTTGTCTGCTCGGCGTTCTATCACGGCACACACGTCGGCACCGAGAAGATCGACGTTGAGACCATGCGCGCATACAACCGCGCGGTCGGTGAGGCCGTGCGGCGCATCAACGCAAATAGACGCAAGTATCTTCAGTACTTCATCGACTATCACAAGGCGAAGGACCCGGAGATCGGCACCCTGACGGTCGACGATTTACGCGAAAGCCGCCTCGTCGTGTGCGAGCCGGCGCCCATCCCTCGCGACGAGATGCAGCGCACCTACGACTGGGTCAAGAGTTGGGGCATGCTGGAGGCGACGCAATCGCCGCTGCAGTTGGTCGACGACGACGTACAGACGCAGGCCCACGCAACCGGGTGATTTTGCCCACGTCCCGCACTTCCCCTACCCCCATCAGGGCAATCCGGCGTCGGCCCACCCGCTGTCGTTCTGCTTCCCGGTCGTGCTACTTCGCGCGCGGCGGAATCTGAATGAGCTCGGCGAGTTGCTCCTTCGCCAGCGGCGCTTGCAGGAACTTGAAATCGATCGCATCGCGCATCGTTGCATCGATACCGAGGATACGCTCGGGCGACATCGCTTCCTTCGGCAGAAACTCGTCCCGGATGCGGATGGCAAGGCGCTCGGACACTTTCCCGTAATCGGCGTAAATCCTCACACCATCCGGATTATCATAGAGCCATTCATACGCTTCGCGATAAGCCGCCACAAAACGCTCGATCACGTCACGGCGCTGCGCCAATGCCTGGGCGTTGACGATGTGAACGCGCACGGTCTGACCATGCGTCGACGGCGCGTCGCTGCCGCGGCCGATAAGTCATATCTTGCCCTCGTCGAGCGCATCAAGCCCGAATGGCGGCGACGCCCAACCCACGTCCACCTGGCCTGACATGGCCTGCGTCAACGTTACGGCGGAGGCTCCGGTCGACACCGGCTTTGCGGCGACGTTGAAGTGCTTGATGAGGGCGAGCAGCGTGATGTGGGTTGAGGCGCCGTTCGTGGAATAGGCCACCGTCTTGTCCGCGAGCTCGTTGAAGCTTTTGAGCGGCGAAGCAGCGGGTACATACCAGTAAAGATCGCTCGCACCGGTCGTTCCCGCGAGCAGGATGCGAACGGGCGCGCCCTTGGCGAATGCGCCGAGCACGCCGCCGGTGCCGGCCCCGATTCCGAGATCGACACTACCGGAGATTACCGCCTGCACCGTCTCGCCGCCCCCGCTGGTATAAAGCAGTTCGAGATTGAGGCCGTGCTTCTGGAATATCCCCGCCCGCCGGCCGATATCGGGAACACCACTGTCCCAATTGTTCGGCGCCCCGACGGCAAGCTTGAGCGTATCCTCGCACTGACCGACAGCGGGATACGCTATGGCCGCGGCTATCGTCATCAGGCAGAATCGTGTCAGCAGGCGAAACATCCGCATGTCCTTTTCGGGATCAAGCACGGTCGGCGGGCGGATTCTCTTTGTCCGAATTCGGGCAAAATGCAAGATGGAGGCATGACCACCTTGCCCGCAAATGAAGGAGCCTTCGTCCGATGACGCGGATCCGCGTCGATCTCCGAGTCCCGGTTGGGCGAGCGTTGCCCGACCTCGCCGCGTTCATCGTGCGCTGCGAGCAAGCAGGCTTCGACGGCGTCGGTATCCATGATCATCCTTCAAGCGGCCGGGACGCTTACCTGGCGCTGGCGCTGGCGTGCCGGGCGACGCAGCGCCTGCGGCTGTTCCCGGCTACCTCGAGCCCGCTGGTTCGGCATCCGCTCGTTCTCGCTTCGCTTGCCCATAGCCTGGAGGAGATCGCACCGGGGCGCACCTGCCTCACCGTGGCGCCCGGCTTCATTTCGACGCGGAGTATCGGAAAGCCGCGCGCGCGGGTGACCGTCATGCGTGAAGCGATTCGCGATATCCGCAAGCTCCTTGCCGGGGAGAGCGTCGAGTTCGGCCCGACGCCGACCCGCCTTAGGAACGCAAGCGCGACACCGACGCCTGTCTATCTGCTGGCGGCCGGGCCCCGCATGATCGAACTTGCCGGCGAGGCGGCCGACGGCGCCTTTCTCATGGTCGGTCTGCATGCGGCAGCCATCCGCGTAGCGCTTCGTCACCTGGAGCAAGGAGCGGCGCGAGCGGGCCGCTCACTGCGGGACTTCCCGGTGGTGTTCGTGGTCACGCTCGGCCTCGGATCCGCCGAGGCGGGCGCGCGATGGGTGCGAAGCTCCTTCGCACCAGGTCAACCCTTTCTCGCCTATCCGAGCGCATCGAATCTTCACTGGTTGAAAGAGGCCGGGTTCGAGCTCGAGCCAGCGCACGATCCCGCGGCAATCCCCGAGGATCAAGCGCGCCAAATTGCCGATGCATTCGGACTGTTCGGCCCTCCGGAACGTTGCGCGGAGCGCCTCCTGCAGGCACGGGAAGAGGCAGGCGTCGAGCACGTGTTCTTGTTCCCGGCGCATGACCTCGAGCGCGGCTACGACATGCCGGAGACCGAGGTTGAGGCTTTTGAGCGAGTGATCCGGCCGCGGCTCGCAGGATAGCGCGACACCTTACGAGTACCGGCGGCACGCGTTAGAGTGCTTAATGGTCGCAGATTACTTTTGACGCACGAGTGGTACACACGACAGGAGGGAGCTTATTCGCATGAGCGGTGCGAGCGCGGTGTTGGCGCCCGGGATGCCGGTCACAGTTGCGCCGGGTGGATACATCAGCTTCGAGATCGAAGCTGGTCAGCGGCTGCGCCTCACCCAACCGGAGGGAGAGCAGGTCGCGGACTTCATCTCGTTCAATCGCGATGACGTGCGCGAGCTGCTGAGCATGCATTCGAGCCGCGCCGTGAACTTGAGCTGGAGATTCACCGCGCCGGACAGCCTCTACAGCAACCGCAGCCGGGAGATGTGGAAGATCGAGGAAGACCTCACGCAAGAGAACTATTGCGGCGGAGGATTTTGCAGCGAGCACCTCAACATCGCGCGCTACGGCGAGGCGGGAAAGGGTGCCCCGAACTGCCAGTCGAACTTGGAGGCAGCCGTTCGCGGCTACGGCATGGATCGGTCGAGCTTCAACGTCGATGCGTGCTTCAACATCTTCATGACGGTCGCATACGATGCGGACGGCAAATGGGAGATCCGCGCACCGAAGGGCAAGCCGGGCGATTACATGGTCATGCGCGCGCTGATGCCGCAGATCGTCGCCATGTCCAACTGTCCGGTCCTGTTCAACGCCTGCAACAACTTCCGTCTCAAACCGCTGACGCTGGAGCTTGTGAAGTGATGTCCGATATCGCCGCAGCCCCACAGCCCTGGTATCGCTCCCTTGGCCGTACCCAGTGGAACACGCTGATCGCGTCCAACCTCGGCTGGGTTTTCGACGGCTACGAAACCTATGCGCTGGTCATCTCAGTCGGCGTCGCGCTGCGCCAACTCCTCGATTCTGCGAGCTACCCGCAGATCCCGCTCTATGCGGGCACGGTGATCGCGCTCACCTTGCTCGGCTGGGGTATCGGCGGCCTGATCGGGGGCGTCATTGCCGACTACATCGGGCGCAAGCGCGCGATGATGCTGGCGATCCTCGCCTACTCGATTATGACCGGGCTCAGCGCGTTGGCCTGGGACTGGTTATCCTTCGCGGTATTGCGGTTTCTCGTGGGACTTGCGATCGGCTCCGAATGGGTGACCGGCACCTCGATCGTTTCCGAGTTGTGGCCCGACAAGAACCGCGGCAAGGGTGTCGGGCTGATGCAATGCGGCTTCGGCATCGGTTTCTTCCTAGCCTCGTTCGCGTGGCTCTTCATCAGCCCGCTCGGCCCCGGTGCTTGGCGCATCATGTTCCTGCTGGGCGTTGCGCCGGCGCTGCTGACGCTGTGGATCAGGCGAGCGATCCCCGAATCCGACAAATGGGAGCGCGTGAACGAGCGTCGCGCTGCTGCGACCGAACGCAAGCGCAGCGGCGCGGCCCTGAGCGAGCAGGAAGAGTCGCTTGCCCGCTTCACCATGGTTGATCTCTTTGCGGAGCCCGAAATCCGCAGGCGCGTGATCCTCACCTTCCTGATGTCGCTCGCGTCCACATTCGCCTTTTGGGGAATCTCCGCGTGGATGCCGCCCTACATGGCGAGCGTCGCCGCCAAAGCCGGGCTGCCGGCGCAGCAATGGGCGAGCTACGTCGCGATGGCCGCCAACGGCGCGGCCATCATCGGGTATGCCGGGTTCGGTTTCCTTGCCGATGTCTTTGGCCGCAAGCCGGTCACCATGGCCTACGTTGCGCTCGCGTTCTTGTCGGTGCCGGTCTTCTTCATCTGGACCCAGGATCTGACGCTTCTTCTGTTGGCCGGAGCGTTCAGCGGCATCTTCGTATCCGGTCAGTACACCTGGATGGCGGCTTGGCTGCCCGAACTTTTCCCGACGCGCGTGCGCGCGACCGCGGCGGCGTTCGTGTTCAACACGCCGCGCCTGATTGCATGGATCGGTCCATTGATCTCGGGCTGGCTGATCGCGAATTTCGGCGGCTTCAGCCAGGCCGCAGTGGTGATCGCGATGGTGTATATCCTCACTCTCGTGGCGGCGCCGTTCCTGCCTGAGACGCGCGGAAAGCCGCTGCCAGAGTAGTTTCTACTGGGCCAATAGGCTAAGAGTGTGAGAACGCGAGGCTGAGCGTCCGCAGCACGCTACGCGACGGTCTATACACTTCGAGCGAGATCCAATGGCAACTCAGAAACGAATGCACGCGGCGCCGTGGCCCGCGTTTCATCCGCTCGATGCTGGGCTGAGGACGCAGCGGCGTTGAGCCAGCGAACAGGCTCCGTCCTGTGGTCGTCGTGTCTGGCGATGCTCGCGGTCGGCGCCAACAGCACCGCGATCATGGCCGCCTTGCCGAACATGCGCGCCGAGCTTTCCCTCAGCTCGGCAGGCGTGGAGTGGGCGGTGAACGCCTATCTGGTCGTCTCCGCGGCCTTCATCGTGGTTGGCGGGCGGGCAGCGGATCGGTTCGGCGCACGGCTGGCATCGATGGTCGGATTGGTGTTTTTCGGCATCGGCTCCTGCATCATTGCCGTCGCCGGCGCGCAAACTGCGCTGCTGGCAGGACGCGCCTTGCAGGGTCTCGCGGCTGCGGTCGCAGTGCCCAGCACGCTGGCTGCGGTCGATACGAGCGTCGCGTCGGAGCGCAGAGCAGCAGCCATCGGCGCATGGACCGGCTTCCTGATGCTTGGCTTTAGCATCGGACCGCTGGTGGGAGGTACGCTCACTCACTTCACGGGCTGGCGCGTGATCTTCTGGCTCAACGTCCCGCTCATGCTAACCGCTATTGCCGGCCTCGCCTGCGCAGGCTCGGCGACCGGTCATGGTTCCGGGAGCAAAAGTCTGCCCGCGGATTGGATCGGCTTTGTCTTGCTGACCACGTTGATGGTCTCGCTGGTCTTTGGGCTGCACGAATTGCCGCATGCGCGGACGGCACTGCTCCCGGTTATCGGCCCCTTCCTACTGGCGGGCGCGGCGCTCTTTCTGCTGCTAAGGGTCGAGGCGCGCGCGGAGGCGCCGCTTGTCGACTTGAGCTTCTTCGCGCGCCGCAGCTTTGTGATGGGCCTCACCATCGGCTCGCTGGCGATGTTCAGCATCATGAGCCTACTGCTCTACTTCAATCTCTATGCGCAGAGCCGGGAGGGATTAGGCCTGACCGCGCT
>WNFL01014415.1_pt3 | contig 10252 bp, 8 predicted proteins | sample 5400361 | NCBI WGS metagenome assembly WNFL01 (sample SAMN13153351, study PRJNA577476) | soil metagenome | isolation source: 40 cm soil on Douglas fir-dominated hillslope | place: USA:California | collected 2013-09-17
TTCCTGGAAGGCCTGCGCAAGGACTCGCGCGTCATGCCGCGCGTCTTTCAGCAGATCGACTGGTCCAACGGCGGCGACGGGATCGTCGTCCGCGATGCCATCAAGACGATGGCCGATTTGCGCGGCAAGACGGTTGTGCTCGCGCAGAACTCTCCGTCGCATTTCTTCGTGCTGAACGCGCTGATTAACGGGGGGGTGCAGCCCGCGGAAGTGAACTTCAAGTTCACGCAGGACGCGTTCCAGGCTGCGGCGGCGTTCAACGCCGACAAGAGCATCGCGGGAGTCGTGAGCTGGGCGCCCGACATCTACAACCTGGAAAAAGTCAAAGGCAACAAGGTTCTCGTCACGACGTCGACAGCCAACAAGCTGATCGCCGACGTGTGGTTCGCTCGAGCGGACTTCGCGAACGACAACCCGGACATCATGGAAGGCCTGACGCGGGGAATGTTCGACGCGATGGTGGACCTGAAAGGGCAGGACGCGAAGCAGAAAGTCGCCAAGCTGATGGCCGCCGGCTATTCGATCCCCGAAAGCGACGCGCTCGGCATGCTCGGCGACGCGCACTCGACGAACTACGCCGAGAACCGCGACTTCTTCCTCAACCAGAACAACCCGACCAACTTCGAGCGCACCTGGACGACCGCGTACTTCCTCTACAAGAAGATCAACGCCGTCTCCGAACAGACGCCGTTCGATCAGGTCATGGACTTTTCCGTCATCCAGAAGCTCGGCAGCGATCCGAAATACGCCAGCCAGAAGAACGAGTACGACATCCATTTCGCGCCCGCGACGGCCGGATCGATCACGGGAGAAAAAGACGAGATCCTGACCAAGACGGTCGTGATCCATTTCTTTCCCAATTCGTGGGATCTGAACAAGAAGGTCACCCGCAGCCAGGACGGCAAGGAAGTGGAAGAGCTCTACGATCCGAACGTCAGCTTCGTGGTTGAAGAAGTCGGCAAGCTGTCGGGGCAGTACGGCGCGGCACGCATCATTATCGAGGGCCACACCGACGGATCGATGCGGGGCCAGGTGCCGAAGGGCCTCGTGCAGGAGCTGTCGCTGAACCGCGCGAATTCAGTCAAGGAAGCAATCGTCCGGAAATTCGGCTCGCTCCAGCCCAACCAGTTCTCTACGGCTGGTATGGGCTGGGACAAGCCGGCCGACGCATCCGATCCGGAGAACGCCGCGAAAAACCGGCGGGTTGAGATCAAAGTCTACCCCGCGGAAGCAACGGCGACCGCCAAGTAGATGCCGTCGGAGTTGAAATCGTCGCTGCTCGCGCTACGGATTCCGCCGCCCAGCCTGACGAGCCGCCTGATCGGTGTCGGGGCGATGGCGTTCATCGTCCTGTTGTGGTGGCTGGCCACGCGGGGCATGGGATCCGAGAACCGCCTCGTGTCGCCGATCATCCTGCCGAGCCCGGCCGAAGTCGCCAGGAGCTTCCCCAGCCTGCTGCGCGACCGCGCGCTGGTCGCGAGCATTGCCGCGACGCTCAAGCGCGTACTCGTCGGCTTTGGTCTGGCGGCGCTCATCGGAGTCCCACTCGGAATCCTCGCGGGATCCTGGCGTGTGATTGAAGCCGCGGGCGCCCCTCTCGCCCTGTTTGGACGCAACCTGCCCGTGGCGGCGCTGATCCCGCTCACGATTCTGTGGTTCGGGATCGACGAGACGCAGAAGATCATGTTCATCTTCATCGCATGCGTGCCGTTCGTCTATTCGGACGCGGCGGCCGCGGTGGCCAACGTGCCGGAGCGCTACATCGAGACCGCGCAGACGCTGGGAGCGAGCTCGTTCCAGATCGTCCGAAAAGTGCTCGTGGCGCTCGCGCTGCCCGACATCTACAACAGCCTGAGGCATCTCTTCGGCCTGGCGTTCGGCTACATCATGCTGGCCGAACTGATCAACGCGGAGCACGGTCTCGGCTACCTGTTGATGACGAGCCAGCGTCGTGGATTGTCCGAGCACATCATCCTGATCCTGATCATCATCGGACTGCTCGCCTACAGCATCGATCGCCTCCTGTTCTTCTTCCAGCGCGGACTGTTTCCGTACCGGACCATCGAGGAATGATCGGATGACCGCGAACGCGAGCGGGCCTGTTGCAGCGTCCGCGCCGCCCAACGTGGTCGATTTCCAGGGCGTCACGAAACGCTTTGGCGACCTCACGGTGATCCGCGACGTGACGTTCTCCGTGCCCGACCTGCCGAACAAGGGCGAGTTCATCGCCATCCTCGGGCCATCAGGCTGCGGCAAGTCGACCGTGCTCCGGCTGATTGCCGGGCTGCGGCCGCAGTTTCCGGCGACACTCGGAACGGTGCTTGTCGCCGGAAGTCCCGTCCAGGCTCCGGGATCCGATCGCAGCATGGTCTTTCAGGACTACACGTCGTTCGACAACCGCAGCGTCGAAGACAACGTCGCCTTCGGCCTCGAATGCCGGGGCGTGGCGCGACGCGAGCGCGTGGAGATGGCGCGCCACTGGATTGCGAGGGTCGGCCTCGACGTCAAGCGCGACGCGGGCAAGTTCCCAAGCGAACTCTCAGGCGGCATGCGGCAGCGCGTCGCCATCGCGCGAACGCTGATCCTGTCGCCGCGGATTATCCTGATGGACGAGCCGTTCGGTGCGCTCGACCCGACGACGCGCCTTCATATGCAGGAGCTGCTGATCGATCTCTGGAAAGATGCGCAAGCGACCGTGTTTTTCGTGACGCACTCGATTGACGAAGCGGTCTATCTCGGCGATCGCGTGTACGTCTTCTCCTCAGCTCCGGGTACGATCATCCGTCAGATGACCGTGCCACCGCCGACTCGCCCGCCCAAAGAGATGCTGCGCGAACCGGATTTCGTCGATCGTGTCTCCGACATTCGCGATCTGATGGACAAGATGACCGCGTCCACGAAGGCCGGCGACTGACCATGGCTCCGCAGAACGCAAGGATGACGGACTACATCAAGGAAGCGTTTCTCTTCAGGTGGAACCTGTTGTTCTTCGCGGGCGGCGTGGCCGCTGCCGCGTTGACGCCGTTTGCGGGAGCCCTGCTGCCGCTCGTGGCTGCGGGCGAGCTGACGTATCTGACCGGCCTCATCTCGATTCCGAGGTTCCGCGCGGCCATCGACGCCAGGGTGCATGCGGCCGGCGCGACGGCTGGTCCGGCTCCGGCGCCCATGTCGCTCGTCTCGATGCTCAAGGGCCTGCCCGCCGAAGCACGCGCGCGGTTCGAGCGGCTCCACTCGCGGTGCCTGGAAATGCGCGGCATCGCGGCCGGCGTCCGCGGCGCAGCGGGCGACCAGGCCGGGACCGCTGAGGAAATCCGCACACCGGGCCTCGACCGTCTGCTCTGGCTCTTCCTGCGGCTGCTGCTCTCGAAGACGGCGCTCGATCGTTTTCTGCAGGCGATGAACGAGACCGAAATCACGAAGCGGCTCGAAGAGGTGAAGAAGAACCTCGCGGCCGCCCAGACCGCGAAGGACGACCGCGTCGTCCGTTCGCTGCAGGACAGCATCGCGAGCGGCGAGATGCGCCTCGACAACTACGGCCGCGCGAAAAAGAACGCCGATTTCGTGTCACTCGAGCTCGATCGGATCGAAGGCAAGATCCAGGCGCTCGCCGAGATGGCGGTGAACCGCCAGGATCCCGACTTCCTCAGCAGCCAGGTGGATTCGGCCGCGGACAGCATGCGTCAGACCGAGAAGGCCGTCTCAGAGTTGCAGCACCTCACCGGTCTGGCCGATCAGCTCGAGGAGCCGCCGGCGATCATGGAAACAGACCTGCGGGAGGCGCTCCGGCAGTGACGGACGACGGTCGTCGTCAGACGGTGCCACTCCCCGAGTGGTTTCCGCGATGGGCGAGCCAGCTTGGCGAGCTGTATTTTTCCGGCACGACGGCGACGTTCGTCCTGCACGGCAACACGGACGATCTGTTTCGATCCAGTGGAGATCCCGAGCCGCGATACGGAGTCCTCACGGAATTCCTGGTCGAACAGCTGTTCGGCCGATGGTCGCTCGTTCTGTACTACGACATCGGTCAGGGTCTTCGGGTGTTTGCCGGCCGCGACGAGCACCGCCTGCGGGAGATGGTCACGCTCGCCAACCGCAAGCTCGGCGACCTGAGCGCGTTGACGAAGGACCCGGCAGCCGCGTTTGCCGTGCTCGATCGCTTCGTCCGTAACAACATCATGGCCGCCGAAGGCGATCGCCTGAGCCTCGCCGTGCTGCTGAACCAGGCGTCGTACGTGTTTCCGTCCGGCGAGCCCGGCCATCTGAGCCCGTCGGCCTCCTCCCAGCTCGTGACGATGCTCAACTGGGCGATGAGCCCGCAGGTCAAGCAGCTCAACATGGCGTTCGTGCTGATCGACGAGAAGCTGACCGACCTGAGCGATCGCCTCGTCGGCAATCCGCACGTGGCCGCGATCGAAGTGCCGCTTCCGAGCGACGAGGAACGCGCAACGTTCATCCTCTCGGCCACGAGCGCGCCGCCGGCGCGCGATCTCAAGAGTTTCTCCGACTACGGTGCGGCGGAGCTGGCCAAGCTGACGGCGGGCATTTCGCTGGCCGACCTGAACGTCCTGATCCAGTCGGCACTCGAAGGCGGAAAGCGGCTCGACGCGGCGGTGTTTCGTGCGATGAAGAAGCGGCTGATCGAGCGTCAGTGCCACGGGCTGCTCGAGTTCATGGAGCCGCGGTGGACGCTCGACACGGTGGTCGGACACGAGGCCGCCAAGGCGCGCCTTCGCCAGGACGCCGCGCTGTTGAAGCGCGGCGCGCTCGACACGCTGCCGATGGGCTACCTGTTGTGCGGGCCTGTCGGCACCGGCAAGTCGTTTCTCGCGCAGTGCGTGAGCGGTGAAATCGGTATTCCGTGCGTCGTGCTCAAGAACTTCCGCTCGAAGTACGTCGGCGAGACCGAAGGAAACCTCGAGCACGTGCTTTCCGTCCTCCGTGCCATGGGCCCTGTCGTCGTCGTGGTCGATGAAGCGGATGCAGCGCTCGGCAACCGCGAAGCCGAGGGCGACTCGGGGACGTCGAGCCGCGTGTTCGCGATGATCGCTGAGCAGATGGGTAATACCTCGTACCGCGGCCGCATCCTCTGGATGCTGCTGACCGCCCGGCCCGATCTGCTGCCCATCGACTTGAAGCGTCAGGGCCGCGCCGAGGTCCACATCCCGCTCTTCTATCCCACCGACGAGAACGAAATCCGGCAGATGTTCGTCATCCTCGCGAAGAAGCTCGGCTCAAAGGTGGCGCCGGAGGACATTCCGCCCATTCCGCAGCGCGGCCAGCTGTCGGGAGCAGACATCGAGGGCATGGTCGGACGCGCATGGCGTGTGTCACTTCTCGCCGGCGCCGATCATGTCACCAGGGAAGCGCTGGCTGACGTCGTGGCTCAGTTCATGCCGTCCACACAGGGCTTCGAGCGGGAATTGCAGGAAACTGCCGCGATACTGGAATGCACCGACAGTGAGTTTCTGTCCGCCGCGATCCGCGCGCAGATCGTGGCCGAGGGCGGCAGAGGCAAACTGCAGGCAAGGCTGACCGCGCTCAAACAGATCGTGAAGGAACTGTGAGATTCGAAGGAGGCATCAGTGGCACGCACGAGTTGGCTGGATGAAAACGTCGAGAAGGCCGGAGCGCCGATTTTTCAGGAACAGCTCAAGAAGCTGGAGTCGTTTACGAGCGCGCTGGCTGACGGCGTGGTGACAAAACAGGAGCTGGCCGGCCAGGAAAAGCGCCTGGTCGACGCGATGAAAAGCGTCGAGGGCGAGCTCTCCGATGCGGTGCACGCGAAGACGACGACGCTGCTCGTGGAGCTGACGGCCTACAACATCATGCGCCTGCTGCACGAACTGCAGGCCGAGCGCGCCCGCGTCGTATTTGAACGGTAGGCGTTTGTCTCACCTCAAACCCCACCAACGTCGCAGCACCCACTCGCCGCACAGCAGAAGGATGACGAGGGCGAGGGCCCACGGCTGATGCCAGAGATCGCGGCGCTCGGGTTCCGCCGTCTGCCTGGAAGTTTCCTGCAGCCACGATGCGACGCGGGAGGCGTCGTTCGCGCGCACGTAGCGGCAGCCGGTCTCTCGTGCCACGCGGCGCAGCCAGGCTTCGTTCAGCCGCGGATCGGCGAACTCGCGATCGGTGTCGGGCCGCGGGCGGCTTCCACGCGAACGTGATAAGCGCCGGGCCGATCGGGAACGAACACGGACGTAAACCGGCCGGGCGGTTCCGGCGCGCGATGGAGCGGCAGCGGTCGCTCCCTGCCGTCGGGCGACACAATCGTCGCGGTGACGTTTGCGTCAGCCACGGGAGAGAACGACGCGTCGCGCGCGTCGATGTCGATCGTGGCTGTGTCGCCGGGCTCGAGATCACTCGGCGCCGTGACGCTGACCGGGTCGGGAGCGGTCTCGGCGAGCCAGCGCGATGCCTGGCGCCAGAACAGCTCGTAGCTGCGATCGGTTGACGCCATCATCATCCGCCAGCGCCACGATGCCTCGCCGCCAAAGACCATCGATCTGCCCCGGCCGTACTTCTGGACAGCCATAACGGGATGCGTGCCTCCGCCGGGCGCCGTTGAGATCGCAAGCACCGTGGCGCCCGCCCGCGCCGGTCCCAGTGAGGCGAGCGACGCCAGCGCGGGCAGCGACGCCCATTTCTGCCGCGTCTCCACGACGGATCGGCCGAGCCGCATGATCGGGTGAGCTTCGCCTTCAGCAGTCAGGACGAGTTGATTTGGTGCCGCGGCAATCGATGTCAGCGACGCTCTCGCCACCGTGCCGCCGCGCCTGTCGTCGAGCTCGACCGGCAGGACGGCTTCGACGGGCGTCCCGATCAGGCTTCTCTGCGCGAACGAGCGGCCGCCCGTGATCAGTAAGCCTCCGCCGCGCTCCGACACGAAGTCGCCAATCAGCGAGAGCTGTGCCTGCGTGAAGAAGTCGCTTTCGATGTTTGCGATGACGAGCGCGTCGTACGCATACAGATCCTCGCGTCGCGCCGGGAAACCGGCGGCGAGCGCCTGAGTGCGATCCGCTGCCGCCTGAATGGAGAACGTGCTGCTTCCGTTCGCGTTTTTTCCTTTCCGGACGATCGAATCGACTTCGAGGCCGGGGTCGGCCGCCCATGCGCGCGTCATGAAGCTGTGCTCGAATCCCGGCGCGCCCTCGATCACCAGCACACGGCGTTTTCTTCCGCCCGGGCTGACCAGGACGCTGCGCGTGTTGTTTTCGGCGACGGGCTCATCCCGATCCGCGGGGATTTGCAATGTATAGACGGTCGCAGACTGTTGATCCGGGTATACGGTGAAGCGCTCGTCGTTTGGCGATCCGTCAGCCGACGGCGTCACGGTCCGGCGCTCGAGTACCTGCCCGCCAGAGACGAGCCGCAGCTCGAACGGCACTCGCCCAAACCCGGCGCTCGTCGTCGACACCTGAAGATCCACGGAAGCCCGATCCAGACGCTGGTCGCCGGCCGCGACGCTGACGACTTCCCGGTCGCGTATGCCGCCTGCCGCGCCGACGCCGACCGCGAACACCGGCGGCACATCGGCTGGCAGCTCCTGATGATCCGCGCCGGCAGTTCCACCGGTGTCGGCGCCGTCGGAGATCAGCACGATGCCGGCAATACGTTCGCCCTGAAAGCGCTCCCGCACGCGCGCCAGCGTTCCGCGCAGGTCGCTCTGGCGGGCGCGGGCGTCCAGTGAATCGACGGAAGCTGCCGCCAGCGAGTCGCCGACGGCAAAAAGCTGAGTGCGATAACTACGCGAAAGCAGCGGCAGCAGGTCGAACCGGACCAGCGCGGCCGCGCGCGCGATGCGCGACGAGCCGTCGGCGTCCGCGATCCGCATGCTGCGTGAGACGTCGACCAGCACCGGCACGACGGCGTCCCGTGCGCCGGCTGGAGGAAGAACGGCGATCGGACGGAAAAGAAACAGGACGAGCGCAGCGAGTGTGATCGTTCGCAGCGCCCCGAGTGTCCAGCGCCGGAACGTCGCCAGCGGCACGAGCGGCCGTCGATACTCGGCCCAGACGGCGGCCGCGACGAGAAGAGCGACGAGCCCTGCCAGCCACCACGGTGGGAAGTACGCGAAGGTCACGGCGTTTTCTTCGCGGCGATTGCCTTGAAGTAATCGTCCACACGCGAGCGATACGCCGCCGGCGCTTTATCGTCGATGCCGGCGGCCAGCCGATCGGCGGCCTGCTTCTCCTGCAGCCGCTTCAACAACGACGACTCGAGGCGCACGAGCGCGCCGGTCGCCTGGTCGCGAAGCTCCTGCCATCTGGCGAAGTCCTGCTTGAACGCTTCGGTGCCTGGGGATGAGAACGTCATCCCCTGTCCCTCAAACGTGAGTCCGGGACCTCCGACGCTCATGCTGGGATCCTTCCGCTGAAGCTGGTCGACGAGTTCGCGCGCCCGCTGCAACTCGCGCACGGCCTGCTCGCGCAGCTGGTCTCGCTGGCCGCTGCCTCCCGGCTTCTGAAGCTCGCGAGTGATGGCATCGAGTTTCTCGCGCAGCTCCCTGGCTCGGGCGAGCGCATTGGACAGCTCGGTCGAGTCGCGGTCCTTGCCGCCCGCGCCGGGTCGAGCGTCGCCGGACGCACGCCGTTCCTGATCCCCGCTGCCGCCCAGGCGGCGTTCGAGGCTCTTCAACTTTTCGAGCGCCTCATTTCCGCGCGCCCGCCCACCGGCGGAGTCGAGCCGGCGAAGGTTACCGGTTGCCGTTCGCATGTCGTCGGCGATCTCCTGCAGCTGGCGCGACGTCTGGTCGGCGCCCGCCTGCGCCTTTCCAGGCGGCCCGCCCTGCAGCCTCGACATCTGCTGCGCCATCTGCTCCGCCTGCTGCCGGAGTTCGGCCTGCTCGCGCGTCAACCGCTCCAGCTGGCGCTTTTTCTCTTCTTCGCCAGGCTGCTGGCGCGCGAGCTCTTCCTGGCGCTTCAGCAGCTCGTCCTGCCGCCGCGCCAGATTCCTGATCTTCTCCGCCGCGGCATCGTCGGTGGCGCGCCTCTCGGGCGACTGTCGTGTTTCGTAGTTCGTCTCCTGCAGACGCTGCAGTTCCTTGTCGAACAACGTCGAGACGTCGTAGTTGCGGTTGTTGTTGCCCGGTCCGCCTTGCGCCGACTGCTGGCGCGAAATCTGGCGTTTCTTGACGAGCGCCTGCGCCTCCAGCAGAGCGTTGAGCGCCTGCATCTCCGGCGGCAACGCGGTGGCCGTGTTGAGGGCATCGAGCGCCGTCACTGCCCGGCCCATCGCGTCCACCGCCTTCGTCATCGTGTCTTCTTCGGGCATCGCCTGGCCGATTGTCGGGCCGTCCGCCGGCTCGCTGCCGCGTCCCTGCAAACGGCGGCGCGGATCGCGCATCGTCGATTCGCGCAGGGAGCTCGCCGTCTCCTCGGCGCGTGTCTTCAATTCGGCCTCGCTGCGGCCTATGATCCGGATGTCCTGTGGCGACTGCGTGCCCTTCGCGCCTGCCGCACCGCGCCGATCGAGCTTCCACGTCGCGACGACGATCTGCTTCTGTGCGTTGACAAGGTCGTCGATCGATCCCGAATAGCCCGCTCCGGCCATCGACTGGCTCTGCTGAAGAGCGAACTCCTGCTCGTACGGCCGGACTTCGAGGAAGAAGATGTCGCTGCGGCCTTCTTTGGAACGGCTGCCTCGGCTGACATCGCGAGCCCGAACGTAGTACGACACGAAATCGCCCGGCTTCACACCGAGCTCTTCCAGGTACATCGTGTGCCGGACGGTCGCGCTCGTCGCGCGCTTCGGCACATCGAGCGGCACCGCTTTCTCCACCTGCCCGCGTACCGCGTACACGAGCTCAACACGATCGAGCCCGTAGTCGTCGTCTGCCTGCGCTTCGACGTCGACTTCCTCGAGCGGCGTGACCGAGCGATCGCTGGCGGGCTTGACGATGTGCACGTCCGGCGGACGATCGTCGAGGATGCGGATGAAGTATTCGGGTTGCGGGCCATCGGTCTCACCGTCACGGTCGGCCAGCGCGATCCGGTACGAGCCGTCAGCGGTCACCTTCATCTCGGCGGACATCTCTGCTGGAGAACGAGCCGTGAGATCGATGAGCGTGCCGTTTGAAAGCGTCATCCGTCCGCTCGCAACCGGCCGATCCGCGAACACGTGCAGCCGGATCGCGGTGCCGGCCGGCGCGTACACATCGCCGCCGTCGGCTTCGGTTCGGGGTTTGAGATCGAGCGTCGGCGGATACGGGTAGTCCACATCGATTCGCGACACACACGGCGGCTTGACC
>WNFL01371314.1_pt1 | contig 10252 bp, 12 predicted proteins | sample 5400361 | NCBI WGS metagenome assembly WNFL01 (sample SAMN13153351, study PRJNA577476) | soil metagenome | isolation source: 40 cm soil on Douglas fir-dominated hillslope | place: USA:California | collected 2013-09-17
CGATGCTGATAATCCCATTCGCGGTGAAGAATGCGGCGTCGAGTCTCGAGAGATCGCCCGGTTTCACCAGCCGATGCTCCCACGCTATCAAACCGGCGCCGATGCCCACGCCCACGTAGTACGGCCAACCCAGCGCGGCACTCCAGCCGAACACCAACAACGCCGCGATCGCCACGCCGTGCAGAGCCTTCGCCACGAAGATCGCGCGCCCCTGCCCCAGTCGCACGACGAGCGACTTGAGTCGCTCGGCCCTGTCGAACGCCTCGTCCTGCAGCGCGTAGAAGACGTCGAACCCCGCCACCCAACACGTGACCGCGGCCGCGATCACGAGCAACAGCCACCACGGCTCGCTCCACGCACCCGCCACCGCGAGATAGCCCCCCGCCGGCGCGATCGCCAGCGAGAAGCCGAGCCAGAGATGCGACCAGTGGGTGAAGCGCTTCGTGTAGCTGTAGCCGGCAATCCAGGCGAGCGCGAAGGGTGACAGCGCGAGACAGAGCGGGTTCAGCGCCCACGCGGCTGCAACAAACACCGCCCCCGCAGTCAATACGCCTCCCCACGCCTGTGTCAGGCTTAGACGTCCAGTCGGGAGCTCCCGATTCTGGGTTCGTGGATTCTTTGCGTCGAGCGCCCGATCGGCGATTCGATTGAATCCCATCGCCACGAACCGCGCCGCCGTGAATGCCACAATCACCAGCGCGACGGTGCGCCACAGGACCGGATGGCTGTACGACGCGACGATGACGCCCAGAAGCGCGAACGGCAGAGCGAAGAGCGTGTGCGGAAGCTTGACGAAGTTGATGTAGCGCACCAGCAGCGACTCGCCGGAGAACGTCTGCCCCTCGCGCACCCCTGTCATGGCCGCGACTTGTTGGGAAGGAGGAAAAGTCCAGCCATCAGCGCGTGAATACCGAGGCTGATCCAGACGCTCACGAAGGCGAGCAGCGTCGCCGCCCCGTAGAAGACCGGCCCCAGGCGGTACTCGGCCGTCACCGCGTCCACGAGCTGCTGGTCCGCGTCGGGCCTCAACAGGCGACGGCCCTTGACCGCGTACCGCCATACCAGATTGAAGCAGATCGCCGTCGCGACGAGGTTGGCGCCGTACAAGACGACCGCGGCTGTACGGGCCCCCACATTGGGCAAATAAGTCGCCAACACCGCCGTGGGGAACGGGAGCAACACGACGAAAAAAAGCAACCCCAGGTTGAGCATCGAGAAGACGTGATCGCTGCGGCCGATGTAGCGGAAGATGGCGTGGTGGTTTGCCCACATGATGCCGATGATCGCGAAGCTCAGCGCGAACGCCCCGTACGACGACCAATGCCCGCCGAGCGCGCGCCACAGTCCGTCGCGCGCCACGACCTCCGCCGCCGGGACGCGCAGCTCGAGCACGAGCAGCGTCATTGCGATGGCGAACACCCCGTCGCAGAACGCTCCGATCCGCTCGGTGCCCTGTCCCTCAGAGCTCAATGCCCAGGTCCTTCCACATCGCGTCCACCTTGCCCTTGGTCGCCGCGTCCATCACGATCTTGTCGGGCCACTCGCGCGTGAAGCCCTCTTCCTTCCACTTGCGCGTCGCGTCGATCCCCATCTTCGAGCCGTACGTGAACCCGCGGCTCGAGTGGTCGAGCACGTCGATCGGCCCCATCGTGAAGCGCACGTCGCGCTCGGGATCGATGTGATTCAACGCGACCCACCACGCCTCCTTGGGGTCGCGCACGTTCACGTCCTTGTCCAGGACGACGATCACCTTGGCGAGCGACATCAGCCCCTGGCCCCACAACCCGTTCATCACCTTGTACGCCTGCCCCGGATACTGCTTGTCGATGCTCACGAACACGAGATTGTGGAAGATCCCCTCGGCGGGCATGTGGAGATCGACGATCTCGGGGATCGTCAGCTTCAAGAGCGGCAGGAAGATCCGCTCCGTCGCGTGGCCGAGGTAGAAGTCCTCCATCGGCGGCCGGCCCACGATCGTGTGCGGCCAGATCGGATCGTTGCGCAGCGTCACGGCGGTGACGTGGACCTTCGGGTAATAGTCCGCGAGCGAGTAGAACCCGGTGTGATCGCCGAACGGCCCCTCGAGTACCAGCTCCTCGCGCGGATCCACGAACCCTTCGATCACGATCTCCGCCTCGGCGGGGACCTCGAGATCCGACGTGACGGCCTTGGCGAGGCGTACGGGCTCGCCCCGTACAAAGCCCGCGAACAGATACTCGTCGATCGTCGGCGGCAGCGGCGCCGAGGCCGCGTAGATGCTCGCGGGATCGCCGCCCAGGGCGATCGCCACCGGCATCGTCTCGCCGCGTTCGGCCATCGCGCGCCAGTGCGCGGCGCCCACCTTGTGACGCTGCCAGTGCATCGCCAGCTCGTTCTTGCCGAGCACCTGCACGCGATACATTCCGACATTCCTGACACCTGACACCGGGTCTCGCGTGATGACCCCACCCAACGTCACATACGGCCCCCCGTCCTCGGGCCAGCAGATCGGCACCGGGAACGTCGAGAAGTCCACCTCACCAGCTTTGATCACCGTTTCCTGACACGGCGGCCGGCTGACGGTCTTCGGCGGGAACTTGGCGACCTCGGCGAGCCGGGGCAGCATCGCCAGCTTGCCCATCAGCGAGTCGGGCACCTTGAGATTGAGCAGCTCTGCGATGCGCTCGCCCACGTCGTCGAGACGCTCGACGCCCAGCGCCATCGCCATGCGCCGCTCGGAGCCGAACAGGTTGACGGCAACGGGAAGGCGCGACGGCGCGCCCGAGCGCAGCGTCGGCTTCGCGAATAGCAGCGCGGGGCCGCCGCCAGCCGACTTCATGCAACGGTCGGCGACCTCGGTGATCTCCTTGTCCACCGACACCGGCCGCTCGACGCGCGCCAGCTCACCCGCGGCGTCGATCGCGCCGATGAAGGCGCGGAGGTTATCGAGTGCCATGGTGCACGGCGCAGATCCCGCCAGTCAGCAGCTCGAACCCCACGTCGTGGAAGCCGGCGGCGGCGAAGCGCCGCACCAGCGCCTCGGGCTCCGGAAACGCGAGCACCGACTCTGGCAGGTAGGTATAGGCGTCCCTATGTTTCGAGACCATTCGGCCGACGGTCGGCAGGATGTGGCGGAAATAAAAGAGATAGAGGGCGCGGAGCGGCGCGAAGCGGGGCGTCGCGAACTCGAGGATCACGAACCGCGCCCCCGGCTTGAGCACCCGCGCCGCTTCCGCCAGGCCGGCGTCCAGGTCCGCGAGGTTCCTGACCCCGAAGCCGACAAGCGCGCCGTCGAAGGCGGCGTCCGGGAACGGCAGCGCCAACGCATCGGCGCCCACCGGCACCGCGCGGGGGGCTTTGCCCTTGCCGCGGACGAGCATCGGCACCGCAAAGTCGGCGCCGAGCACGGTGCCGCGAAAGCCGGGCCGGCGCGCCAGCTCGGCCGCGAGGTCGAGGGTGCCGGCGCAGAGATCGAGATACATGCCCTGCGGCCGCCGCTCCCAGCCGAGTCGCGCGACGGCGGTGCGGCGCCAGGAGCGATCGACGTTGAAGCTGAGCAGGTGGTTGAGAAAATCGTAACGCGGCGCGATCGCGGTGAACATACCGCGCACGTAGGCAGCCGTTCGAGCGGGGGGTGGCGCCATAGGCGCGAAAGATAGACCGGATCACTTGAGCGCCGCCAGCGATCAGCAAATCGTGGCGTGGGCCAAGCAGGGCCACGAGGCCGCGTTCCGCGAGCTCGTGCGCCGTTACGAGCGCCCGGTCTTCTCGCTGCTCTATCGGATGGTGCGCGATCGCTCGCTCGCCGAAGACCTGGCGCAGGAAACGTTCATCAAGGTGCTGAACGGCATCAAGTCGTATCGACCCGAGTTCAAGTTCTCGTCGTGGATCTTCAAGATCGCGAACAACGCGGCGATCGATCACCTGCGCAAGAAGAGTCTCGACACCTTGTCGCTCGACGGCTCACCCTCGGCCGAGACGCCGGAGCAGATGCGCGCCACCTCGCTACAGCTTGGCGGCAAGGGCGAGACGCCGCTCGACGAAGTGGAGAGCCGCGAGCTCGGGACCGCGATCGAAAAGGCGATCGCGCGGCTTCGCCCGGAGTACCGCTCCTGCATCCTGCTGCGCCACGTGGAGGGGTATTCCTACGAGGAAATCGCGGAATCTCTAGACTTGCCACTGGGCACCGTGAAGACCTATATCCATCGCGCCCGCAACGAATTGCGGGTTTACCTCGAAGATCGCCGTGAGTGAAACCGCGGCCGGGGGGAGGCCCGTAAGGGTAGCCAATGAATCATCCTGAGAAACACCTCACCACCGACGAGATCGAGCTTTGGGCGCTGGGCATCTTGGGTGCCGAGCGGGCGATTCACCTCGCCGACTGCTCACTCTGCCGCGACATCGCCGACCGCGAGCGCAAGGTCATCCTGGCGCTGGTCCAGCTGCCGGGGTTTGTGCCGAGCGCCGGGTTCGCCGATCGCGTGATGGCGAAGGTGAAGGTTCCGACGCCTTCGGGCGACTGGCAAGAACGGTAGGGCACAGTCGCATGTAGGGGCGCAGCATGCTGCGCCCCTACTGTACGCTGTGACCTCACGCTCGAACCTCCGCCCCCACACCGACCCCCAGCAGCCGCGCCGCGCTCCCGTCCCGCACCGCCACCTCCACCGTTCCGCCCGATCCAACAAACGCCACTAGCGTGCCGCGTTCCACGTCGCCGAATGTGCGACGCAGCGCCCCGACGTCGGTCCCCGCTACGCGAATGCGCACGCCCGGCTCGACATCAGGACCCGGAATGTTCGAGATCAGCGTACCGAAGCGGTCAACGTAAAGAACTTCGCCCATCACGGCGGTGCCGTCGTGATGGGGAGGAGGGAGAGGGGAGATGTACGCGTCGGTGACGGGTGGACCCAGGTCCTCCAATCGCTTCCCGCTCGCCAGCGCGGCGGCGGCCGGCGCGAAGACATCCCGACCGTGAAATGTCGGCGCCGCGCCCATCGGAATGGGAATCGAGACCAACCGGGGTGTGTCGAGAAACGACAGCAGACCATTGTCGGGCGCGACGAACCAATGCCCACCAGCCGACGCCGCGAGCGCGCGTCGTGCCGTGCCGACGCCGGGATCCACGACCGCGAAGTGCACGGTCCCAGGCGGGAAGCGCCGCCAGGCGCGCTCGAGCAGATATTGCCCCGCGCGCACGTCACCGGGCGAGACCTGGTGCGTGACGTCGATCAGCGTCGCGCCCGGCGCGCGCGACAGCAGCACGCCCTTCACCTCGGCGACGTAGGAATCGGAGAGGCCGAAGTCGGTCAAGAGCGTGATTAACGCCATGGTCCCTTGGCCGTTGGCCTACACCAACGCACGACGCCACCTCCCGCTCCGCCAGAACACGATCATCGCTACTCCCCTGAGAATCGCCGTCACACTGAGCGCTAACCAGATGCCGAGCAGCCCCACGAGCCCTGACCACCACGCCGCGAGCGGGATGCGGAGCGCCGTCAGCGATGTACTCACGATCTGCGGCCAAAACGTGTAGCCCGCGCCGGCGAGGGCCCCCTCGAGGATCAGCTCGAAGCTCTGGCCAATCTGCGCGAACGCGATGACCCGCAGGTACAAGACGCCGTCGGCAATGACGCCGGGGTCGGACGTGAACAGCGTGACGAGCGTCCCGGGGATCGTGAGAAACGCGATCGCCGTGGTGACGGTGACGACGAGGCAGTATTGGACCGTCAACCGCACCGCTTCGCGCGCGCGGGCTTCCTGACCCGCGCCGAGATTCTGGCCCACCAGGGCGCTGGCAGCGAGCGAGAAGCCGCTGATGGCGATGAACCCCAGCCCTTCCATCTTGTGCCCCACGCCCAGTGCCGCCAGCGCCGGCGTGCCGAAGCGGGACGTGAACCGGGTGAGCAGCATGTAGATCCCCGAGAGCAGCACTCCGGCGAGTGACAGCGGCGCGCCGATGCGGACGATGGTCGGTAAGGCGCGCCAGTCGGGAGCGCTGATGCGAATCAAGCCGCGCCGCAGGGCGATCCCCACACCGAGCAGGAACCCTCCCCCGCGCACCATCACCGACGCCAACGCCGCGCCCTCCACGCCGAGTCGCGGGAAGGGGCCCACTCCCGCAATGAGCAGCGGATCGAGGCCGATCGACACGAGCACCGATCCCGCCAGCATCAGGANNCGCGGAACGTCGCTTCAATGGCGAAGAAGCCGAAGACGAGCGGCCCGCCCAGCAGCCACGTCGCGAGATAGGTGTGGCCCAGGTGCGCGACCTCGGCCGGCACCGTCATCAGGCGGAACAGGTCGTCCATCACGACCAGGCCCACGACGCTCACGACGGCGCCCACCGCGACCGCGTACAAGACCGCCGCGGCGGCCGCGCGCGCGGCGCGCTCGGGGTTCCCTTCGCCGTGGCGCCGCGCCGCCACGGCGATCAGGCCGATCTCGACCATCTCGCCCAGGCTGAGCGCGACCCATACGTAGAAACCGGCGGTGGACACCGCCGCGAGTGCGGCGGGCCCGATCAACCGGCCCACCCAGATGCTGTCAATCAGATTGAAGGAGAAGTGACACGCCATCATCGCGACCGCGGGGGCCGCGAGCTTCAGCACCACGGGCCGCAGCGGCCCGATGGTGAGGGCGCCCGTCGTCTCCCTCGTCATGGGGGCGACACCTCTCTCAGGAACCGCTGGAAGACGGGGTTTGCGGGGTAGCGATCGGCGAGCCGCTGCACGTAGCCGCGCGCCTCCTGCTCGAGCACGCGCCGGCCCGCGGGATCGCGCGCCGCCTCGCGCACCAGCGCCGCCGCCAGCACCCACGTGGCCTCGACCCGCGCCAGATCGCCCTCGTGCGCCACGCGGCGCATATACCGGATCCCCGTCTCGGCGTTGCCGCCGCCCAACCCGATGATCTTGGCGAACAGTCGCGCCAGCGCGCTCGCCCGCGCGAGACCGTAGTGATACACGCCGAGCCCGAGGTAGCAGTCGATGCAGGAGGAGTCGGCGGCGAGGAGACGACGATAGATGTCGCGCATCGCCTTGCCGTCCTTTGCCGCGCCCCATGACTGCCCGTGCAGGTCGCGTTCGCGTGCGCGGTAGCCGAGGGCCGTGGCAAGCCAGAAATCGCGGGATGGCGTCGCGCGGGCCCGCATGATCGCGACATTGAGTAACGAATCGATCCGTGCGCGAGCGAATTCCGACGAGTCTTTGGCAGCTGCCCACCAGATGTAGGCGCCCGCCTGAAAGATGAGGGGCGCGGGATCAGTGCTGTCGCGGGCGGCAAGGCGCTCGAAGTGCGAGGCGGCGGCGGCGAACTCCCCCGCGTATAGCGTGTCGAGCCCGGCGCGCAGCTCGACGCGGTCCGGAGTCTGAAGGAAGAGAACGGCTGCGGCGAGCAGCCGCACGTCAGCGCGCGGTGATCGGCAGGGGGGGGGCCGGCGCGAGCCCGGCGGCGCGAGCGACGACGGTCTTCGCGAGCTCGGCGAGCGCCACGCCCGCCGGGGACTCCGGTTGCGCGACGACGATGGGCTCGCCGCGGTCGGCGAGCGCGGGTATCCCGGCCTGCAGGGGGACCTGGCCCAACAGCGGCACGCCCACCTCCGCCGCGAGCCGTCCGCCGCCCCCGGCGAGAAACACCTCGGAGCGGTCACCGCAGTGCGGACAGATGTAGTAGCTCATGTTCTCGACGATGCCCACGACGGGCACGCCCACGCGTTCAAACATCTTTGCACCGCGCAAGCTGTCGCCCACGGCCATCTCCTGCGGCGTCGTGACGATGACGGCGCCGTGCAGCCGGATCGCCTGCGTGAGCGAGAGCTGCGCGTCGCCGGTGCCGGGCGGCAAGTCGACGATGAAGTAATCCAGCTCGCCCCACGCGACGTCGCGCAGGAACTGCTGGATGATCTTCATGATGATGGGGCCACGCCAGATCGCGGGCGCGTCGCGCTCCACGATGAAGCCGAGCGACATCAGCTTCACGCCGTGCGCCTCGAGCGGCTGGATCTTGCCGCCGCGCACTTCGGGTTTGTCACCGTCCGCGAGCCCGAACATGCGCGGGATGTTGGGGCCGTAGATGTCGGCGTCCATCAAACCGACGCGGTGGCCCTGCTTGGCGAGGGCCGCCGCGAGATTCGCCGACACCGTGGACTTCCCTACCCCACCCTTGCCGCTCGAGATCGCCAGCACTTTGCCCAGCGCCGGCATCTCGTCGGGAGTGGGGGGAGGGGGGACGGGGGAAGAGGGACGAGTGGCCCCCGCTGGGCGGCTCGAGTCTACGACGTTGACCTTGACACCCTTGACACCCTCGACACCCTGAACCGCTTTGCGGGCGTCGCGCGCGAGCGACGCTGGGTCTTCGCGCGTCAAGACGAACGTGAACGCGACGTTGCCAGCGTCGTCCACGGTCAGGTCCTTGACCATGTCCGCGCCGACCACGTCCCGGCCCAACCGCGGGTTTTGCACGGCGGTGAGGGCGTCGCGGACGCGTTGGGCGAGGGTGGAAGCGGAAGCCACGCGGGGAATGTAGCCACGACGCTCCTTGCGGCGAAGCCCCGTGCGGGACAGCGTACCGCTATGAAGAAAGCCGCGGTTGCGTTCGCGCTGGGCTTGTCGCTCGTCCTTGGCGTGCTGCTCTACCGCACGGCACGCTTCACGTCGCGGCAGGTCGCCGCGCCGCCCGCGCCTCCACTCACACTCGACACCGCGGCGGCCGCCGAGCGGCTCGCCGGCGCGATCAGATTCCACACGATCTCGTACCAGGACTCGGGCCTCGTCGACGGTGCCGAGTTCGCGCGCTTCCACGAGTATCTGCGGACGCGCTTTCCCAAGCTGCACGCCCGCCTGAAGCGCGAGGTGACGAACGGGTTCAGCCTGCTGTACGAGTGGCTCGGGACCGACACGACGCTCAAGCCGATTCTCTTGCTCGCGCACCAGGACGTCGTCCCGGTCGAGACCGGGACCGAGAGTCGCTGGACCGAGCCGCCGTTCGCGGGACACATCGCGGGCGGCTACGTCTGGGGCCGCGGCGCGATGGACGACAAGGGGAACCTCATGGCCGTGCTCGAGGCCGTCGAGCGGCTCGTCGCGGACGGGGTGACGCCGAAGCGGACCATCTACCTGGCGTTCGGGCATGACGAGGAAGTCGGAGGCACCCGCGGCGCCGCGCGGACGGCGGCGCTGTTGGCGTCGCGCGGTGTGCATCTGGAGTACGTGCTGGACGAAGGCGGGGCGATCACGACCGGGCTCGTGCCGGGAATCGCCGCCCCGGTCGCCTTGGTGGGCATTGCCGAGAAGGGATACGTGAGCCTCGAGCTGACGGTCCACGCCGAAGGCGGGCACTCGTCGATGCCCCCGCGCGCGACCGCGGTGGGAATCCTCAGCGCCGCCGTGGTGCGACTCGAGGCACACCAGATGCCGCGCCGCATCAGCGGGGCGACCGTGGCGATGCTCGACTACATCGGCCCGGAGATGGGGTTCTCGAGCCGGCTCGCCCTCGCGAACCGCTGGTTGTTCGGGGGCCTGATCGAGCGTCGGTTCGGCGGCACACCGAGCGGCAATGCCATGCTGCGCACCACCACCGCGCCCACGATTCTCGCGGCGGGCGTGAAGGACAACGTGCTGCCCTCGAGCGCCCGCGCCGTCGTCAACTTCCGGATCCTCCCTGGCGACTCGGTCGCCGGCGTCGTGCATCATGTCCGGCAAGCGATTGACGACCCCCGCGTGACGACCGAGGTGCTCGGAGGGTTCGAGAACGAGCCGTCGCCCGTGTCGCCAGTGTCGTCGGAGAGCTTCGGCCTGCTGCAACGCACGATGCACCAGGTGGTGCCGGGCGTGGTCGTGACGCCCTGGCTGGTGGTGGGGGGCACTGACTCGCGCCACTACGACGGATTGACCGGCAATGTCTTCCGGACCGGTGCGCTGCGTCTCGGTCCCACGGACCTCGAGCGGATTCACGGCACCAACGAGCGGGTGGCGATCTCCGATTACGCTCGCAACATCGCCTTCTACATCCAGCTGATCCGCAACTCAGCGCTCTAGCGCTTGACGGCGCGCCGTTCACCGTGTGCGCTCAGATACTCCCGCGAGGCGGCGAGGACCTTCGCCTCCACATCGGCCATCGAGCCCTCGAACGACGCGCCAGCGGCTTTCTTGTGGCCGCCGCCGCCGAATTGGTGCGCCAGGTCGGCCACGTCCACGGCGCCCATCGATCGGAACGACACCTTGATGCGCCCGTTCGCGATCTGGCGGAATAACAATGCCAGCCGTACACCGGCAATCGA
>WNFL01420959.1_pt3 | contig 10252 bp, 7 predicted proteins | sample 5400361 | NCBI WGS metagenome assembly WNFL01 (sample SAMN13153351, study PRJNA577476) | soil metagenome | isolation source: 40 cm soil on Douglas fir-dominated hillslope | place: USA:California | collected 2013-09-17
CGTCGTACGCTTCCGCCCACCATCCGTCCAGAACGGAAAGGTTCAAGCCACCGTTGAGAACGACTTTTTGTCCGCTGGTGCCGGACGCCTCAAGCGGACGCCGCGGATTGTTGAGCCACACGTCGACGCCCTGAACAAAGTGGCGGCCGACATTGATGTCATAGTCCTCGACAAAAACGAACTTATCGCCGAACTGCGGATCGCGCATCAACTCGGCAATCTGCTGCAAGACGCGTTTCCCCGGTTCGTCGTGAGGATGCGCCTTCCCGGCAAACACAAACTGCACCGGCCGTTTCGGATCATTCACCATCGATATCAGCTTCTCGAGATCGCGCAGGATAAGGTTGGCGCGTTTGTAGGTAGCGAAGCGGCGCGCAAATCCAATCGTAAGCGCGTCCGGACTGAGCACACGTTCGAGTCTTTGCAGCACTGAATGCGGTTCATCGCGATGCGCCGCCTGGTCGACTGCGCGTCGGCGAACGAATTCCAGCAGACGCGATTTCAAGTTCAGGTGCGTCTCCCAAAGTTCGCCGTCATCAACGTCCTCGATCCCTTCCCAAATTTTTGCCTCGCTGCTGCGCTGGTGCCATCCCGAACCCAGATGGCGGTCGTAGAGTCGAAACATCTGCGGAGCGAGCCAGGAGGGCACATGCACTCCGTTCGTGATGTGTCCGATTGGAACACTGTCTTCGAGCTTGCCCGGCGAAAGTCCTGTCCACATGGCGCGTGACACTTCGCCATGCAGCGCAGATACCGCGTTCGCTCGTCGCGAGAGCCTCAGTCCGAGCACGGTCATACAGAAAGGCTCATCCAGGCTCGGATTCTCGCGTCCCAGGCCCATAAAACTTTCTCGCGAAAGGCCGATTGCATCGCGGAGAGGCCCGAGGTGCTCTTCGATCGCATCCGCTTCAAAGCGATCGTGGCCCGCAGGCACCGGAGTGTGAGTTGTAAATACGACTTCACGCGCCACGCGCGGCACCGCACGTTCGAAAGTGATCCCTTCGTCTTCCATGCGCATGCGAACGGCTTCCAAAACTGCGAAGCCGCTGTGTCCTTCGTTAAGGTGGAGCACGCCGGGTTGGATCCCCAGCTTTCTCAGGGCGCGCAACCCTCCCACTCCAAGCAGCAACTCCTGCCGAATGCGAATGCGGCGATCTCCACCGTACAAACGCGAAGTCAGCTCTCGGTCTTCGGGATGATTGCCTTCGACGTCGGAGTCGAGCAGAAACAGATCGCAGCGCCCGACTTTTACGCGCCACACTTTTGCACGGATGGAACCCGCACGGGTGTCGATTTGCACCACTACAGGAAGCCCGTCCTTGCCGATGGCCGTTTCCATCGGCAACTGGCTGACGTCGGTCTCCAGATACTCTTCATGTTGCCAGCCACTGCGATCCAGTCGCTGGCGGAAGTAGCCCTGTCCATAAAACAGCCCTACGCCGACTAGTGGGATATCCAGATCGGATGCGCTCTTGATGTGATCGCCCGCCAGCACGCCGAGTCCGCCGGAATAAACGGGCAAGGATTCATGAACGCCGAACTCCGCTGAGAAATAGGCAACCGGACGAGTTCGCAAAATGCCCGCGTGCCGCGCTCCCCAGGTTCGTTCCGCCTCCTGATATTCGAGCAACCGACGATACGCATAGTTGATGCGGCTATGCAGTACGAGTTCGGAGGCGCGGGATTCAAGCTTCGCCAGAGGAAACTCCGACAGAAGCGCAACCGGATTGTGATTGAGCTCACTCCACCGTATCGGGTCAAGATCGAAAAACAGTCCGACGGAATCGTGGTCCCAACTCCACCAGAGATTGCGCGCCAGCGCCCAAAGCCGTTCCTGCGACGGAGCAATAAACCGGTCGAGTGTGCGCGCTTCGCTTACCACCGGCGCCACTTGAGTGGCAGCGTCGGTCAGCATACGAATTTCGTCTTCCGGAAAAGCCCGCGCTTCAATCGTTTGCACCACCAAAACTCCCTGCAGGATGCCGCGATCGATGAGTGGAACTCCCAGGAATGACTGGTAGGCGTCCTCGCCTGACTCCTTGAAATACTTGAACCTTGGATGATTTTTTACCTTTTCCACCGCCACCGGTCGCACTTGCTCCGCCACCAGCCCGGCGAGTCCCTCATGGATTCCCATCCGAAGAGTGCCGATGCATTCGCGGCGTAGTCCAAGCGTTGCCGCCAGAACGAGATTTGCCCGGTCCGGCTCCAGCAAATATGCCGAGCAGACATCGGTTCCGAATCGCCGCGCGATCAGGGCGACCACGTTCATCAGAGTCTCGGCGGGCTTGCCACCCTCCGCCGCAAGGTTTGCAATTTCATCGAGCCGTAACACGTAGCCCGCATCGCGGGAATTCACATCCTGCTCCGAATCCTCAACTGCTTCCTGTTGTTGGTCCAAACCGGTAAAGCCTCCATGGCGCAAACTTACGATCTTAGGATTATCGGCGGAATTGGGCAAAAGCTTTGCCATCGTTCACCGAAGTTCCATTTTACGGTGCCGAAGCAAATTGCCAAACCTCAGCCCCAGTATCGGCACAGGTTCAGGATGCGGCAAGTTACTTTTTTCGATCCCTTGCATCAATCTGGCCCCAGGTCACCACTTACGGGGCATCTGGATGCTGGGTAGTGGGTCAGTTTCCGAGTCACGGGCTACTCGGAAACTGACCCACTGCCGGATGCTTCTGAGCTGTACAAATGAAGCCATTCGTATAAGATGAGCGCTGTAATTCTTCGCGGGCTTTACCCTGCCCCAGGGATCCGAACTTGTATCTCAGGCCCAAAACCCTTGATGAAGCGGTTGTTCAGCTGAAAATGCCGGGGGTTCAAGTCCTGTCTGGGGGCACTGACTTCTATCCAGCATTGGGCGACCGGATCGCCCAGGAACCCGTGATGGACATTTCCGGACTGCGAGAGCTGCGCGGAGTGTCAACTGAGGCCAACTACATCCGCATCGGCGGACTAACCACCTGGAGCGACATCATTCGGGCGCCTCTTCCGCAATGCTTCGATGCCCTCAAGAGCGCGGCTCAGGAAGTTGGTTCGGTGCAGATTCAGAATCGGGGAACGCTCGCAGGAAATTTATGCAACGCTTCGCCAGCCGCCGACGGAGTACCTCCGCTGCTGGCGCTGGATGCTGAAGTAGAACTGGCTTCCAGCAACGGATCTCGCCGTATACCGCTGGCGGAATTCATCATTGGCAATCGAAAGACGCAGCGCCAACCGGATGAACTTCTCACTGCAGTCTGGATTCCGCGAACGCTGGAGAATGCCCGCTCGACCTTTCTGAAGTTAGGTGCACGCCGTTATCTCGTAATCTCAATCTCCATGGTCGCGGCAGTCATCCAGCTGAGAGACGGCAAGGTGGCTGCGGCCAGCATCGCGGTCGGTTCATGCTCGGCAGTCGCACGGCGCTTGCATGATCTGGAGCGCGATTTATTCGGAGCGCCCGTGCGCGACGGGCTAGGCGCCCTCGTCAAGCCGGATCATCTTGCGACTCTCTCTCCAATTGGCGATGTCCGCGCGACCGCCGAATATCGGCGCGATGCGTCCTTGACCCTTGTACGGCGAGCACTCGATTCCTGCGTGGAGGGCGGCTGATGGCCACGGTTCCCGCAGTCCGGACAAGAGAAGACACCGGGGCGATCGCCTTCTCCGTTAATGGGCGAAGTGTCGTTGTCTCAAGTCCGCCGTCGCAGCGGCTCTCGCGCGTACTCCGCGAAGATCTGGGATTAACGGGAACCAAAGTCGGTTGCGACGCCGGCGACTGCGGCGCATGCACAGTACTAGTCGATGGCGACCCAGTCTGCGCCTGCCTGGTCGCAGCCGGGCAAGTTGCGGGACGCGAGATTACAACCGTTGAAGGATTAGGACAGTCACAGATCGGAGCGCGCTTGCAGCAGTCCTTCCTGACCCATGGCGCGGCCCAGTGCGGTGCCTGTACGCCGGGCATGCTCGTGGCAGCGACGGCTCTTCTCGAACAGAACCAGACTCCAAGCGAGAGCCAAGTCATGGACGCGATTGGCGGTGTCCTTTGCCGATGCACCGGCTATCGCAAAATTGTCACCGCCATTCTATCTGGCCAATCAGATGCTCTCGCTGAGATACATCCAGAAGCTGGCAATGCAGTCGGCCAGCGCGTGGTCCGCCTGGATGGCAAACGCAAGGTCGACGGTAGCGAAATTTTTGGCGCCGATGAAGTACCCATGGGCGCGCTGGCAGTGCGAGCCATTCGCTCCCCTTACCATCGCGCACAATTTCACTTCGGCGACCTGGATGAATTTGTCTCCGCTCATCCAGGAATCGATGCGGTGCTGACCGCGAAGGACGTGCCCGGCAAAGACTGCTATGGAGTGATTCCTCCTTTCGCAGACCAACCAGTATTCGCGCATACAGAAGCCCGTTATCGCGGCGAAGCCGTGGCCGCAATAGTCGGAGCACCAGAGATCGTTGAAGCGCTCGATCCGGCGACATTTCCCGTAGTGTGGCAAGAACTGCCCGCGCTGATGGACATCGACGAAGCGCTCGCGCCCGGAGCTCCGCAAATCCACGCCCATCGAGAAGAGAATGTTCTGGTACGCGGGCGCGTGGTCCGCGGAGATGTCGACCGGGCGCTCGCCGATGCAGAAATTACCGCCGAAGGCGAGTACGAGACCGGCTTTGTCGAGCACGCCTACATCGAACCGGAGGCCGGATTCGCGCGCCGGGTCGGCGACGGCATCGAAATTCAAGCCTGTACGCAATCGCCTTACATGGATCGCAGCGACATCGCAACCATCCTGGGAATTGCACCCGAAAAGGTCCGCATCATTCCAACCGCGGTCGGAGGAGGCTTCGGCTCGAAGCTCGACCTCTCAGTGCAACCATTCCTCGCGCTCGCCGCGTGGCATCTGGACAAGCCGGTGCGCATGGTCTATTCACGCACCGAATCGATAATCTCCACGACCAAACGCCATCCCGCCCGAATGCGGTTGCGCGCCGGCTGCACTCGGGAAGGCAAACTAGTCGCACTCGACTTCGCCGCCGACTTCAACACCGGCGCATATTCCTCCTGGGGCCCAACGGTTTCGGCACGCGTACCGGTACACGCCTCAGGTCCTTATTACGTGCCGCACTACCGCGCCCTGACGCGGGCAATCCACACGAATCTCGTCCCAGCCGGCGCCTTTCGCGGCTTCGGAGTGCCTCAGGCCGCCATCGCGCAGGAACAACTCTATGACGACCTGGCCGATCGTGTGGGCATGGACCGCCTCGAATTCCGTATCCTGAACGCGCTCGACAACAACACTCCCACCGTCACCGGACAAGTAATGGGAGAAGGCGTCGGCATTCGCGCGTGCTTCGAGGCACTCAAGCCAAAGTGGCAAGCCGCTCGAAAGCAAGCTGCTGCCTTCAACTCTAACGCCGTCGGCCCTTTTCAACGCGGCGTCGGAGTCGCGGGCATGTGGTACGGCTGCGGCAACACTTCCCTCTCCAACCCGTCGACGGTGCAAATTGGACTCCAGCGCAATGGCCGCATCGCCCTGCATCAAGGCGCTGTAGACATCGGGCAGGGCTCGAACACCATCGTGACTCAGATTTGCGCCGATGCCCTGGGCGCTCCCATCGCTCGCTTCGACCTGATATCCGGAGATACCGCCGTCACCCCCGACTGTGGCAAGACTTCAGCTTCCCGTCAGACCTTCGTAACCGGCAAAGCCGCGTACATGGCAGGAGCGCAGTTGCGGAACTCCATCATCGCGCTGGTGAAAGCCTGCGAGTGCGCCCGCATACTTTTCGAAGACGGCCACATAACCATCGAAGAAAACGGCAACCGGCGCAAATTCACGCTCGCTGATTTGCCTCTGGACCAACACGGCTACGTAATCACCGCCGAGGCCACATTCGATCCCCCCACCAAGCCGCTCGATAAAGATGGCCAAGGCACTCCATACGCTGTCTTCGGGTTCGGCGCTCACATGGCAGAGATCGAAGTCGATACCGAACTAGGCACAGTGCGCGTCCTCAAAGTCACCGCCGCGCACGATGTAGGTCGCGCCATCAATCCGACTTTGGTCGAAGGCCAGATCGAAGGCGGAGTCGCGCAAGGCTTAGGCATGGCCCTGATGGAAGAATTCTTCCCCGGCAAAGGCGAGAACCTCCACGACTACCTCATCCCTACAGCAGGAGACATTCCACCTGTCGAATCGATCCTCATCGAGGACCCCTCGCCAATCGGCCCATTTGGCGCGAAAGGAATCGGCGAACAAGCCGTGATTCCGACCGCGCCCGCCATCCTCAACGCTCTGCACGATGCAGTCGGCATCCGCCTGCGCAAAATTCCCGCCACTCCGGATCGAGTGCGAGCCGCCATTCTCGCCTCGCAGCAAGGAGATCGCCGTGGCTGACGACTCGATCCGCTGCGACGCCTGCCCTGTCCTCTGCTACATCAAACCGGGCCGGACAGGCTCTTGCGATCGCTACGGCAACGACAACGGCCAACTGGTTCGCCTCGACCCGCATGTCATGCTCGAGCAGGCGCAGTCGCGCGGCGAGTCGCTGGTCCCATTCCTCGGAAAGAGTCGCGAGTGGGACGGCTCGCTTCTCACCGAAGCAGAAACTTTCGTGACCGCTATCGGCGCAGGCACGACCTATCCCGATTACAAGCCCGCGCCTTTCATCATTTCTTCCGAGGTCGCCGGTGTGGACATGGTCACAGTGGTGACCGAAGGCATTTTCAGTTATTGCGGCGTGAAATTAAAGATCGATACCGACCGTCACCTCGGCGCCGAGTGCAGCACCGTGCGCGCGCAGGGCGAAGCCGTCGGACACGTGACCACCAGCGAGTACGGTTCACAGATGCTCTCGCTCGGCGGAGTCCGCCACCTGACCGGCGGCAGCCGCCATGAAGGGACCGCGACCTGCGACACTCTATTGAATCTGTGCAATGGCAAGTGCGTGGAGTTGGAAGTTGAGAACGGCGCCAAAGTAATAGTTCAGGCCGACAAGGCGCCGATTGTCGACGGCGTGCAGGAAGAGCGGATGCGAGTCGGATGCGGCTCTGCAACCATCGGCATGTTTGCAAAGCAATGGTTCGGCAAAGTCGATGAGGTCGTGGTCGTGGACGATCACATCACAGGAGTGTTGTCCGAACATCAGCCCCGAAACCGGAATCAAAATGAAAGGCCGCCGCTCCACTCCGGGACGTTATTTCAAAGTTGCCGAGCCGGGCACTTCGTGGGGCGGAACGAACATTTCCGACCCGCTGTCGATCCTCGGGCCGTTCAATCCCAAGATCGCCCGCCCCGGCCTGCGTCTGCTAATGGTGAGCACAACCGGAGAACAATACGCATACTTCGAATTGGACGAAGCGCTCACTCCAACAGAAAAAGATTTGCCTGCGTCACTGCGCGAATCGGTTGCAAGAATTAAAGAAAATTGCGAACCCGCTCTTTGCACAGTTCTGTTCATGGGCGGTGCAGGCGGATCACTGCGCGCCGGCGTGACGGAGAATCCAGTCAAGCTCACCCACTCGGTCCGTGATGCTCTCACTCGCGTCACCTGCGGCGGCGCGCCGGTCTACGTCTGGCCAGGCGGAGGCATCACGATCATGGTCGACGTCAGCCGCATGCCCGAAAATGCCTTCGGCTACGTGCCGACTCCCGCACTGGTTGCTCCCATCGAGTTCACGCTGAAGCTTTCCGACTACGAAACTCTCGGCGGCTACATGGACCACGTGCGCCCGTTGAGTTCCATCCATCGAGACGACGATGGCCGGCGCCGAGTTGTGTCACGCGCGGACAACCCCTGGCCGCTCGCGTCCGGGAAGGGCAGCACACAGAAATGACCGCGCGCGCCCAGATTCGCTTGCTTGCCGACAACCATCGTTTGCATATGAACGACGGGCCGATTGACCTGGTTCTCGAAGCCTTCGGCGCGCCTCGCGAAATCGAGGCCGCCTACCGCGCAGCCGCAAACCGATTCGTTGCCGTTCTCGACGAACTGTGCAGCGAGCTTGAATTCCTGCGTCAGCCAACGCGCGTAGACGGTCCTCTGCCGCAAGGTCCCATTGCCCGCCGGATGGTGGCGGCGGTGTCGCCCTACGCTTCACGGACCTTCATTACTCCAATGGCCGCAGTTGCCGGAGCAGTAGCAGAAGAGATTCTCGCAGCCATGACAAATAGCGCGCAGCTCGCGCGCGCGTACGTGAACGACGGCGGCGACATCGCATTACACTTGGCCCCGCGCGAGAAGTTCGTAGTGGGAATGATCGAGCGCCCGGACCGTCCATCTTTACACGGCGCAACTACCATCGACTCCCTCCATCCTATTCGAGGTATTGCAACCAGCGGCTGGCGCGGCCGCAGTTTTTCGCTCGGTATCGCCGATGCTGTCACGGTACTCGCCGATACCGCTGCCATGGCAGATGCCGCGGCCACAGTGATTGCCAATGCCGTTGACCTGCCCGGACATCCGCATATCGAACGAGTCCCCGCCTGTGAACTCGCGCCCGATACCGATCTCGGCGAACGGCTGGTCACAAAATCGGTCGGAGTATTGAGCCGGGACGACATTCACTACGCCCTTTCCGCCGGGAGTCGAGTGGCAAACTCGCTGCGCGTTGAGGGCCTGATTCGTTCCGCCGCCCTGAATCTCCTAGGAGAAACGTACCTCGCCGACGAAAACAATTCCGTCAGCCCAGTTGCCATTTCATCAATCGGGAGTGTGGTTCATGCCTCAAATTGAGGTTCGCAAGAAACTCCTCTCGATTGAGGAAATTTTCCATGAAGGTGGTCCAGTCGCGCAGAAACCTTTGCGCAGAGCCGCGGCATTGGTCGTCATTCGAAATCCCTTTGCTGGCAAGTATGTCGAAAATATCGAAGGCTTCATGGACGACTTGAAACCACTCGGGCTTGAGATGGCGCACTCGCTGGTCAAGGCGCTCGGAGACGACCTAAAGATGGTCGAGGGTTACGGCAAAGGCGCGATTGTCGGCTCGGCCGGCGAGATTGAACACGGCGCTCTCTGGCACGTTCCCGGAGGCTACGCGATGCGCGAAGTGCTCGGCCGAGCGAAAGCAATTGTCGCATCGACGAAAAAAGTTGGCGGCCCTGGCACGAGGCTCGACGTGCCGATTACGCACATCAATGCTTCGTATGTGCGCAGCCACTTTGACGCGATGGAAGTCGGCCTGACCGACGCGCCGCGCGCCGGCGAAATTTTGCTTGCGCTCGTCATGACCACCGGCCCGCGAGTCCATGCCCGCGTCGGCGGCCTGAAAGCCTCCGAGATCAAAGGAGAGGATGGCCTGCGATGACCGCAAAAATCCGCAAGATCGCGACCTTCGTCGAGGAGATTTGCACCGAGATGGATCGCAAGATCGATCCGCCCACACGACGCGCTGCAGCGGTAGCGGTGATCGAAAATCCCTTCGCTGGAAAGTATGTCGAAGATCTTTCCGAGTTAATGGCCATCGGCGAAGAGTTGGGCGATTTGCTAACTCAACGGGCCATCGCGGCGCTCGGAATTTCGGGCACATCTGCCGAAAGCTATGGCAAAGCCGCCGCCGTCGGAGAAAATGGCGAACTCGAGCATGCCGCTGCCATCCTTCATCCGAAACTGGGAACGCCGGTGCGTCGCGTACTAGGCAAAGGCGCCGCCCTGATCCCTTCCTCGAAAAAGCGTGGTGGACTGGGCGTAGTGCTCGACATCCCGCTTGGCCACAAAGACGCTGCTTACGTGCGCAGCCACTTTGACGGCATGGAGGTGCGTCTCAACGACGCGCCCCGCGCCAACGAGATCATGGTCGCGATCGCCGTCACGGATAGCGGGCGTCCACTGCCGCGAGTCGGCGGCCTGACGAAGGATCAAATCAAGGGCGAAGACGGGTTGCGGTAGTGTTCTTTAACGAAACCAAATTTGATCACAGGATGTCTCATGGGAAAAGGTAGTCTCTCGCGGCTGCATTGCGCTGTCCTAATTCTCGTTGCTTTTCCACTTTACGCCCAGACCAAACAGTCCGCCGACCTGCTCATCACCGGCGGCATCGTGGTCACCATGGACAGCCCTCGCTCGATCTACGACGACGGCGCGGTCGCCGTATCCGGCGACACCATCGTCGCTGTCGGCCCACGCGCCGAGATCGAGGCGAAATTCAGCGCCCGTCAAACCATCGACGCGAAAAACACCCTGCTCCTCCCCGGCTTCATCAACGGCCACACCCACGTCCCGATGACGCTCTTCCGCGGCATACACGATGACGTCACGCTCAACG
>WNFL01267144.1_pt1 | contig 10250 bp, 13 predicted proteins | sample 5400361 | NCBI WGS metagenome assembly WNFL01 (sample SAMN13153351, study PRJNA577476) | soil metagenome | isolation source: 40 cm soil on Douglas fir-dominated hillslope | place: USA:California | collected 2013-09-17
GCCTGGTTGAACGCGTTATTAGCCAGCCAACCTGATCCGCGTTCTTATCAATTGTCCTTGCTTTTTGCCGGGATAATCGTTTTGCCCAGCCTCATTCCCCTTTTTCTTCTCAGCAACAATCCCCCTCCTGGTCGTGTCTCTCCGCGTCCTGCTCGGAACCTTACGAGAACAAGCGTTGGGCAATGGCTTGCTCTGCTGCCAGTCATCCTACGCAGTCCCATCTTTTTGTTGTCCCTTGTCCAGGCGCTGATTGGGGCTGGGGCTGGCCTGTTCATTTCCTACTTCAATATCTACTTTGTCCAGCATCTTCATGCCTCTCCTGCCCTGTTTGGCCTGCTGAGTGGTGGCACCGTCGCGATTGCTGCCCTCTTCACATTAGCAGCCCCATGGCTGGCGGCGCGCATAGGTAAGGTCAACTCTGTTGCCTTAACGGAGCTGGTGAGTATTCCTCTCCTGGTGACTCTCGGTCTGACCTCCTATTTACCCCTGGCTGCTACATGCTACCTCTTTCGCCAGGGCTTTATGGATATGTCCAACGGCGTCCTGCAGGTTTTCTCCATGGAAGCGGCGCCGCGCCAGCATCGCGGCCTGGCGAACAGCAGCTACCAGGTCGCCTTCCAGGTACCATGGGCCTTGACTGCCCCACTCGGTGGCCTGCTCATTGCCCACTTTGGCTATTCCCCCATCTTTCTAGGCGCAGCCGTCTTTTACTTGCTAGCTATTGCTACACTATGGGGGAACTTTGGCCGCTTCCGCGAGAAGCGCTTCGAGCATAGTTAAGTTGTGTTTTTCCTATCTCTGCCCTGGCCCCTTTTTCATCTTTCAACCATCCTCAGGTTGATGGGTATTGAGCAACCATTGTGGCTGGCCTGCCCGGAGCGACAGCAACGGGCATGTAAAGCGAAACAGAAATCACACAGTTTGCGTGTTATAAGTGTCAAAACTATACCTATCTAATAAGCAGAGAGGTTATCGTATGTATATAGCGAAAAATGTAGAACAAACGCAAGTGGAGGATGATGGTAGAGAAAGCCATAAACGGCAGAAACCCTATAACTATACCCTCCTGGCTGTTAAATGTATGCTCTGGCTCCTGGCGATTGCTGCCATGATCGGGCTATCGTTCTTTGCCCATGCCCACCCTCGTCCTCTTCCCTTTGAACTGACTGTGACAAGAGACCTGCAAGGAATGTCTTTTCCCCCGGCCGTACAGGCAATCATGAGATGGTTTACCGCCATCGATGATCCCCTACCAGATATAATTATTGTCCCTGTCTGTGTTCTTATTCTGGCTCTATTCCGTAAATTTATGGCTGCAATCTTCTTAGCTTTATCTACTGGCATAGGCAATGGCATCGATGCATTGATTGGGGACTATGTTGGACGCCCTCGCCCAAGTGGGCACCTGGTACACGTCGATAGTACTCTGATATTCAACAGCTTCCCTTCCGGCCATTGCTGTCATATGATGGTTTTTTATGGCTTTTTGCTGTATCTGAGCCTGACAAAGCCTGTGCGTCAGTGGAGATACCGTTGGGCCTTGGTGCCTCTGCAAATCTTTGCCGTCATAAATATTCTCATTATGGGTTTCGCTCGCTTGTGGGAAGGCGAGCACTGGCTAATCGATATCCTGGGTGGCTACCTGGACGGCGCCATCTGGATGGTGCTCTTCATTTTTCTCTATAACTGGACGACGGATAGGATGCACGAGCGCCGCCTCAGAAAAGCCGTTCCAGCATAGTTTAAGAGATAGAGCATATACACATATGTAGCCCTCCAATACAGGAGGGCCACATATGTGTATATGCTCTATCTGACTATTACTTCTTGATAATCTTGATAAAGATGATTGTCAGCTCAAACAGGAAGGACATGGCTACACCCAGGAAGATGGGACTGTAGATGTCCGCTCCAGGTGTGAGGAACGTCGAGGCGATCCACATAGTCACATGTGAAACAGCCCGTTTCTTGATCAGCGTCTGAGAACTAATCAGATCAACCTGTGCCAGGAACGTGAGCACTAGTGGAATTTCGAAGACAATACCAAAGGCCAGCAAGAAAAAAGCCACGAAGGTAAAGTAGCTGCCTGCTGTGACCAGCTCAGTAAAGCTGTTGGCAGCAAAGGTAACCAGCCATTGCACTGGAAACTGCAATACAAAATACCCTAGTGAAATACCGGCGGCAAAAAGAACTACACCAACCACGATGAAAGGAATGGCATATTTCTTCTCTTTTTCAAGCAGACCAGGTGCGATAAAGGCCCACGTTTGGTAGAGCACTACCGGCAGCGCGAGAATAAAACCCGCCGCAATTGAAATCATGAGAAAGACGGTAAAGCCTTCCATCAATCCTGTTACGACAATCTTACCATGGGTAAGCGGGTCTGCTGACTTTGGTAAAGGGAGCGTCAAGAAGTAGACGATTTGCTCACGGAAGATAAAGGCCACAATTGAACCCACTGCGATAGCAATCAGCGATTTGAAGATACGCCAGCGCAGTTCCTCCAGGTGGTCTACCAACGACATGGCAGAGGGATCGTTCTCGTCGTCCGTCTCGGGCTCATAGAGTGAAGCCAGAAGATCCTGCTCATCTGTTTTATTTGATGCCATGTATGTTCTCCAGGCAAGTTTCAGCTGCCAGCACTAGTCAAGCTTTGAGTCTTTAGCATGGACCACTTCACTCTCGACATTGGCCGGTTTTTGCTGGAAATCATAGCTCTCCCGCTTGCTGGCTAGTTCGTGCTCGATGGCATCATAGTCAGGCTTCTTAGGATCTTCGTTTTCATCTTTTTCATCTTTGGGGTGCGATAGGTCGTTCATACCCTTGCGAAACTCTTTGATACTCTTCCCAATCGATGAACCCATTTCCGGCAGCTTTTTGGGGCCAAAAATAAGCAGCGCAACAACGAGAATAATGATCAACTCAGGCATGTGTAATCCCAACATGATAGGTTCCCTTTCTTATTTTAACCAGGCCTAGTCCTGTTTGCAGGTGTAGGTTGTCAATATCAATACTATTGAATACTACGCAAGTACGCTACTATTGGATGCTTGTCGATCCTTACTGAATTGCTTGTTGGGCCATATCTTGACGTACAAGGGCGGTTTCAAACATTTGCAAACTTTCCAGGCCAATGCTCAAGATGCCCAGTCCAGCTGAACCTATGGCAACGAGCTTGACGGCCTGCCGTCGGCTGAGCCGCTTCTCACGTAAATGAGTCACAGCGCGCATCTCCTGGCGCGACTCTTCGGCTTTGTGCCGCACAGAGGCAAGGAGCCGCTCTTGCAAACCAGCGGGCGTGGGAGCCGCATTACCATAGTGGCGCAAAAGCAGAGTCTCAAGAGAGTCCTTCTGCATAGTTCCTCCGCGAAATCAGGGGCCGTGCGTCGAGTTGCGAACCATCGTCATCCGCTATCTCTGCCTGGCACTCAAATCGTTCATCATAATTCTGGTGTTTACCAGTATGCCTGGATGCTTTTCCCGGCGTCGTGGCAGATATTTCATTATCGCCGATCTGCTCACCACTCTCAAGAATGTACATCTGTTGGAATTGTTTACGCGCTCGCGTGAGACGCTGACGTACAGCGGCCTCTTGCAGATCAAGCATATGGGCAATCTCGCTAGTAGAGAAATTACCAATAACTGCCAGGATCAAGCACTCGCGTAGTATCGCTGGTAGACGTGCCATCGTACGCTGGACAACATCCCGTTCGGCTATCAATTCCGCTGGATCATCTGCTGCGGCTGCTCCATAACCTGCGGGTTGTACAGCTGCCGCTCGCTCGTTTAGCGTATCGCTGTCAGTCTCTCCCTCGAATGCTTTCTCTGTCTGCCTCCTTGTTTGCATACCTGAGAAGGGAATAAAGTGAAAAAGATTGCGCCGCCGACGTTGCATACGTACAGTATTCAGTGCGATACGCAGCAACCAGGCTTTCTCACGAAACTGGCTCCCACTTGCTGTGCGTGCAGCATCAATAGCTTTTAGGGCCTGGTGAAAAGTATCCTGCGTAAGGTCCTGACTTTCTTCCCAGTTGCCCGTCATACCATAGATTGTATGGAAGACCAGCTTGTAATATTTCTGTATGAGTTCTTCTACTGCTTGATCGGCAGGTATCATGTCCACAGTACACTCTTTTTCGCGTCTCAATTGCGCGCTCTAATAATGAAGATGCATGGGCAAGGTGAAATGTGACAAGGAATGAGATGAAAAAAGAAAATTGAATTTCTGAGCACGGCTCTTCGTCTAGCAAGCGTGTTCAGAAATTCAATTTTCTTTTGTGAAATTACCGCAAGTGTTCTTCTATGTAGTCTTCGGCTTCTTGCACTGTCGTGATCTTCTCTGCATCTTCGTCTGAAATTTGGAGTTTAAACTCCTCTTCCAGAGACATAATTAGCTCAACCAGATCGAGTGAATCTGCGTTCAGATCCTCAACAAAAGATGCATTTGGAACGACCTCACTCTCGTCGACACCTAGTTGGTCTACGACGATCTTTTTGAGCCGCTCAGAAATAGTTGCCATTATTTCACCTCGCTTTCCGCTTGTGGGGTGGGCTGATGTTGTGCCCTATTAAATATAGTACCGAGAACGCCATTAATAAATCGGCTGGAAGTATCGCTGCCAAATTGTTTCGCGAGTTCCACCGCTTCGTTAATCGCTGCCTTGGCTGGTACCGTATTATTAAACAGAATCTCGTAGATTGCAAGTCTAAGAATATTTTTATCTATTCGGGCCATTTGCTGTAATGGCCATTCGCGTGCTGCACTTTGAATATGCGCATCGATATCAGCAAGATGAGCACAAACACCCATAACTAACTCGCTGGCATATTCCATCACCTTTGGCTGCAGGTGGCGATCTTCTGCATGGCGCTGCAAGACCTCTGCGGGTGAATGTTGGGCTGTGTCGTATTCGTAGAGTGTTTGCAGGGCAATCATTCGTGCTTGTCTGCGTATACCTATAGGCATGATATCCTCGCATAGGTGCTAGCTATGCATGCGTGAAGCTTATGTATAACGATGTGTTGGAGCCACTGCTGATGTCTCATGCAACATCCTGGATATAGACATTGACCTCGTGTACCTGCATACCAACCATGTGCTCAATCGCTGATGCCACCTCTTCCTGGACGGCAGAACCAACTTCAACAATGTTAACATTGGATGCTACAACAATGTACAGGTCCATTGTCACGGCATTGTCCTTAATGGTTAAAGTGACGCCCTGCCTTGGCACCTCGCGCCCGAGCAAACGCGACCATTGATCAGTGCCCTGAGCCATACGAACAACACCGGGAATCTCTAATGCTGCATTAGTCACGATGGTGATGAGTACCTGACGAGTAACACGTACAACGCCTAGCGATTCAGCTAGCATATATGTTCCCTTCTAGTGCGATAGTATCACACTCCTCGTAATGCTGAAAACCTGGCTACGTGCGTTATGGACTCTGCAAGCTGGACTCTTAATTGTTAAGATATGCGCTTTTCTCCACCGTGTCAAGCTCACTATCCCAATCGGCTAATTTGCAGATAGTAACAGATTACCACAAACACGCTAGTAGTGTGTATAAACAGGTCAATTGAGATAAGAGTACTAGCGCTATTATATCTCATCCAGCAGGCCAATTTCACGTAGACTTAGGCGAGCTTTTTCGATATCTGCCATACTACTAATAGTAACGGTGGTGACGCCTTTTGAGATACGTTTGATCATACCAGTTAAAGCTTGACCAGGGCCGATTTCGATGAAAACACTGACACCAGCTTGCACGAGGTACTCGATAGTACGTATCCACTGCACAGAAGAGGAAATCTGCTCAGCTAGTTCTTCGCGTATATCTTGCGCAATAGTAAGTGGTTGAGCGGTAATATTACTGATAATGGGTACGCGCGCATCCTGTACCTGTGTGGTAGCGATTACTTGCGCCAGGCCACTGGCTGCCGGTTGCATCACTGGCGAGTGAAAAGCTCCACTCACGGCCAGGGGAATAACGCGTTTAGCTCCACGTGTCTTAGCCAGCTCCATCGCCAGGCTCAGGGCATGCTGTTCCCCGGAGATAACAATCTGCCCGGGCGCATTAAAGTTAGCTATAATCACGCGTCCTCGTCCTGGATGTCCCCCTGCTGCCTGGCTTGCCAGAGCCTGGCTTGTAGCCTCCTGGCATAGAGCTTGCAATGGCTCTGCTTCCATACCGATAATGGCTGCCATTCCTCCTGGACAAACGGTTCCTTCATGATGCATCAACCGTCCACGTTCACGTACAAGCATAGCTGCGCTCTTAAGGTCAAGCGCGTCCGCGGCTACAACTGCGGCATATTCACCAACACTGTGGCCAGCAGTATAACTGGGAACGAGTGGATTTGACCAGGAAGAGTTGTGGGGAGAAAGGGTTTCTTGCAATGCGGCTAATAGAGCCAGGCTTACAGTCACAATAGCGGGCTGCGCATTCATCGTTTCACGTAAGGTCTCATCAGGTCCCTGGAAACAGAGGGTGCTCAGTGAAAAGCCTAACGCTTCATCGACGGTCTCAAAAACCTGACGCCCCGCCGCTGATGCTGCGTAAACATCAGCGCCCATACCGATGGCCTGACTACCCTGACCAGGAAAAAGGAAGGCGACTTGTGCCGTCATAATTCACTACTCTTTGTGAAATCAAAAAATAAATAGGTAGATGGGACAATGTTTCGCTAGAACAAAATCTGCTTCTGCCATATCCCATGCACATCTACCTATTGAGCGTATTTACTTGTTCTTTGTTTTTGGCAGGAATACCTGGCGACCACGATATGTTCCACAGTTGGGGCAGGCATGGTGCGAAAGCCGTGGCTTTTTGCACTGTGGACAGGCAACCAACTGGGGCAGCGTCAGGTGATGATGTGACCGCCGCTCACCCTGGCGGGCATGTGAAGTTCGTTGTTTTGGTAATGCTCCCATGAGATATTTTCTCCTCTTCCACCACTATTGGGTCCTGAAGATCAGGCAAACCTACTTGTGGAATTATGCTTCTGAACCGTTTTGTAATAATTTCTGTAGTACACTAAAACGTGTATCGACTTCTGGTTTGCAATCGCAAGGGCCAAGGTTGAGATTGTGTCCACACTGTGAACAGAGTCCCGCGCAATCTTCACGGCATAGCGTGACCATTGGAATTTCGAGCAGTACTCGTTGCCGTATCGCCTCAGTCAGATCAAGCAAATGATGATCGTCAATCTGGAAGGCATCTTCGTCCTCGCTTGGCGATAGCATTGTACCAGTAATGATGTCCACGGTTGGATAAAATTGTTCCATAAATGTCACATGCATTGGTTGTTCGAACTCTTCCAAACAACGCGTGCATGAAAGCTCAAGCGTCAAATCCACCCAGCCATCTACCAGTAAGCCTTGATTGGTACGGCGTATACGCACATGACCATCGATCGGACTGACTATCTTGAGATCTTTATCAAGTTGAATATCTTCTTCGTGAATATCATATTCAAGCGAAGTCCCTACCGCGGCCTTCATAAGCTGCGCCACGTTGTAAAGCATGATTTCCTGTTTCCTTTCCACAGAATAACTCATAATAGGTAAAAAAATAAGCTCTGGCGCAACTGAATATGTATACTTTTCTGTGGTGCCTGTTCATTATAGTCAAGCGTCTCACACGTGTCAAGTCCCGTGTCCCGGCGCTTCTCACATTTTTAGTGGGTGTGATGAGCTATGCAGCCGACGGCTGCATAGCTCATCACACCCACTAAAAGGAATTAATACATTGGTCCGCCTATAGTGTCATTGGCAAGCGAAGCCCGGCGAGGAATAGGACGCGAGGATATAGTCTGCTCATCCCCATCCCCATCCTCATTTTCCTCTTCGTAGATCTCACCTTCTTCATATTCGCCGTCCTCTGGCATATCCAGGCTTTCAAGGCCTTTCTCGATGCTCAGAATGCTGCGGCTAATATCCATCTCCACGCTTGCCAGGTGATCTTTGAGGTTACGCAGCGTTTCTGTGACATAGCTATCTGCATCAACTTTGAGTTGCTCGGTGTGTTCTTCGGCCTGCCGTACCACGTCTTTTGCTTGCTCTTCGGCCTGTCTGACAAGCTCCTGAGAGCGTGCTTCAGCGGCGCGCAGGAGTCCTTCGCGGTTCATTGCCCGCTCGGTCTCTTCACGCGCCCGCGCTAGCAATGTGGAAGCATCGGCCTGTGCTTGCGCTAGAATGCGCTCTTTTTCCTGGATAACGCGCCTGGCCTGTTTGATCTCGTCGGGGATGGATGTACGCATCTGATCAACAATATTGAGGATCTCTCCCTCTTTAATGATAATCTGATTTACCAGTGGCATGCGGCGACTGTTGGCAATGAGATTTTCCAGGCGGTCCACAAGGTACAGTATATCCATAGTTTTCCTGCCTCCCCGACTCGACTTGACTAGGTAAAGCACACAATAAGACGGTCTACGTAACTACTTATGCCCCAAATTTATGTTGCAAGGCGCGTACAACTACAGGTGGAAGCATGTCAGTCACATCTCCTCCCAGGCGGGCTACCTCCTTTAAGAGCGATGAACTGACAAATAGATGTTCCAGGTTGGTCAATAAGCAAACGGTATCGATTTCCGGTGCCAGCTTGCGATTCATCAAACCTTGTTGAAACTCAGATTCAAAATCATTAGGTGCGCGTAATCCTTTGATGATAACCTGTCCATGAACGGAACGAACATAATCCACCAGCAGGGCAGAGAACTTATCCACCCGTACATTGGTCATCCCCTCGGCGGCAACGACCTCTTGCCAGAGCGACATACGCTCATCAATGGTAAACAACAAGTTCTTGGCGGGAAAGGCATAGACAGAGACGATCAATGTATCAAAGAGTTGGGCTGCTCTCCGCGCGATATCAAGATGGCCATTGGTAAGTGGATCGAAGCTTCCAGGATACACGGCTATGCGCTCATGTTTTTCCTCGTTCTTCACGCTTATGCCCTTTCAATACCGAAAAGTAAATAAAGTAACCCGGAAAAGGGAAATCTTGTTTCCATTAAATCATATCACGACTTATTCGGCAATAGTCCAAAAACAGATCATAAGATTCAAACAGGTCATGCTCCTGCGCGGGAGCATGACCTGTTTGAATCTTATGATCTACTCTAGCTCACTGCTTGCTGCGCTTTGACGCGCTTTTTTGTGAGTCCCACGATCATCTCAGCTAGAGCTATAGCTGATAGTCCTAATAACAGGTGTATGACCTGAATGACCCAGTGTGCCGGACCAATCAACCATTGTTGTTGGTATAAGCCCACAATGGCCAGCGCCAGGCCAACCACAAATGTGAGCCCTGCAAACGGCAAGCTGCCGCCCTTCATAAATCCTTGTACCAGGCCGATTATCCATAAGCTCAGTACTACGATAATACCGATGAGCATATGTACTGGTATGAGGTTAGAGGCAATATCTAACCAGAACAAGATACCAAATATCAGTGCCACTAGCACTGCCAGACGCAGTATCATCAGGGTAATGGTAAGAACTTTCATTGATCCTCCTTAAATGTATACGTTATGTGTATTGTACAACAGGTGAACCATGAGCATGCCATTTAACTCTTCTTTACCGCTGAAAAAATCTCTTCAACTGCCTCGTCGACCTCTGGTACCGACTGCTCCTTGACTTTCTTGCTAACTGGCAGGGTCGATAACGCGATCAGCAGCGCTACGATAACCAATCCTGCGCTCATCAGGAACGGCGAGCCAGGGCCGGCAAATCCGTAGAAACTACCCGCGATCAATGGACCTACAATACGGCCCAGACCGGCCAGGCCCTGCGCAAAGCCAAGTGTTTCTCCTTGAGAATGCTCCGAACTGGCGAATGAAAGGAGCGTCGATATGGTTGGGGTCACTGCACCATCACCAGCGCTCAATATGCCGAGCGCAACTAGCATAAGCCCCAATTGTGTACTCCAGGGCAGCAGCCCGAGACCTATCGCTAGCATGATTAATCCCGCGATCAACAGGCTGCGTTCGCCGAAACGTTTGACCAGTTTTCCAACCAGGCCACCCTGCATAATGACAACGATAATACCCACATATGTAAAGATGTAGCCGTTCTGCATGGCCGTCCAGCCAAAGACATGCTGGCTAAACAGCGGGTAGATGGCTTCCATCGCGGTAAAAGCGACATTGAAGAGCAAGATAATAATCGCCAGGCGCGCTATGACAGGATAGCGCAAAGCTTGCTTCCAGCCCGCGAGAAGCACAGAAACCCTTTCATTTT
>WNFL01400575.1_pt2 | contig 10250 bp, 8 predicted proteins | sample 5400361 | NCBI WGS metagenome assembly WNFL01 (sample SAMN13153351, study PRJNA577476) | soil metagenome | isolation source: 40 cm soil on Douglas fir-dominated hillslope | place: USA:California | collected 2013-09-17
GACCGCCGGGGCGCAAGACGACCAGGGCCAAGCCCGCCGCATGCGCAGAGGCCGGGCGATGGGTCAGACGCCGCGCGATCAAGCTCAAGATCAGCCGCCGCAGCCATCGCCACCGGGCTCGACGCAATAAGGTACCGCCCGGCGGCGATTTGGGTCAGAAGGTGCTGAGAGGCCCCGACATGCTCGCCGGGTGAGATGGCCCGGGGTCTTCGCCTTCGGCCACTTCCGTCAGCAGCGCGGCGGCGCTTTTCACCAGTGGCCACGCCAGGGTGGCACCCGTGCCGTCCATGCTTTCCATGCCCAATTCGAGCAAGGCGGTCGTGTGAAACAGTGACAGGGCGATGTCCAGCCCTTGGTGGCTGTGGCTGCGGCAGTAGATGCAATAGTCGGTGACGGCAGGTGCAATGCGCGAAGCCACCATCAACGCGGCGCACGCGGGCAGGCCGTCGACGATGATCAAGTGACGCTTGCTTCCGGCGACCAGCATCACACCGACCATCACCGCAATTTCGAATCCGCCGAACGCAGCAAGCACTTCGACCGGATCGCTCACGTCTTTGTGGCGGCCCTGTGCACCGAAGAGGACAACCTGCAGATGCGCCAGGTCGTCGGGTTTCATCGTCGGGCCGGAATTGACGAGGTCACGCACATTCGCGCCAGTCAGCCGCGACAGCACCAGCGCCGAACTCTCGTTCGAGCCGATGCCCAGCCCCGCACAGGTGACGACGTTACCCGGCAGCGCGTCGCCGATCTCCATGCCGGCGCGGATGGCGGCGTGCGCCTGTTCGATCGACATGGCGGACACGACGCGCGAGTTGCGGGTGCCATGGGCGATCTTGCGGGCCAGCAGTCGAGCGTGCGGCGTCACCGGTTCAGAGACGCCGCAATCGACCACGGACAATTCAAGCCCCTGGATCCGTGCGAACACCGACACAGGCAGTTGCGACGTGAGGAGGTTGTGGACCAGCTTGGCCGTCGATGGCCGTCCCGGAGCACTGATTCCGTCGACCGCCAGGCCGTGGTCGGCCGCGAACATTGCCAGTTGCGGGGCGCGAAAGCGCGGTTTCAGCGTGTTCTGGATCAGGCCCAGACGAATCGCGAGCGGCTCCAGCTCGCCCAGTTCGCCGGTGGTGTCACTGCGGCGCTTGAGCTTGTCCCGCAACGCCTGTTCGAGCGTCGGGTTGGATGTCGGGGCGATCAGCGAACGGTTGACGGACATGGGACCGATTCGGTTTGCGTCGAGGCGAGGCGACAGAGGGACGTGCGTGCGAAGCCGGGATTGTGGGGCAGGCCACTCGCAAGACGCAAACCAGCCTGCCTTCCGCCAAACCGACTGTTTCAACCTTAGCGCAGGAAAAGCCGATACACGGCGTTGTCTGTTTCGTCCGTGCAGGGGTATGCGAGTGTGTCCAAAAACTCGCGGAAGGCCTGTTTGTCCTGCTTCGGAACCTGAATTCCCACCAGGATGCGCCCGTAGTCGGCACCCTGATTGCGATAGTGGAACAGGCTGATGTTCCATTCGGGATGCATGCTCGACAGGAAACGCATCAGCGCGCCTGGGCGCTCGGGGAAGATGAATCGGTACAGCCGCTCGTCGCGTGCCAGCTCGCTTCTGCCGCCCACCATGTGCCGCACGTGCTGCTTGGCGAGTTCGTCGTGGGTGAGGTCGATGGTCGGGAACGCGTGACGCTCGAAGTTGCGCGCGATTCGGTCCGACTCGCCGCGGTTCGAGGTGGCGATGCCGACGAAGACGTGAGCATTCTTGTCGTCCGAGATGCGGTAGTTGAATTCGGTCACGGCGCGCGGACCGATCAACTCGCAAAATCGCTTGAAGCTTCCGCGCTCTTCGGGAATCGTGACGGCGAACAAGGCCTCGCGCTCTTCACCGACCTCGGCACGCTCTGCGACGAATCGCAGGCGATCGAAGTTCATGTTCGCGCCGCAGGTGATGGCCACGAAGGTCCGTCCTTTGAGCTTGTGCTGCTCGACATACTGCTTGACCGCAGCCACGCCGAGCGCGCCCGCGGGCTCGAGGATGCTGCGCGTGTCTTGAAAGACGTCCTTGATCGCGGCGCACACGGCGTCGGTGTCGACGATGACGAAATCGTCGACGAGTTCTCGCGTCAGACGGAAGGTCTCCTCGCCGACGGTCTTGACGGCTGTTCCGTCTGAAAAGAGCCCGACGTCAGCGAGCGTGATGCGCTTGCCCGCCTTCACCGATCGAACCATCGCGTCGGAATCGTTGGTCTGCACACCGATGACCTTGATCTCAGGGCGCACGGCCTTGATGTAGGCCGCGACGCCGGAGATCAATCCGCCGCCTCCGATCGCGACAAACACCGCGTCGATCGGGCCTTGGTGTTGGCGCAGGATCTCCATCGCGATGGTGCCTTGACCCGCGATCACGTCGGGGTCGTCGAACGGATGGACGAAGGTCAGGGCGTTTTCACGTTCGAGATCGAGCGCGTGGAGGTAGGCGTCCGAATAGCTGTCGCCGTACAGCACGACGTCGCCGCCGTTGGCCCTGACAGCATCGATCTTGAGTCGCGGGGTGGTCACGGGCATGACGATCATCGCCTTGCACCCGAGCCGCTTGGCTGCGAGCGCCACGCCCTGGGCATGATTTCCCGCAGAAGCACAGATGACGCCGCGAGCAAGTTGTTCTGCCGACAGATGCGCCATCTTGTTATAGGCGCCTCGCAACTTGAAGCTGAATACCGGCTGGCTGTCTTCACGCTTCAAAAACACTTGGTTCGAGAGACGTTTGGACAGGCTTCGCGCGGGCTCCAGCGACGTTTCGATGGCGACGTCGTAGACGCGCGCGGTCAGGATCTTTTGAAGATAGGAGGCGAGAGACAGCGGCGTCGACACCTGTGTGTCCTTGGCTTTCTTTGCACTCTTCTTCGCGCTTTCTTTTGCGCTTTCTCTTGCGCTTTCGCTCTTCCGGCCGGTCATCTCTGCCTCCTGGGTCGCCATCGTGGCGAGCGCGGGATCATACGTGAGCGAGGTTTTCTGGCAGCGACTGGAGGCACCCCAAGAAAAAAGCCCGAGGTCTTGCGACCTCGGGCTGAATCCACCAATGGAAGGAGGTGGAGGAGACAATCAGCTGGCAAACGTTTCTGCCAATGAGAATCAGTGTAGTCGCTCATTTGCTGCACCGCAATATCCATCTCGGTTTTCCGGTAGATTTGCGACTCGAATTAGATGTGACGCATTGCACAATTCAGGCTCTTGCGAAATATTCGCCCCTGATTTGTGCCGCACGCACGAAAACGGCACAGGAACCAGCATGGAATGCACCGTCAATTGGCTGCCTGCCTCAGGCATGGGATTCGTCGCGGAGACCGGAAGCGGTCACATTCTGGTCATGGATGGCGCCCCCGACGGCGGCGGACGCAATCTCGCGCCACGCCCCATGGAAACCGTGCTTGCCGGCACCGCGGGCTGCACCGCATATGACGTCGTGCTGATTCTCAAGCGCGGTCGTCACGATGTGTCCGGCTGCCAAGTGAAAGTCACGTCGGAGCGAGCCAGCACCGATCCGAAGGTCTTCACGAAGATCCACCTGCATTTCACGGTGAGTGGCAAAGAGTTGGCTGATACCGCAGTGGCGCGCGCCATTCAGATGTCTCACGAGAAGTATTGCTCTGCGACCATCATGCTCGGCAAGACGGCCGACATCACGACCTCGTTCGAGGTCGTGAAGACATGAGCACCTGAGCCGTAGCGCTCAGATGTAGTACGCGGTGCCCGTCATGACCTTGGCGGCCGCACGCATCGCCCACTTGACCGGCGATGGCAGGTCGACAGCGCCGGCCAGTTGAGCATTCGCCGCGTGACGGGCCTCATCGTCCTTCATCACGCGCACGATGGCCTTCGATCGAATGTCCGTCGCCGGCAAGGCGTCCAGGTGGCTGGCCAGATGCTCTTCGACCTGCCGTTCGGTCTCGACAATGAAGCCAAGGCTCACGGCATCGCTCACACGCCCCGCCAGCAGGCCGATCCCGAACGCGCCCGCGTACCACAGTGGATTCAGCGCGCTCACGCGGGATCCGAGTTCGTCGAGCCGTTCCTGCGTCCATGCGAGGTGGTCCGTTTCTTCGCGCGCCGCCTGCTCGAAATGCGCACGCAGGCGCGGGTCGCGCGTGACCAGTGCTTGCGCTTGATAGAGCGCCTGAGCACAGACTTCGCCGACATGATTGACTCGCATGAGACCGCTCGCGCGCCGACGGTCGGCGTCGCCGAGCGCGGCACTGTCCGGGCATGAGCTTGCAGGATTCGAGCGCGCCGCTCGACCGGCTCCAGTGAGCGTTTTCAATGCGTTGTCCGCGGCGATGAGCACTGGATCGAGCATGTTTTCACCTCGATTGTTCCTGGGCGATCAGGATAGTGCAGGCGACGCTTGCGACTGCGCGACGGCGAGCTTCGATGTGTGCGACACGGCGTCTCCCCCGCGACATGGCGGGGTTCAACCCTCGTTGTGCACAGACAACATAAAGGCCTTTTTCACCCCTCCAATCCTTTGCAAGGGTCAGGTCGTCTGGTGCAATACATCCAACTTCCGCTGAGGGGGTTTGGCCTGATCAGCCCTCAAGGCAGGGTGCACGCATCGGGACCTCTTGTTCAACCTAGGAGATAGTCGCAATGAAAAAATCTCTGCTCGCTCTCGCAGTTCTGGGCGCGTTCGCTGGTGCCGCTTCGGCACAATCGTCGGTCACCGTTTATGGTTCCATCGACATGGCCGTTGCAAAAAGCAACGGCGGAACCTCCGGCAACAACGGCAATGAGCCGGGCACGCCCGCTGTCACGAAAGCCTGGAACCTTCAGCAATCGAACGGCTCGCGCCTTGGCTTCCGCGGCAACGAAGACTTGGGTGGCGGCCTGTCTGCACAGTTCCAGATCGAGCACCGCTTCCTTCCCGATACCGGCGCTGTATATAGCGCCACTTCCTTCTGGCAGGGCCGCTCGTACGTCCAGCTGACCAGCGCCTCCGCAGGCCGCGTTTACCTGGGACGGGATTACTCCCCTGCGTTCTGGCCGGCTGTGAAGACCGATCCGTTCGGTTGGGACGGCGTAGGTCAGCTTGGTGGCATGCAGTTCGCAGGTTTTGCTGACAACAGTGGCGTTCGCGTGTCCAACACGGTCGGCTACAAGTCGCCGTCCTGGGGCGGGCTGACCGTGCAAGCGGCGGTTGGCCTTGGCGAAGGTGTCCTTGCTCGCGATTCCGGATTCAACATCGAGTACGGCGCAGGCCCGATCTACGCAGCGATGGGCTACGGCAAGCTCACGGGCGGCCCGGTTGCCACCAATGACGCCAATTCACTGGTCAACTTCGCGTTCATGTACGACGTGGGAATTGTCAAACCGTTCATCTACTACGCACGCGCCAAGGTGTCTGGTGGCACGCTGACCAACAAGAATGTCGATCTGGGTCTGACGGCGCCGATCGGCGGCGGCACGTTGAAGGCTGCTTGGGGTCGCGTGGACCCGGAGGGCCCGACCAACAACACCACGAAGGTTGCTGTCGGCTATGACTATCCGCTGAGCAAGCGCACAAACCTGTATGGCGACCTCGGCGTCACCAGGACCGACCTGCTGACGAGGAATACCACTTACGCCCTCGGCGTGAAACACACGTTCTAATTCACGGCTCGCTTGCGAGCTGCGATTCAAGGCCGCCTCCGGGCGGCCTTTTTCTTTGGTGCGCGATGTGCGTTCATCGAAGCGAATACCCTCATGGGGCTTCCCCCTTTGACGCGTGATGGCCGATTTGCTCAGATAGTGTTCATGACAACCCCTTGGCGCGACCCTTGCATCGTGCCTCCCATTGCGCGAGATGGCACTTGCCTTGTGCCACGTCGAACCCGCCTCCTTCCATGCTCGCTTTCATCCTGCGTCGCCTCGTTCAAGCCATCATCGTGATGCTCGCGGTCGCGTTCATTGCGTTCATGCTGTTTCAATACGTCGGCGATCCGGTCACGAATCTGCTGGGCCAGGATGCGACACCCGCGCAGCGGACTCAACTGCGTGCTGACCTCGGGCTCGACAAGCCGTTTCCGGTCCAGTTCGCTCACTTTGTGGGCAACGCGGTCAAAGGCGAATTCGGCCTTAGCCTCAAGCTGGGTCGCAAAGTATCCTTTCTGATTGCCGAGCGCTTGCCGGCGACGCTTGAACTGGCGATCAGTGCCGCTGTGCTCGCCCTGGTCTTCGCCATTCCGATGGGTGTGTATTCAGCACTTAGGCGTGGCACGTTCGGCTCTCAGGTGTTGATGACGATTTCGCTGCTCGGCGTTTCGCTGCCGACGTTTCTGATCGGGATTCTGCTCATCTCCGTTTTTGCCGCGAACCTTCGATGGCTGCCCGCATTCGGGCGAGGCGAGGTTGTCGACGCCAAATACTGGACCACCGGACTGCTGACCGCGGACGGTTGGCGTCACCTCATCCTGCCTTCGATCACGTTGGCCGCATTTCAACTCACGCTCATCATGCGGCTCGTGCGGGCCGAGATGCTCGAGGTGCTGCGATCCGACTACATCAAGTTCGCGCGCGCGCGCGGGCTCCCGAACCGCATCGTCTACTTCAGCCATGCACTCAAGAACACCATGGTGCCGGTCCTCACCATCACGGGGTTGCAACTGGGTTCGCTGATTGCATTCGCGATCATCACCGAACAGGTTTTCCAGTGGCCCGGCATGGGGCTGTTGTTCATCCAGGCCGTGCAGTTCGCCGACATTCCCGTGATGGCCGCCTACCTCTGCCTGATTGCACTCATCTTCGTGCTCATCAACCTGGTGGTCGATCTTCTCTATTTCGCGGTCGATCCGCGGCTTCGCATCGAACGTCGCGTGGGAGCGCACTGACGTGTTGCCCACCGTCGACCCCATGCGAAACGGCGCGTATCAACGGCTGACGGGTTGGCACGCCGAGCTGACTGCGTTCAGGCGCGACTTGCACGCCCATCCCGAGCTTGGCTATGAAGAAGTGCGCACGGCAGGACGGGTGGCCGAGGCGCTGAAACTGTTCGGCGTCGATGAAGTGCACACCGGCATTGGAAAGACCGGCGTGGTCGGCGTGATCCGCGGCTCCGTCACGACGGGTCATGCCGACGGTCCAGGCAAGCGCGTGCGCAGCATCGGGCTTCGCGCCGACATGGACGCCCTGCCCATGCGAGAAGAAAACGACTTCGCCTGGCGTTCGTCGTCGCAGGGTCTGATGCACGGCTGCGGGCACGATGGCCACACGACCATGCTGCTGGGCGCCGCACGCTACCTCGCGCAATCGCGCCAATTCAAAGGCACCGTCGTCCTCATTTTTCAGCCCGGCGAAGAAGGCTTCGCCGGCGCGAAGGCGATGATCGACGACGGGCTGTTCGATCGCTTTCCGATCGATGCCGTCTACGCGATGCACAACTGGCCGAGCATGTCGCCCGGGACCATCGGACTGAACCCCGGGCCGATGATGGCGGCCGCCGACCGATTCGAAATCACGATTCAAGGTCGCGGCGGACACGGAGCGCATCCCTACATGGCGATCGACCCGGTGCTCGTCGCGGGCCACATCATCACTGCCGCGCAAAGCCTCGTGTCGCGCAACGTCAATCCGCTCGACAGCGCAGTGCTGAGCATTTGCGCGATGCAAGCCGGCGACGTCGGCGCGTTCAACGTGATTCCGCGGCAAGCGCAGTTGATCGGCACCGCGCGCAGTTTCAGGCGCGAAGTCCAGGACATGATCGAAGAACGCCTGGGGCGTCTCGTCGAGTCCGTCGCGCTCGGATTCGGCGCGACGGCGCGTCTTGACTATCACCGCATGTATCCCGCCACCATCAACTCGCCGGACGAAGCGAAGTTCGCGGGCGACGTGGCCGCCTCGCTCGTTGGCGAAGACAAGGTCACTCGCGATCTCACGCCGAGCATGGGCGCGGAAGACTTCTCGTTCATGCTGCAGTCCAAGCCAGGCGCCTACTTGCGAATCGGCCAGGGCGGAGAAGGGGGGTGCTTCCTGCACAGCCCGCGCTACGACTTCAACGACGACATCTTGCCGCTTGGCGCGGCACTGCTCGCGGGACTCGCGGAGCAGGCCATGCCGCTTTGACGCCGTGCTGTCCGTTCATTCAATCAGGAGAACAACAATGATCATCACTCGATCAATGCTCTTCGCGACGCTCGCGTTCGCCTGCGGGATCAGCGCGGCGACGACGCTGCGTGTGGCCGATGTCGGTGACATCACGTCCATGGATCCGCACTCCTTCAACGAGACCTTGCAGCTGAGTTTTACCGGCAGCATCTACGAACCCCTGGTCGGGCGCGGCAAAGACATGGCGCTCGTCCCTGCGCTCGCCACCAAATGGACCAAGACATCGCCCACGGTCTGGCGCTTCGATCTGCGCCACGGCGTCAACTTTCACGATGGCACGCCGTTCACGGCCGACGACGTGGTGTTCACATTCAAACGCGGCGCCGGTGACGGCTCCGACATGAAAGGCTATACCTCGCCCATCAAGGAGGTGCGCAAGGTCAACGACTTTGCGGTCGACATCGAAACCGTCGCACCTTTCGCGATCCTGCCCGACACGCTCACCAGCCTCTACATGATGAGCAAGACGTGGTGCGAGGAGAACAAGGCGGAGCGACCCGTCGACAAGCGCAAGGGCATCGAGAACACGGCGTCGTTCAAGGCCAACGGCACAGGGCCATACCGCCTGAAAGAGCGCCAACCCACGACGCGCACGGTGCTCGTGCGCAACTACAACTACTGGGGTCAGGTCGAAGGCAATGTCGACGAGGTCGTCTTCACGCCGATCGCCAACGATGCGACGCGGGTGGCGGCGTTGCTGTCGGGCGAGGTCGATGTGATGGAGCCGGTGCCCTTGCAGGACGTCGATCGCATCAAGAGCGCGGGCAAGTTCAACGTGTTGCAAGGCCTCGAATTGCGCACCATCTTCCTTGGCATGGACCAGCGCCGCGATGAACTGCTGTTCAGCAGCGTCAAGGGCAAGAACCCGTTCAAGGATCGGCGTGTACGCCAGGCGTTCTACCAGGCCATCGACGTGGAGGCCATCAAGTCGCGCGTGATGCGCAACGCGTCGACACCCACCGCGTTGATGATCGGGCCGGGCGTGCGCGGATTCCAGGCGGACATGAACAAGCGGCTGCCGCATGATGTCGAGGCGGCCAAGAAGCTCCTTGCCGAAGCGGGCTATCCGAACGGTTTCGAGCTCGGCATGAACTGCCCCAACGACCGCTACGTCAACGACGGCACGATCTGCCAGGCGGTTGCCGCCAACCTCGCGCGCATCGGCGTCAAGGTCAATTTGCAGACCGAGTCGAAGGCCACCTACTTCCCCAAGATCCTGCGTCGTGACACCAGCTTCTACATGCTCGGTTGGACGCCGAGCACGACCGATGCTCACGATGCGATGTACAACCTCATGCTCACGCCCACCGACAAGGGCCAAGGGCAGTTCAACCTGGGCTGGTACAGCAACCCGAAGTTCGACGAACTGGCGTTGAAGATCCAATCCGAAACCGATGACAAGAAGCGCAACGAGTACATCCGCGAAGCCTTCAAGATCCACCAGGAAGACGTCGGCCACATTCCGCTGCACCAGCAGGCGCTGGCCTGGGGCTTGAGCAACAAGGTGAGTCTCACGCAGTTGCCCGACAACCGAATGTTCTTCAAGTGGGTCACGGTGAAGTGAGCCTGCCCTTGAGCGACCCGACATCGGCCATGCCCGTCGTGAAGGCGCCGGGCGCGATGAAGCGATTCTTTCGCGGTGACGTGTGGCACAGTTTCAAGCGTTCACCGGTCGCGATGGTCGCTGCGATCATCGCGTTCGTGTGCCTGTTCGGCGCGCTGGGCGCGAACTTCATCGCGCCGCACAACACACAAGACCTCGCGACGATCGAACTCTCCGACGCACGCTTGCCGCCGGCGTGGACGGGCGAGGGCAAAGCCACCTATGTCTTCGGCACCGACGACCAAGGCCGGGACATCTTGTCGGCACTGATGTTCGGCACACGCATCTCGCTCATCGTCGGCATCGCGTCAGTGCTGGTGTCGATGGTCCTTGGCGTGAGCCTGGGCCTGCTCGCCGGATTTCTCGGCGGTCGCATCGACGCATTCATCATGCGCGTATGCGATGTGATGCTGTCGTTCCCGTCCATTCTCGTCGCGTTGCTGATCGACGGCGTGGGGCGCGCGCTATTTCCGGACGCGCACGAACTGCTGGCGTTCGCCGTGCTGATCGTCGC
>WNFL01399434.1_pt1 | contig 10249 bp, 11 predicted proteins | sample 5400361 | NCBI WGS metagenome assembly WNFL01 (sample SAMN13153351, study PRJNA577476) | soil metagenome | isolation source: 40 cm soil on Douglas fir-dominated hillslope | place: USA:California | collected 2013-09-17
GATCTCGCCGACGCGTTCCCCGATGACGCAGCCGTCAACGAAGCTTTGCGAACTCTCCTTCGAGCGAACGCGACGCGCACTCCGAAGAAGATAAGCGCGAAGACCGTGACCGCGCCGAAACCAAAGAAAACGAGGACATGACCAAACGCGTCGTTGATGATGATCCGCTGGATCGCGAGATCGATTTCAGCAATGTGCACCCGAACCCCTATGCCAAATACTACGGCCGCAACCGCAATCTGCGCGTCCTCGCGCCGGATCTTCTGACGATCTTCCCTGACTCCGAGTCGGTCAACGAAGCGTTGCGGACTCTCGTTTGTATCGCGGCTGCGTCGGCAGTGCCGGTGAAGCGAAACGCCAGTACGGCGACAGCTCCCAAGCCGAAGAAGAAAGCGCGAGCATAGTCACCGTCGGACGACCCACATCACCGCGAGCACGAGCACCGCCAGGGTCGATCCGAGGAGCGAGATTCCCTTCGTCCCCGATGCGGCGCTGGCGAACCATGGAAGCACGCCGAGGTCGCCGGGATAGCGTTTCAGCATCGCGATCACCGTTGCGTTCTCGAAACGAGAGCCGCTGCAACGAGGAAGACGACCCACCGGACGGCAACGTGCATCACCGATCACCTCATCGTACTTGCGCCATAATCAGCGCTCTATGAATAGACGGGCCATCGTCATCGTCTGTGATTCCCTCGGCGTCGGCGAGCTGCCGGACGCAAAAGACTTCGGCGACGAAGGATCGAACACGCTCGGGCATGTGCTGGAGACGCAGCATCCCTCGCTGCCGGCTCTCTCTCGGCTCGGCCTGCTGCACACGCTCCCGCAACCGGCATCGACGGAGATTCCGCGCGCGGCCTTCGGCAGGATGGCGGAAGTCAGCGCCGGGAAAGACACCACCACCGGCCACTGGGAAATGATGGGTCTCATCGTCCAGGACCCCTTCCGCACCTACCCGAACGGCTTCCCGGCTGACGTGATCGCCGAATACGAACGGCGCATCGGGCGCAAGACGCTCGGCAACAAGGCCGCCTCCGGCACGGTGATTCTCGACGAGCTTGGCGAGGAGCACATGCGCACCGGGTCGCCGATCGTCTACACCTCGGCCGATTCGGTCTTCCAGGTCGCCGCGCACGAGGAGATCGTTCCGGTCGAGGAGTTGTGGCACATCTGTGCGATCGCCCGCGAGCTGATGCGCGGCGAGCACAACATCGGCCGCATCATCGCCCGGCCGTTCCTCGGAACCGGCAAAGGGCATTTCAAACGTACCGCGAACCGGAAGGATTTTTCGGTGCGGCCGACCGGCCTGACTGTGGTCGAGCGAGCCTTCAACTCAGGGAAACAGGTCATCGGCCTGGGCAAGATCGCCGACATCTTCGATCGCGTCGGTATCTCCCAGGAAATCCGCACCGAAAACAACTCCGACGGGATGCGGAAGACGATCGACCTGATTCGCCAGTCAGATGCCGACTTCATCTTCACCAACCTCGTCGATTTCGATTCGAAGTACGGCCACCGTAACGATGCCCCCGGTTACGCGAAGGCGCTCGAAGTCTTCGATCAGGAGCTCGGTGCCCTTCTCGGCGACATGCGCGAAGACGATCTCCTCTTCATCACCGCCGACCACGGTTGCGATCCGACGGATGTATCCACAGACCACACGCGCGAGTATGTCCCGCTGATCGTGGCCGGACCGCGGGTGATCGCGCATCCGCTCGGCACACGCTCGACCTTCGCAGACCTCGGCGCGACAATCTGCGAGCACCTGGGCCTTTCGCCTGACGGACTGCCCGGTGTGAGCGTGCTGCAGGAGGTGGTGAAATGAGACGTGCCGCCATCGCCATCGTCTTCCTCGTGGTCACGAACGCGATGGCGCAGGTGACTGTGACGCGCGTTGCGACGGATGCAAGGGTCATCGACCGCGTCGCGGAGATGAGCAGGAACGATCTCCCGGGCGACCTGTTGAAGAGGATCGTCAACGAAGACATCGATCTCCTCCGCGGCAAGCGTGCCGATGGCACCTATCAGTACGCCAGCTATGACCGGATGGAGGGGAATCGCAAGTCAGACACGATCTCCGTCGATCCCGAGCACAAGGAGTCGGTGCTGGAGTTGCGCGATACCTTCTCCTTCCGGCTGATCGTGAGCGTCCCGCCGCGCCGCATGTTGGTGTCGAAGAATCACCACATCTACATCGACCGCGTTGAAATTGAGACGCTGCCCCAGAAGTCGTCGGAAAAGAAGTTTCAGACGGTAAAGATTGACGCCTGGCTCGAGCCCGGCGGATCGAAAACGATCGAGCTCGACGAGATCGGCAGGCAGGCCGTGGCACGAGTCTATGCCCACGCCGACAAGGACGGCTATGCGAACGTCACCCTGACCCTCGTGGAGGCGCGACTCTTCGATGAGCCGTCCAGCCCCTACGCGGACGCCGTGGAGAGCGCGAAGGCGATCCTGAAGGCGATTGAGCACAACGACAAGCCGTCGATCCGGGCCATGGCCCAGCGGATCGCCGGCAGATTGTCGGCAGACTCGACCGTGCCGGCAGCGGCCATAGGAAATGCTCCGGCAACAATTGCCGCGATCCCTTCCGCGACACAGATCGAGGTGACGGCGGGCCGCGGAGATGCCGGGACTCTGTCCGAATTACAGGCGATCGAGGACATGCTCACAGGGACGGAAGCCGAGCGCCGTCAAGGAGTTGACCGGCTTCACCAGCTCGTCCGGCGCCTTCGTGCAGCCCCTCATTGAGTGTCCTTTCGAGGTGGCCGAACGCCAACGGTTGAGCTTCCAGCGCTCACATTTGCGCTCACGGCTGATTGACGATATCGGCTCGCTGACGTACAATGCCGATCCCTCAGTTTCGCAAGTCTTCCGAAAGGAGCTTCACTTGTCGTCAATGAAATTAGGTTTCAAGGTCGGGGAAAAGCTCGTCTATCCGAACCACGGCGTAACCATCGTCGAGCAGATCGGCGAGTCGCCGATCATGGGCGCGGATGATACGTACTACCATCTCAGGCTTCTCGCGAATAACTCGCGCCTGATGGTGCCGATCAAGAACACCGATCGCGTCGGCCTCCGGCCGTTGTACAAGCAGACGCAGATCAAAGGCCTTCTCAGCCTTCTCGAAGAGACCACGCAGAAAGCGCATACCGACTGGAAGGGTCGTTATCGCGAGAATCTCGAGAAGATGAAGACCGGCCGTCTCGAAGACGTCGCCGACGTCCTCAAAAACCTCAGCGAGGTGCAGAAGAAGAAGAGCCTCTCGTTCCGCGAGAAAAAGATGTACGACCGGGCCAAGTACCTCCTGGTCTCCGAAGTGGCCATCGTCAAGAACATCCCGGAAGCCGAGGCGGAGAAGTTGATCGCCAGGTCGCTGGAAAAGTCGTTCGGTCACTGAGCGGGCACGGCCCGCAGCGTGGGTTGGCCAAGGCTCAACCGCCATTCCTTGTATCTCAGCATTCCACCGCCGCTCCGAAAGGGGCGGCGGTTTTGTTTTTGTTACGATGTCAACGATGTCCGCCCGCCTCCCTGACTGGATTCGTGAGAAGAAGGTCAACCTTCGCGATCTGCACGAGATCAAGTCATTGCTGCGCGAGAAGTCGCTTCATTCGGTGTGTGAATCGCTGGCCTGTCCGAACCGCGGCGAATGTTTCTCGCGCGGCACGGCCACGTTCATGATCCTCGGCGATGTTTGCACGCGCTCCTGCGGCTTCTGCAACGTGACGACGGGCCGGCCCTACGCGCCGCCGTCGCCCAACGAGCCGCGCGCGGTCGCCGAGGCGGCGAAAAAAATGGGATTGCGACACGTCGTCGTCACCTGCGTCACGCGCGACGACCTCGACGACGGCGGCGCGGGGCAATTTGCGCGGACGATCGAAGCCTTGCGTGACGCGCTGCCGGATGCCGCCGTCGAGGTGCTGATCTCCGACTTTCGCGGGAACTTCGACTCCGTGCGCACCGTCGTCGAAGCGCGGCCTGACTATTTCAATCACAACGTCGAGACGGTGCCTCGGCTCTACGATTTCGTCCGCCCAGGCTCCCGTTTCGAGCGTTCACTGGCAGTGCTCCGCGAGGCCAAAAAGATCGATCTGACCATCGTCACGAAATCCGGACTGATGCTAGGCCTTGGCGAGCGGCGCGACGAAGTGATCGACGTGCTGCGGCGTCTGTTCGAATCGCACGTCGAGATTGTCACGATCGGACAGTACCTTCAGCCGAAACGAGAGAAACTCGACGTCGTCGAATACATTGCTCCCGGCGTCTTCGACGAATACCGCGCCATCGGCGAGGAGATCGGCTTCCGCGCCGTCTTCGCCGGTCCATTCGTGCGCAGCTCGTACATGGCGGACGCGGTGGCGCATGAAGCGGCCAATGCGTAAAAGCCCACGCGCGAATGATCCCGAGAAGAAGGAATCGGGCCCGTACTTTCTGACCTGGCTGCCGATGTTTCTCGACTACCTTGCGGTCGAGAAAGGGCTGGCGAAGAATTCACTCTCCGCGTATCAGACCGACCTCCGCCACTTCGGTCACTGGCTCGGCGATCAGACGAGAGAGCTCGACGCCGTCCGGCGAATTGACATCGTCCGCTACTTCCAGGCCCTTCGCTCGGCCGGAATCTCCGCGCGCTCGGTCGCGCGCGCGCTGGCGGCCATCCGCGGGATGTTCCGGTTTCTCGTCGCGGAACGGCATCTGAAACACGATCCCACCGAGAACCTCGAGAACCCGAAGCTGTGGACGACGCTGCCGAAGTCGATGCAGCCGGAGGAAGTGGATGCGCTCCTGCGCGCACCCGACCGCACGACGCCTGAGGGTCTGCGCGATGGGGCCATGCTGGAGTTGCTCTACGCGACCGGGCTGCGGGTCTCGGAGCTCATCCACGTCAAGATCGACGATCTGGTGATGGATGCAGGATTCCTGCGCACAATCGGGAAGGGATCGAAAGAGCGGATCGTACCGTTCGGCGAGAGCGCGCGCGACGCCATCGTCGTCTACGTCGAGCGCGGCCGGCCGCAGTTCGACAAGCATGCTGATCCTTATCTCTTCCTCTCCAACCGTGGGAGGCCGATGTCGCGCCAGGCCTTCTGGATGAAGATCACCAGATATGCGCGCCAGGCCGGAATCGCCGGACATATCTCGCCGCACGTGCTGCGCCACTCCTTCGCCACGCATCTCCTCGAAAACGGTGCCGACCTCCGCAGTGTCCAGATGATGCTTGGCCACTCGGATATTTCGACGACGCAGATCTATACGCATGTGTCCCGGGCACGCCTGCAGAAGATGTACGAACAATTTCACCCGCGGGCATAGAGGGAAGTTCATCCTGCCGCGGAGACGGCAGGATCTCCGGTGGCGCCGCGAGTGGGAAACCATGCGCGGCACGCGTGCTTCAAAAGAAATGTTGTTCCTGCGGGTATCACGAAGAGCATGGAAGTTTGCGTTACCCTCCCCCGTTGACGACGATACGTCCAATGATTAAGCGGCTTCTTCCATTCATCGCTCTGGTCGCGCTCGCCTCCCCGGCTGGTGCGAGCATCGCTCTGTTCGTCGACGGGCGAGCTATGAAGATCAGCGCGTTCAAGGTCATCGGCGAGAACGACATGCAACTCACGCTGAAGAGCGGCGGGGCCATCACCGTTCCACTCACGCGCATCGACCGGGTCATCGATGACGAAGTTGTTCCACGGGCCATCGTCGAAGAGGTGAAGAAGGCGGTCGAAAAAGACGGCGGCATCTTCCCGACACGTTCCTGGCGCTATGACGACAAACGCGGCCCGATCTTCAAGTCGAAGTTCGACAAGCTGATCGTCGAGGCCTCGAAGAAGTTCGACGTCGATGCGGCGCTGGTCTCCGCGGTGATCAAGGCGGAGTCCGACTTCAATGCCCGCGAGCTTTCGGACAAAGGGGCGCGTGGCCTCATGCAGTTGATGCCCTCCACCGCTGAACGGTTCGGCGTCACCGACTCTTACGATCCGGTTGCCAACATCTACGGCGGCGTGCGTTACCTCCGCTGGCTGCTCCAGACCTTCAACGGCAACGCCGACCTTGCCGTCGCCGCGTACAACGCCGGCGAAGGGAACGTCTGGAAGTACAACGGAGTGCCCCCGTTCCGCGAGACGCTTAACTACATCAATCGGATCGCGAAACATGTCCGCGCCGCAATGACACCAGCGACAGCCACTGGCAAACTTGCGGATTCCGGCGCGCGCTGACGCCGGCCTACGCGGTCACCGCAGTTCGTCGCCGGCAGGAAGGTTCCGCAATCAAGCGGCCTGACCGTCGTTCTTCCGGAACACATAGCTCCAGTATTGTGCTTTACCTTTTTTGAATAAGTTATACCAGCTCATGGTGGATTCCGGGACCTGGGAGGAAAAAGACTTGCGGGCAGTCGGTTCAAAAACCTGTTCGATAAACTGTTGCGATCTTGAATTCTTCTTCAAATTCTTCTGCACGATGTCGGTCCACTTTTTCACTTCCGCCTCTCCCGCGACCTCCAGGGCGCGCATGACATTGTTTGTAATGTTGGTTCGTTCGACCAGGCTCACATCCTCTAACGCCTTGAACTGATCTTCCAGCATCGACACCGTCTGGTAACTCTTGGTAAGGCCATCTCCCCGAATGTCAGCGAATAAAAACATCCCGCCGGGCTTTAAAATGCGATGCACTTCCTTGAAAAATAGACCGGGAGAGGTATAACAATGAGACGATTCCACATTGATGATGATGTCCTTCGAGCAATCGGGAATGGATAACGCCTCCGCCCGTCCAACCTCGAACCGCAATCCGTTTTCGGAGTGGACGCGGTTACAAAACGCGATATTGGCTTGGGCGAAGTCGACTCCAAGATACGATTTCGGGTTGTAGGTCTCAAAAAGAAAACCGGCGCCGCCGCCGCGGCCACACCCGACCTCCAGAACGTCTTTTCCCTTCGAATCGCAAAATTGAAACAGATAGTCGTACAGTTGAATCGAATATCGGTTGGTTTCGTTCTCTTCGGAAAGTGTAATGGTCTGCGGCGTTTCCAGGCCGGCATACCCCAGATTAATAAACGTCATCGTGGGGTCCGTGTTCAGATTCGACATGAGCTCATAGGTGAATTTCTGAAGCAAAGACCATTTTTTTCTTGTCCCGGCATCCCTCGGAGTACCCGCGGCAAAAGGGGAGGCGTGCCATAAAGCCTTGATCACCGCCTTGCGAAACTTGGGGTCGGAAAGCACGAATAACAACATCGATATCCGAAACTTGACACCCGACGGTTGTTTGGGGACTTTTGTCGCTTTATCCATCCTGGCATTATAACCCGGCAACCCATTCGCCGTCAGGACGGCAGTGGAAGAAGCTACGAGCCTGCGCGCAGAACGACGAAATGAAGACGTGGCCGAGCCTTGGGCAACCGGCGCAGCCGGCCGTGCCGGCCTAGGCGGTCACTTCCTCGAGCACCGGTACCGCTTTCTGGCTGTTCCCGTGGTGGAAATTATCAAACCTGAGGATCATCACCGTGCGGTCGTCGTCGGCCGGGCGGGTGCCGCAGTGGCGGGCAACGGCTTCGAGGATCTGGTCGCGGATCGTGCTCGGGGAGCGGTCGACGGAGCGTGACAGAAGGGCTTCGAGTTGGTCGAAGCCGAACGGTTCACCGTGCTCATCCTGCGCTTCGACGATTCCGTCCGACAGATAAACGATGGCGTCGCCTTCCTGCAGATCGACCTCGGCTGTGTGCGTGCTGATCGTGCTGCGAACGCCGAGGGGGAGGGAGGGGACCTCGATACCGCGCGGCTTCTGACCTTCCCGCAGCAGGTACGGGTAGAGATGTCCGGCGTTCGTGTGGCGGATCGTCCCCTTCTCCAGATCGAAAATCGTAAAGGCCAGGGTCATGAACGCACGACGCTCCGTCGACCGGTAGACGAGATCGTTGAGGCGGTGGAAGAGCGACGTCTCCTCCGCTCCCTCCTCGACCAGCGTCGTGATGGCGGCTTTGACCATGGCCATGACCAGACCGGTGGAAAGGCCGTGACCCGAGACATCGCCTATGGCCACAGCCAGGCGAGTCTTGTCGATGTTGAAGACGTCGTAGTAGTCGCCGCCGATCGATGCCGTCGGCTCGAAGTGTGCCGAGAACGACACGCCACGGAACTGCGGCCCTTCTTTCGGCAGAAGGTTCCGCTGGATCGACGCGGCGATCTCGATCTCGCTCTGAAGACGCTCGTTTTCGGCGACGTTCACCAGCAGCGTGGCGATCGACTCGGTCATCCTGTCGAACGATTGCGCCATCTCGCCGAGCTGGTTCTGTGGTTTCATGGCGATGCGATAGGTGAAATCGCCTCGCTCGACCGCCTTCGTTCACTTCTCGATCCGGTTCACGGCCCGCGTGATGGAGAAGATCAGCACCGCCGCGAAGAGCACGGCCATCGCGTAGAAGATGAGAAGGAGGATGACCAGGCCGGCCGTGAACTGAAGGAGGCCGCGGACATAGCTGTCGGCCTGCGCGCCGAAGTAGAAGTGGAAGAGGTTCTGGAACGGATTGATGATGAGCGTGAAGAGCTCGTGGCGCCCATCGACGGTGGCGCCGCTGTCCCAGTCGGTCAGCGCGGTCACGTCGGCCCAGATGACTTTGGTGCCGATCGAGCGGAGTATGTCGAGGTTGAATGTGTGACCGCCCTTCCGTACAGGAATGCCGCCGTTGCGAGACTTGCTGGTGTTCTCGAGGCCCATCAGGACCGTCATCCCTGACTTGTCCTGTAACTGTTCGACCCATTCGGGGTCGAGCGGCTCGATGAACACGATGGTTCGTGCCGGGGCACTCTGGCGGGAGGCGACGAGAAGCGGCTGATGGTCGCGCCACACCATGCCGCTGAAGGTCGTCGATTTCAGCCACGCCGGCAGCTTGGCGCCTGACGGGTCGTTCGTGTCGTAGATCTCCAGGCTTTTCGTTACACCGGCCGGCCGCTTGCCGGTGAGCGAATATTCGAATGCCGCGCTCTCGAGTTGCCCGAGGGCAGCCTGACGCTCGCCGCGCAACGCGGCGTGCGTCATCACCCCGCAGATCATGTAGCCGATCGTCAGCAACAGGATGGCGAAGAGAAAGAACGGCAGCATGCCGACGAGCACGTAACTGAGGAAAAGCCGACGTCCAACCCGCCAGAACAACTTCCGCAGCATCCAGCGGACGAAGACCGCGAATCCGTAGAGCGTGAGGGCGATGAGGAGGAGCGAGGCAAGGAACGTGGTGAAGGTAAAGAGGCCGAGGCCGGGAACATGAAGCGGCCTGAGAAGACGCGACAACACCTCGTCGAGGATGATGACCGCGAGCGCGGCTACCCACACGGCGAACAGGCGCGATCCTCGTCGCGTTCGCGGTGATTCAGCTCGTTGTTGGACTGGCAGCATAGTGAGCGCTGCTGAGCGTATACGAAGAAACGGGGCAGGGGGTTCGGAGAACGGGTTGTCGGTTGTCGGTTATCGGTTGTCGGTTGTCGGTTGTCGGGGGTCGGGGGTCGGGAGTCGGGGGTCGGGAGCCGGGAGTCAGGAGCCGGAGTAACCGTGTTTGCTCCGATAACCGTCAACCGACAACCGACAACCGACAGCCGTCCCCCCTCATATCTCCCGCAGCGCCTTAGTAATCGGCATCCGTGCCGCGGAGAGGGCCGGGAGGGCGCCGCCGATGATGCCGGCGATCAGGGCGATGACGATGCCGGTGATGGCTATGCGCGCATCAACGCGGAAGTTGAAGGCCACCTCCGAGAACGTCTCGAAATTCGTCGTACCGGTCGAAATGGCGTTGACCGGCAGAGCCAGCAGCAGACCGGCGATGCCGCCGAGAAGCGAGATGAACGCGCTCTCGATGATGACTGACAACAGGATCGTCCGTCGTTTGAAGCCGAGGGCGCGCATCGTGGCCAGCTCGCGGCCGCGTGAGGCGATGGCGGAGAACATCGTATTCATCGTCCCGAGAATTGCGCCGATGGTCATGAAGAACGTGACGATCGCCACCAGGATCACGATACCGGCCAGACCGCTGGTCTGGTCGTCGTAATACTTGTACTCGCTCTTCACGTCGAGCTTCAGCCGGTTGTCATTCTTGATGCCGGCCTCGATGGACTCGAAGGCGCTTCGGTCGACCGGACGGACGATCACCGACGAATAGGCATCACGTTTACGCGCCTGGCCAAGAAAATCGGCGTCGCACCACATCTCCGAGTCGAAGGCCGTTCCCTTCGCGTCGAATACCCCGACCACGTTGTACTTCTGCGAGC
>WNFL01034172.1_pt1 | contig 10248 bp, 11 predicted proteins | sample 5400361 | NCBI WGS metagenome assembly WNFL01 (sample SAMN13153351, study PRJNA577476) | soil metagenome | isolation source: 40 cm soil on Douglas fir-dominated hillslope | place: USA:California | collected 2013-09-17
CGATCCCAAGACGCGCGGCTGCGGCACCGGCGACATCAATTTCATGATCGAGAACAATGCGCTGGGCGGCAAGTGCGCGGACCTGAACGCGCTCTTCGTTGCGCTGGCGCGTTCGCAGGGCATTCCCGCACGCGACGTGTACGGCGTCCGCATCGCCGGTTCGGACTTGGGCTACAAGAGCCTCGGTCGCGCGGGCGGCGACATCACCAAGGCGCAGCATTGCCGCGCGGAGTTCTATGACGCCGCCTTCGGATGGATCCCCGTGGATCCCGCCGACGTTCGCAAGGTGATCCTCGAGGAGGACGGCGGCAAGAAGATCGACGACCCGATGGTCGTGGCCGCCCGCAAGCGCCTCTTCGGCTCGTGGGAGATGAACTGGCTTGCGTACAACTACGCGGCCGATCTCGCGCTCCCGAACGCCGCGCGGGGCAAGGTCGCGTTCCTCATGTATCCGCAGAGCGAGACGGCCGAAGGCCGCCTGGATTCCCTCGACCCGGACAACTTCAAATACACGATCAGCTCCAAACGGTGGCTGTCGCGATGGTGGCATTGGCCACCACCGCGGCGGCCGAATCGCAGATCAAGCCATGGACGGCCGCGGTCACGCCGAAGCTCGCTCTTGCGGACTTGGCGGGCGGCCGCATGGACCTGGGCGACATGCGTGGGCGCGTCGTGGTCGTGAACTTCTGGGCCACGTGGTGCGCGCCATGCAAGGACGAGCTTCCGTCGCTGCAGCGCCTGCGTGACAAGCTCGCCGGCCAGCCCGTCGAGGTCATCATCGTGAACTATGGCGAGTTTGCGCAGCGCGTGCGCCCTTTCCTCGAGAAGGAAAAGATCGCGCTCAAGGCGCTCCTCGACACGCAGAAGGAGGCGGCGCGCGACTGGGGCGTCGGCGGCTTGCCCATGACGTTCATCGTGGATGCGCAGGGGCGTGCGCGATACCGCGTTTTCGGTGAGCTCGACTGGAGCACGGGCGAGCCCCTGCGGCTCGTGGAGGAGCTGGTGGCGGAGGCGTCGCGTGGACACTAAGACGATTCCCTACCGGATCATCGACCACACCACGGCGGATTTTTCCACCGAGCGCGGGCGGGTGATCGATGCGCTGATGGCTTCACCGGCCAGCATCGCGCCGAAATATTTCTACGACGAGCTGGGATGCGCGCTCTATGGCGCCATCTGCCTCCTTCCCGAGTACTATCCCACGCGCACCGAAGCCGCGCTGTTCACCGAGCATCGCTTCGAGATCGCCGCCGCCGTGGGCCGGGGCAAGCAGTTCGTCGATCTGGGCGCGGGCGATTGCGCCAAGGCGCAATCGTGGTTTCCGTTCATCTCGCCCGCGCGCTACGTGCCGGTGGACATCGCGGGTGCCGAGCTCGAAAAGGCGCTGGGCCGCCTGGCGCCCGACCATCCCGAAGTGGAGATGGTGGGCGTGATCGCGGACTTCACCAAGGGCCTGCCGCTCGGAGACGCGCTGGTCGCGGGCCCGGTCACGTTCTTCTATCCCGGATCCAGCATCGGCAATTTCACGCCGGAGGAGGCGGTGCGCTTCCTCGCGCGCGTGCGGGAACACTGCGCACGCAACCCGGAAAGCGGGCTGCTGATCGGCGTGGACGGCAAGAAGGATCGCGTGGTGCTGGACGTTGCGTACGACGATGCGCTCGGCGTGACGGCCGCGTTCAACCGTAACGCGCTGAATCACCTCAACAACCGATTTGGTTTCGACTTCGCGCTCGACGGCTACACGCACGTGGGCTTCTACAACGAGGCGAAGGGGCGCGTCGAGATGCACCTGGAGTCTCTGCGCGACCAGCCGGTTCGGCTGGGCTCACGCACGCGGGAGTTCGTGGCGGGCGAGCGAATCCACACCGAGAACTCGTACAAGTATCACGCGAGGGAATTCCAGGCGCTGCTTCGCGATGCGGGCTTTTCCCGCGTCCAGCACTGGGCGAGCGCGAGCGACGGCTTCTTCGTCTTCTACGCGACCTGAGCGCGCACGCGGCCGGTGGCCACGTAGTGCTGCGTGAACGGGCTGGTGCTCACGCGGAAATCGTCGAGCATCGTGGCGAGAAGGCTCCACGGCGCCTCGAACGAATCGAAATTCGTGATGTAGGCGCGATGCGTGAGGCGAAGGTACCAATTCGCCGGGAAAAGCCAGCGCGCATAAAGCTTGGTGCTGGTGGCGGCAACGCGCGCGTCTGTTCGCGCCTGCGCGAAGAGGTTCGCCAGCGCTTCCCGCGAGCGGATGAGGTCGTGCGTGTAGCTGAAGAGGATCGCATCGGCCGCGCGCGGCAGTCTCACGCCCTCGCCGGTCGCGTCCAGCAGGAGGACTCGGCCGCTCGCCGCCGGTGGGAGGCGCGACTGCGCGACGGCGAGCATCTCGGGTGATGGATCGAAGCCGATCACGGTTCCCGTGTCACCGACAAGTTGCGCGAGCCGCGGCAGGCACCAGCCGGTTCCACAGCCGGCATCGAGCACCGTGTCGCCGGGACGCAGCGCGAGAGCCTCGATGGCGCGGCTGCGAATCGCGCTGATGCGCCGCGTGTAGTGGTCGTAGCGCGGCGCGAGATCGCGGTAGTGCGCGACCGCGCGGACGAGGTCCGCGCCCTGGCTCAAGCGTCGCGCGCGAGACGCAAGCCGGAAAACTGCCAGCGCGCGTCGGCAGCGAAGAAATTGCGATAGGACGGACGGATGTGCGAGGCGGGCGAGGCGCACGAGCCGCCGCGCAGCACGTACTGGTTGCACATGAATTTGCCGTTGTACTCGCCGACCGCCCCGGGCGCGGGGCGGAAATGCGGGTAGGGCGAATAGTCGCTGCGCGTCCACTCCCATACGTCGCCGAACATCTGCGCCGGCGCGTCCTGCAGCGCCGGCTCACGCAGCGCGAGCGGATGCAAGGCGCCGCTCTCGAGGAAGTTGCCTTCGACCGGCACGCCTTCGGCTGCGCATTCCCACTCCGCTTCGGTCGGAAGCCGCGCTCCCGCCCAACGCGCGATCGCGTCCGCTTCGTAGAAGCTCAGGTGGCAGGCTGGCGTGTTGCGCTCGACGGGCGCCATGCCGTGCAGGGTGAACGTATGCCAACGGCTGCCGCGACGCTCCCAATACATCGGCCCTGTCCAGCCGCGCGATGCGGCGGCGTCCCAGCCCGCATAGAGCCAAAGCTCGGGCCGGCGGTAGCCGCCGTCGTCGATGAAGTCCATGAGCTCGCCGTGGGTGACCGGCAGGCTCGCGATCTCGAAGGGCTCGATCCAGACCTTGTGGCGCGGCTGCTCGTTGTCGAACGCGAAGCCTTCACCGTCGTGTCCGATTTCGCGCAGCCCGCCGGCGACCGCGAGCCAGCGGCGCTGCTCGGGGCTGATCGGCGTGAGCGGCCAGGTTTTCTGGTACGCCGGGCGCGTCGGGTTGCACGACAGCATGTGCTTGAGATCGGTGAGGATGAGCTCCTGGTGCTGCTGCTCATGGTTCATGCCGAGCTCGACGAGGGCGCGCAGCTCCGGCGCGAGCGCGTCGCGCTCGAGGAGGTCCGACACCTCTTTGTCCACTTGGTCGCGATACGCGAGGACGTGGTCGAGGGCAGGTCGCGAGAGAAGGCCGCGTTGCGGGCGTGGATGGCGTTCGCCCACGGCGTTGTAGTACGAGTTGAAGAGCACTCGGAAGGAAGAATCGAACGGCGCGTGTTGTGGATCGTGGCGCGACAGGACGAAAGTCTCGAAGAACCAGGTGGTGTGCCCGAGGTGCCATTTGACCGGGCTCGCCTCGGTCATCGACTGGATCGCGCAATCCTCGGCCGTGAGCGGCGCGGCGAGGCCGCGGGTGACGGCGCGGATCTCGCGGAATCGCTGCGCTGCGTGGCGCGCGGAGGGCGCGCCGTCGCGTGCGCGGTTCATCGCTAGGCGACCTGGACTTCGGGATCGCCGGCGACGATCTCGCCCACGATCGCGGCCTGCTCGAATCCCTCGGAGCGGAAGATTCCGAGCACTTCGTCGCACGCTTGCGGCGCGCATGCGACGAGAAGCCCGCCGCTCGTTTGCGGATCCGTGAGCAGCGCTTTCTGCGCGTCGTTGATGTTCGCGCCCAGCTTCACGCGGCTGCCGTAGCCCGTCCAGTTGCGAGCCGACGCCCCGGTGGCGATGCCTTCGCCCGCGAAATCGAGCGCCTGCGGCAGGATCGGGATTGCGTTCCAGTGCAGCTTTGCGCCGGCGTTGGAGCCCTTGGCGATCTCGAGCAGGTGGCCGAGAAGCCCGAAGCCCGTCACGTCGGTGAGCGCATGGACGCCATCGAGCTTGCCGAGCTTCGTGCCCGGCGTGTTGAGCTTCGTCGTCGCCGCGATCATCGCCTTGTATCCGGCGTCGTCGAGGCGGCCCTTCTTGAGCGCCGCGCTGATAATGCCGACGCCGATGGGCTTGCCCAGCACCAGCTTATCGCCAGGCTTCGCGCCCGCGTTGCGCTTGATGTTCGCGGGGTCGACGAGCCCGATGGCGACCAGGCCGTAGATCGGTTCCACCGAATCGATGGTGTGGCCGCCTGCGATCGGAATGCCGGCGCGCGTGCAAACCGACTCGCCGCCTTCGAGGATCTTGCGGCGCGAAGAGCGGCTGCCCGCCCATGGCGTACACGTCGGAGATGGCGTTGGTCGCTGCGATGGCGCCGAAGTCGAACGGATCGTCCACGATCGGCATGAAGAAGTCGGTGGTCGCGACGATCGCCTGGCGATCGTTGATGCGGTAGACGGCCGCGTCGTCGCTGGTTTCGATGCCCACCAGCAAGTCCTTCGCGATGAGGCCGGGCGCGGTCTTGGAGAGGATCTGCTCCAGCACGCCGGGAGCGATCTTGCAGCCGCACCCGCCGCCGTGACTGAACTGGGTGAGGCGAACCTGCATGTCCATCGAAACGGTCCTTTCGAATGCTTCCAGTGCGAATTCTACCGCCGCCGTCAGTCGAGAAGCGCGCCCACCACCTTGCGGATCGCGCGTGCCTCCCTTGCCGGGGAGAACAGCGGACGGCGCGCGAAACATCCCGACTGGAGGTGGCGCATGAAGTCGCGGCTCTCGAGCGCCTGTACGAGGCAGCGTGCCAATCCGGATTCGTCGCCCGCTTCGAAGAATCCCGCATAGTCGGCGCCCAGCATGCCGACGTTGCCGGAGATGCGGCTCGCGATGGCGGGCGTTCCCGACATCACCGCCTCGACGATCACGTTGGCGCCGCCTTCGGCAATGGACGGATGCACCAGCACGTGTGCTTTCGCGATGGCTGCGCGCGTGAGGCCGTGGGGGAGAGCGCCCGCGTAGCGGTACCGGGGGTCACGCCTGGCGAGAGCGCGCGCTTCGGCGGCGAGGTCCGCGTCGAGGGGCGCGCCGATGTGGCGCATGAAGATCGGTGCATCGGGCGGAAGCCTTGCCCACGCGCGGAAAAGCGTGCGCGGATCCTTTTCCGCGCGCAGATGCCCGACCGCGACGCAATCGAGGCGTCCGCGCGCCTTCGCGCGGCGCGCGAGGGGCGAAGCCGATTGGAAGACGACGACGGCTTTCGCGCGCGCCGCGGGAGCGAGCAGGCGCAGCGCGTCGTCCTGCAGCACGACGATGTGGTCGGCCAGCTCGACGGATCGTGCCGCCTCGCGACTGTCGGGCAGGTCGCGGTAGAGGTCCGTTCCCGTGAGCACCACGGCAAGGCCGGCCGCGTGCGACTGGCGGAAGGCGTCGATGGATGCAGCGCTGCGGCGCGCGTGCAGGGCGACCATTGCGTCGGCGCGCCCGCCGCGCCACTCGGTCTGTACAATGATCTTGTAGCGATCGCGCAGCATCTGCGACCACCGCGCGGCGGTGCGCCAATTGCCGTTGTTCGCTGTTCTTGTACCGGGCGTGACGATGCACACCACTGGCTTGATGGCCGGGCCCATCGGGCGATTATACGAAGGCGACTCGCTCGCCGAGGGGCTTGCCGACGCGCGCCGGCGCTCGCTCGCGGTCTACAGCCATCTCGACCTGAATTTGATCGAAGTGCCGTGCCTGCCGCTCGTGAACCCGCCGCTGTGGGAGCTCTCGCACATCGCGTGGTTCCAGGAGTACTGGTGCCTGCGCGGCGGCGATGAGGACGAGCCGTCGCTTCTCGAGGGCTCCGACGCGCTCTTCAACTCGAGCGAAGTGCCGCACGACAGCCGCTGGCACCTGCCGTATCCGCCGGTCGAACGGCTCACGCGTTACATGCGCGATACGTTCGATGCAGTGCAGGAAGCGCTCCTCGCCACGCCCGAGGAAGCGCGCTACTTCTTCCATCTATCGCTGCTGCACGAGGACATGCATGGCGAGGCGTTGCTCATGACGCTGCAGACGCTCTCGCTTCCCGCGCCGCCGATCGATGCGCGCGAGCCTCCGCCGTCGCCTGCGCGTCCCGCCGAGGATGTGCGCTTCGAAGGCGGTGAGTTCGTAATGGGCACGGAGTGCGCGCCTTTCGCGTTCGATAACGAGCGAGGAGCGCATCGCGTGCGCGTCCAGCGGTTCTCGATGGCGTCGCGACCCGTCACGCAAGGCGAGTTCGCCGCGTTCGTGGACGCGACGGGCACTTGCACCCCGGCGCACTGGCGCAAGGAAAGCTCCGGATGGCAGGCGAGGCGATTCGATCGCTGGTTACCGATCGATGCGTACGCGCCGATGGTTCACGTCTCGCTCGAGGACGCCATCGCATACTGCCGCTGGGCGGGGCGGCGGCTGCCAACCGAGGCCGAATGGGAATTCGCCGCGCGCAACGGTGGGCGTTGCGACCGATTCCCATGGGGCGATGCTCCCGGCGCGGAAATTCAGGCGCTCGATTTTCGCCATCGCGGGCCTTCAGGCGCCCTCCCCGATCCGATGCCCAGCGCGAGCGGCCTGGAACAACTCATCGGCGGCGTCTGGGAGTGGACGTCGAGCCCATTTACGCCCTATCCCGGGTTCGCGCCGGATCCGTACCGCGACTACTCGCAGCCCTGGTTCCATTCCCACTACGTGCTGCGCGGCGGAAGCTTCGCGACACGCAGCCGCATCGCGCACAACCGCTACCGGAACTTCTACCTTCCCCACCGGCGCGATCCTTTCGCGGGATTTCGCACCTGCGCCGTCGAAACGCGTTGAGCGTGTGCGATAATTCTCCTCGGCGGGCCTCCCCGCATTGAAGAGCGATGAACCTGGTCAGGTCGGGAACGAAGCAGCCATAGTCGATTCCTTCAAGTGCCGGGGGTCAGGCTCGCCATTTTTCCCCCAATGACGTACCAAGTCCTAGCGCGCAAGTGGCGTCCCAGGGTCTTCGAGGAGATCGTGGGCCAGCCGCACGTCGTCACCGCGTTGATGAATGCGCTCGAGTCCAAGCGCCTGCACCACGCGTATCTCTTCACGGGAACGCGTGGCGTCGGCAAGACCACGCTCGCGCGAATCCTCGCCAAGGCGATCAACTGCGAAACAGGCATTACGGCGCATCCGTGCGGCAAGTGCCGGGCGTGCACGGAGATCGATGCCGGGCGCTTCGTGGATCTCCTCGAGGTGGACGCCGCGACGAATACCAAGGTTGACGAGATGCGCGAGCTTCTCGATACCGCCCAGTACATGCCGGCGGCGGGCCGCTTCAAGGTCTACATCATCGACGAGGTGCACATGCTCTCGCGGCATGCGTTCAACTCGATGCTGAAGACGCTCGAGGAGCCGCCCGAGCACGTGAAATTCATCCTCGCCACCACGGATCCGCAGCGCCTTCCGGTGACGATCCTGTCGCGATGCCTCCAGTTCAACCTGAAGCCGCTTTCCCAGCAGCTCATCGCGGGCCACCTCAAGCACGTCCTCACCGCGGAAAAGATCGCGTTCGAGGAGCCCGCCCTGATGCAGATCGGCAAGGCGGCCGGTGGAAGCCTGCGCGACAGCCTGAGCCTTCTCGACCAGGCGATCGCGCACGGCGGCGGCAAGGTCACGGCCAACGACGTGACGGACATGCTCGGCACGCTCGGTGGCGATCTCGTCTGGCCCTTGTTGGAGCGCATCGTGGACGGCGACGGCAAGGCAACGATCGCCGAGGCCCAGCGCATCGCATCGCGCAGCGTATCGATGGAAGCGGTGCTCGAGGACCTGGCTGGCTTGCTCCATCGCGTGGCGCTCGCGCAGGCCGGTGCCATCGGCGCGGATTCGGAGCCGGATACGGCGCGCGTGCAGGCGATGGCCTCGCGTGTCGATGCCGGCCGTGTCCAGGTCATGTACCAGGTCGCGGTGCTCGGACGGCGCGATCTACCGCTCGCGCCGGATGAATACGCCGGCTTCACGATGACGCTGCTGCGCATGCTGTCCTTCAACGGCGCCGGCGAGACCACCGCGCGACGCGCTGAACCTGCCGTCGCTTCCGCACCGGCCACGAAGCCCACGGCGTCGGCGCCTCGCGCGGCACCGGACCAAACGAAATTCGACGGCAACTGGGCCGGCCTCATCGAGCGGATGAACCTCACGGGCATGGCGGGCATGGCCGCGCGAAACGCCGAGCTCACTTCGTTCGCGAACAATCATCTCGAGCTCGTCGTGCCGGAGTCGCATCGCATGTACGCCGAGAAGGCGTACGTCGACAAGCTGAAGTCCGAGCTCGGGCCTTACTTCGATGCGAACCTGCGCCTGACGATTCGCGTCGGCACGATCTCGGGCAACACCGTGGCCGCCGCCCTCTCGCGGGAGATGGAGAAGAAGCAGGCGAGCGCCACCGAAGCGATCGAGGACGATCCGTTCGTCCGCGACCTGGTGCGCGACCTCGGCGCGGAAGTCGTCGCGTCTTCCATCAGGCCGCTGGACGAGGCGGCCGGCAACTCCACGAACGGAAAGAGGTGAATCGATGATCCCGAAAGGCGGCATCGGCGCGCTGATGAAGCAGGCGCAGCAGATGCAGGAGAACATGCGCAAGGCGCAGGAGGAGCTCGCGAAGATCGAGGTCGAAGGCCAGTCGGGCGCGGGCCTCGTGAAAGTCGTGATGACGTGCAAGTTCGAGGTTCACAAGGTCTCCATCGATCCGAGCCTCCTCACCGAAGACAAGGACATGCTCGAGGACCTCGTGATGGCGGCGATGAACGACGCGGCGAAGAAAGCCGAAGCGGCGACGCAGGCGAAGATGGCCGGCTTCGCGGCGGGCCTCAACCTGCCGCCGGGAATGAACCTGCCCGGATTCTGAGTGGACAAGCCCGCGGCTCTCGACGAGCTGATCCAGGCGTTGCGTTGCCTGCCCGGCGTGGGGCCGAAGAGCGCGCAGCGCATGGCCTATCACCTGCTGCAGCGTGATCCGAAGGGCGCGGAGCGCCTGGCGCTCGGATTGAACGAAGCGCTCGGCCGCATTCGCCACTGTGCGCGCTGCAACACGTTCACCGAAGCGGAGATGTGCGCGGTCTGCTCATCGACGCGACGCGACGCATCGCTGCTATGCGTCGTCGAATCCCCGGGCGATCTCTTCATGATGGAGCAGACGCAGAGCTATGCAGGCCTCTACTTCGTCTTGATGGGAAGGCTCTCGCCGCTCGATGGAATCGGGCCGCGCGAGATCCATCTCGATCGCCTCGCGAAGCGCGCGATCGATGGCGTGGTGAAGGAGGTCATCCTCGCCACCAATTTCACGGTGGAAGGCGAGGCCACCGCGCACTACGTGAGCGAGATGCTCGCAGGCAAAGGGCTCGTCGTGACGCGCATCGCGCGCGGCCTGCCGGTGGGCGGAGAGCTCGAGCACGTAGACAGCGGAACGCTCGCCCAGGCAGTCATTGAAAGGCGGCCTGCCTAACGCTTAGGCAGCCGTTTCCCGTAAGTCGCTGATTCGTCGGGAATGTGAGCTAACCGTAGGATTTTGCTGCCAGTTTGGGTTGACGCGACCCCTCCGGAATGCGATACTTACCCTCTCGGCGATCGTTTTTATTGGTGGTCGTCGACCCTGGCGCGGGGTGGAGCAGTCTGGCAGCTCGTCGGGCTCATAACCCGAAGGTCGCAGGTTCAAATCCTGCCCCCGCAACCATCCCCATATCAGCACGGCAAGGGGAAGCCATTCGCTCTTTAAAAATACAGCCGATAGAGGTGGGCGCTGTGGGGTGCCAGCCGAGAAGTCCGCAAGGGCTTCGAGGCGACCAAGGCATCAAGGCAGTGGCTCACTTGGATCCAAGTGATTCGAGTTGAGTGAAGTAACTTGCAGAGATCGAACTGAAGAGTTTGATCCTGGCTCAGATTGAACGCTGGCGGAATGCTTTACACATGCAAGTCGAGCGGCAGCGCGGGGCAA
>WNFL01418085.1_pt1 | contig 10248 bp, 9 predicted proteins | sample 5400361 | NCBI WGS metagenome assembly WNFL01 (sample SAMN13153351, study PRJNA577476) | soil metagenome | isolation source: 40 cm soil on Douglas fir-dominated hillslope | place: USA:California | collected 2013-09-17
GCAAGGCCGAATCCAAGCGCCAGAAGAATGCCTTCGGCAGAGAGCGCAAAGGTAGGCACCCAATCGCCGAAGGTGGCCCGAGCGAGCCCGGGCTCCATGTGTAGAGCGAGATACCCCAACTGATGGAAAAGCGATCCGCGCAGTGCGTCGACGGCGGCCTGCAGGTGCTGGACCGCGAGGACCATGGTCTGGACGGCGGCGCCTTCGGCGTGAAAGGTGGGGTCAGGACTGGCGATGTGATACTGAATGAGTTGCACCAGATCGCCGTGAAAATTCTGATCGGCGATCTGTTGCCAGGGAGCGAGATCGAGTCGCGCCTGGTCGAGTCGACCCCCGAGGCGCTGGGCGTACTGCGTGATAAAGCCCGGCACGAGGCCGCCGGTGATGACAGCCGAGAGCAGCAACAAGCGGTCGAACAGGCCGCGTATAAAAAGCATTGAGTGATGGCCTCTGCTACGCCCGTGGACATTACTCCAGCGCGCGGTGTCCGTGCGCAATTGGGTCACAAATCTGCAACAGGGGAGCGGAGGCCGCCTACTGGCGCCAATAGCGCATGGGTTGCACCACAATGGCTTGCAATGCACCGAGACGGGTCGGTGCAGAAATGTGAACTCTTTGCGCGGTGGCAGTGACTAATGGACTTACCGCATAAGGAGACAACGATGAGCTTTGACCGCAACACTCAGGGTTTTACCCGACACGCCGGAATCAGTCGTCTCGGCCGAATTCTGGTATGTGCCATCGTCGCTTGCGCCCTGACGGCGATGTTGTGGGGTGAAGTGGGCGAGGCAGCGGCCCAGGCCGCACAGAAGGCCATTGCCGAGCAGAGTGCGGATGACCAGAATGCAATGATGCGTGACGGAGTCGATGCGCGACCCGGAGGGCGTAGAGCGGCTCTGAGCTAATTCGGAAGCAGGGCCCAGAGTGCCAGTGCGGCAGGTACGCCCTGCACAATCAGAATGCGGCGGTTCACGGTAAAGCCACCGTAGATTCCGGCGATGAGGACGCAGACGAGGAAAAACTCACGGACCGGGATCCCCTGGGTTCGCAGCGCCAGGCCCCAGATCAGGCCCGCGGCGAGGAAGCCGTTGTACAGGCCCTGATTGGCCGCGAGAGCCCTCGAGGCCGCGGCGAATTCGGGCGTCGTGCCGAAGATCCGGCGGCCGGTGGGACGGTCCCACAAAAACATTTCGAGTACCAGGAAGTAGACGTGCAGGGCGGCCACGAGCGCCGTGAGCACAGCAGCGATGGTGTTCATGAGCATTGCTCCAGCGGTTCGCGCGAGTGAGACTCTTCTCTCTTTGCGTTCGGGCGTCAAGGCCGGCGATGTAGCCGGGCAGTCGGGGTCATATAATGGAGTGCGGATGGATGTCACCCGCCTTCAGGGTCCGATGGCCCGTGGTAGCCTGCACTAGCGGTATTACGCTATCCTAAAAGCGCTACCACAAGGTAACACATGAGCCAGGCACCCCTGACCAGCTGGCATTTTGCGAGGCCGGAACTCGCGGAACACCATTTGAAGGCCTTCGATATGGGGCTGATTTCGGCGACCGCGTTGCATGCCCGGCGCCGGATGGGCAAGACGGAGTTCCTGACGCAGGATCTGACCCCGGCCGCCGTGGTACGCGGGCTTGCGGTCGGGTACTGCAACCTGTGGCAGGAGGATGAGGATCCGACGGAGGCCATCGCTGAGGCGGTCGCGGCCTGTTCGGTGCCCGGCCGGATGCTGGCCAAGGTCCGGGCCCGGCTGCACACGCCGCTTGCGAGCCTCAAGGTCTCGGGAAAGGTGGGGGCGCTGGCCGAGGGCGGCGCGGAACTCGGTTTCAAAGCGGCGGAGAAGAAGCAGGTCGCCAGGCTCCGTGGTGCCTTCAGCACCTTCGATCGGAGCCGCAATCGCGGGCTACTACTGGTCGATGAGGCACAGGTGCTGGCAGACAAGCGTCACCACGCCCTGGAGAAGGCGCTGCGCGGATTACTCGATACCCGCAAGGAGCGTCTGAAGGTGATCTTCACGGGATCGTCTGAAGATCGGCTCAGAACCATGTTCGGGGCGGAGAACAAGGCCTTCTATAACTGGGCTCGGGTGGAACCGCTCCCGCTGCTGGGCGCGGCTTTTGTGCGTGAGTTGACCCGGCGCGCGAACGCCCTGACGACGATGAAGCTGAAACCCGAAGACAGTGAACGCGCCTTCGAGGCGCTCAAACGCGTGCCCGAACTGTTTCGGCGGTTTCTGTCGCAGTACCTCGCGAATGCGTTCGAGGGCGTGGATCGTGCCATCGAGACCTGCCGACAGTCGGTGTACTTAGAAGAAGGGTTTGCCACGCGCTGGGAGAAAATGCTCCCCGCTGACCGGCTGATCCTGCAGTGGGTGGCGGCGGGCGAGGCGGACCTGCATGGGGCCAAGTCCCTGGGGCGATTGGGCAAGGCGTTGAAGCTTGGGCGGGCGGCCGATCGTTCGGTGCCGCAAAACGCGTTGAAGCGCCTGCGGGAGCGACAGATTCTGATTCAGTCCGAAGTCGGGGTCTACCGGTTCGAAGATGACACCTTCAAGGAGTGGGTGCTGACGGAGAGGTTGAAGTAGGCCGTGCGGGAATCGCTGACAGGCATAGGGCAGAAGTGAGGACGAACAATGCTGAAACTCCTGGGACTCGTGTTCATCCCGTATGCCCTGTTGTGCGTTTTCGTTTACGCGCGGCAACGATCGCTCATCTATTACCCGACACCGGCGAGGGCGAGTGCCGTGGGGGAGGCCGTGCCCTTTCCAGTCCCTGGAGCGGTGCTGCAACTCTGGGTGGTGCGGCGTCCCGGGCCATCGGCCGCCATTTACTTCGGCGGGAATGCAGAAGCGGTGGCGGGCAGTGCAGAGGAGTTCGCTCGCGCGGCGCCGGATCGGACCTGGGTGTTTGTCAACTATCGCGGGTACGGTGGCAGTACGGGGAAACCGAGCGAAAAGGCCCTGGTGGCCGATGCACTTGCAGTGTGGGACTGGGCGAGCGCGGAGCATTCCGAGGTTGCCGTCGTGGGGAGGAGTCTGGGCTCAGGCGTCGCGGTGCAGCTTGCTGCGGCCCGACCGGTCAGTCGCCTGGTGCTCATCACACCGTTCGACAGTCTCGTGAGCGTCGGGCGGGATGCCCTGCCCTGGCTGCCGGTGTCGTGGCTCGCGAGAGATCGCTATGAGTCGGTGAGGTTTGCTCCGGGTATCTCGTGCCCGACGCTGGCACTGATTGGAGGAAACGATCGGGTCGTTCCTCCTCGGCACGCCCGGGCGCTGGTGGCCGCATTTCGACCCGGTGGGATCTCGGCGATAGAGGTGCCCGGGGCCGGGCACAACGACATTCAACTCTGGCCGCAGTTTGGCGCGACGATCGGTGGATTCTTAAATCCGGGGACGTGACAAGAGCGCTTCCTGCGCACAGACATCTCATCAATCGTCACTTTGCTGTAACGGCGAGCCTTGTCCAGACCACATCCTCGTTGTTGCGTCGATCGATGAGCGCGATGACACTTCCCCGCTCGTCCCGCTGAAACAGCAGCCGGCCCTCAATGCCCTTGCGAAAGTAAAGGTCCGGTGCTTCAGGCACGAGCAGCTCTTTGGGCCTGCCCGCCCTCTGCCGGAATAATTGTTCGCCTTCAGCCGATACCGTGAGCAGGACGCCGGGGGCAAGCTGATACGTGCCCACGTAATCGCGGTAGTGCTTCGCATCCGGGCGGCCCGGCGCCGGGTCTTCGTAGTACCGGAGCACCTGCTCCGCGACAATCTGGAATTCGCCCTCACGTCGAACCCAGGTGTCCGTCTCGTGGTAGCGCGCCTTCATCTCCTGGCCGTAGATGGTTTCCGTTTCGTCCATGTCGTAGCTCAGTATGGCCGTGTCCGCAACAATCCGGCTCTGCGGATTCACCACCTTGATCGAGCCTGAATAGCCTGTGGGCAACGCAGACTGCGCCGCGACGAACGCCTTCTTGTCCATGATGTGGCCCGTTTCATCAATGATGAGGCTGTCCGCCGCATAATATTTCTCAAACGGCCGGCGGTCCCCGGTGGCGACGGCATCCACGATGGCCTGCGCTCGTCGCGTCAGCTCCTCCTGCGTGATCGGCGGGCCTGGGTGGCGCGAACAACCGGCCGTGCCCAGTGCAGTGGCGGCAAGAAGTCCTACGATCGCGAGCTTGGTCATTGCAATGGCTCCCTCAGCGCAAGCCCGCGGAACGCCAGGTCGAATCGTTACCCAATTGGAGAGGGCGGGCGTGCCAATAATCGCACCCCGCTCCAGGATTCGATACCCCAAGGATCAGTCTTCGCTACCCTACCGCTCCATTGAGCGCGCCGCGGGGAGCCGCGAGTACGGTTCCGTCACCAGATTCTCACCCGATCCGATTCGGCCAGATACAGTGACGAGGTGGCCGGAACCTTGAAGGCGTCATACCAGCCATCGACGTTGCGTACCACGCCATTGACCCGATACTGCGCCGGACTGTGCTCGTCGGACACCAGGCGCGTGCGCAGGGCCTCCTCGCGGATGACTTCGCGCCAGGCCTGAGCCCAGCCCAGGAAAAACCGTTGTTCACCGGTGTAACCATCCAGTACCGGCGGGTCCTCCCCGTGCAGTGAAATCCGATAGGCTTCCCGCGCGGCACTGACGCCGCCGAGGTCCGCGATGTTCTCGCCGATGGTGTTGGCGCCCTTGACGTGCACGCCCGGGAACGGCTCAAAGCGGTCATATTGGGCAATAATTTCCTTTCCCATTGCGGTGAAGCGCTCGACGTCTTCGGATTTCCACCACTGGCGCAGCCGCCCCGTCTCATCCAGCTTGGCCCCCTGATCATCGAAGCTGTGGCTGATCTCGTGCCCGATGACACCCCCGATGGCCCCGTAGTTGACGGCCGGATCCGCGGCCGGATCGAAGAAGGGTGGCTGCAGGATGGCCGCCGGAAAGATCACCGCATTGAATTCAGCCAGATTTTCGGCGTTCACCTCCTGCGCCAGCAGGCCCCACTCGCTGCGATCCACCGGGCGATCGAGCCGGTCAATCTGGCGGCGCCATTCGTGGGCGAGGGACCGGCGTTCGTTGCCGACCGGGTCATCGGCGCGAATCTCCAGGTCCTGATAGGTCTTCCAGTGCTCCGGATACCCGATCATCACCCGGAACGAGGCGAGTTTTTTCAGCGCCGCCTCGCGCGTCTCGGGCGACATCCACGCCAGCTGTGAAATCCTGACCTTGTACGCCGCCATGAGATTGTCGGTCAGGGCGGTCATCTTGGCCTTGGCCTCGGGCGAGAAATGGCGTGCGACGTAGAGCGTGCCCAGCGCATCACCGATACTGGCATTGACGGCGCTGATGCCTCGTTTCCAGCGTTCACGCTTTTGTGGCTGGCCGTTGAGCACATGGCCCCTGAACTCAAAATAGGCCTCGTCATAGGCCTGCGGCAGGATGTCCGCATAGGCGTCCAGGCAATGAAAGGTCAGGTACGCCTGCCAGGTCCGCAGCGGCGTGTTCAGGAACAACCTCGCGAGCGCGGCGATTGCCGTGTCCTCGGCGACGATGAACCGGTCGAACGAGCCCGGCAGCTGCGCCTCGTTAAACGCGGCGTAGAACGGATAGTCCCGGGCCATTGCCACGAGTTGGGCCCGGGTCTTGGGATGATAGGTCGCGTCGTAGTCCCGGCGCTTTTCGTAGGGCCAGGAGACGGCCGCAATCTTCGTCTCGAGGGCCAGGATCGCCTCCGCCGACTTCGCCGCACCCGGATACTTCGCCAGGGTCAGCATCGCTGCGATGTAAGTCTGGTACTGGGTCCGGATGGCGGCAAAGGAGGCACTTGGATCCAGGTAGAAGTCCCGATTGGGCAGTCCCAGGCCCGACTGGGTGACCTGGATGGCGTAGCGGCCGGGCTCTTTCGGATCAACGATCGGGAAAAAGGCGATCGGGCCCCCGTAAGGCTGAGTGGGCCGGGCCATGAACCGCGCGACATCGCGATGGGAGTCCAGCGTTGAAATCCTTGCCAGTTCCGCCGCGATGGGATCCAGCTTTGCCCGTTCGATGGCGGCGGTGTCGGCATAGGCCCGGTAGAAGTCAGCCACCCGGCGTGCATCCGAGCCGGCCGGCGGGGCCTGGGCCAGTAGCTCATCGACGATGGCCTTCAGGTCTGTCTCGGATTTGGCGTTCAAGCGATCGAACGTGCCCCAGCGCGAGCGATCCGACGGCACCGGAGTGTTCTTGATCCAGGTGCCATTGGCGTAGTGAAAGAAGTCATCGCCCGGATTGACCGAGCGGTCCAGGCCGGTGAGGTCAAAGCCCCAGCCCCCGGTCGCGGGAGCGCTGGGATCCGCGGCGGTGGTCCCACCCGCGCCCAACAGAACAAGACACAGGGCTGCCCAACGAAGTGTAAGTGTGGTCACGGTGAAACCTCGATTGGTGGTGGTTATTGAATGACGAGCCAGCATGAGGAAGTGATCTCCCGCCCCACGCTTCCGGAACCCCGTCGGCGGGCTGGGGGGCGACGTCCACAGTATTTCATAAAAGAGAAGATTTATGAATAAAGAGGTAGACCGCTACGGAAGGCAGAAGTTTCACGGGGCACCCACGGGCGCGGCACGCCGGCATCCGTCCCTAGCGGCTCCGGGCGCACCGTGGCGGCTCAAGACTCCGAAACACTACAATTGAGCGCCCGGCGTCGCGGTGGCGCCGGCTGATCGAGGGATACGGTGACCCAGAAATGAAGACCTATTGGATTGTGCGGCGCGATCAGATTGAGGCCCTGTCCAGTCCGACGCGGCAGGACATCGCCGACCGGCTTGGCGCGGTAGGCCCCTGTACAGTCGCTGTCCTGGCTGCCGCGTTGGGGTACCGGCCGACCGCCTTGTACCAGCACCTGGTGGCACTCAAGCGGGTGGGTCTGGTGGAGACCTTGCCAAAGGCCCTGGCGCGCGGACGACCGGCGACGCAGTACCGACCGGTCGCCCCCCTGATCCGCTGGGCACGCGCGCCGCGCCTCGAACAGAACCGCCGTCCGATGGCTCGAGTGGCGAAGGCGATGGCCACGAGGGCCGCCAAGGATTACGCGTTGGGTTTTGAGGTTCCGCACTGGGCGATTGAAGGGCCCGGGCGGAATCACTGGATCTTTCGCCTGGTGACGCGCCTGTCCCGGCAGAGATTAAGACGGATCAATGTCTTGCTCGATGAGGTGGCGCGCTTGGCCTACACTCAGCATCGCGTGCCTGCTGTCGCCGATCGCAGAACAGGCCCATTCGCGCCGCCCGGACCGGAAAGCCGCGCCGCCCTCCCGGCGAGCGATCAAGGGCAAGCGCTGAGCGCCTTGCACGGAGAACTCGATCGTTGATTTATATGAACTTATTAGGCTCCCTGGGGGTCTACCCAGCGCTGTGGTGACTCAGCGCCTGCTTACGCAAGGAGGATTCTTGTGAGCAACCTACGATGGACCTGGCCTCGTCGGCACTTTTCCGGCCTCGCCGGTTTGGCCCTGTTTTGCGCTCTGGTGCCGGCCCATCCGGCCGCGGCCGACAATCTGCTGGGCCTTTACGTGGGTGGTGCGGTGGGGCAGTCGCAACTGGAAGCGGGCATCCCTACGGTCGACGCGCCGCTCAACGCCTACGATTTCAAGGAAAATCACTCGGCGTATAAGTTCATGGTGGGCATCCGGCCTATCTCCCTGTTCGGCGCCGAGGTCGAATACCTGAACTTTGGCCACCCGAGCAGCACCGTGGGCACCACGACGAACGACGTGTCCATCAACGGCAGCGGTGCCTTCGCCTTGCTGTTCCTCCCGATCCCCCTCGTGGACGTTTTTGTCAAAGGCGGCTTCGCCAGGCTCCAGGCTTCTTCGACTTCGTATGATCCGCTGTTAAATTGCGGCGTCGTGCCCAATCCCAATTGCCCCTATGCACGGTGGCATGGCACCACCAGCGACTTCGCGGCCGGTGCGGGAGCCCAGTTCAAGCTCGGATCATTGGCGGTGCGCGGCGAATACGAGCAGTTTCGCGTTTCGGGGGGGAACCCCAAGTTCCTGTCCGTTGGGATTACCTGGGCACTGTAGGGCGGCGACGCCGCCCGGTACTCTTTCCAATCGCGCCCATCAGATCAAGGCGGAGCCTTAGGGATGGGTCTTGTATCTTACGATCAGCGAGTGACCGTCACATCCCGCACTGACTCCGTCAATCACGGGTGCAAGATAGCGAAAATGCGCGACCGTACGCTCGGCACCGGAGCGGAATACAAACGGCGGATAGGCGATCAGCGTCCGTATATTCTCGACATGCCCGTCGGCAGCAATATTGAAGGTTTCGCGCACATAGCCGTCGAATCCCCAACGCAGCGCTTCCCGGGGAAAGTCTCCGGAGTACACAGTGTTATTGGCCACTACAGGACGTACATCGAACAGCATGCATTGTGCGGGAGTAAGCCCCGCCGCCTTGACCTTCGTGTCGGCACCCGCCGCATCGCCCGCCCGGCGTTGCAGCAATGCCAGATGAAGAATGGCCACGTCGCGCACGGGGTCGTGCTCGCCGACCACATCGGACGGGTAGGCCAGGACGCGTTCTAATATCGGCCGCGCGTCCTTGAGCCGGCCGTCGGCCTCCAAAGCGAGCGCGTATTCCAGGGAGATCCACGCGGTTGCCGCCGATCCTGGGTCAGTTTGCTCCAGGGTCGCAAGTTCCCTCGCACGCGTGCGAACGCGCCCAGCGGTCGAATTGGAAGACGGGTCTTCAGGCTTCAGCATCATGGCCAGTGCGCGGGCGGCGGCCGGTGCCCCGGCCTTGTCCAGGGCCGTGGTCAGGAGACTGGCCAGCGTGACTACTTTCTTGTGGTCGGTCTCGATCGGCAAACGCGTCAACAACGCGGGAATCGCCGCGACATCGTCGTGCTCGAGGCGGGGATCATTGCCTGCCACGTACCCCTTTCTAAGCGGCGCGAGGTCTTCGCGTGAAAGTTGCTTCCCAGCCAGCCACGCGAGCGTCTCGCGGTAAAACGGATCTGAGAGGCCTCGGGTACTGGGGCGGGAGTCGCAGCGCAATTCGACGCGCACCATGTTTCGCCAGAATGACGGCAACGTGGCAATTTCGTCAGGATTCCATCTCCATTCCTTCACCGCCTTCGCAAAGGCAATTCCCAGCGTTCCTGGCCGGCTGGCATAGATCGGCGCAGCGCCCATCACATGCCCGTCTGCCGCGATCGAGAACTCGATGACGACCACGTCATCTGGACGAATGTCTGCAGCCTCGCTGCAGTGCGGCGGACTGCCGAACCCGTGGGTCCACTCTTCGGACTCCAGGTGACCGGCACCAGTCCAGGCCAGGTATTCGCGGGCTTTGTCCGCATGATCTGACAGCAGCGCACCAATTGCCGCGTCCCCGCGAATGCCAATCTGAATCAAATTCACCTGCGTCCCACCAATGCCCCCGGACAGTTCTATCGCCTTGGTGAGGAATGGCATCGCCTCGCGGGCCTGCCCGAGATTCAAAGTCGCGCGACCCCGCAAACCATAGTATTGAGCGTGCAAGGGCTTGGCATAGGAGGAGGCTTCCGGCGAGGCCAGTACGGTATCCATCAAGGCAGCCGCTTTGGCTGGATCGACGGTCATGTAGCAGAGCGCGAGCCCGATCTCGGCGCGAGCCACAAGCTCGGCGCTCTTGGCCTGCTGCGCGGCTCCCAACCCTTTGTCGTAGGCCTCTATGGCCGCAGGCATCGCCAGGGCGAACCGTTGGGCTTCCCCAATCGCCAGCCACATCATCGCGCGCTCGATATCTTCGTGGGGACCGAGACCCTTGAGGGCGATGGCCGCCTCGCGGTCCGCATCTTCGATCGCACGTTCGTGCGCGTAGGCCTGCGCGAGTCGCGCGTGAATGATGCCCTGGGAGCGGGAAACCTCTCCACCCTCGCCCGAACCGGCAATCAATGAGAACCCTGTGATTGCCGCCGGCCAATCTGACTTGTCGAATGCCGCCTGCGCTTCGTTATAGATTTGTTGCGGCGTGGGCGGCGTAGACGGCGTCGCGGGAGCGTCAGCCAGGAGCATCTGAGGTGGGCCAAAGAGCGCAAGCCCCACACTCAGTAGGATCAGACCGCGGCACGATGTCATCCTAAAGTCCTTCCAGTCGCTCCCTGGGGCTGTACCGGATGAGTCTACCCTTCCGCGTAAGATTCGGCCAAAAGGGTCCGAGCTGCCTCAGAAAGCCGTGGCGCCGATCGAAATGGTGGCGTGCCGCCACGCTTCCTGAAATCTGGCTGCTGCGGC
>WNFL01267366.1_pt2 | contig 10247 bp, 9 predicted proteins | sample 5400361 | NCBI WGS metagenome assembly WNFL01 (sample SAMN13153351, study PRJNA577476) | soil metagenome | isolation source: 40 cm soil on Douglas fir-dominated hillslope | place: USA:California | collected 2013-09-17
GGCCGGCGGCCCCCAGGCCGAGCCGCCACAGGCGGTCGAGACCCATGAGGACGGCCGCGGCATTGGAGCTGCCGCCACCGAGCCCTCCGGCCACGGGGATCCGCTTCGTCAGCGTGATCGCCACTCCGTGGGCCACGCCGGCGAAGCGCCTCAGGTCGCGCGCGGCGCGAACGGCCAGGTTCGTCTCGTCCGTGGGCACCGCCGGGTGGTCGCAGCGGATCGTGATCTCGCTCCCCTGCGCGCGCAGGACGATGTCGTCGTGGATCGAGATCGTCTGGAAGAGGGTCCGCAGCTCGTGGTAGCCGTCGGCGCGCGTGCCGAGCACTTCGAGGCCGAGGTTCACCTTCGCATGCGCGCGCAGGTGCAACGGCCGCCGGGCGGCGCCGGCCGCCATCAGCGCCCGCTCCAGAGCGAGCGTGCCTGGTCGGCGTCGATCATCCGGTAGCCCTCGTGCGGCGGTTCGTCGAAGGCGGACTCGCCCAGCCGCGCCGGCGCCTCCGCATCCTCCACCGTGGCCTGGAGACGCGCGCCGTCGGGCAGCGTCGCTTCGATCTGGCGCGGCAGGGCGGCGCCCCAGCGCGCGCGATACGAGCGCAGCCGCGCCGACGGCAAGCCGGTGAGGAGGTCCATCACCTCGGACGGCGTGAGCGCGACTCCGAGCAGGGAGGCCAGGTCCTCCGCGCGCGCGGCGCCTGCGTAGACCGCGCGCTCCGCGGGGAACACCGCCCACAGCCGCTCGCCCCGCGCCACCGCGATCAGGCGCGCGCCCGTGGGCCCGGGCAGCTCGATGCGCAGCGCGTCCGGCCGGCGGAAGGCCAGCAGCACGCGCGTGCGCGCCCGCAGCTCCGGCCCCCGCAGCGAGACGCCGAGGCGCGCGCTGTACGTGGGCACCACGCGCGCCTGCGCGACGACGGCGGCGGGAGGGATGGCGAGCGGGGCCGCGCAGGACGCGCCGGCCCCTGCGGCCAGGGCGAGAAGCAGGATGAGCCTGGGACGGCGGGCTCGGCTAGGGTCGCTTGACCTGGGCCGCGTCATTCAGGCTGGCCTGGGCCTCGCGGATCTTCCGCTCGACGGCGGCGTGGTCGAGGTCTTCTCCGTCGTCCTCGGCCTTGAGCGCCTTGCGCCAGTACTCGACCGCCTCGCGCACCGAGCCGCGGCGTCGCAGCACGTCGCCCAGATGATCGAGCACGACGGCGTTGGCGCCGGGCTTGTCGACCGCGCGCCGGAGGAACTGCTCGGCCTTGTCGACGCGATCGAGGCGGTACATCGCCCAGCCCAGGCTGTCGAGGTAGGCGCCGTTCTCGGGATCGAGGGCGATCGCCTTCTCGATGAGCTGGAGCGCTTCGTCGACGCGGACGCCGCGATCCGCGTTCATGTATCCGAGGTAGTTGAGGACGGGCGCGGAGTCGGGCTCCACGGTCAAGGCCTCGCGGAAGACCGCCTCCGCGGCATCGCTCCGCTTGAGCCGCTCCAGCACCGCCCCCAGCTGGAAGAGGGCGCGGAGGTTCTTCGGATCGACCTCGCGGGCATGGCGCAGGGCGCGCTCGGCGTCCGGGAATCGCTTGGCCTTCTGGTAGAAGTCGGCCACCGCGACCAGCACGGAGACGTCGTCGGGTGATTTTTGCCGGAGCTTCTCGATCGCGGCCACGGCGGCATCGACGTCGCCGTGTGTCCGCAGGACGTTCGCCTCCACCGCCGCCAGCTCCGGGTCGTCCGCGAAGCGTGCACGCGCGGCGCGGACCTCGGTCAGCGCCTTGCCCTCGTCCTTGGCCAGGACCAGCGCTTCCACGTATTGCCCGAGGAGGTTCGCATCGGCGTCTCCGCCGGTGGCCACCGCGCGTCCGAAGGCATCCGCGGCGTCCCGGTAGCGCTCGAGCTGCTCGTAGGCGAAGGCGAGGTGGACGAGGAACACGCGGTCGGTGCCCGCGGAGTCCGCCACCGCCTCGCCCGCGCGCGGCCGCGCCAGCAGCGCTTCCAGCGCGCTGGCCGCGCCCGCGAAGTCGCGGCGTCCCTCCAGGATCGTCACCTTGAGGTACGAGGCCTTGAGGTCCGTGCGGTCCTGGGCCAGGAGCGCGTCCGCGGTCGCCCCCGCCTTGTCGAACTGACGCATGTCGCGCAGCGCACGCGCCTGCAGGTCCAGACCGAAGCGATTCTTGGGGTCGGCGAGGAGGACGGCCTCCGCCTCCTTGAGCGCTTCCGGATTGCGGCGCGCGCGCGCGAGCACCTCCCCCAGAGCGAGGTGCAGCCGGACGCTCTTGGGCTCGAGCTCGAGCGCCTTGCGGTAATTCAGGATGGCCTGGTCGTTCTGCTGGGCACGGGCGTAGGTGTCGGCGAGGGCCTGGTAGGCCCGCGAAGAGGACGGATCGAGCTCGACCGCCTTCTGGAGCGCGGTGGCCGCGCCCTCCGCGTCCCCCTTGGCGAGGTACTGGGAGCCGAGCTGGACGTAGGCCTCGAAGCTGCCGGGGTTGAGGTCGAGGAACCGCCGCCAGGCCGCGATGGCCTTGTCGTGCTCCTGGAGCTGCGGGTAGACGCTGTTCGCGAGGATCAGGAGCGTGGCCGCGTCGGTGGGCGCGAGCTTGAGGGCCTGCTCGTACTCGACCGACGCCTGGCGCAGCGCCTGCTCGTTTCCGTCACCCTGCGCCTGCATGTGGCGGAGCTGGGCGAGGATGAGATGGGTCTCCGCGCTGTCCGGCGCGGCCTTGACCGCCGCTTCGGCTTCCGCGAGGGCCTCCGCGGACTTGCCCGTCTGCTGCAGGAGCCGCGCCACGTCCGCGCGGATCTCTCCGGCCTGGGGGTCGAGCCGCTGCGCCTTGCGGTACTCGGCCAGCGCTTCGTCGAGGTCGCCGGACAGCCGCGCCTGTTGCGCGAGGCTGTAATGCAGGTAGGCCGACGCCCGATCGGCGGCGGCGCGATCGGCGGCGGGGGGTCGGGCGACGGCGAGGGCGAGGAGAAGGCTCAGCAGGGCGTGGTCACTCCCAGGAGATTGATTCTCACACGCGCTCCGCGAACGAGTCAAAGACGCCGGGGACGCCGGGATCCAGGCACCCCGGCGCCCCGGAACGGCCCTAGGCCGCGCGCGAGGCGCGGTACTCGCCCAGGATCCAGTCCTTCACGCGCTTGACCTCGGCGGACAGGCCTTCCGCCGAGCGCAGATAGTCGAAGTACTTGCGCTCCGTACCCGCTCCGAACGCCCGCGACGGGAACGTGACGTACACGTCGCCGTCGGTGCTGCGCCAGAGCGAGAAACCGACCAGCTTCATCCCGGCCAGGGGATCCTCGTCGAAGAGGACTTCCGCATCGCACACGAGCCGCTCCGGCCCGTTCACCTTCTCCACGAACTGCACCCGCATGACTCCTCCAGAGTGTGACAGGAGGCCGGCGGGAGAGATCCGGCCGTGCGGGGCGGGAAGCGCCGCCCCGGCGCCGTGTGCGGCGGCGCGTCGGCGGAGGTGAGCTTAGCCGCGCGCGCGGCCAGGGCAGGTCCGCGGCGGGAGGGCTTCTAGCTCGTCCGGTCCAGGCGGCCCAGGATCCTGGCCAGAGGGCGCTCGCCCAGCGAGGTCAGGACGAGGTCCGCGCCCTCCATGGGCAGCGCGCAGGTGACCGCGTTGGGAATGGCCACGCAGCGCATCCCCGCCGCGCGCGCGGCGCGGATGCCGTTGGGCGAGTCCTCGAACACCACGCAGCGCTCGGGGGCCACGCCCAGGCGCGTGGCGGCGAGCAGGAAGAGGTCCGGCGCCGGCTTGACACGCGCGACGTGATCGCGCGAGCAGACGGTGTCGAAGAGGGGGCGGATGCCGTGACGCTCGAGCCAACCTTCCACCCAGGCCGAAGTGCTGCTGGAGGCGACCGCCGTCTTGAGGCCGGAGGCCCGCGCTTCCTGAACGCGCTCGGCCACGCCGGGCAGCAGGGGCAGGGTCTCGCAGCGGACCATGTTGCGGGCCCGCACCTCCTGCCGCAGCGCTTCGTGGTCGAAGTCCTCGCCGGTCAGCTTCGAGAGGTGCGCGCAGGGGTCGTAGGTGCCGAACGTGCCGAGCGCGTGCTGCCAGACGTCGAGGCCCAGGTCGTGTCCGCGCGCGCGGAACGTCGCGCGCCACTCCTCGAAGATGGGACTCTCCGTGTCGAGGATGAGGCCGTCGAAATCGAGGATGAGGGCACCGAACTTCACGAGCCGTGCGGGGCCGGTCCCCGCCAGACCTCGCGTCGCGCCCCCGACGCGTCCAGGGACGTCGCCACGTCCAGGCCGTCCTTGCGGTCGATGAGCAACAGCGCGCCCTTCGAATAGTCGAACTCGGGCGTCATCCCGACGTCGATGAGGAAGAGACGGCCGTTCTTGGTCTGGATGGTGCCCTTGTCGCGGAAGGCGCCGGGGTCGTGGCCGAAGACGATGTGGGCGGCGGGAAGGGCGGCGAGGTCCTTGTCGTCCGTGTCCCCCTTCCACCACTTGCGCGCTTCCAGGAGCGAGTCGTCCCCGATCAGGAACGGGTTCTTCCAGCGCCCGGAATCCACGACCGCGCGGAAGCGCTCGCCGATCTGGGTGAGGCTCATCCCCGACGTGGAGCCGGCGTGCGAGAAGAACCATCCGTTGACGCGGGCGGCGACGGGCAGGCCGAGGAAGAAGCGCCCGTAGGCGTTGCGGCCCTCCGCCACGTCGTGAAGGTCGATGTTGCGCTCCGCGAGCTCGCGCTCGAACTCCTCCGCCTTCTTCTTCTTGCCTGGCCGGGCCAGGAACTCGGCTTCGTGGTTGCCGAGCGTCACGATGACGTCCCCGCCCGCCGCGCGCGCCCCGCCCTGGAGGCTCATCATCAGGTCGAGCACCTCGAGGGACTGGGGGCCCTTGTCGATGAGGTCGCCCACGGAGACCAGCGTCCTCTTTCCGCCCGCCCAGGCATAGCCTCCCTTCGCCTTCGGGTCGGCGCGCGCGATCCCACCCACCTGGAGCAGGTGGAGGACCCGATCGTACGCGCCGTGTACGTCGCCGAGGGCGACGATCTCTTCGCTCGTGCTCTTGTCGACGACGGCCGGGAAGCGGTCCCAGTCGCGGGCGGCTCCCTTCGCCGCCCCTCCGGCGCCCGCCTCCGACGCCGCGGGCGACCCCTTGAGGGCCGGGATGGTGATGGTCATTCCGCCCTTGAGCTTGATCTTCTCCGATTGGCCTTCGAGCATCAGCACCGCCCCGATGCCGACGACGAGCACGACGGCCAGGGCGGTCATGGCCTGCAAGCCGAGGAAGAGGTAGGCCAGGGTGCTGAACTTGCGCCGGTTGGCCTCCGCCACTCCGTGCGCCTGCTCGGCCATCTCGTCGACGAGCTGCGCGCGGGTCACTCGCTGCCACGCGCGCTGGTAGTCGTTGAGGTCCCAGCGCAGGACGTCCTCGTAATGGCGGATCCCGATGGGCGGGTTGGTGTCCCCCGCCCGCCGCCCATGGGCGATGGCGGGTTCCGCCTCCTCCGGACGGAGCGTGCCGATGGCGAGCAGGAACGTGGTCAGGACGAGGCCGGCATAGACGACGACGCCCACGACGATGGGCACGCGCTCGCGCGGTGGAATGGCCGCGAAGATCTCGTCGTTCGCAATCAGGACCAGGAGGAGGAGGTTGAGGGGCCCGAGCAGCATCAGGGCGAGGCGAGTCTTGTTGTCGGCCGTCTTCCAGAGCTTGAGCCCCTGGGCCAGGACCTCCTGGGCGGCACGATAGCCGCGCCGCCCGGACAGAGGCACGCGCTGAGCGGCCAGGCGCTTGATCTCCTTGCGCCGCCGGCGTCCGGTGATCCCGACGTCGCTCATCCTGGCTTCGCCCTCGTCTTGAAAAGTACCACGGCCGCCGCGCCTACCGATCGCGCGGAGGGGTGCGATAGACTCGGCCCCATGGCGATCCACCCCGATCTTCTGGAGATCCTGGCCTGTCCGGTGTGCAAGACGCCGGTCGAGGTCGTGAAGGACGGCGCGGGGCTGCGCTGCGGCCAATGCCGGCGCGTCTATCCCGTCCGCGACGACATCCCGATCATGCTGCCCGAGGAAGCGACAGTCGAGGCCTGAGCTGGGCCGCCTGGACCGGGTACAGCTCGGCCTCATGGCCGCCATCGCGGCCACCTGCCCCGTCTCCATCTTCGCCGCGCAGAGCATCGGCCTCAGCCTCGCCGTGCTCGTGTTCCTCGTGCGCCTCGCCCGCGGGCGGACGCGGCTGGAGCGCAGCCCTCTCGACGGGCCGATCCTCGCCTTCTCGGTGTGGACGCTGCTCTCCGCCGCCTTCTCGCCCGATCCGCTGACCTCCCACGACAGCGCGAAGAAGCTCGTCCTGTTCGCCCTCTTCTATCTGTCCGTGGAGGCGCTCACCCCCGAGCGCGACCGCGAGCGGATCCTCGACGCGGCGCTCCTCGGCGGCCTCGCCCTCGCCGCGGGGGTGCTGCTCGAGTACTACTTCCTCGGCTTCGATACGCTCCTCAACCGTCCCCACAGCTTCCTCGGCCACTACATGACGGCCTCCGGCCTCGTCATGGCCGTGCTCGTGATCGCGGCGGCGCGGCTCGCGTTCCATCGCGGCCGCCTGCCCCGTCCCTCCCCGCGCGACCTGCGCGCGCTGGCCGTGCTCGTGGCCGCGCTCGGGGCGATGACGGCGCTGCAATCCCTCGACCTGTTCGCGGTCGAGGCGGAGCGCCTCTTCGTGGCCGGCCTGGCCGCGGCCGGCGCGTGGATGGCTCTCTCGCGCGGTCCCTGGCCGGGCGCGGCGACGGGCACGACCCTCGCCCTGATCGTCGTCCCGGTGGCCTCGTGGGCCGTCGTCATCTCGCGTACCCGCAACGCCTGGCTGGGCACGCTCGTGGGCCTGGGCGTGATCGCGATCCTCCGCGCCCCGAAGCTGCTGTGGGGTCTGGCGGCGGCGGTGGCGGTGGTCCTGGCCGTGCGACCGGCGCCCGTGGTGGGGCGCCTCACCGTGGTGGACGCGAGCAGCGTCGACCGCTACTACATGTGGCAGGCGGGCATCGACATGATCCGCGACAAGCCGGTGTTCGGCCAGGGTCCGGGCCGGATCCTCGCCGTCTATCCGGAGTATCGCTGGCCGCAGGCGCCGAACGCGCTGCAGCCGCACCTGCACGACAACGCCCTGCAGATCGCGGCCGAGCGCGGGCTGCCCTGCCTCGTATGGTGGCTCTGGTTCGTGGCCGCGGCCATGGGCGACGCCTGGCGCGAAGTGCGCCGGGGCGGGGGATGGCCGGCGGTGGCCGCCCTCGCCTTCCTGGCCGCGTTCATGGCCGCCGGACTGTTCGAATACAATTTCGGCGACTCCGAGATCCTCATGTTCACGCTGCTCGTCGCCGCGCTTCCCTACGCTCTCCGGCGGCAGCGCGCGCGGGCGGCGGCCGCGGCATGACCCTGTCCCCGGCGCGCGCGCGCGCCTTGCTGGCGGCGATGCGCGGCGGACGCGTCCTCGTGCTCGGCGACGTGATGCTGGACCAGTTCCTGTGGGGGAAGGTGGGCCGCATCTCGCCGGAGGCGCCCGTCCCCGTCGTGGAGATCACCTCCGAGACCTTCCACCTCGGCGGCGCCGCCAACGTGGCCGGCAACGTGCGCGCCCTCGGCGGCCAGGCGGTGGTGGCGGGCGTGATCGGGGACGACGGCCCGGGGCTGCGCGTGCGCGCGGCGCTCGTGGAGGCGGGGGTCGAAGACGCGTTGAGCGTCGCGGACGAGGGCCGTCCCACGACGGTGAAGACGCGCATCATCGCCCACCACCAGCAGGTGGTCCGCGCGGATCGGGAGGCGGTGGCGCCGGTGGCGGGCGCGCTCGAGCGCGCGCTGCTGCAGCGCGTGCGCGCCGCCCTGCCCTCCTGCGGCGCGGTGATCCTGTCCGATTACCAAAAGGGCGTCGTCACCGCCGCCGTGATGAAGGCGGTGCTGGCCCTGGCCCGCCGGCGCGGACTGCCCGTCCTCGTCGATCCGAAGGTCGCGCACTTCGCGCTCTATCGCCGGGTGGCCCTGGTGACGCCGAACCAGGCGGAAGCGGAGGAGGCGACGGGCGTGCGCATCCGCTCCGAGGCGGACGTGCTCACCGCGGGGGCCGCGATCCTGCGCCGACTGCGCTGCGAGGCCGCGCTCATCACGCGCGGTGAGCAGGGGATGTCGCTCTTCGAGCCGGGGCGGCGACCCCTGCACATCCCGACCGCCGCCCGCGAGGTCTTCGACGTGACCGGGGCCGGCGACACCGTGATCGCGACCATCGGCCTCGCCCGCTGCACGCGCGCCGGTCTTCCGGAGGCGGCGCGGCTGGCCAACCTCGCCGCAGGCGTGGTCGTGGGCAAGGTGGGCACCGCCACCGCGACCCCCGAGGAAGTGACGGCCGCCGCCGAGGCCGCGGCGCACTAGACTCTCGACATGAAGGTGGCCGTGGTGGGGGCCGGGCCGGCGGGAGCCCTGGCCGCCTTGCGTCTGGCCGGTGACGGTGCGCGCGTCGTCGTGTTCGACGCCTCCCATCCGCGCGAGAAGCCGTGCGGAGGCGGGCTGACCGCGAAAGCCCTGCGCCTGCTGCCGGCGGCGCCGGCGGACGACCCGCTGCCCGTGCGCCGGCTCGACCGCTGCCGCTTCGACTCCGGCGCCGGCGACTCGGTCGAGGTCGCGCTCGCCCAGCCCGTCGGCATCGCGTCGCGGCGCGCTCTCGACGCCTGGCTGCTGCGGCGCGCGGTCGCGGCCGGCGCCCTCCACGTGGCCGAGCGCGTGACCGCCGTCGAGGCCTCGGGACGCCTGCGCACCTCCCAGGGCCGCGACGAGACGTTCGACATCGTGGTGGGGGCGGACGGCGCGGGCAGCCTCGTCCGGCGCACCCTGCTCGCGCCGACGGCGCCGGCCCGGCTGATGATGGCCGCGGGCTGGTTCGCGCGTGGGGATTCCGAGATGGTCGTCCGCTTCGCGCCGGAGCTCGAGGGATACCTGTGGCTGTTCCCGCGGCCGGGCCACGTCGGTGTCGGCATCTGCGCCCCTCTCGCGCGCGTGCCCACCCGCCGGATGATCGACCGTCTCGAGTTCGAGGTGGCGCGCGCGTTCCCCGCTCTGGTCGACGCGGAGGCTCCGCGCTACGCCCACACCATTCCCTCGCCGTCGGCGGATGCGCAGTCGCTGCTGGAGATCGCGGGGGATCGATGGGCGCTCGTCGGCGACGCGGCCGCTCTCGCCGATCCCATCACGGGCGAGGGCATCTACTACGCGCTGCGCTCGGCGGAGGTGCTGGCGGAGACGTTGCGAGAGGACGGGTCGGCCCGCCGCTATCCCGAGCGCGCCCTGCAGGCCTTCGGGCACGAGCTGCTCAAGGCGGCCGCCCTGCACGGCCACTTCTACGCCCCCGGCTTCGCGCGGCGCATGGTCCGCTTCGCCGCGCGCAGCGGCGCCATCCGCGGCGTGCTGGGGGACCTCGTCCTCGGCGAGCAGGGCTATGGAGGGCTCAAGCGGCGGCTCCTCCGGGCCGCCCCGAGGTTCGCGGTCGAGTACGCCGCCGCGGCGGTGGCCCCGCATTGAAGGCGCTCCTGGGCACGATCGCGATCGGGCTCCTGGCCGCCGCCGCGACCGCCCAATCGCCCGCGCCGCCGGCGCCGCCCGTGTTCGGGTCGCAGCTCGACCTCGTCTACGTCACCGTGACCGTGCTCGATCCCGCCGGGCGCGTGGTGCCCGACCTGCCCGCGTCCGCATTCGAAGTGCGCGAGGACGGCCGGCCCCGGCCCGTGTCCGTCTTCTCGCACCCGGGCGACGAGGGAGTGGCCCTCGACGTCGCGCTCCTCCTCGACACGAGCGGCAGCATGACCGCGGAGCTCCAGAGCGCCCAGCGCGCGGCGCTGGCCGTGCTGGAGAAGATACCGAGGCTGCGGCGGCGCTCGGTCATCTCCTTCGACACCGACATCCGCTTCTGGCGCACCGACGCCGACCCCATGTCCCTGCTGTCGGACATCGTGGCCGCCCGGCCGCCCAACGGCGCGTCCGCCATCCGCTCCGCCGTCGTGGCCGGCATCGACGACCTCGTCCGTCATGGGTCCGGACGGGGCGTCCTCATCCTCCTGTCCGACGGCGTCGACTTCGGGAGCGCGGTCACGGAGACGCAGATGTTCCGCGCGATCGAGTCCGCGAACGTGGGGATCTATCCGGTCCCGTTCGTGGCCGCGGCGGGATGGTCGTCTGGACCGACCAACTACCGGCCGGGGACGGTGGGGCGCACCGGCGGCGGCTTCCCGACCGCCCCCGACACCCTGGCCGCGCGCAGCTTCCTCACCCGG
>WNFL01031652.1_pt1 | contig 10245 bp, 6 predicted proteins | sample 5400361 | NCBI WGS metagenome assembly WNFL01 (sample SAMN13153351, study PRJNA577476) | soil metagenome | isolation source: 40 cm soil on Douglas fir-dominated hillslope | place: USA:California | collected 2013-09-17
TTCATGGAGAAAGCGGTCAATAATGTGAATCCCATTCAAAGAGAAAACCAGCTGCCGGGAACAACAGATTGGCAGCTTTCTAACCCTGCCCCTTACGATGATAAAACGTTTCATTATCCAGCAATCGAAGGATACGCCTGGACAACAAGTGCCCAGGCTGGTGATGTAGTGAAATTTTCTGTCAGTACAACCTCGCCATCTTTTTCTGCTGATATCTATCGTATGGGATGGTATCAGGGGAAAGGTGGCCGATTGATGCAATCAATACCCACGATTCAAGGATATAAGTATTCTCTTCCTTCTCCAGGAGCCATGACTGGACTGGTAGAAGCTACCTGGCCAGTGGCATTTACACTCAAAACCAATCCTGGTTGGGTATCCGGTATGTATATGGTAAAACTGACCGCATCGAATGGAGAGCAGTGCTATATTCCTTTCGTGCTTCAATCTTCCAAACCAGGTGATTTTGCTTTCATTCATGCTGTCAATACTGATGAGGCGTACAACTCTTGGGGAGGTACATCACTCTACAACAACTTTACGCACACCTTTAAAGGGCCTCGGGCATTTAATGTATCCTTTGACAGACCTTTTGAGCAGGATACAGGTGCCGGGTTATTTTTCTGGTACGAATATCCTATGGTGCGCTGGCTCGAACAGGATGGCTATGATATCAGTTATCTTTCAGATCCCGATCTGCAAAATACTCCCAATCGTTTGCAAAACTACCATGCACTACTCATTGTCGGACATAGTGAGTATTGGAGTAAGCAGATGCGCGATGCTCTTGAGACGGCCGTGAATAAGGGTGTTAACCTCGCCGTTTTCGCTGCCAATACCCTCTATTGGCAGATTCGGTATGAACCTCGGAGTTCAAGAGGCCAGTCCCTTCCTGAGCGCATTCTCGAATGTTACAAGGGTCAGGGTCTTCGAGATCCTTTATATGGGAAAGAGAATAGCCTGGTTACTGTAACATTTCGGCAAGCTCCACTCAATAGACCAGAACAAACTCTGCTTGGGGAAATGTATGCAAGCAATTGGGAACCACGTCTAGGTGGCTTTCCCTGGGTCGTTGCAGATGCTTCAAGCTGGGTATTTGCTGGAACTGGACTTAAGAACGGTGATAGTTTGCCTGGGCTTGTCGGATATGAGTACGACAAGGTGGGCCATAATTTCCCCGTTCCCCAAGGACTTGAAATTCTTGCTTCTTCACCAGTAGTAGATGTTTCTAAGAATCATGATGTATCTGACGCTACTCTCTACACTGCTGCGAGCGGTGCGCGGGTTTTCGATGCCGGAACGATTGAATGGTCATGGGGTCTGGATAGCAATTCAAGTATTGAAAAGATTTGGAGCCCAGGCAGCAATTCACCTCATCCAAGCTTAGTGAACAAAGCTGCTCAGAAAATTACGGCGAATATCCTTCAGAATTTTCTGCAAACCGGCAGAGCATCTCAATCTCAAGGCTATACTTCTTATTCGAAAGAAATCATACTGCTCATAGTGATTGCTTCAGTGGCCTACTTTGTCTATTGCTATTGGATATTTCGTAAAACACTCCCGAAGCGAAAATAAGCAGCATGAGGAGGTGATAGCTTAGCACTTTCATCTCTCATCACGTCAAGAAGTCAAGTCGCAGAAGTACTTGTAGTGGCAATGAACTTAAAGGGAGGTTTGTCTCGGAACGGCCAGATAGGGAATTAGCAGCTCCCGAGTACAACATCCCACACCTTTTTGCAAGGAAACGTCAAGTGATTCAGGGAGTCATTCAGAAATAAACTCGGCAGCCATTATGCTGAAACAAAGGACTCATATCGATAGGTAGAAGAACTATATAGAGAGGATAGTGAAGTATTTATGAAGGATAACGAACAGTTGCGGGTATGTGTGATCGGGGCGGGAACACACTTCTTGAGCGGAATTAGCTACTACACACTCTATCTAGCTAATACACTAGCGCAATTGCATAAGGTATCAGTGATTTTGATGCGACAATTATTACCAGTACGCTTTTATCCCGGCTGGAAGCGGGTGGGAATGAACCTGACCCAACAGGAATATGACCCGAAGGTGCGAGTCTTTAATGGGGTGGATTGGTACTGGTTGCCCAGCATGCTCCGCGCACTGAAATTTCTTATACAGGAGCGTCCAGATGTAGTTGTGTTCCAATGGTGGACTGGGGCAGTATTGCATTCATATCTTCTGCTAGCCTTGGCAGGGCGACTACTGAAGGCCCGAGTGATAGTTGAATTCCACGAGGTGCTCGATACAGGGGAAGCAAAGTTGCGCCCGGTACAGGCCTATGTGCGAGTCGTTGCACCGCTCATGATACGCCTGGCGCATGGCTTCGTCATCCACTCTGAATACGATAGAAAAATATTGCAGAGACATTATAACCTGGAGAAGCGGCCCATCGCTCTCATTCCCCATGGCCCATATAATCATTACCACTTAACCGGCAGAGAGCGGGAACAACGGACTGCGCCGGCATCATGCTGCAATCTTCTGTTTTTTGGGGTGATCCGGCCATTTAAAGGACTCGAAGATCTCATCATGGCGTTCGATGCCTTGCCTGAGAATGAGATCACGAAATACTGGCTCACTATTGTTGGTGAGACTTGGGAAGGATGGGCCTTCCCCACGACTCTCATCGAACAAAGTCGGTATCGAGATCGAATTACATTCGTCAACCGTTATGTCTCCGATGCAGAAGCAGCACAGTTCTTTGCAGGAGCAGATGCGGTAGTGCTTCCTTACCATCGATCGTCAACGAGCGGACCACTGCACATCGCTATGGGGTGTGGATTGCCAGTGGTGGTAACGAGCGTCGGGGGCTTGATCGAGGCAGTGTCTGGCTATGAAGGGGCCATCCTGGTACCGCCGGGAGACCCTGCCAGACTTCAAAGAGCACTATTGGAGGTTGCAAAACTGTGTGGAAAACGTTATTCAGATCCTCATTCATGGAAACATACTGCCAGGTGCTACCAGGCACTATTAGATGCTATCCGCTCATCTGATAGTCCTGTTCAGGTCGATGCCTAAAGAAGTCTATTCTGTTGCTCGGAATTCACATCAACGGAGAATTCCCTAACAGTTTCCAAATACTGATTGGGGGTATCAGTGGGGGCTAATATAAGATAGCCTCAGCGGAATGTTCATGTTATTGAGGTAGTAGTGCCAGTATAATCTGTTGTAATTGTTATAGTTGGGGGGAGTTTCATGGTTTATCGTCATTCATGGGCAAAAAGCCGCGTATCAGCTTTGCTCCTTGGGCTGTTGTTCATCAACAGCATTGCTGGATGTATCATCGCCCGCAAGCTGCCGCCGTCGGTCTCACCCAACATTGCCTATGGGGTCAACGTGGATATAACTGCAATGATTCCGGGCACACCTTATACCGTGAAGACTGCTAGTGGTGGCAATCTCTTCGATCTGGCCGCACAGCTTGGTATTAATACGCTGCGCATCACCGATATTCAATGGGAGACCAGCGGCAAGGAGTACTCCCAGGCAACGTGGCGCTATGTGTTCGATGAGGCAGAACATCATCATATGCACGTCATTCTGTTGCTCGAAGATGGCGGGGATTACTCTGCCATCCAGCAGGCTCGCACACTCCTGGATCGCTACGGGCTAGCCCATGCCTCGGCTCTCTGGCTGGTAGACCTCTACAATGAGCCGGACCTGAGCGATCCCCAACTCATGGCTGCATTGAATGAAGAGGCAGCATATGTCCGTCTGGTCGCACCAGCCGTTCGAATCACTATTGGCGGCTGGAAAAGCCAGGTTCCAGGGCATCCCGAAAAGTTTAATTGGCAAGACCCGTCAGATATTCCCAGATTTATTAGCCTGGTAGATGTCGTGTCTCCCCATCTCTATGAATTTGAAGAGGCTGCTCAACGCGGATTCACACCTCGGCAATGGACTCATGGATTCCTGAGTGCTGTTCAGCAGGAAGCGTCGCACAAGCCGATCCTGCTGGAGGAGTTCGGTGCAGGGAATGGACTGGCACCAACTAATATGTCTACGGCTACTGGCAGCCCCAAATGGCAGGCTTACGTGTACGGGTGCGTCCTGCAAGAGGTCGCGGGAGAATACAATCAAAAGGTCATTAAAACCGTTGCCTGGATGATTGCGAAAGAGATATGACTGGGTGGGCATTCGTGCTCAACCATGGCCAGCATCTCTTGCCAGCTGCTGGATGCTTCCAGGTTGACCATGCGGCATGCCCCTGTGACCAGATAAAATATGCGGAGATGTGATACAGTCAGAAGGAGAAAAGTAGCAGATCGAAGAAAGGAAGAAGAAATGACCACTCCCATGCTTCCTTCAGATTATAGATTACCACACTTTCGGTAGCGGTAAAAATATAGCGTCTCAATAAGTTAAAGTAAATTTAAATTTGGACGATGAGCATGTTCTTTAATGCCTGGAAGGTCGCCTTCCTTGGCGGCCAGCCTTCTGTTTCGAATACCTGGAAGGCCGCCAAGGAAGGCGGCCAGCCTTCTGTTTCGCGCGCAGCGGCGACAGCAAGATAAGCACTAGAACGAGAAACGCAATCGCGAGCATACATACCACGATGACCGGTATAATGCTCGTGAAAATTCCTTGCGTTGATACTTGTTTTACGGGTGCCTTTGGTGGAGTGATATGAGTAGATGGCGGATAGAGTCCCGTGATGACAAAGTGGGGTGTACCACCAACATCGACTGTATAGGCAATCTGCCGGCTCGGAAGATCAAGCATCACGACCTTGCCTCCACGGAGGGTAATAAAGCCGAGGAGACCATCGTTGGTGATCGCAACTGATTCGGGTGTGGCATCGATAGGAATGACGCGCTCCGGCTCTTTGGGAAGAGTTATACCAGCGAAAACGGGTGCCAGGACAACAAGCAAATTGTTCTTCTCATCTGGCACGTAGACCTCATCTGTGAGCTCGTTGTAATCCATTGGGCCAAACGCTCCGCCGGTGAGTAATTGAGTGACTGCTTGTGTCCTGACGTCTACCGCATCAACAGTCCCTCGCCGTGTCGTGACGTAGACTGTCTCTCCAGGTGGAAGAGAGAGATACTGGGGACCATCTGGAATAGGAATTTTGCCAAGTTGGTGTTCTGTCAGGTCATCGAAAATTGTCAATGCGTTCGTCCCCGCTACCCATAATTGATGGTTGACAGAGGAGCCTGTAGCAATGACAACTACTGCTATTCCATAAACAGGGCTTTCCATCTCGAAGACATGCCGTACTGCACAGGTGGTAGGATCAATTGCAGTTACGCGAGCGGCTCCACTCCCTGCGGCATACAGGATATTGCTGTACTGGTCAAGTGCCAGGAATGCAGGTTTTCCAGGGAGATGAGCTGTACAAACAGGTCGCCCTGTTTCAGCAAGGATTACGCTCACCTTTCCTAGCCCTGGTTGCGTGACGTACAGAAAACGCCCGTCGAGGCTGAGCAGGATAGTATGAGGGTCACCAGGTACAGGGATTATCTTCGTTACCTTTCCCTGTAGCACGTCAATCACACTGACGCCAGCGGGAGTTCCTGACACATAGGCCAGATTGGGTGCTCCGCCATCAGCATGAACTACTTTCAGGGGGGAATACATAGAGAGCAGTGTGAACGCTAACAGAAACGAGCAAGACCAACGGCATCTTCTTGAGACCGTTCTCATCACTCTATTGCCTTTCGCAAGATACAAGTTGTAGATGCCACTACTTTATCCGAAAAGTTATGCGTTGTCAAAAGTGCCTGAATCCCCCTCAAACGAGAAAAGATTTTGACGTTTTTCCTTTAAAATTGGCAATCCACAGCCAAAATCACGCTGTCAGCCACACCTGCGCTGTCTTATCCGAACTCCCCGAGGCGATGCGGGTGCCATCTGGCGACCATGCCACTGCCCATACGGGTTTGGAATGCCCATGATAGATATAGACATGTTCCCCATTTGCCGCATCCCATATCTGCACAGTTGTATCGCCTCCTCCAATATCGAAATTCCCGCCTCCAGAAACGATACGCTTGTTATCTGGTGACCATGCCACTGCCAGCACAGCATCAGAATGCCCGCGATAGGTGTAGACATGCCCGCCGTTTGCTGCATCCCACACCTGTATCGTACGATCATCACTTCCTGTGACGATACGCTTGCCATCGGGTGACCACATTGCAGCATTCACATGATCAGAATGTCCGCGATAGGTGTAGACATGCCCACCATTCGCTGCATCCCATACTTGCGCTGTAAAACCTTGATTCGCTGAGACGATGCGCTTACCGTCAGGTGACCATGCTACCGCATTTACACGACCTTGATGCCCATGGTAGGTGTAAACATGTCTTCCATTTGCTGCATCCCATACTTGTGCCGTGCCATCATTGCTTCCCGAGGCGAGGCGGGTACCGTCAGGCGACCATGCTATCGAACGTACGGGCTGAAGATGGCCGCGGTAGGTATAGAGAAGCGTTTTGAGAATGGTTGGAGTGGGGGTTGGGGGTGCGGAAACCTGTGATGCCTGGGAAAGGCTGGTAGGAGAGCCACACGAAGTGGCGAACGATACGATGCTCCCTCCTGCGAGAGTGAGTCCTGCTAGCTTCCGTAAAATGGTGCGACGGGACATCCTCTGCTCGCCAGGCGGCAGGCCAGGGAGTCTGGCGTCCCGCGAAAATGAATGTTGATGAGCCATAAGAAAGTCCCCTTTCTATCTTGAGTGTGATGGTTCCATTGTATTAAAACCTGGAAATGGTGCTATTGCCAGCATTGGCAACTCCTCCTCAAGGTTTGAGAGTAATCATTTGGGTTTGAGCGCAAGCAGCAGGGTGATATTAGAACTGGCTCCGCCATTATGCGTGCCATGAATCGTGCCCGTGGCTCCACTGGCAGCGAAGATCTCCTGGGACATTTCTGAGGTGGTCCCTGTATTACTGCCGGTACTCCACTCTTGAGTAAAGCCTGGTGGGACATTCACAGTCGTTACGACCATGATGCCCACCATGTAGACTAACATATCATTGGCCGTCGTGGTTGTCACCCCGCTATTATCTACATTATTAGTATTCTGGTTATATTGGGCGTGGCTGGCATCGACAGGCGTGGTGGTATCCACCCCTATATAGCTGGCAATCCCTCCCGATGCTTCACCGGCTGTCCCGAAACTCCAGGTATAGCTTGCTGGCTCTGAGGCACCTGCCACTTTCACATAACTGGCGGTCGAGATAGATGAGGCACTATCCTGACGCAGCACGAGGTTCCACCCGGCAGGTGGAGTAATCGTATTACCGGCTGTTTGCACAATCACATGGGCCACCATGACATCACCACTGGTGGTTCCGGCGGGTAGATTAATTGTCAGGTTTGCTCCTCCGTTGCCATTATTGCCACTGGTAGCTGCCCGAAGTGAAATCCCTCCACCTGGCGGCGGCGTTGCGGTAGATGTTGGGGTTGGCGTTGGGGTTGAACTAGAAATGGTAAAAGAATCAGTAAAATTATTTGGAGCAGTGGAACCCACAAAATTGGCAGAAACAGTCAGTTGATCGGAAGAAAGGGTAAACTGACCAATTCCAGCTGTGGGGTTAATGTTGTTCCCCATCCACTTCGCAAAGAAGCCGGCATCTCCATCAGAGGTGTTAATGTTAAAGAGTCCTTCTCCAACAGTGCCTATAATAACAATTATCGGTCCCAAACCTTTAGTGTAACTTCCCGTTGAACCGTCATTGACGACACAATTGCTATTGTATGTTTCTGCTTGAATAGCAGGGCAAGTTGTGCTATTTAAAGCGAGTTGTTTACTTCTCTGGTAATCATGGTCATGTGCTTGCAAGATAAGATCAACTTTTTTACTTACCAGCAGGTTAAATAAATCATTTCCTATATCACAAGGCATTACACCCATGCTAATACAGACTTTATGCATGCCGACAATCACCCACTTGATGCCTGCCGAACGTGCATTATCAATAGTATTTGCCACCCAGTTGTAGTGTGCTGTTCCAGCTGCGTATGAATACATTCCTCCGTTTGTAAAAGTAAGACCTGGGGAGATCATAATAAACCGTGAAATCGGGGCAGCGGCAGGATAATCAAAGTAGTATTCTTTCCCATACGTTCCTACGGCTCCCAACCTGTCAGGAAGACACTGAGCAAACGTATCTATCAGTCCATCTTGACCATCTCCTCCATCCTCATGGTTACCAGAAACAAGTTCAAATGGAAAAGAGTTGCCAACATGGCTTTGCACAAATGAACACCAGGCCGATTCAGGAGTAATCTCAGAGTAACTGAGGTCCCCTAAAGCTACATGGAATTGACTAGAAGACTTTGCAATAAGATCAAGTGTTGTTGCGGAGTTACTATTTGCTCCAATATCCCCTCCTGCTGTAAATGTAAAGCTTGGAGACGAAGTCTGGAACTGGTGATTTCGTCCATTTGCAAATACTTTTAGAAATGGGGCTAATTGATTTGAAATAAATAGCGGTATAGATAGTATTATAATAAGAAAAAAAGAGAAGAAATATTTTTTCGTATTTTTCGCTCGCAGCGGGAAAAATTTCAAGCTAACATGGAATGATTTCCTCTCATTTTTATTTGTAATAAGTGGAGCGCTCATGTTTTTGCCTTTCTGCCCAGTTATAGGACAACTCCTTGCTGTTTGTGAAAACAGTAGATGATTGCGATCGGCATATATATCTCCTCCGGTGTAGAAAAAAGGGGGAGATTCGAGGGAAATGCTATCTCCCCAGATTACTTGTCCCCGCTCCCAAAATTATCTCTTGATTTTACACTAGTTACATGTTTCATGATGAGTTTACCACAGTTTTATAAGGAAAGCAAGGAAATAGGCAGTGCAATTGATCAAAGAATCCCTCTGAGATCATTTGCTACTGTGGTAGAATAAGAAATGCATAGTATTATGACACTTCGTAGTCTTTTTGGAAAATAGTATGGCTTTGTTCTCCAGACTTTTTTCATCAGACATTTGAAGAATAGTATTATGGGTCTCTTTTTACTTTTAATACTTCTTTCTCCTGTCCTGACTTTCTATTCTGATGCTACTCACCCTTCTGTAAGTGTCCATGTTGCCCTTTCTTCCCCAGTTAGCATTAGTCAATTCTCACCGGCCATAACCCACGTAGACAATTCTTTTAGAAAACGCTTGCATTCGCGTTTTGACTCTGGTATACTTGGGTTTGATAAGTAAAGTAGCTACCAAATCTAAATAAGTTTGTTATTTGTTGCGCATGATTGCATCAAGATCGTCACGAGCTTTTGACGCGGCTGACGCTCAAAAGCTCGTATACTTGTTTCTCAGGAGAGACATCTTCTAGTGTCCACAGAAGCAACGGATTTGGTACAGAGAGCGGTTGTCGCGTTTTGCGGGAAAAGCCAGGAAAACGCAGTTCGATAGCAGGAACTGATCTCGAGAAGCATTCCACCTCTTGGGGTTTTCAAGGCACGGCAGCGACTATACGTATCCTATCTTCAGAACACCTATTGTCTTGGTGTACTGAGAAGGAGGAGAGAGAATGCACAGAAAATGGTTGCCACGAATGGAGAAGCGTGAGCCTTCTGCCCTTCTGCCCTGTGCCCCCCACCTATTGAGCATCGCGGTCGCGGCCGCGATCCTCGTCACGATCTTCTCGCTGCAGCCGCCGACCGGGGCGCGGGCCGCCTCGCAAACGGTCGTCTCGCTCACCTTCGATGACGGCCGGGCCACGGCATACACTGCCCGCTCGATCCTCACCAGCCACAACATGCACGCGACGTTCTACCTCAACAGCCCGCGGCTCGGCTCGTCGAGCTTCTACATGACCTGGCAGCAGGTGAACGATCTCTACAGCGACGGCAACGAGATCGGCGGCCACACCGCCTATCACAGCGCCAGATCTGCGACGACCGGGTCAACCTGCTCAACCATGGCTACCCGGCGACCGACTTCGCCTATCCCTACGGCGACTACAACAGCTCGATCGAGTCGATGGTCCAGGCCTGCGGCTACAACAGCGCCCGGACGACCGACGCGCCGGGCACCCCGGAGAGCATCCCGCCCGCCAACCCGTATGCGATTCAAATGGGCTCGGGCAGCGGCTCGCTATCGGCCCTCGAGAGCGCGGTGAGCAGCGCCGAGGCGTCCGGCGGCTGGGTGCCCCTCGTCTTCCATGACATCTGCTCGGGCTGCTCGTCGGTCTCGATCAGTCAGGCTGACTTCACCTCGCTCCTCGATTGGCTGCAGAGCCAGAACGCCAACGGCGT